>Ga0307379_10004346_pt1 | contig 20251 bp, 19 predicted proteins | sample UN2MG_FD_202237 | JGI IMG/M metagenome (GOLD analysis project Ga0307379, IMG submission 202237) | Soil microbial communities from Risofladan, Vaasa, Finland - UN-2 | ecosystem: Environmental > Terrestrial > Soil > Coastal area > Acid sulfate soil | place: Finland: Risofladan, Vaasa | collected... | reverse complement strand
TAGTTTGTACCAAGGGCCCCAACGCGACCTACGCCGCCAAGCAGCTCGCGAGAGCCGGCCTCAGCAAGAGACTGGGTGGCCTGCATCTGCTGTGATGTAAACTCGCGCATGGCGGTTTGATATGCCTCTACAGGGACCTGAAGCTCTTCAAGGGGGGCCTGCTCAAGCCTGCCTCTAGCCGCTAACAGCGCCTTAGCGGCGGCATCCTCAGCCTCTACCATGAATTTTTTTTGCTGCGCCCTTTGTGCGTAATTAAGCCCCGCCCCAATTAGTTCTGGGGCCATGGCTAATAACATATTACTTGGAATTGGTAAAAAGGACATTGTTCTGTGTTTATATTAATAGCAGAATAGGCTTACGTAAAGGTAACTAAAATCATGGATATGATTTAAAGATACTGGATGCCACACTAAATAGCTCGACTTGTTGAGTGCTGTCGTTAGTTAATGTAAACTCACAGTAGTACCCGCGCACGCCGTGTGATTCTGCCTGTTGATTTTTTGCGTAAAGAATAAAGTCTGTTGCTGACGGGACAGGGCCAATGGTGGCGTCAACGGTTATGACCTGCCTATTAGCAGACACCGCTGTAATGTTACCCACCTGTAGCGGGGTTGACCCAAAGTAAATGGCGTCCCCTATGCTCATGATGCTGTCGACAGAAACAGAAAAAGCTAACTCATACAGTGTGCCCCCAATGTTTGTTACTGACGTGACGCTCCCTATACCATTGACAGAGCGCATCTTAAAGTTTACCGGCGACTCACTAGAACGAATAAAAGAAAAATATGTTCCCTCCTTTAACTCAAACCAGGCCTCATTTATTAGTCCCCCCTGCAGGTCCGTTAAGAACGTAGCTTCCCACGTGTCGTCCGACTCAAGAGATAGCGTCTTAAATAGCTTTACCTCTGTTGGTGCTGGATTGAAAACACTTGTAATAGTTGACGGATAGTTTACGCCATAAAAGTTGTTACGCGTATTGTTAGTGTTGTGTCTATATAGGTCGCCTCCGTTAAATGTATACAAATAGTTATTCATTCCGATAATATATTCCGGCATAAATGAATAGAAGGAAGGGAACCCCTGAACGCTATCGCTATATGTTATGGTATAACTCATGTTACGTAAAATTCAACATCAATATTATCGCTGTCCGCAAATGGCACGGTAAGTGTTACAAAGAAGTCTCCATAAAAAACCTGCTCGTAGCCGATAAGTATACCATTAGCAAGAACTCTAACAAAAAACTCAGCTGCCGGAGGCTCAGCCCCAGTCCAGATGAGATTCACCTGAATATCGTTTGTTGGGGAAGATGATGGGACCGGAGAGCCCCCGCTAACTATAGGCGTAGCCGAGCCACTATTCCCAGAAGTTAGTGGCCATGGCGTAGATAACGCATCAATGGTATAGCTGTTTACAATGCTTCCATTAATTTCTCCTACCAGGACATTTGTATTTTCATATGTCCACGCTCCCGTAAATTCAGGGGATGGACAAGATGGGCAGGGGAATATTCCCGAGATGAGCACGCCCCCAAAAACTTGACGCCATTGTCCACCAAACTGATAGAAGCCATCCGTCGCAACCATCGTAAGCAGGGAGTTGGTCCAAATTCCAGTAGCAGTTGCAAGAGAATCTGTATCAATATAATATATTCCAAGTACGCCAGTGCAGCATGCGTCTTCATCACTTGAGCCATAGTATAGGTCAACCTGATTGATGTCCCTATAGTCCCAAACTAGGTATAAGTAATCTTCGCCACTCGGGCGAAGGAAGGTAAACGACCCCTCGTATAGGTTTGTGCCACTAGCCGCCGGGATAATCGGAGCAGAGACAGAAAGTAGTGCCCGAACGTCTGCCTCATTATTCTGATACAACGTATTTGTAACAAGATACCGGTACCTGTCGTTACCGTCTAAATTATAATCATCAAATCCAATCTTATTGGTCCTCATCGTAACCGTCCCGGAGGGCACAGGATATATTCCGTTGCCCGGGTTTCCGGTTGACGAAGAATAAGACGATACAAGTGGGTACTCGCTGAGCCTGGAGAATGTCACCAGGCTAGAGGATATGGGGCTAGTGGTTGAGCACGCCTCCCATAAGAATTCATTGTGAACGTATGAGCCTCCGTCCTGCGGGCTTGTAACCGCCACCCTTACTAGGGTAAGGGGATTCGCTTCAGGGCATCCGTTTGTTATAACAAAATTAGCGGCCCCCCCGGTAACGGCCACAAGAACTTCTGCCGTCTGGGGGTTTGAGCATGTTTTAGGAACAACAAGAGAGCCATTGCTCGAGGTCGGTCCACTACTATAAGTGGAGCCGTCATACGTGATAACTACATTTATGTCTCCCGCAATTAAACCAACGGTCCACGCTATAGTAAAGTCACCGACGGATGGTCCAAGCTCAAGAACATATGATAGGTTCTCACTGGTATCGCTTCCCTGAATAATTGAGCCACACTCCACAGAGACCGGCTCAACGGGGAGCTCTCTATCTGTGATAGACAACACATACTCGTCCATGTAGGGGTCGTACCCGCCAACCTTAATGGTGTTTGGGGATTCATTAAATCTATCACGAAACCACGAGCGCATACCGTAAAGGGATATAACAGATAGTTGCTCACTTGGACCCATTCCAGTTAGTTTAATAAGGGCCCCGCGCTTGGTGTCGGTAAAGTACTTATTAAAACCGCGCGCCGCGTAGCTCTCTGGGTTTTGGCTGATGCCGTACTCTTCGATTCTAGCTATCTGAGTCCCAAGAACCTGTGGTATTGAGGTTATAGCGCCACCTGCGGCGGCGTCTGACAATAGATTTTTACCTGCAAGGACATACGAAATCTTGTCCTCTTGAAGCACTAAAACATCAGTCTCCCTAGCGTCTAGCTTTTGAATAGAACCAAAAGACTTTTCTAAATCTTTAAAGTTCCCGAGGGATAAATTAAATTCATTTAACTTATTGATGTTTGTCTCTTCCTGGAAGATGCCGCTATAGGTTATGCTTGCAAATCGATGAGCCTCCTTGTAGTCCTGCTGTGATACAGCATTAGTCCTATTCCCAAGGCCAAAGGAGCGCCCTACTATAGAGTCTAAAATCTTATAGCTTTCTACACCATTGCCAAATGCGTAACAATTAAAAAAGTCTAGGTTTACAATTGCCGGAACGGATGATGTCTGGTCCTGCACGTTGCCGGAGTGGTACCCCCCTACAACATCGTAACTGTCTGCTCCCTCATAAAATATTTCAGAATTAGCCTCTTCTGGCTGCGTCTCAAATACTAGAGTATTCCCGGTTCGGGTTGCAATTATATGACAATCCAGCCTGCTAATCGTTACAGCTTGGCCGGAGGCCCCGGATACAATACTTAAATAAAGCCCGTCCGTGGCGGGGTCCAATAAAAATTGGTATTGGTTTACTCCGGCGATGAAGGAAGGCGTGCCGTTTGGCAATGCATATCCGCCAAGTGTTTGTATAAATGTATTAGAGGCAGCCGTTCCGGAGCCTGTATTTACGCCATTATCGAACGATATATTCTCTCCAATACAAAACTCATATAAATTCTCGTAGTCCTTATTGGCTACGTAGGACTTAACAAAAGAATAGTCCTGCGGGTCTGTTCCCCCTAGCGGGGGGGTTGGGGTTGTATATATTCTTATGTCAAACGATACCTGACTCCCGAACGGGACATCATACTGTAGGTATAGGGGGGCTCCTGCTGGATTGTCCACATGGCACGGGTACGCAACCCTTGCTGCCCTATTAATTTGAGCATCGCCAATTTCGTCATTATCCACCACGGGGGGGATGTCTCCATAGGTGTTTACAGAAAAGTTCGTTGGGACGATTTTCATATATAAGCCAGCGGGCTCAGAGATTATTGTTGCCGAAGGACCGCTTATAAAGTTAGATGGCTGAGACTGAATGTCTAAGACTTCAACTTCAACAAGCGACTGAAGAGGTCCAGAGACATCGGCCTTCACAATCAGCACGTCCCCCACGCCAAACTTGGTTGCATTTTGACCCTCTAATCTAAACCAATACCCTTGGGTTTGGTCCTGGAAATATAGGTTTGAATAAACTATCTCATAATTCGCAACAGACTGCTTTACAACAAACTTATACTTTGATGCCCATTCTGGCGGTAGGCTTGACACCTCTGTCTGAAGGTAGTTTTTAGTGTCCGATGCAGACGCTGGGAAAAATGCTGTGTTGTTTGATGAGACTAGGGCTGTAGTGCTTCTGGAGTATTCGTCCATGTACACAATCCCAACCTCATAGTCCCGGTTGCTATGCAGACTATTGTTATATGTGCTCTCCGTGTAATATGCGCTAACATAATCAACGCTATAGTACTCATAAAGGTATTCCCCCGGCACCCCGCTATTCTCAAACTGTATAGCCGCCGGCTGCAAGCCGATTAAGCTAGACGTTGGAGTGGTTGTTATAATAAAATCCTGAGGTAGCAATGAGATTCCTCTATTTTCCTTTTCCCAGGAGTCTGGAGAAATCCCTGTGTCCGATGGCGTTTCGGCATTGGAATAAAAAGAACTTGTTAGGGTTGATACGGCGTCACTAAAAAACACGCTTGAAGCGAGGGCATAGACGGAGGCGTAGTCTTGCCCTAGCACAATTGTTAATGACGTAGAAAACGCGCCAGGGATAGACGGAGATGATGTAATGTTTGATGTGAAGCTATGATGTGACACCTCTAGCACTATGCGGATAACGCTTCCCTTAGTTAAAGTTATTGATGAAAAATCAATAACAAACGCAGAGCTTGCGTATGGGCCGACGGTGGTTGCTGGGTCGATATTATATGCGGTGCCCGTGCTGATTGTTGTTGTTAACTCGGTAGAGCTAATAATATCAGACTCTGGCGTTACACTTATAAGCACACTGACTGGGTTGCCGCTTGCGTCAATCATATCATACCCGTCCACGTAGTTCCCGTACATCAGCCTGTTGCCCATCACCGTCTGAGCCTTGGCTAGTCTCGGGACGTTATCAAACAAGCGAAGAAGTTCGCTTTCCGGGAGGGTTGTGTATATCTTACTGTTGTCAAACAGAATGCTTTGTGTTGAATTGTCTGACCACCCCTGTTCTTGCTTAATGTATTTTTCAATCACATTAACAACATTGGAGTCCGCCAACTTGAAGCATAGGTCTACGCCAATCACATCAGCCCCACCGGTGTCAAATGATACATTAACGGCGTTGAATATGTTTGACATTCCTGAATTCGTGTAGTTCCCTACGCTTAAAGAAAAGGCTCCTGGGGCAAATGCTGGCTCACTAAACTGAGATAGCGCGCTATACTCTCCGTCTCTGTACTTATATCGGTATGAAAAACATATGAACCTAGACTCCATGTAGTTTGACGAGTCCTGGGGTACGCTAATTAAGCCAATGGACGGGGACGAGGACGGGGGTGCAACAATAACACTTAAGTCGCCTTCTGTAACCTGGTCAACGCCAAGGATGGGGTCTGGATATTGGCGATTAACATTAATCTTCCTTGGTGGGTTTAGATTGTCTGTCCAAAACAAAAGATTTTGAATCTTATCTACGCCAGTTATTACATACTGGGGGTTGAAATTAAGCACAGAGGTAGATACCACGTGGTATACGGTGGCGTTAATGTTGTCGTCGTATGATACCACCATGTCCACCCCGGTTACCGAATCATGAACAAACCAGTACATTGTTTCATTTGAGCCGTCTTCATACGCGCCAATACAGACGGCGCTTGATGACAGCGGGGACCCATTGTACTCGAGCGTGGTTAGCTGAGTGTTTCCCTTTGTGTTCTCAATAGCCCCGACGGTAGTCCCCTCAGTGGACCCAAGGCGAATATTAAGGGCGTCCCGGTACTCACCCATAGGCAAAATCCGTTCATCGACGCTCTTATTCATGCGCCCCTTAATAAAGTTCGTTTTAATGTCCATATTATTTAAGCCACTTATCCTGTCCGCGCATATTCATAAGTAGGCGCCCTGGGTGAATATTGCTCATACGAATTTTAGCATTACGCCATAGCGCTGTCTTCTCCTTCCGCGAACGGTTTACAATGTATTCTTGAGTGCCAAGCTTGTTGGACAAAATAGAGTACTTGATGTACGCATATACGTATTCCTCAAATAATTTGTTAACGCTAATCATAGAGGCGTCTCCGCCCTCCATGCCGTCCGTCACATACTCAAGAAGGCACAGCCTGTTCTGCATCCCTGAGCTGAAATTAATGACCCCTGCCTTCTTATCTATACGGAAGGTAGGGTTTGCATTGGCCGTCTCTGTATTAAGCCCGTAGCGGGCCCCAATGCCGTACTCAAAGAACCACGCGCCATCGTATGACCAGCCCTCTTGCCCGTCGAACATTGGATTGTTCTCGTTTAAGTAGATGCTCTTCTGTTGTCCGGTGATTCTTGCCCAGTCAAGATTTGAAAACTCTGGCTGCAAAATATTGCCAGCCTCATCAAACAAAATCCTACCAGAGGCGTCCTGAAGATAGGCCCGCGCTGTGTTTAGTTGAATGTTCTCGGTAAGCGGGAAAATAACCCCGTTACTATACATAGACACCCGTACCCAATTGACATAGTCAGAGGGTAAGACAAACCTTAGCTGGTCATCAACGCTAAGCTCAAGGGCTTTAATCTCCTTGAATGCATCATAGTTGAGCTCTTGAACGGCCCGCTTGGCATAGAACAAAACTTGATATCGGTTGATATTGTTGACCAGCTCATTGTTGCCAGCGTAAATCAACATAAAGTTGTTTACTATATCAGCCAGGCTTGTGTACTGATACGACCCCCAATTGGCATCCTCAGGAGAGGCGCCATCATTTGCATAGTACTGATACTGAGTTAGATATGCCATGTTTTATTTTTCTGATACTGTTTCTTGCTGTTCCTCTGTGTTTCCAAAGGTGTATACGTCGCCCTCTCGGATAGAGATTCCTGCGTATTCTAAAATCTTAGCGACAAGGGTTGGCTCGTCAGACATTGGTAACTCAAAGTCTTGGTAGTCAGCGGCCGTCTCGTCAAACACAGGGGCCCCATCAGCAAGGGTAAAGTAAGTCCACTTAGGGTCTAGCGGATGACGAATATAAAACGCATTAACGTCCGACGCACCAATAATTGTAGTTGGATAGACGTCAATTGCATTGCCGCGATGCACGTACAGCGGGAACGCTGTCGTTGGCGCCATAAGTGTTGACGCCGTAAGGTTGCGTATTTTGCTCTCTGCAATCTTCTCAATCTCTGAGCCTGTTGTGTTGTACTGAACAACGTTCAACAAGTAATAGTCCGCCGGGAGTGTATAGGAATTAGTCCCCGCGTTAACAAGGGCCGCAGTGGAGGAAAACGTAGAGACTACTTCATCATATTGCTTGCGAATATCTGAAAGGCCAGTGCCAGACTGCCTCGCGTTCTCTTTATTTACCTGATAATTAATCTTATAAAAATAATCCTCGAATATATCTAGCTGCGCCTGCTTCGCGAATAAGTTGAAGTCAGATGGCGATATATATCCGTAGTTGTTTTTATTTATTACAGATAGTACAGTATTTCTTACTGAGTTTATCATTTTAAAACATTTTTACAAAGATAGCCAAAAAAAAAGAGGCCACTGTTTGCGGCCCCCTTTGTTGCGATAGACTTAACGCGAGTAGTACTACGAGTGCTTCTCTAAAAGTTTTAGGGTTTCAATCCCCTCATCGCTTTGTAGGTATGATGATACAATATAGGTGTGTGACTCACCGTAGGGAACCGCAAGCATACGGCTCTTGTTGTTCGGTAGGTTGAAATACACATCCTTATTGTTGTTGCGCGTGCGTAAGATGCCCTCGCTAAAGAACTTAGCTACCTTGCTCTGAAGTTCCAGCATGGGGTCGTTAAGCATCTCTAAGAACTGCGTAGGGTTTTTCTTTGCGTACACAAGAACATCGCGCTTAAGTTCGGCGGTAGTCATTGTGTCCACCTTGCCCCCAAGCATAACGCGGCAAATGTTTTCAAGCATCTCTAAATCAAGTGAGCGTGCTGCAATTAATGCATCAACTTCTGAATTGAGAGTCTCAACTTCTGCCTGCGCATCTTTCTCATTATCAACCTCTTGGAATACTCCATTGAATCCAGGGTGTAAAGATAGAAAGTGCTGTAGTACGGGGTTTGTCCTTGGGACAAATAGGAAGCCATCCTCAAAAACGATGGGCTCAAGGATGGCGTTGCCGTCCTGCTCATCTTCAAATGGGCTTCGTTGGTTTCGAGCATACCGAAGAGCTCGGTTACTTGTTCCGTCAAAATGAAGCAAAGGCTTTCGACGTGAATTGCGGGACGCCAGCATAAAAGATAGTGGCGCGTTTCTGCGGCTTAAGACGTACATCTTATCGCCCGTGGGGATGAATTGTTCCATTAGATATAATAGGATTAAAATTAAAAAAGGGGGAGGAGTTACCCTCCCCCCAGTTTTGATTAGTTTTCAAAGATGAAGAAGTTGTTAGCACCAAGGGTACAAACTGCGCGCTCAGAAAGGAAGTGAACTTCCATAGCATCCAAGCTAGAGGTAGCAGCACCACCAGCAGAACCAGTAACCCAAGTCTTATAACGACGGTCCTCAGTCTCAGAAGCACGATAACGAACGTGAAGGAAAGGACGCTTAGCGTTCTTGCCTAGGATTTGGTCGTATACCGTGGTAGAGCCAGCAGGAACTAGCATACCGTTAATCTTACCGGCATTGATACCACCACGCATAGTTGGGTCGTTGAGGTATTTCCAGTCGGTCTTGTAGAAGTCGTATCCACGAGTAAAGCCTTTGAAACCGAGGTTCAACGCCATCTCCTTATCGTTATCAAACAATCCGTAAGACGTGCCTCCAGCTCCATAAGAGTTTTGAGCAGCCAACATATCGTCGATATCGAAACCGAACTGACGGTCCAAGAAAATTACGTTCTCTTGAATAGAACCCTGCTTGTCTAGACGCTCGATAATAGAATCGAATTCAGCAAGAGTAGTTGGGTTTCCTCCAGACCATACATTACCACGGTTGTTGACAACGTAGAATACGCCCTCAGAACCTTTGTAAGTAACACCAGCGCCAGCTGCTGCTCCAGAGTTAGCCTCAGCGGGAACCGCTTCAATCATGGCAGTCTCCAAGTAGTCTTCAAAGCGCAAGCGAGTCTCATGCTCAGACTTCAAGTACCATAAGTAACCACTAGCACCATTCTCAGTGGTAACCTCAACCCAGCCAATCTGAGCCATGTCGGAACCAGAGACAGCGTACTTGTCCTTGATGATAATTGGGCTGTTCTCAAAGAAGACGTCGTCAGCCTCCAAAGAGCCTTCCATTCCGTCAGTTCCTTTTTTGAACTCAGAGCCATAGATAAACATAGTACAAACTACAGCGGCAGCGAAGGTCTGGCCTCCAGCCTCGTAGTAAGCAACGTCAATCGTACCAGCAGCCGTGCTAACAGCAGTTACAATAGCCTTGTTGTACAAGGTGGATGCACCAGCGTTGGCAGAAATCATGATGGTTTGACCAATACGAACAGCAATACCTCCACCTGCGGGAGCTAGGACGTCGTTAATAGTCAGTGTAGCGGTATCCGAAGCAGCGGCAGCAGCAGAAGTTACGTTAACGTACTTCGTGTGCAGACGACCTTGCTCGGCCCACTTGATAAGGTCAGAATTAGAGGGCATCTCTGCTCCAACCATGCGTAAGAAAGATGCTACGGTACGGTTACCATAGCGTTCGAACTCCTTTTCGTAGGTATCGGGAAGATATTGATTTAAAAAATCAAAGTTCGTGATGTAGTTGGTAGATAATGCTACCTGTTCGGCACTGGGTTGTAAATCAAACCCGGGTACCGCTTGTACTGAACCAGCCATTTTTTTGCGGTTTTAAAGTGTTATTTTGTAGAACGAATTTTGAGACCCCGACCACTGTCGTTGCTCAGTGACTTCACGTTCATCCCACCCTTGCCAATTGTTTGCGGCGATTGCCTAATGTCCATATTAATGTTCTTAGACTTTCGCGTTACGTCATCAACAGCGGCCGACATACCTTGCTCATAAAAGAACTTAGCAAATCGTTCGGGATGCATCGCGACGGCGAGGGCTTTATGGTATCCTTTGGCGTCTTGAATAAGGCCATCTTCACTCATATACTTCCTAACAAAGTTTGTGATATCGGACTGCGCTTTCTTCAATTCAGCAGTATCAGCAGGAGAATAGACTAACGTCTTATCGTTGACCGCAAATTCAAAACCTTTGAACTCGTCACCGAAGACCTCATTCGTCTTCTGCTCAAACCATTCGTACCGTTTCCGGTTCTCCTCTTGGACACTTTGAGCCTGTGCCATATATTCCTTGTAAGCCTTGGAGGCTTCTTGGTCCTCGGGAGACGCGACCGTTCCCCTTGACTCAAGCGGGAGGCTATACTTCTCTCGTTCTTCCTCGAAGAACTTCTTTGCCTTTGCAAGTTCTTTCTTCATAGCCAGCTTTTTACGCTTGATATCTCCTTCATCATCGAGGTCTTCGTCATATGCGAAGCGCTCCTCAATCATGAACTGAATATCCTCACTGTCTAAATCAGACTCTGTCTGCGTATAGTACTGAGCTAAGGTGTTTTTCGGATTGCTTTCATCAATGTCTTCATTTAACTTAATAAAGTCCTTGATTCCGCGACCCGTTTCTTTTTTATAATTAAGATAAGCGGCAACATCCTCAGGTAGCTCACTAGCCTTTTCGCGCTCTGCGAAGAGTTGGTCTACCGAATCAATCTGCTTATCGTAGCGATTCTTAATAAATGAAAGAACGTCCTCCTCCGTTAAGGAGGGTGTTTCCTTTTGTTCCGAAACAACTGAAGTGACCTCCTGCTGCTTTGGTGTTTCGTTTTCAGAAAGTGATTGTTCGTGTTTAGCGAGCAACGCCCCTTCTATTTCTTGAATTGATTTGGCCTCAACCGAACCAAGTTCTTTTACACTGATTTCCATAGATTTAATTTAATAATACAAAGTTATAATAAAAATATTACGCTTATCGCGGGTCAAACTCAGCAAAGTCAAAGCCATCCAGGGAGTCTTCATTAGACTCAAAGTTTATTGGGGCAAGATTGTTTTTACGCTGGTCAATAAGCTTAGACTGCTCTGTGTTCTGCTGACTTATACGTGAAGCCTTTGCCTTTTCGCGGTCCTCTTCACGCTTCTTTACAGAGTACCCCTCAACGCCATTGAGCTGCATCTGATAGCTAAATTCCTCAGCCATAAGAGACTTCTTAAACTCAGCTTCGTTACGCATTTTTTCAATCTCAAAGGCGGTCTCTGCCTGCTTGACCTGCATTTTGCCCTGGGTCTCTGCCTGAATCTTTTGCATCTGCGTCTGGGCTGCCATCTGCTGAGACTGCATCTGCATCTGGGCCTGCGCCTGCTGCTGCTGCATTGCCATCAGCTGGTCTTGCTCCTGCTTCTGCTTTCGCTTAACCTTTAAAAGTTGGTTTGCCACCTTGAGATTCTTAATCTCCCTGATGTCAATAGCGTCCTCAAGGTTGATGTCGCCCTTAGATAAAGCCATCTGAATGTTCGCCTCAACCTGAGCCCTCTGCTCCTCGTCTGGAGATACTTCAATAAAGATTCCAAAGTCATACAGGTACAAATCCTTAATCTCCTCAAGGATAGACACGTTGTACTTTCCAATCTGATTAATAAACTCCTCCTTAAACTCAGAGTATTCAAGAATGTCTGACACACGTAGGGACAGGGCCTCTGATATTGTCCGCGTCATATACAGGCTACTCTCCAGGATGTGGCGAGTTGCTGTATTCGAGTTTAGCGCTGCAAGTTTTTGTACGCCGACTAGAGAGTTGGGGTCTGGATTAGAGCCGTCGCGTGCCTCATTAAGGCCGGTGACTGCCCGAATCATCTCCATGTAGTGATTGTAGTTTCCAATTAACGCCGCCATCTTAGACTGACCAGAGTTTCCTGTCAGCTGCTGAATAGGTACGCGCGCGTTATTGAATTCTCCGTCCTGCGTATATGAACGACCAACAACGGAGCCCGTTTGAAAATACAAGCGTAGAGCGTCTTCCGGGTTGTACGCTGCTCCATTGCCTAAGTCGACCTCATTAAGTCCATCAGCGTCGATAAAAACACCATCTGGGACCATGCGCGAGATAACCTGCTGAAGCTTTAGGTGGGTAATCTGAATAAGGTCAGCAAACGGAATCATTCGACGAACCAAGGACTCAATATTACCCTTGTACATACGGGGAGCTACGGCGACATAGTTTGGCATAGAGTGCTGAGACGCAGACTTTGGCCGAACCATGTTCTCCATCATCTGCCACTTAAGCATGATGTTTGTTCCCATCACCATGACGCCCTCGTACCACACATCGATGGTTTTTTCCATCTTTGTGAACTTACCCTCGTCCATCATCTCCTGGGGAGGATTGAACGTGTCGTCCTTCTCAATTATTCTAGCGTTTCCGTCCTCAAGCTCTTTCTTCTTATAGACGAACTTTTTAGTAGTCTTATAGTTGAAGTATAAAAGTGTAGCCGTGTCGCGGTAGAAGATATCATTATCGTAGAACTGCGCTACATTAAAGTAGTCGTACCACGTCTGGCTGTATTTAGAAATGGTCTCGAGGTCCTCATTGTTTAGGCTCTGGTCAATCTTTAAGAGCTCAGTAATTGGAACTGTTTTAATCTCGCCCCAGTAAAAGCAGTCTTTAAAGTGGGGGTCTTCTGTGTAGCTATACACCACGTTGGCTGGGTCAACATAGCTAACCCTCACGCCCTCGCCGGACAAAAACTCCTGCTTTGCCATCCCAATACCGAGTACAGTCAGGTCATAGTCAACGCGCTTACGGGTGTCATCGTAGTGATTCTCCTGTAGGATTGTATTGACGGCCTCCTCTTCTGCAATTTCAATAGATGGCTTATAATTTAACTGCATGTGAAGCGACAACTCTTGGTCGTCCTCCGGCAGTTTCATGGGGTCGTTTTGAAATGGATTAATACCAAAGGCCTCAGACATTTTTGTCAGAGCCTCTCTTGCTACCATCTCGTTTTCAATTTCTCTTTGGAACTTACTACGCTTGTCTAACGACACTGCGTCCTGGGCATAGGCCTTAACGCTAAACAAGCGGTCAGACATACCATTAACAACAATATCTACAAACTTAGGAAGAATGGGTACAGGCGTCCAGTCCAGGTTTAGATAACTGAGGTCGCCATCAATAGCGAGCTCATTTTTATACTTAGCAACCGACTGCTCACCTCGCGCATAAAGGCGCAGGCGCATAAAGTCTCTTAGCTGTGAGTAGTAACGACTGGTGTTTCCATCCTTACGAAACCACTCATACTGAATCGACTGTCCAATCTGAAGACCGAACTCATCAGTGGCTTTTTCCGAGTCCGAAACAAACTGGCTTGGGAATCCGGCGGGAGAGATGTTAATAGTTACCTCTTTCATTTACTGTAGTAGTTCGCTTTGTGAACCGCGATTATTATATCTAGCAAAGTTAATGCTTATTTTTGATTGCTTTTGCTCAGGAAGATACATGTGTTTTTGGTTTGCCATTATGGCTAGCCCCGAACTAATCGTCGCGTCAAACTTTGTACGGTTGTTAATATCAAAGCGCGCCCAGTCCTCGAGCGTCCTGGTAAAGTACATCTCACCAATATCTTCAGCCTCCCTATAGGTCCCCTCCATATCTATGCCAACAAACTTCTCAATGTACGACTCCACGGCGGAGGCGTGAGACTGCTTAACATCCTCGCTAGTGTTCGGTATACCACCGAGCTCCCTCTCCGTCTTAGATAACTTGCTTAGGTGCTTGTCTGGCCTATTCAAACTAAAGCCACGGTACCCCCTATTCTTAAAGTGGTATAGTAGACGAGGTTTGTTGTTTTCCGCAAGTACCGGCATGCCATAAAATACACACGCCATTAGAACATCTTCAAAAAATATCTCTGCGGTCTGCGGTCGGGCAACATACTCTAAAAAGAAATGATTTGTTGGCGCCTCGTCCATGTGAAATTTAGTCATACCGTGAAGCGCCCCATTAGAGCCACCACCACCCACAACGCCAGAAATGTCATAAGAGTCACAGCCAAACGAACCAATATGCTCATTGCCAGGATGCTTTACTCCATTGCGTGTTATAACATTGTTTTGTAGGTTGCTCGGCGGCGTCCAAGAAATCTTGAAGCGGCCATGCTTGTCAGGCGTCCAAACAACCTTAGTGTCCTTCTCCCCATTAAGCCAGTGGAACGACCCGCGCGTAATAAAGTGCTCGGTGATTATGCTGTCATTATAGTCAATCTGCTGGTATATTTTGGTCAGATTAAAAATAGACGCCTTGCTTTCGTCCCTAAACGCGTGGGACTCGGTGCGAGGGAACTGTCGATAGAATTCATTAAGTGCGTCAGAGTCAGACTTTAACGACTGAACCTCATTGTTCCAGTAGTCAATGGCCCCAATCTTAATAGACGTCCCGTCTATGCCCATTACGGGGGACGGGGGTGTAGTAAGCACGGGCATTCCATACCGGTCAATGTACCCCTCAAAGTTCCACTCCATGGGGACAAATAATGAGTATAGGCCGCTCTTTGTCTGTCCATTTGCGCCCCGCTTACTTACGTCAGAGTCGTAGTACAGCTTCTTAAAGTTATCACCGCCCTTGTCAAGCGCGTTGGACGTGGAGCCCATCATACACTTGCCAATAACCTTAGACCCCAAGCGAAGACACGTCTTTGTAACGCGCCAGTTATTTAAAATATTGTCCGGCCTCATCCATTTCCCGCTCTCATCATGGACGAGGAGCTGTAGTTTTTCCCCGTCATAGCTATTGTCCGCCGTGTTCTTCCAGTCAATAGTTGTGTCTAGCCCCTCAACGTCGTCCGGCTCAGTTTTAGACATGTTCTTTTTTGTAATCTTGGACGCCGGGACACGGTAGGCAAGCTCAGTCTTTGGCTTGTCCATGCCATCCATAATAGGCTTAAAGAAGAACGGAAGATTGCTGTTGATGGGGACGACCTTATCCGTAAACATCTTCTTGGCATCGGCCCCAGTCTTTGACAGGATGCCAACGCGAGAGTCCTTAGCCATCGTGGCTATGTTCACGGTCTCAGACGAGCCCATAAAAGAGAATCCAGAACGTCGAATCTTTAGATAGCACATACCAAAGGACCTAGAGTCTGCCTTGCATGCCTCCCAGAATATAAAAAAGATTCTATTAGCCTCCCTAAAGTCAGGGAGGCCAATGTCAATCTTTGTCCACTGTAGATATATGTAATGGGAGCCCGTTAAGTATGTTGGAATCCCGTCGTTCATAAACCAGAAACCACCCTCCCTGCGCTCGAACTCCCTTTCTATGTAGTCTACCCACCGATTTTTAAACTCAGGGGACTTTTCGTGCCACGCAAATATGGATTTTATTTTATTTAACTCAATAGGATACTCAAACGGCTCCCAGTACTGTTGCTCCTCCTTCTTACTGCGGGAGGAAATCTTCTCCGGTTCCGGCGGAAGAGCAATCATTAGGCCACTAATATTGTATATATCGCCAATGGTGCCATCTTTTGAGATGACAACAATGTCATACGTATCATCATACCCATAAACCCAGCTCTTTGTCTTATTCTTTTTCTTTAAGACCGCGTCGGGTATTACGTCATAGACAATTCCGTATATATTATTTTGCTCTTCGTTCTGCAAAACCACCCTTAGATTTAGATTCTTCAACTGGAGACTCAATTGCTATGCGCTCAGCCTCTATGCGAGCAAGAATCTCAAAGGCATCAAAGATGGCAAGTTTCTTGGTGGCGGCCGCGTTCTTAAGCCTGTCGGCGGCAAGCTCCTCCTCGAGGTCCGGCCTGATGATGTCTTCCTCCGCAACCTTAATAAGCTCCCTGACGGCCCGCTCTCCAGCCTTTATAATTTGTAATTTGATTTCATTGGTATTCATTCTAGCAAGATACAAATGTTATTGCTATTTACCCGATAAAGCTTTTCGCCTTCTATATTAAACTCATACTCGCTCTCCGGCGTAAATGCAATCTCATCGCCCTCCGATAGGCCGTGGCTCAGTAGCTCATCTGTAATGTACTTAATTTTTCCAACAAGAGGCTCCTCCGACCCGGGCTTAGTAATGTAGTAGTCCTTCACGGGAGAGGGCTTTATAAAACAATACTTCCCCGTCGTCTTCCACTGCTCTCCGTCGTAGAACAAGAAAAACTGCTCATCACTAATTAAGAACGTATCGTCCCTGACAAAGTTGTGGCTACTCCTCTCGCGCCCGCGCATGTCGTTATAGAACTTAAACACATTGTGGTGTACGACCAGAACGTCCCCCTTCTTGATGGGTCCATCATATTCAATTGGCGTCTCTACAACCTCAGCGAACCTATTAGATACCCTGTGGTCTTCCTTTGAGGAGCTGACAATAAAATCCATGCCACCGATATCTTTTATGTTATCGTATCGGCGGCCGTTGGAGGGCTTAATAATAAAGGAACGGGGGGACCTCATGAGCCACAGCCTTCGCAATCGGGGTTGTCAATGCTGCACGCATTTGGTTGTGGGGCATCCTCAAGTTGTGAAATCCAGCTGTCAAGGTTTTTGCTCATGGCGTTTAAAAATTAATGTTATACTCTATAGATATGGGCATATTGCTATTGAACTCCTTCCAAAGAAAGACTTCACTTTCGCTCTCTACCCAAATTTTTACGTGGTTGCTCTCCTTATCCACCTGAATTAAATGAATCTTATATGAGCCACCAAGGACCTCTTGGTCGACGATGTAGTGCATAGCGCTAGACTTATAGTCCGCGCCAACGGATACTTTGCGGATGTCCATTAAAATAAAATTAAACGCCTATCTGATTGCGTTGGATTAAGTAAACAATGTCCCACACGAGGGCATCTCCCCCACTGGCGGCAACCTCCATGGTTACGTTGCCTGAAATAAAAGCTGCATCGGCATAGTACTGATACACGTTGTAGAAATTTTGCGTTTCATTATTGCCCTTTGCAAACGCCATTGTGTTTGCAATGTGCTCAACGCTACCCACGCCCACCATATTAAAGTCAATGTGCGTGTTGTTTGCCATTGAAGAGGACGCCTTAAACATAACAGAAATAGAGTATGTATCATTTCCATTGATGGCTAATAATTCTCCAGATTCGCCATCATAAAACGAATACGGGCCGTATGAGGTTACAAGCGCTGAATTATTTGGCAACTGATTTGTTATTCCGTCAAGAAGCTCAAATTTATTAACCGAGTCATGCTCCCCGTCGTCATACCGGGCCCACCCAAGGACAGATGCTGACGAGGTAAAGTCAGCGATAGACTGAACAGTAAAGTTTTTTGTGGAGTTAGACGCGCTAGCATCTGTACCTATAATAATGTCAGAGCCTAGTGGGGCTACTACTGGGTATGTGCTAATCTTTGCCATCTCTTTTAATTTACTTAGACAACAAAGATAATAAAATTACGGGAGGCTCTTTCTAATTATTAACGCAGCAATGGCCAATAACAACAATGTAACAATGCCCCAAAAAGTATATCGCTGAACTCGCTGAAAACCAGACTCTCCAACAACTAACTGGGGGACGTCCACGCGGACGGTGCGTATAATTGTATCACTATCACACCCTCCATCGATTATGAGGGTGTCGTAGCTCCGCATAAGCTTGACCCGGAATCGGTCCTTGACCAAAGTAATGGTGTCCACCTGTTTTAGTATGACAGTGTCCATCAGTGCCACACCCGGCAAGACAATCGTGTCCGTCACATTGATTGTCTGACTCTTGAGAAGCTCTGGATTTTTCCTGACGGCCTTTCGTAAATGCCATTCTGCTGAGCATCCACTTAGCGTAAGGGCTAATAAAAAATAAATTAGGCATTTCATTTGTAGTTTATATACGTTGTCTTTGCGTTTTTCTTGATAGCGCGTAAAACCTGCCCCCTATTCTTTCCGTAGTGGTAGCTAACGTGCACCCAGTCAGGACTCTCCCTGTCGCCAAACTCCCATATTAACTGGTCAAACTGGAGGTTGTCTTTAATGTAGTCAAACACCTTCCTGTTGTCTTTGACATCAATGTCAGCGGCGGCCCCGTTGATAGCGCAGTGCTGAGATGTAGTGCTACCGCCTATGGCCTTATTTAGCGCGGGGACCCTTAGTCCGCTGGAGATTAGGACTGGACCAACAGCATCGCGAAGCGGTTGCAGGACCTTATGGCATAGCTCAACAAGATTCTCAAGCTGCTCTGGCGTGGGCGTATTGTCTATCCCCAGGCGCGTAGCCGTCTGGCTCTTGGTTAGCTCTGCAAGCGTAAAGCTTTTAGATAGGTTCATCCCTGCCCCTTGTATGGCTTCTTGTAGTTCTTGCTGGCCTTGTTGGCGCTCTCCTGCTTGGAGTGCTTTGCCCGCTTCTTGCTCTTGCTTACGTAAGAGGTGGTGGTTTGCGGCTTAGCCATTTACTTATTTTTTTCTTTATTTAGGAGGTGCCACCGATGGGCCGTGTACCCAATAGAGGCGACTAGCAAGATTATTTTCAAGGTTGTTTCAATCTCCGTCATTGACATAGCCAGAGTCCCGGCATTAACGGCGTATAGTTTTGCGTCGCCCACGTTCATTATTTCTTAGCAAATTTATCTAGGGAGGTAAAGCCAAAGCAACCGAGAGTTAAGACCAACACGGCATTGACTAGCCCATCGCTTGGCGCAATATCTTGCGGGCTAAATGAATTGACTACCAACATCGTTAGCAGAACAACAGCGCCAGTCAGGCCAATGACACGCTTAGATGAGACCTCATCTCCTGTGCCAATAAGTTTCATTATCCAGTCTTTCATACAGCAAAGATATTAAAAAAAAGAAAAGCCCCAAAGAGGGGCTTCGCTCGAGTATAGGAGAAGTATAAGTTTTTTCATTACTCTACGATTTCCGCTTCAGGGGCTTCGGCGGGAGTAAACTCCCCCGTCTCAAGATTCAACGAGCCTGAGCCGTACTCCTTTTCTAGCTCAGACATAATTTCTTTAATTTTATCTCCACTCACTCGAAGCTCTTCGAGGAGCTCGTCTTGACGTGCCTCAATTTCCTTCTTAGATACATAGAGGGCGCCAAGCTCCATCTGGATTTGCTGTTGCTTTGCGCGAACTTCTTTGGCGGCCGCAAGCTGACCTTCTTTGACTTGTGTCATTTTAATTGAATTTAGTGATTATTAATTATTCTACTGGTGGTACGGGCGGAATGGGCTGACCAATTACAAGCGTGATGCTTGTTGGGTTAATCTGTCCCTGGATTTGAGATTCTACAGAGGCCTCAAGGTTTGCTACCTGCTCTTCTCCCATTGCTGCTGTTGTCCAGCTTGTTGCAATCTCGTTAGTGAGTTCATCAAAGGGAACAAAATCAGCGGGGTCGATAGCGTCAGCGGGGACAACCTGCGTACCAATAACGGTAGCACTGTATGTTGTTCCTTCGTTCTCCTCTGTTCCTGTTAAGCGCCAGTGTACGTTATATACAACGTCAGTAAGCTCTGTTCCTTCTTCGTCTTTGGTGGGATAGCAGTCAACTGTCTTACAGTCCCAAGAATATACTATTGCCATTTCTTCTTTGTTTTAAGACTACAAATATAAATATAATATTAACAACAAACTAGTCCCTATTGAATAGTTAGGCGTGCTCTGTAGACTGCACGGCTGGCGGGGAGTATACATTTCCAAGGTTATAGTTTGAATTGCTGTCAAGGCCCATTTCTTGCTCATCCTCAAACAACAGCTTAACGTTATCATAAGAAAAACTATATGAAGACTCAGCCTGTGGCTCTCCGCTGTTATATATTTCAGCAATTTCTTCCTCGGTTAATGTATCTCTATAGTAAAACACGTAGTCGTCAATAAAGCAACCAGAAGATAATTCAGATGGATACGAGCCACCAACAGTTAAAAATTGGTCGCTCCAGGTGACGTTTGACAGCTCGTCGCCAGTAAAAGATAAATCAAGAGATTGTCCATTCCAGTATATTTTAACACAATCAGCTTCTGTTTGACTCCCGTCATAAGATACAGCGATATGAGCAAAGTTGTTTGCGTTTACACTACCTATGCTCTCTGAGCTGGTTCCGTTACCCCAAAGTTCACTTGTCGCTATCCCTGTGTTTGACGTGTTGCCTGTTGAGTTTAGTTGCGCTGTCCAGGACGCGCTTGCCGTGCCAACCAAACTGATTGTCAAGTATGCTTTCTTGGTTG
>Ga0307379_10004345_pt1 | contig 20252 bp, 11 predicted proteins | sample UN2MG_FD_202237 | JGI IMG/M metagenome (GOLD analysis project Ga0307379, IMG submission 202237) | Soil microbial communities from Risofladan, Vaasa, Finland - UN-2 | ecosystem: Environmental > Terrestrial > Soil > Coastal area > Acid sulfate soil | place: Finland: Risofladan, Vaasa | collected... | reverse complement strand
CGGACCGGTGGCGCTGATCGGCAAGTCGTATCGCGACCACGTGCAGGAGTACCGGGACCTCTACTACCGGCTCCACGCCGACGTCGACGCCCCGATCGACCAAGTACGCCGGGCGATCACCGCCGGCCACGAAGCCGGAGCGTGCGACGACGCCGTGATCGTGCGTACGGTCGACCACGGCGAACTCCTCGGTGCCCACGGCGGCCTACACCAGAAGTGGTTCAACCTCTACGACGAGGCCACCCGCGTGCCGTTCGAGGTGGTGCGCCTCGGTGCGAGCCCAACCGAGCCCCGGGTGATCGACGACGCCCCGACGTCGCACGTCGACCTCGTCCCGACGCTCCTCGGCGCTGCCGGAATCGACGAGGCCGAGGTGGCGCAGACGCTGCGAGCCGACTTCAGCGAGGTGCATCCGCTTCCAGGCCGCAACCTCATGCCGGTCGTCGATGGTGAGATGACGCCGGATCGTGATCGCCCGGTGTATGTCCTGACCAGGGACAACATCCTCGAAGGCGACACCGGAGCCTCGCGCTTCGCCCGTCGAATCGGCCGGACCGTCAAGCCCCCGGCACCGCTGCGGATCAAGGTGCCGGCCCACGTCGGCGCGAACTTCGAGGGGATCGTCGTCCGGGTCGAGGACGCCGATGCACCCGGGGGCGCCGGTCACCTGTGGAAGCTGGTGCGCACGTTCGACGACCCGGCGACCTGGACCGAGCCCGGGGTCCGTCATCTCGCCGCGAACGGGTTGCGCGGCGACGAGTACCGCACCGAGCCGCTCGCGGATCAGTGGGAGCTGTACGACCTGACCGCCGACCCGATCGAGCACGTCAATCACTGGCGCGACGACACCACCCGCGCCGTGTTCGAACACATGAGGACCGTGCTGAAACGGGAGCGGGCGCATTCCGTGCCCGAGCGCAACGTGCCGTGGCCGTACGTTCGCCGCCGGCCGAGCGCGCCGGCCACCAAGCGCGTGCCGCCTCCGGCTCGTCTGCTGCGCAAGGGTCTCCAGAGACTCGGGTTGCACCCGAGCGATCCCGACGCTCGTGACTTCGAGCTGTTGGGACGACGCGCGCTGATCGTGTGCACCAACCGGGCCGTGCTCGACGTCGGCAAGGCGACCGGCGTGTTCGCCAGCGAGATGACCGTGCCGTACTACGCGTTCCTCGATGCGGGTATGTTCGTCGATCTCGCCAGTCCGAACGGGGGAGTGATCCCCGTCGATCCGCAGAGCGTCAAGCCCGTGATCCGCAGCGCCGAGGACGACCGGTTCCTCGCCGACGGCGAGCTGCGAGCAAAAGTCTCCGACTCGCTGGCGATTGCCGACGTCGACATCGCCTCGTACGACATCGTCTTCCTCGCAGGTGGATGGGGCGCCGCGTTCGACCTCGGTACATCGGATGCCCTCGGCGAGAAGATCACCGAGGCGAACGCGCTCGGCAAGGTGATCGGCGGTGTGTGTCATGGTCCGCTCGGCCTGCTGAAGGCAACCGGCCCCGATGGGCGGCCGCTCGTCGAGGGTCGGCGGATCTCGGCAGTGACCGACAAGCAAGTGCGTGAGCTCGGCATCGAGTCGACGCCGCAGCATCCGGAGCGGGAGCTGCGCGCCGCAGGCGCGCTGTTCGAGAGCGAGTCGGCTCGGCGGGACCCGCTGGCGAACCACTGGGTCGTCGACGGAAACCTCGTCACCGGCCAGAACCAGAACGCCGGGCCGATGGTGGCCCGGGAGATGATGCAAATCCTCACCGAACGAGAGGGAGTGTGACATGACCGATACCCGCATACCCCGCTACGGAACCATCGATCAGGAGTACGCCGCCAAGCTGGCGACGACCCCACCGGAGGACGACGGCCCGGTGTGGATGGTCAACCTGATGAGCTATCGCGACGTCGCCGAGTACGCAGACGGGCGGGAGTCGACCGTGAGCGGGCGCGAGGCCGACGATCTCTACACGCCGCTTGGGCCGTTGGCTGCGGTCGGTGCCGAGGTCGTCTTCGCCGGCGACGTCGATCAGCAACTGCTCGGCGACGCGCCGATCTGGGATCGTGTCGGCGTGGTGAAGTACCCGACACGGCGATCCTTCATCGAGATGCAGTCGCGCCCGGACTTCCAGACCCTGCATGCGCACAAGGACGCCGGGATGGCCAGCACGTTCGTGATCGGCTGCCAGCCGATCGACGTGCCGACGGCACCCGACGGCACGGGGCCTGTCGACTGGGCTGATGTGCCGCACCCGCCGACCGAGGACGACGGTCCGGTGATGGTGATCCACGTGCTCAAGTACCACGACGCCGCCAGGGCGTCGATCACGCCGGACGAGATGGCCGCGTACCAGCGCGCTGCCGGCGAGGTCGCGGTGCCGCACGGTGTGCGGATCTCCGGGTGGTTCGCCTCAGAGGGAACGATCGTCGGCGACGGCCGCAGCTGGGACCAGGTCCGCTTCAATCTGTTCCCGAGCAAGGCGGCGTTCATGGCGGTCGTGATGGACCCAGCGCGGCTGGAAGCCCAGAAGTCGAGCCGTGAACCGGCGATCGCCGACACCTACACGATGATCGTGCGGCCGATGCTCGATCGTCTGGCAGCGTCGGTGGGGTGAGCGGCGATCGGCACTTCGCGTTTCTGCGGGCGATCAACACCGGCACACGGCGGCTGACCAACGATCAGCTGCTGGCGCCCTTCTGCGAGCTCGGTTTCGCCGACGTGGCGGCGTACCAAGCCGCTGGCAACGTCACGTTCCTCTGTGACGATCCCGATCTCGTCGACGAGCGGCGCATCGAGGCGGTACTGGCCGACGCGTACGGGTTCCCTGCCCCGACGTTCGTCCGAACGGCAGGAGAGGTGCGGGAGATCTCGACGGCCGAACCGTTCTCCGCCGCCGACCTCGCCGGCACGACGGGCAAGGTGCAGGTGGCGTTCCTTCGAGCGACTCCAACGCCTGAAGCCGTCGACCGGGCGCTGTCGATCGTGCCACCAGAGGACCGCCTCGTCGTGGAGGGGAATCACTGGTACTGGCTACCGACGGGCGGCGTCAGCACGTCGGAGCTTCCGGTCGGCCAGGTCGAATCGATACTCGGCGAGACGACGATGCGCACCGTGGGCACCGTCGTTCGGATGGTTGCGAAGTTCGACGACTGACCGTTTGGCGTCGTGTCCCGACAGCGTTCCGAGTAGGTCGGTGCTGTGCGGTCGGAGGATTGGCGATCGGCGGTGTCCGCTGGCGTTGACCCGGCGCTCCAACCGACCCCGGGCCGCACTCCGTCGCGATGAGCGAACCCGCCGGATATGCGTGTTTCGCTCATCGGTGGGGAGTGGTGTCGGTGTGCGATGAGCGAACCCGCCGCATACGCGCGTTTCGCTCATCGCAGGGAGGGATTCGACGCCGCGCTCAATCGAGGTCGAACCAGGACAGCGCCTCGATGACGGCCGCCGGATCGGATGCGCTGGCTGGGGCGACGGAGCCGTCGAGCACCTCGGCGAGTGTTCGACGTCCATTGAGCACGTCGCCCCATGCCGGTCGGTCGATCTGCAGGACCAACTCGGCGCCCTCACCGTCGGTCGTCGCGGCGACGCCGTTGCGAACGTGGATGCCCGCTGAACCGTCGGGGAACTCCACTCGAAGATGTCGCTCGGCACGCCCGCACCGCGCTGGATCGAGCATCACCCGCAGGATGTGGACCAGTTCGGCCGCGTCGGCGTTGGCGACCTGTCCGCTGGGGAAGCGGTGGCGACGGAAACGCGACACATCGAGATGCCCCTCGAGCTGGAGCGCCCGCGTGAGACACCAGTTCCGGATGTTTGCAGCGGTCGTCCGTTGACCGACCGCCCGCAACGCTGACGCCAGGCGCCCCCGATCCTCGGCGCACTCCGGATCGACGCGAACCAGCCAGGTGGCCATGTCGAGTGCCCAGCGCAGGTCATCGCCGGCGAGTGCCGTGTCGACCTGGGCTCGGACCTCCCCGTCACCGCCGAATCCGTCGATCATCCGTCGTGCCCGCTCGACCGGCGGCACTGGGAACAGCTGCGCGGTGTCGCCGTCGAACCATCCCCGCAGACCGGTGTGGATCTGGCGGACGTGGTGCTCGACCAGCCCGTAGAACTGTGTCTGGAAGTACGAGTCGGCGTACGTGTCGGGCAGCTGGACGAACTCGATCAGTTCGCCGTGCGTGAGGCCCTTGTTCACGCCACGAACCGTCTGGTCCCACATGAACTGGATCGCATCGCGGCTGCGCGTCAACTCGGTGCGGATGCGATCGCTTCCGCTGATCGGTGGGCCGTGCGCTCCGAGAAGATGCTCGGCGCCGAGGGCGATCATGTGATCGAGACCGGCGAGGAGGATGCGCGGATCCCGATACTCCTCGCCGCGGATGGCGAACACGTTGAACAACGCCGGCCAAGCGAGATTGTTCACGCACACGCCGAGTTCGGGGAACCAGATCGTGATCGAGTCGGTGGCATCGGACTCCGCCGGCGTCAGTTCGACCGTGAGCCCGGCGAGTGAGATCGTCACCGGCTCGTCGAACGTGTCCGTCGGCGACAGGAACCCCTCCGTGAACGGAGCGTTGTCAGGGATGCGAAACGCCGGTCCGATGCCTGCGCTGACCAAGGAATCCGGCCCGTCGGGCGGCAGCAGCATGCCGAACTGATGGACGAGCCCGTACTGCGATACCGGCCCGACCTCGCCGGCTTGCCGGCTACGATTGGCCATCACGCCGGCGTGCGACCAGATCGGTACGTCGGCGGACGCGCCGGCATCGATGAGCGCCCGTGTGCCACCCACGTAGTGGAAGTGGCTGTAGATCACTCCGACCACCGGAGCCGCCGTGTGTGCTCGCACCTGTTCGAGCGACCATGTCATCTCCTCGATCGAGTCGCCGGTGTCGATCACGATCAACCCGTCGGGGCCCTCGACGAACGTCTGGTTCGAGAGGCCGTTGCCGACAGCGCACCACACACCGTCCGCGACGTGTTCCAATCTCCGATCGAACCGACGCGCATGTTCGATCGCCTCCCGGCGGGCGAGTGCGCCACCGGATGACGTCGCAACTCGCGAATCGTCGTGGTCGAAGCTGGCCGGAACGACAGGTGCGCTCATCGACCGAGCATGTCAGATCGCACCCATCGATGAGCGAGGCGTCCGTATCCGGTGGTTTCGCTCATCGCTGGCGGTGGGAGGTGGTGGCGGGATCGGGCATGCTGGGGACCATGGCCCACGACGACACCTCCACTCACGTCTTGGAGGTCCGTCGGACCTCGATCGGCGACGCCGAGGTTCGTGACGAGCCGGTCGTCGAACTCGCCGACGGCCAAATCCGTCTGCGAGTCGATCGGTTCGCCGTGACGGCCAACAACGTGAGCTATGCGGGCGCCGGCGACCTGCTCGGCTACTGGGACTTCTTCCCCGCCTCCGATTCGTCGACGTGGGGGCGGGTGCCGGCGGTCGGCTATGCCGAGATCGTCGAGTCGAGCAACGCCGACCTGCCCATCGGTGGCCGCTACCACGGCTGGTTTCCGATGGCCGAGACCGTCACCTTCACGGCGACGGCCACCAGCGACGGATTCCGAGACGATGGCGAGCACCGCCAGGCGCACGCGCCGATCTACCGCAGCTACACCCGCACCGATGCCGACCCGTTCCACGATGATGCCCCCGATGGCGAGGACCGCCACGCCCTGCTGCGCGTCCTGCTGCTCACGGGGTTCCTCGCCGACGAGTTCTTCGCCGACTCGGGCGGTGCCACCGCCGACGGAGCGCCGCCGTTCTTCGGCGCCGAGCAGGTGATCGTGTTGTCCGCATCGTCGAAGACCGCGATCGGGTTCAGCCAGCGCGCTGCCAAACGTGAGGGGCTCACCGTCGTCGGGCTCACCTCGGCTGCCAACGCCGAATTCGTCCGCTCGCTCGGCTTCTACGACACCGTCGTCACCTACGACGAGATCGACGACCCTGACACCGGGATCTCGCTGGTCGACAGCGTCGTCATCGACATGGCCGGGAACCCGAATGTGCTGGCGGCCGTCCACCAACGTCTGGGCGACCGGATCAAGCATTCGATGATGATCGGCAGAAGCCACCACGATGCGGTGCCGACGGTGGCGGCCGGCCCGCTCCCTGGTGTCACCCCGCAGTTCTTCTTCGCCCCGACGGAACTCGACCGTTTGGTCGACGGCTGGGGCGCCGCCGAATATCGGCGCCGTACCACTGAGGCGACCCACGAGTTCATCGACGCCAGCCGCGCCTGGATGTCGATCGACGAGCGCCGTGGTCCGGATGGTCCAGCGTCGGCTTGGGCTGCAATCTACGGAGGCGAGGTGACGCCCGACATCGGCGTCATCGCGTCGTTTCACCCGTGACGCGTCCCCGACTTCACCGACGGCTGTTGCGCGTCCCGCGGCCGAACGAAAAGCGCCTCGCGGTTCGAGTCACGCCCGATGCGCTCCGCCACATCCGCGCCGGTCATCCGTGGGTGTTCGAGGAGTCGGTCACCTCGATCAGTCATGAGGCGAGCGCAGGAGATCTCGCCGTGATCTTCGACAACGACCGCAAGTTCGTTGCGATCGCGCTCTACGACCCGGACTCACCGATCCAGTTTCGTGTGATCCACGTGGGCAAGCCCACACCGATCGACGCCAACTGGTGGCGTTCCACGATCGCCACCGCACTCGACGTCCGGGCCCCGTTCACCACAGCCCCCGACGCAGACCGGCTTGCGTATCGCGTGCTCAACGGCGAGAACGATGGCGTCTCGGGCCTCGTCGTTGATCGCTATGCGGACGTACTCGTGCTCAAGCTGTACTCGGCGGTCTGGTTTCCCCACCTGGTCACCATCGTCAACGCGTTGCTCGATCTCACGGACTGCAGCGGTGTGGTGCTTCGCCTCGCTCGCAATCTCCAGACGCGCGAGACGTTCGGCCTCTCCGACGGCGATGTGATCGCCGGTGACCTTCCTGATGGGCCGGTCAGGTTCCTCGAGGGCGCCTTGTTGTTCGACGCCGACGTACGTGTTGGCCAGAAGACCGGTCATTTCCTCGACCAGCGCGCCAACCGCATCCGCGTCGGCGAAATGGCATCCGGTCGTGACGTCTTGGACGTGTTCGCTTCGACGGGAGGATTCAGCGTCCATGCCGCCGCCGGGGGAGCGCGATCGGTGCACGCTGTCGACCTGTCGGCGCCCACCCTCGCCGCTGCGGAACACAACATGGAGCTCAACGCGAACCTCGACGCCGTGCGGGCCTGTGCGTTCACGACCGAGGTCGGCGACGCGTTCGAGGTGATGGTGCAACTCGCTCGCGCGGGCAACGACTACGACATGGTGATCGTCGACCCGCCGTCGTTCGCCCAGCGCCAGGCGAACGTCGAGGGAGCGATGCGGGCCTACACCCGCCTCACACATCTGGCGCTCCGCCTCGTGCGGTCGGGCGGCACTCTGGTGCAGGCGTCGTGTTCAAGCCGCGTCACCGACGAGGAGTTCTTCGACACGGTGCTCGATGCAGCTGTGGCTGCCGGACGACCGTTGACCGAGATCACGCGCAGCGGCCATGACGTCGACCACCCCGTCACCTTTCGAGAAGGGGCCTACCTGAAAGCCGGGTTCTGGCGCGTCGGCAGCAGTCGCTGATCGCAGCGCCGAGCTATTCGACGAGGACGTGGCCGACCGGGCTGGTCCGGCGTACGTGCCCGAGGACAGGACTCGCCACGACGGTCGCCCGCGCCCCCTGTGGAACGGCGTGGCGCTCCCCGGTCTTCCACGCCCGGATGGTGTCGGCGCTGGCATCGTCGACCGCGAGATAGACCCGGTAGCGATCGCGCTCGACCATTCGCTGCAGCCGTCGCGGAAGCGGTGACACCTCGGAGGGGCGGCGGGTGCGGATCACCGCTCCGGTGCGGTCGACCGAGTTGAATCCGTCGAAGGCGCCGGCGAGTGCCATCCAGAGTCCGATCACGATCGGGAGGTAGGCGAGGAACGTCACCGCCGTGGCGATGTCCGCGATCAGCCACTCCTGCGCCGGGAACTGCTCATAGGCCCAGTCGAATGCCTCGCCGCGCGCCACATCGCTCGCCCACGAACGCACCCGCAACCCGATGAAGCATGCGGCGAGTCCGACGCCGATCGCGACGAACGGAGCGGTGCCGTACCCGATCCGCGCCGGGTACGTCACCCGCACCAGTCGTGCCCGACCTCCAACGGTGCTCCACGCTCGATGGTGATCTTCGCGAGCGAGCGGCAGCTCGATCGCCGCGCCGTCGGCGAGACACATGGCGCTCGCGTACGCAAGTCTGCGGTCGCCGGTGTCGACGGCACTCGGGGCCAGGTCGGCGAATCCGCCGACCGCCAGTCGTTCGCGCAGTGCGAGCCAGCGCCGTGTCGCAGCGATGCCGTCATCGGTGTGTGTGTACGACGGCTGCAGGCGGAGTCGGGCAGCGACGACGAGGCCAGCGGCGAGCATCACGGCCAAGGTCCACCCGGCGATGCGCACACCCACCGAATCGATGACCGCCACGTCGGTGTCGCCGGTGCTCCGCGCGAGCAGCCAGCACAGCGCCCCGGCAGCCCAGAACACACCCGGTACGAGCAGGTCGGTCGCGGTCCAGCGACGGCGCACGAGCCCGGACTGCACGGCGTCGTCGACCACGAGACCGCTGAACCGGCGCCACCAGGAGCCTCGGATGTCGACAGCCAGATAGCGGGCCGGGATGGCTCGGTCGGTGGTGAAGCGGGAGAGGACGTGCTGGAGGACGAGTCGCTCGTGGGGGCGTAATGCATCGCCCTGGTAGGCGGTTGCGGCCGGCCGGACGCGCGCCAGCTCCTCCAGATCGTCTTCGGGAGGCAGGATGCGTAGCCAACCGCGCGCTGCCAGGTCGATCATCGTGGCCCGGAATCCGGCGGCGGTCACGGTGGCGTCGTTGGCGAGGAGATTGACGACGGCGGGCGTGTCGGCTCGCAGTGCGCCGGCCACCTCATCGGGTTCCGGACGCGGCGGCATCAGACGTTGACGCGTGCGGGCGAACGTGAGCCAGGACGCGGCAACACACAATCCGCTCAACCACAACCAGGCCACCGTGAATGACGGAGCGAGGACTGCGACCACCCCCAACGTCATGACGCCATCATGGCATTGTCACGGGGCACCGAAAGGATCGTCCGCCGACACGCTCGCGGCCGCCGGCTCGTCGGCGTGGCGCACCCAGATCGTTCGCTGCGGGAATGGAATCTCGATGCCGGCCCCGTCGAGCGCTGCCTTGAGCGCCTCGCGCAGCGCACGCTGCAGACCCCACTGGGCGCCCGGCTCGACCTTGATCGTCACGCGAATGGTGATGCCGTCGGCGCCCAGCGCTTCCACGCCGAGCAGCTGGGGCGGATCGATGATCACCCCCGACCACTCGTCGCTCTCGACGAGTTCCGTTGCGCAGTCGATGATCACCTGCCGTGCCGCACCGAGGTCGCAGTCGTAGGCGACGTCGATGTCGACCAACGCCACCGACCACAGTTGCGACTTGTTGCCCACTCGTTGCACCTCGCCATTCGGTACGTGCCACACCGTGCCGTCGACTCCGCGCAAGACGGTGGTGCGAAGCGAGATCTTCTCCACGACGCCCGTGGCTTCGTCGAGGTCGACCACATCGCCGATCCCGTATTGGTCCTCGACCAGCATGAAGAGCCCGGCGATGCAGTCTTCGACGAGGCTCTGGGCGCCGAACCCGAGCGCGACTCCGGCGATGCCGGCGCCGGCGATCAGCGGCGCGAGGTTCACGCCGAGCTCGCCCAGCACCAAGATGAGCGCCATCGACCAGATGATGATCGCCGCCGTGCTGCCCACCACGGCCGAGATCGAGTGGACGCGAGCGGTCCGGCGTGGATCGGCATCGTCGGACACCAGGTCGGCGGCGCTGTCGCTGAGCTTCGCGAGATGGCGTGAGGCCGCACTCGTGTCCGGTGCGATGAGCCGGGCGACCAACCGGGCGAAGTATCGGCGGGTGATCATCGTCAGAATCCAGGCGCCGATCAGGATGCCGAGGATGCGCAGGAGCGCGTCGGCCAGCTGGGGGAGGACGGTGTTTCCGTCGGTGAGGTCGTAGACGACCTCGCACAACCAGCTGGGCTCAGAGCCGCAGCTGTTCTCGACGTCGGTCTGCGTGATCAGGTCCGTCATCGGGCGCATGGACCTGAACGTACCCATTCCGGGCGATCCGAACCGGTGATCCTCAGTTTCTGGTCACTGTCAAGACTCCGGATCGCCGGGTTCGGCCCGGGTACGATGAAGTTCGATTTTGTGCCTCGGCGCAGCTGTGGCGGCCAACTGATGAGAGCAGTGACGACATGAACGAACGAACGCTTCGACTCGCCGTGGTGGGCACGGGCTACGTGGGTCTCACCACCGGTGCGTGTTTCGCCCATCTCGGCCATCACGTCGTGTGCGGCGACGTCGACGAGCGCAAGGTGAGAATGCTCAACGATGGTCACATCCCGATCGTCGAAGAGGGCCTCGAAGCGATCGTCAACGAGTCTCGCGCCGCGGGGCTGCTCGAGTTCGTGCTCGGCGCCGGAGCCGCAGTGGAAGGCGCAGACATCGTCTTTCTCTGCGTTCCCACGCCACAGGGCGACGACGGCAGTGCCGACCTGAGCTACATCCAGGCGGCCGCCGCGCAGATCGCGCCCGTCCTGCGCCCGGGGGCGGTCGTGGTCAACAAGTCGACCGTGCCCGTCGGCTCGACGCTCGCTGTCGAACGCGTGCTGCAACGAGACGACGTCTTCGTCGTGTCCAATCCCGAGTTCCTGCGCGAAGGCACCGCCGTGCACGACTTCCTGAATCCCGACCGCGTGGTGATCGGCAGCGCCGACCGGGGCGCCGCCGAACGGGTGGCCGAGTTGTACGCGACGATCGACACGCCGATCCTGATCACCGATCCGGCATCGGCCGAGACGATCAAATACGCCGCGAATGGCTTCCTGGCGATGAAGATCAGCTTCGTGAACGCCGTCGCAGCGATGTGCGAGGCGGTCGGCGCCGATGTCGCCGCCGTCGTCGACGGCATCGGCGCCGACCAGCGCATCGGCAGCCAGTTCCTGCGGCCGGGTCCCGGGTGGGGCGGCAGTTGCTTCCCCAAGGATTCTCGTGCGCTCGTCAAGATCGCCGAGGACCACGGCTACAACTTCACGATGATGCGTGGCGTGATCGACGTCAACGACGAGCAGCTCGAACGAATGGTCGCCAAGATCCGATCCGCAACGGGTCGCCCGGATGGTGATCTCGCGGGGGTCACCGTCGGCGCGCTCGGCTTGACGTTCAAGGCCGGTACCGACGATCTGCGCGAGTCGCCGGCACTCGCCATCATCGCCGAGCTGCGTTCGTGCGGGGCCACTGTCCGCGCGTACGACCCGACGACGACGGGTGAGCTCACACCGCATCAGGCGGTCGTGCTCGACGGCATCGAGTTGGTGCCGGATGCGCTCCAGGTGGCCGACGGCGCCGACGTGATCGCCGTGTTCACCGAGTGGCCGGACTTCGCCAAGATCGACCTGGCAGGGCTCGCTGCCCGCCTGCCGCGCTCAGCCACCATCGTCGACACCCGCAACCTGCTCGACCCGGTCCTCGTGCGCGAGGCGGGCCTTGAGTACGAGGGCGTCGGGCGACGCTGATCGTCGACCCGCGGGCCGGATCAGCCCAACCGCGAGGCGAAGTAGTCGGCGGTGCGCTCGATCCCCTCGCGCAGCTGGACCGTCGGCTGCCAGTGCAGCAGAGTTCGAGCCTTCGTGAGGTCCGGCTTGCGTTGCATGGGATCGTCGACAGGCAACGGGAGGTACACCAGCTCCGACGATGACCCCGTCACGTCGAGGATCAGTTCAGCGAGCTGTGTGATCGTGAACTCGTTGTCGTTGCCGATGTTGATCGGCGTCACCAGGTCGGAGTCCAGCAGCGCCAAGAACCCGCGGATTTCGTCGTCGACGTAGGTGAACGATCGGGTCTGCGAGCCGTCACCGAAGATCGTGATCGGCTCCCCGCGCAGCGACTGCACGAGGAAGTTCGACACCGCCCGCCCGTCGTCGGGGCGCATGCGAGGTCCGTACGTGTTGAAGATTCGCGCGATACGCACATCGACGTGGTGGTGGCGGTGGTAGGCCGTCGTCATCGCCTCGGCGTACCGCTTGGCCTCGTCGTACACGCCACGAGGCCCGATCGGGTTGACGTTGCCCCAGTATTCCTCGGGCTGCGGATGCACCAGCGGGTCGCCGTAGACCTCCGAGGTCGACGCCAGGAAGAATCGGGCGCCCTTCGCGAGCGCCAGGCCGAGCGCGTTGTGTGTTCCGAGCCCGCCGACCTTGAGGATCTGGATCGGGATGCGTTCGAAGTCCGCGGGGCTGGCGGGGCTCGCCAGATGCATCACGACGTCGACCGACCCGGGAACCCAGATGTAGTTGCTGACGTCGTGCTCGACGAAGGTGAATCCCGCGCCGAACAGCTCCTCGATGTTGTCGACCGAACCGGTGACGAGGTTGTCGAGTGCGACCACCTCGTCGCCGCGTTCGAGCAGCGCACGGCAGAGGTGCGATCCCAGAAATCCTGCTCCACCGGTGACGACGACTCGTGCCATGTCGGCGAGCGTAGGCCGAGATCAGGACGACGCAGCGGGCTCGAGCCGCCGTTGCTGCGTCGCCCGGTGCGTCGCCGTTCGCTGGTCGGCGTCGAGAATCGTCAACCAGGCGCACGACAGGAAGAACCAGATCGCCATCACGCTGACGCCGGCGCCAAGGCCCTCGGTCGTGATGCTGTTGATCAACAGCGCGACGAAGATGCCGACGAGGATGAGCTCGTCGGACCGCGCGGTGCCGGTGGCACCGACGAGCAGGACCGGCGACCGTCGTTCCCGTCGGAGCAGACGGCCGAGGAGCACGAGGGCGGAGACCACCAGCAGCGTCCACCAGATCAAGCCGGCGAGACCGACATCGATCATCACGTTGATCACAGAGTTGTGGGCGCCACCGAGCCCGGTCTCGTCGAAGAACACGCCCTTCGCCGAGTTGAAGCCGAGGCCGAACAACGGTCGTTCCAGAAACGATTCCCAGGCGAGCGACCAGATCTCGGTTCGCCGGTTGAACGTGCCGATCTGATCCACGGTCTCGCCGCGGGTCAGGAACTCCAGGATCTGACGCCCGAACGCCAGCGCGAAGGCGCCGCCGGCGATCAGGCTGCCGAGCACGAGTTCTGGACGAGCCTTGCGTCCCGACGACAGCCAGGCCATGACCGCGAGTGCCACGAGGGTGCCGCCGATCGAGCCCCGCGTGCGGGTGAGCAGCAGGAAGGCCACCTGGGCGATCACCATGCCGGCGTACACCCATCGGGGCCATGGCATCGGTCGTCGGCCGGCGGCGAGCCACAGCCCGAAGACCACCGGCACCGACACCGCGAGCATCGAGCCGGCGCTCACACTGTGCACTGACAGCCACGTGAATCGGCCTTCCTGGGGTGCCGTCGTCGGAGCGACATACACGAGACCAACGACGATCGACGCCGAGATCAACGCCACCCAACCGTGGAGCAGTCGGTTGATGGTGGTCACGGTTCCCTGGCTCGACACGAGCTGGACCACGGCGCCGATGATGACCAACTCGACCGCCCTCGCGAGTGCGAGCATCGGAAACTCGGAGTACAGCGCGCTGGCAGCTGTGGTGAGGATGTACCCCCACATCAACATCATCAACGGTTCGATGCGTGGCTTGGACGGTACGAGCCGCCACAGCGACCAGGTGCCGACCAGCGCAAGAGTCGCGAGTTCGAGCGCGATCATCAGGTCGATCGAGCCCGAGAGCACGCCGTCGATGCTCCGTCGACGGAACTTGTACTCGATGGCGACGATGACCACCAGTGGGGTGATCCACAGCAGTTCGCGACTCCAGTCGGCTCGACCGGTGTGGCGTCGTGGGGGCGCCGTCTCGTTCGTAGCCGAGCGGAGAAGGGATGATGGCCGCCTGGGCGGCGCCGGCGGTCGCGGCGTCGTCATGGTCGGCTCGGGGGACTTAATGGGCTCGGGGGACCACTTCCAGTGGGAGCTGTCGCCGACCGATTCCGTCGGCGTCGCACCGACTGCCGAAGCGAGCACGTCGCTCGGAAGCGCCATGGACTCGTCCGGGTCGAGCGTGTCGAGCCGAGCCGTGTTCGTGTGGACGGCAACGGCGAGCAGGCCCGCACCGACGAACGCTCCCACCGCCAACCCGATCGGAACGGCGTCGACCCATCCGAGCACGGCGCAGAGCCCAGCGATCGAGATTCCGAGCCCTGCATCCACGAGGCGAATCATGAACGTCTGCCTCGATTGGCCCGCAGCGACGTTCGCCGCACCGACCGGCAGGCCGAGCCCGAAGGCGATCGAGAACAACACCCACGACGCGACGCTCAGCGTCGTCACGACCGACTCGCCGCCGGTCAAGAGTTCGGCGAGCCGCGATCGGAGCGCGATTGCGACGAGTCCGTAGGACGCACAGATTGCGGCGATCAGGAGCATGGCTCGTCCGACCGACGGGTTGAGACGAACGCGGCGCCGGATCTGATCGGAGTAGGTCGGGAGGAAGAAGATTCCGGCGCCATTCACCACGGTCAGCGCGGGAGCGATCAGCAAGCGGGCTGCCTCCAGCAGGCCGACCGCTTCGAGCCCGACGGTGGTCGCCACGATCGCACGCACGAGCGCCTGGCTCGCCGGCCGTAGGCCGACCTGCACCGAACGCCAGCTGGCGAACGAGGCCAACTCTCGCATTCTCGACGCCGAGTTCGGTCCTCGAAGCAGCTCGACGCGGGGGAGTTGCACGACGCCGAGACCGATTGCGACGATCGACCCGGCGAGCAGCGAGATGATCACCGTGTCGAGCGTCAGCGCTGCTCCGCTCACCAGCACTGCGCCGAGCAAGCCGAACGCGCCGAACGCGAACGCGCCATCGTTGGCGACGAGCAGCCAGAACTCGCGCCGGGCGATCAGGATCCTGCGTAGCGTCTCCTCGAGTGCCCACGCCACCGAGGCCACGGCGAACAGCACCGCGGTCGTTGCGTCGACACCGTCGATCAACAGGGCCAGTCCCCAGCTGATCGCAAAGATCGCAGCGGCTGAGATCGTCTGCGACTGGAAGAGCGCGCGTCGGATGCCGGGATCGAATCGGTCGAGCACGGTGAGCGAGTCGCCGATCCAGCCGGTCTGCACCGAGTTGACCGTGATCAGTACAGCGAACAACAGACTGAATGTGCCGAGCCCGGCGACGCCCAGCTCGCGCAGGACGACAAGTGCGATCAGCAGGCTGGTGCCCGCGACGATCATCTGCGACACGATGGCGCCGACCGGCCGGCGATGCATGATCAGACCCCGTGTTCGCTCGAACGGTGGTCGTAGACCACACCGATCAGATCGGTGCGCAACACATCCAGCCGCTGACGCACGATGTCGAGATCGCGGGCGTCGGTACCGCGTTCGACGATCATCATGACGCCGTCGGACTCTCCTGCCAGCGCCGATCCGTCGGCGACAGCGAGCAAGGGTGGGACGGCGATGAGCACCAGCTGGTAGCGGCTTCGCAGCGTGTGCAACGTGGCGCGGGCTGCCTGGGACCGGAACAACCCGGCAGGATCGTCGATCGATCGGCCACCGGTCAACAGGTCCAGCATCGCCTCGCCGCCAACGTTCACCGACCGGCGGACATCGTCGATCGAGGCGAGGCCGGCGAGGAGCTCGGTCAGTCCGCCGACCGCCTGCTCGAAGCCGAACAGTCGGCTCAGCCGCCGGTCTCGGAGGTTGGCGTCGATCACGAGGATGTTCCGCCCTTCGCGCGCCGCAGCGACCGCGAGACGAGCCACGGTCTCGGCGGCATCGCTGCTGGGCACTGCCGTCGCAGCGAGGATCACGCCCCCGGCGGGATGAACGGCACCGAGGCTCGTGGCCAGCAGCTGATACGCAGCTCCCGGGGGATCGACCGGATCGAAGAGCTGTGCGGGCGGCTCGGTGACCTCGCCGAGCAGTGGGGCGTCGAGCCTCGCCGTGGCATCGGAGCTACTGGCGATCACGGGCTGGCGTCCGGCTCGGAACCAGGCGAGGATCGCCAGGCCGAATGCAGCGAACAGCATCGCTGCGATCGTGTACTGCAGCGCAGGAAGCAGACGCGCGTCGGCTTCGACCTCGGCGGGTTCGACGAACTCGACGCCGTTGCCGAGCAGGGCGGCCTCGGAGCGGACCTCGGCAATCTGCAGGTCGATCTGGTCGATCGTGCTCTGGCCGCCGTCCTCGGCCACCAGGCGATCGCGCTCGGTGAGGAACGCGTCGATCGTGGCGTCGGCGCGCTGCGTGATGTCCTGTTCGGTGAGCACGAGATAGGCAGCGACCACCTCGTCGCAGATCAGCAGAGCTCGGGCTTCGGAGTCGGCGGTGCAGTCGATGCGAACGTCGGCGCTCGTGGTCGTCCCGGTCGTCACCACGTCATCGATTGATTCGGCCGTTTCCGATCGGGGGAGATCACCCTCGTCGACGCCCGGGTCGGCCGATTGCTCGTCGCGTTGCGCGTCGATCGAGTCTGCGACGGCTCGGTGGACGGCGGCGGAGTCGGCGAACTCGGCGCGCTGACGGGCGTAGCGGGCGAGGTCGGTCGGCGTGCTGGATCCGTCGCGGAACACGGGCGTGCCACGCGGGTCGGTGAGGAAGAGGGTCGTCGTGGCGGTGTTGGTGCCGCTGCTGGCGAGGGCAAACAGCCCGGCCAACAGGCCGATCACGATGGTGATCGGCACCGTCCACGCGCGGAAGCGCCAGAACGCCTCGACCGGACCGATCGAGCTGGTTTCGGGCATGGTCGAGCTCATGGCGTGGGGGTCTCGTGGTTCGAGAGCGCGCGAGCAGTCACCGGATCCATCGGTCGTGTTTCGGCCAATCCACGCGTCGCCTTGAGTCGATGTTGACATTTCGGCCCCCTTTGCCACCTTGCGCTGTCCGAAAACCACACAGCGTGTGGTTTTCTGGACGATCTTGACCACCAATAGTGGTGTTGGGGCGTCCATCATCGTACGGTCGGAGGCGAACACACCGGAGACCTGATCGAGAGCGGGTGGAAAGAGAACGTCATGTGGCGGAATCACGAACTCGACGCAGCCGAGAGTGGTCGCCGGTCGTCATCAGGGGTTGGGCGGCGGGCCCGATCCCTGATGGCTCTTCTCGCCATCACCTCGCTCGCCGCCGGCATCGCCATCGTCGGCGAAGCAGCATGGGCGGCCGCACAGGTGTCCGAACCGGTCGGTACCCCACCGCCCGTGCGGATGCCGTTGAGCGGAACCGCCGCGGCCGATGCGGCTGCGTCGTGCTGGGAGATCAAGCAGGCCCATCCCGGCAGCGTCGACGGCGTGTACTGGCTGCGAACTGCCGGACTCGTGCGCCCCGAGCAGTTCTATTGCGACATGACGACCGATGGCGGCGGCTGGGTCATGATCGGTCGCGGCAGAGATGGATGGACGCTGCAGGACTACGGCCAGTCGACGACCCAGCGCGTCGCCGATCCGGTGACCGGTCCGGAGGCATTTTCGCCAGCCGCATTGTCCTCGCAGACGGTCGACGCGCTGCTCGGTGGCGTCGCGGTCAAGGATCTCCCCGACGGACTTCGCATACGCCGTGCAAAGAACACCGGCGGCACCGAGTGGCAGGACGTGCGCTGGCACTTCCTCGACCTCGGGGCCTGGTCGTGGGCGCTCGACGGCGGTCACCGCCTCGCCTCGTTTTCGATCGATGGCGCGTCGGGCACCGGGTCGAACACCAAGGACTCGAGTTCCGAGCGGTGGGGTGAGGTCGGCACCGGTCACCGCAACGCAACGGACTTCGAGGGCTGGTTCACGTTCCCGTGGAGCGGCCACGGACGGCAGGCGGGATTCTCGTACCGGGGCTCCGTTGACGGCCAGCGCAACGACACCTCGTACCTGTGGGAGTACAACACCGAGAACTCGGCATTGCCGTTCACGCAACTCTTCCTGCGACCGTTGCTGACAACGACCGTTCCCGGCCCCATCGCCGACGTCGGTCTCGGCGAGCAAACGCTGGAGCCGCTTCTCGACGACCGCCCCGAGGAGATCGCCGGCGGCGTTGTCGGGCTCAACACCCTCGGGGACTCCGAACCGAATCTGCGGGCGCCCGTTCTCGACATCACGACCTTCGGCGACCGCGTGTACGTGGGCGGCAAGTTCTCACACGTGCGCGACACAGCGACCGGCCAGCTCGTCGCGCATTCGTATCTCGCTGCATTCGATCGTCGCACCGGCGCGTGGATCCCTTCGTTCCGACCACAACTCGACGGAACCGTCTGGGACCTCGAGGTGGCAGACGGGCGCCTGATCGCGGCAGGCCAGTTCACCAACGTCAACGGTGTAGCGGGCACGCAAGGCCTCGCCGCGATCGATCCGATCAGCGCAGCGGTCGATTCGACGTGGAGAGCATCGCTGACCGTGCGTGGGACGACGGCTCGGCCGGTCGCGTTCTCGATCGACCGCGAGGGTGACGCGATCTACGTCGGAGGAAACTTCACCCAGATCGCCGGCCCGAACCGGACGTTGGGTATGGGGCGGCTGGCCAAGGTGTCGGTTGCGACCGGCGACCCCGATCGTGCATTCCGTCCGAACGTGGCGGGCGTCCCGTTCGATGTCGACGCTGCTGGTTCCACGGTCCAGGTCGTCGGCAGGTTCACGGGCATCAACGACGACACGCGCCGGAGCGTCGCCACCCTCACCGCCGACACCGGGCGGCCGATACCCGGGCTCGCCGACCACGTCTGGACGACGACGACGACGAACCGCCAGTACCAGTTCGCAGTGCTCGATCTCGGAGACGAGGTCTGGAACGGTGGTTCCGAGCACGACACACAGGTCTACAGCGCCAGTGATCACCAGTTCCTGCGGGGTTTCGTCACAGCGGATCAGGGTGGGGACACTCAAGTGATCGAACTCAGTGCCGACAAGGTGATGCAAGGCAGCCACGGCAACGCCTGGATCTACACCGACGCCACGGCGTGGCCATCGGTCCGCAACTACACGCGAACCGACGTCTACAACTGGATCGGGATGTTCGACGCATCCACCCGAGCGTACGCACGTGACTGGGTACCCGGTCTCGGGTCCGCGTACACCGCCGGCACCTGGGCTCTGCACACCGACTCCGACGGCTGCCTGTGGTTCGGCGGCGATCTGCTCGGTGGACCGTACGTCAATGGCCAACGCCAGTACCTCGAGAGCTTCTCGAAGTTCTGTCAGCGAGATACGACCGCTCCGACCGTTCCCGGCGCAGCAGCTGCGTCGACCCGATCGGGTGGCGGCGTTCGCGTCACCTGGACTCCGTCGACCGACAACGAGACCGGGTTCCTCGGGTACGAAGTCCTCAGGAACGATCGGGTGATCAGTCCGCTCCTGTACGCCTCGTCGTACGTCGACCCGACGGGAACCCCCACCGACCGTTACTTCGTGCGTGCGATCGATCCCGCCGGAAATCGTTCGGCCACCTCGACGGTCCTGACCCCCGAGGACACCAACCGTCCGACGACACCCGGGAACCTGACGGTCGGCGTCGGGGCCGACCAGGCGGTCACGCTCACGTGGACAGCATCCAGCGACGATGTCGGCGTCGCCGCCTACCGGATCATCCAGACCGGTGTCGAAGTGCAGAGGGTCGCCGGGATCGAGACGTCAGCGGTGATCTCGGGCCTGCCGCTCGGTACCTACTGGTTCCAGGTGCAAGCCCTCGATGCCGCCGGCAACCAGTCGCTCGAGACGCCATCGGTGGAGCTGCAACTGACTGGAGCGGACGTGTTGGCGCCGTCGATGCCGACCGATCTGGTGGTGACCAGCGAGCCCATCGGTCCATCGCTCATGGCGACGTGGGCTGCGTCGACGGACAATCTCGGCGTGACCGCGTACGTCGTCTATCTCAACGGCGCATTGGTGCAGACCGTCGCCGGTGACGTGACCTCGGCTCGCCTCGACGTCGACTTCGGCGATCACTACGTGCGAGTTGCCGCTCGTGACGCCGCTGGCAACGAGTCGGCAGCAACGCCGTCGACTCTGACGCGGATCGTGCCTCCGCCGGCGGTGGACACGTCGAATCCATCGACGCCGCGCGACCTGGTTGCGACGGTGTTGCCCGATGGCTCGATCGACGTGTCGTGGAGTGCGTCTCGCGACAATGTGGGTGTTGCGTACTACCGGGTGACGCGCAACAACGCCGAAGTGGTGTTGGTGGACTCGCCGGCGACGTCGGCGAAGA
>Ga0307379_10004343_pt1 | contig 20256 bp, 13 predicted proteins | sample UN2MG_FD_202237 | JGI IMG/M metagenome (GOLD analysis project Ga0307379, IMG submission 202237) | Soil microbial communities from Risofladan, Vaasa, Finland - UN-2 | ecosystem: Environmental > Terrestrial > Soil > Coastal area > Acid sulfate soil | place: Finland: Risofladan, Vaasa | collected... | reverse complement strand
TAGTCTCGAGCAATCGTATGCTGCTGTATCCTAGGGAAACAGTTTTATAGAAGATCAAATACTGTGAACCTGAGAATTAGCAAATAAGCTCGCAAATAAGCAATTACGGGAGGATTATCAAATGGCAGGAATGGGCGGAACGCCAATTATCATTTTAAAGGACACCCGCAGAGAGTCGGGAAGAGATGCTATCTCGAATAACATCATGGCTGCCCGCGCCGTGGCCAATGCGGTGAGGAGCACCATGGGCCCCATGGGCATGGACAAATTGCTGGTCGACTCCATTGGAGACGTTACCATTACCAATGACGGCGTGACTATTTTAAAGGAGATGGATGTGCAGCACCCCGCGGCCAAAATGTTGATCGAGGCCGCCAAGACCCAGGATAAGGAGGTAGGCGATGGCACTACCACCGTAGCCGTCCTGGCTGGCGAGCTGCTCAAGAAAGCCGAGGTCCTCTTGGACCAGAAGGTTCACCCCACCATGATTGTGCAGGGGTACAGACTGGCTGCGGAAAAGGCCGTGCAGATTGTCAAGTCTATAGCCGTCGAAGCTCCGGAAAATGATCGCGCCCTCCTGGAGAAGATCGCAGAGACGGCCATGACCGGCAAGCTGGCCGATTCCCCGGATAACAAGATGGCCAGTTATGCCGTCGACCTGGTCCTCAATGCCATTGAAACCTATAACGGCAAGAAGAGCTTTGACATGGACAGGGTTAATGTGGAAAAGAAGGTCGGCGAGAGCACCCTGGATTCACAGATCATTGAAGGCATAGTAATCGATAAAGAGATCGTCCACCAGAATATGCCCCGCAAGGTTGTGAATGCCAAAATTGCCCTTCTCTCCACAGCTATCGAATCCAAGGACACCGAGACCAAGACCGAGGTGCAGATCACTTCATCCACTCAGTTCCAGCAATTCATGGAGCATGAGAAGATGAGGGTAAAAGAGGCTGCGGACAAAGTGATTGCCAGCGGCGCTACCGTGGTATTCTGCCAAAAAGGCATTGACGATCTGGCCCAACATTACCTGGCTAATGCCGGAGTTCTCGCCTTGAGGCGGGTCATCAAGAAGGATCTGGACAAGCTGGCCAAAGCTACAGGAGCTAACATCGTCACGGGCCTGGATGAGCTTAGTCCCAGCGAACTGGGCACAGCTGCCCTGGTAGAGGAGAAGCGTGTCGGCAGCGGCATCATGACCTTTATCTCCGGCACAAAGAACCATTCTGCAACACTTCTGCTGCGAGGCGGCACTCAGCAGGTCTTAAACGGCCTGGAGAGAGCCCTGGACGATGCACTTCACGCCGTGGCCGATGTGGTGGAGGACGGCAAGCTGGTGGCGGGCGGCGGAGCCCCTGAGATTGAGCTTGCTCTGCGCCTGCGAGAATATGCCGCCACTTTAAAAGGCCGCGAGCAACTGGCCGTCACCAAGTTCGCCGAGGCGGTGGAGATCGTGCCCAAGACTCTGGCCGAGAATGCCGGCTTTGATGCCATCGACAAGGTTATCGAACTGAAGAATAAGCACGGAGCGGACAAGAATGCGGGCCTCAACGCCTACACTGGCGAGATCCAGGACATGCTCAAGCAGGGGATTGTCGAGCCTTTGCGTGTCAAGATTCAGGCCATTTTGTCGGCAACTGATGCCGCCTGCCTCATCCTGCGTATCGATGATGTTCTGGCTTCAACCAAGACGCCTCCACCGCGCGGCGCAGGTGGAATGCCGCCAGGAATGGGAGGCATGGGTGGTATGGGAATGCCGCCTGGCATGGGTGGAATGGGCGGCATGCCGCCGGGGATGTTCTAGGCTGATGATGCCTGAAACCCCTTTTTTTAATTTATTGACAATAGTATTTTTTTGATTTTCAAGCTTTCATCTGTTTCTTGTCTATTTATTTTATTAAATTTTAGCAAATTTTTTATTTGAACTACACGATTATGAACGTATCTATTTGCCCAAATCCATCTGTAGTGAAAAATTAATACTGAAGATAGTATAAGCATATTGATTACGGCATCTTTATATAACTTGCAAAAAAGTATCTCTATTAAGGTCGATGGCAATGGAGGGGTATTTGACGTGGCTGATCTTTCTAGCTCTGGCGATTTTCTCAGTCTGCATCATCCAGCTCCAGGTCAGCCGCAATAAGAGATTGCAGTATGGCCGTCGTCAATTAGAAAGAAATATGCAACTGTCGCAGGATAAACTAAGGGAGAAGGAGAGCCGCATTGATCAGCTCCAGCGTGGTCTCGCTCAATTGCTCAAGTGGAAAGAACGTGCCTTCGAACTAGAAGAAGAGCTTAAGAGGGTAAAACAGACGCAGGATTATGCCTCCGCCCAAAGGCAGCAGTTTTTGGAGGATTACATCGCAAAATCCCAAAAAAATCCGGACGTTATTTTCCTGAGCACCTTCCCTTCCTCGGGCAGGCGAACCTTCGAGAACGAGTTCCGCCGCATGCTGGAAGATGCCAGGTTCGAGATAGTAATAGTATCCCCTTGGATTAAAAGGCAGACATGGAACAAGATGAAAGGGCCTTTGAGAAAGTTCTCACGAAAGGGAGGAAAGCTGAGGGTATTCATGCGAGGAAACGAGTCGGACTACTCTTTAGGTTTGAGTGATAATCTGCAGGAGGAGATCTCTGACCTGGGGGGAGAGATTGTTCGGATAGCCCAGCTACATGCCAAGATTTACATGGTGGATCGAAGGGAGGCCATAGTCACCTCTGCTAACCTTACTAAGGGTGGCACCGAGGGCAATTACGAGGGCGGAATCTGGGTGAAAGATCCGATCGTGTTGAAGGAGATATGCGAGTTCATAGATGACATATCAACTCAAGCTGGAAAAATATTTTAAAAATAAATTGATACTACTGCTCTGCCTTGGATATCTTCTCCCTCCAGCCCCGCGCGTGCTCTCTTGCATGTTCGGAAGGCAAGACATCTATGCTTCCTCCCTGGAAGCTGCCTTCTGTCTCTCCCATCTTCTCTTCCATCCAGCCTTCAATCTCCAGGTAGCTGGATTTCAGGGCGTCGAGAACCTCTTGATCAGCCTTCCACAGGCCGCGCGTACTAGCCTCCAGCAGCCTGCGGCTCATCTCTTCCATAGCCCAGGGATTGTTCTCTTCGAAGAACTTGCGGTTCTCTTCATCCAGGATGAAAGTCCTGGCGATGTCATCGAAGATCCAGTCGTCTATTTCTTCTGTGGTCGCTTCCCAGCCATAGATCCGGCCCACTCGCTTGGAGATGTCGCCTGCACCCTTGTAGCCGTGTCGCTTCATGCCTTCGATCCATTTGGGATTGAGCAGACGGGTTCGAACCACGCGGCGCACCTCCTCTGCCAGGGTTCTGATATCAGCATTCTCCCTGTCCCTGGTATCCCCGTAATAGGATGATATCTCATGGCCCGATAGTTCGCGGGCAGCATTGGTCAGGCCGCCATAAGTGCCGAAGTAGCAGCAGCAGCCCAAGAGGTCGTATTCATCGGTAACCGTCTTGTTGAAGGTCAGGTCCACGCTCCTAAGCTGTGACGCCAGCGCTTGAGGGGCCTCTTGTCCGAAGACATCCTTGCCGTAGGCATAGCTGTTCCATTGCATGAAAACGTCCGTCAGGTCCTTTTCTTCTTTCCAGGCTGAGGCATAAACCGCCAGGTTCACCCCGTTGCCGTAAGTTCCCGGGCGGCTGGCGAAGATGCGTGCGGCGGCAGAGCTTCCCTGGGAAGAGTGCTTGCGAAGGAAGTTTTTCTCATCCGGCTCGTCCAGGGATGCTACCTCCCGGATAGCAGAGTCGAGAAGCTCAATGCAGCTATAGAAGCAGTCTCTGGTGATGCCGCTGGCCCGCACGGTGATATCGATTCTGGGCCGGCCCAGCTCCTCTGTGCTCAACACTTTGTACCCTGTCACGCGCCCTCCCTTCCAGACGGGCTCCACGCCCAGGAGAAAGAGCATCTGGGCGAGCTGCTCTCCCTCTGCCCACATGATATCGCTGGCCATCCAGTACATAGCCACGTTCTCTGGAATCCTGCCCTTCTCTTCCTGATATTTGTTGATGAGAAGGTGAGCGAGCTTCCTGCCCACGCGCCATGCGGCAATGCTCGGTACAGTAGCCGGATCCAGAGAATAGAAGTTTCGGCCTGTGGGCAACACATCCGGCTTCCCTCGAGTGATGAGGCCGGAAGGGCCCGGCTCAATGAATCCACCTTCCATGCCGTGCAGCAGGCTCTTCATCTCCTGCGAGGCCTCAATTCTGGCCCTCAGGTCCAGGACCTTTTCTCGCAGGATGGAAATGGCCGCAGGATCCTGGTTCTTTAGAAGATCACCCAGGATGCGTGCAGACGGGTCCGTCTCCCCGGCCAGAAATGCGCCGATGAACTGCCTGGCCAGAGCATCTTGCTCCTTCTCCGTAACCTGCCGGTCCATAAGTCCTGACAGGAATTTTTTCATCTCCGAGTCGAAGCGCAGGATGGCATAGATCAGATCGATGCGCCTATCACCTTCCGGCACCTGCCCGAAGATATGCATACCATCGGGAATTTGCGTGCTGTAGATCTCCGAGATCTTGTCGTGCGCCTTTTCCAGTATGCTCTCGAAGGAGGCACCCGACTGCATGAGCGCGTCCACCCCGACTTCCCCTGCTAAATTGGTCTTTTCGAGCAGATCGATGATAACATGCTCCAAGGCGTGCGCCTTGCCTTTTTCGCTGGCTTTGCTCTGGTTATAGGAGGCGATGGCATCCTCCAGCTCTTTTAAGTCCCCGTAGATCTCTGAGCCTGTCATGGCAGTTTGCATGTGATCCACAATTACCGCGTAGCTTCTCCTTTTGGCTATGGCCCCCTCAGGCGGGTTGTCGGAGTTGTAGATGTAAAGATAAGGAACGTCTCCTACGGCTATATCGGGAAAGCAGCCTGCCGAAAGTGCTACTGACTTGCCTGGCAGAAATTCCATATTTCCATGTGTTCCCACATGAATCATGACATCTGCCCCAAAGCTCTCCTCGATCCAGTGGTAGGTGGCAAGATACTGGTGGGGCGGGGGAACCTGCGGGTCATGAAGAATGCGGCAGACCTGACCGTCGCAGCGTGCTCCCGCGCAGCCTCTCTTAGGCTGGACGCAGACGATGGCATTTCCATAGGCAACTCCGGTTATCACCATCTTATCCTCAAAGACCATGGAAGGGGGCACACCATCCTTTTCCTCTCCCGGCGGCTGTCCCCAGGCATCGCAGACCTTCTTTTGGGCGTCCTTTTGCAGGGTGCCAAACCAGGCCTGGTAGTCCTCTTTCTCTACCATGGCCAGGGCTCCGCCTTTGCTTATGATCTCCTCCACGGCCGTCCAGCGAAACTCAGAGATGGCCTTTCGGTCCATGATGTTTTCAATTAGCTCTTTTCCGCTCTCTGGCGCCCCTTCTATCCGGTAGCCTGCCTCTTTCATGGCTTTAAGGATGCAAGCCACGCTCTCCAAGGTATCCAGGTGGGCTCCAGAGCCTACGGTGGCTTCTGCTGAGGCGCAGGGATTGTTGTGCAGGATGAAGGCCACCTTTCTCTCTGAGGGTGGCTTGCTTTTCAGAGCTATCCATTTATTGACTCGCCGGGCGACCTTCTTGATGCGATCAATAACACTCTGGTGACGCTCGTACTCCATTCCTGCAATCTCATCTCTGGCCGAGACACCGGCTAATATGGGCTCAATCAGGCCCTCAAACTCAGGCAGGGCCACTGTCCAGCCCACCTCGGAGCTAGAAAGGCCCAAAGCATCCTCTCGCCACTCCTCTTCGCTCTTGTGATAAACGGTGAGGGGATGGAAGATCGGCCTGTCCAGCCTCTTCAGTGCCTGGACTGACTGCTCTACGCTTTTCACATGAAAGATGGACTGCAGATTGATGATCGCATCCACTCTTCCCTGAAAGTACTCCTCAACAACCTGGCCGCTGGATTTGGCACCCAGGTCCCGGTCTCCCATGCCAAAGCAAAAGGCCGGCAGAACATCGACATCCTTTTCCAGCTCCCGGATGAGGCTATCGACTACGCCCAAATCGCCATTAGCCCAGTAGGTCCTAAAGAATAAGATGCCCACGCAGTGCTCATGCCTTTTGCCGCGCCACTCCAAATAATTAGCGACTGTTGAAAATGCTTCTTTAGAGTCAGGATGATAGAGGCCCTGCCAGAGTCTTTCCCGTGGTGACTCGTAGCTAAAGTTGCATCCTAGGACCTCTTTTCCGATGTAGCGAATCATATTGGCGACATTTTCGACCCCACCGTAGAGCACATAGGCATTGGCCGTGGAGACAATCCTGCTGGAGACCGTGGAAAATGACCACATGGCAGGGTCGAGACCTAAGGAGATTATGGGGATTTTCTTGTCTATCTTCTCCACAACGCTGCCGAAGTGCGGGTCCTGTTGAGAAGGATGCAGGATTATGGCCTGGGCGGCGTTCAGAGAATTGATGCACTCTTGCAGTCTCTCTTCATGCAGCTCAGAGATTGTCCAGGTCTGTAGATGGGCGCTCGTCTCCCTGGCCGCCTGCAGGAGCAGCGATACATCACTGGCCCAGCATAGGGCTGCTAATCGCATGCAATAGCCTCGCTAAGCGATCGCAGGGGGACTATGTAGGGCCTACCCAGAGCGTTCATGACTATGGCCTCGATTCCGTAGACCCGGCTGATGTTGGCTTCGTTGAGAAGCGCTTTTGGCTCGCCTGCTGCGTAGACTTTTCCATCCTTGAGCATGACCAGCTTGTCCGAGAATCGGGAGGCTAAATTGAGGTCATGGATGGCCATGACGGCAGATATGTTCTTCTCCTTGACCAGGCTGCTTACGGTCTCCATTACCTCCAGTTGATGGAGCATATCCAGGTTGGAAGTAGGCTCGTCCAGCAGGAGCACAGCCGGCTCCTGGGCCAGAGCGCGAGCGATGAGAACCTTCTGCTTCTGGCCGCCGGAAAGCTGAGAAAAGTCGCGCATGGCAAGATCTTCCAGATGCAGCCTCTCCAGTACCTCGGCCACCTTTTCGAGGTCAAAGTCAGTGACTCTCCAGCCGATGTGCGGCCTTCGGCCCATGAGAACGGTATCAAAGACGGTGGTGGCCAGGGGAGTAGAGCTGGACTGAGGCACATAGCCGATCTGCCTGGCCACCTCCTGGCGGCTCATTCTCTCCAGTTCCCGTCCATCCAGGAGGATGCTGCCCTTGGGCTTGAGTATGCGATCGATGCACTTGAGGAGCGTGGTCTTTCCCGAGCCGTTAGGCCCAACCAGGCTCAAGATCTCAGAGTTCTCGATAACGACATTGAGATCATCGAGGATCTTGTGACTGTTGTAGCTGAATGTGAGGTTCTTGATAGTGATATTTACCAATTGACTTCCTCCTGAAATGATGAGCATCTATCGATGATTGACTCTTGGCTCACATTTTCCTTCTGCCAAGTAGGCATTTTATTTTCACTCAAATTAATAAGTACTTCAATTTTGTTGCTATTTAATACCAATTATCTGACTTATAGGTAAATGTTGTATTTAATAAATCCTTCTATCAATGGGATGCTTAAGACTATTTAAGATGAAGATAGTTGATGTCGAAACTTCTTAATACGATTAGCAAAAGATTTATTACTATGTACTATGATCTCGTGGATATAGGTGAGTAGTGCAAAGGCCTCCTTTACCATATCGCTCTTGCAGCACTCACTTGCCAAAGTGAAATGAAAAAGGAATGAACAATTGTGTTCTGGCCATCTGCCATCGGCCGCTACGGGATTGTGCGGCTTGGCCAGGGCGCTCCTCTTCTGCGAGAGTCTATCTTATGGAACCCGCACTGCAGATCATTTTTCTTGAGATCGGCATTTATCAACGTTGTTATGCTTATGATATTACTATAGAAAGGCTTATAATACTAAATGCTATTTTGACGATAAGCAAATGGAGAAGAGAAAATGCATCATCTCAAGAGAAGGACCATGCCATTCACCGCCATCGTGGGCCAGGAAGACATGTTGTTCGCCCTGATTCTAAATGCCATCAATCCTCGCATTGGCGGCGTCCTCATTCGGGGCGACAAAGGCACTGCCAAGTCAACCGCAGTGCGTGCTCTCGCTGATCTGCTGGAGAGTATCGCTGTGGTGGAAGACTGTCCCTTTAGCTGCGATCCTGCAAATCCGGAGGAGATGTGTGATCTGTGCTTTGAGAAGAGTGACACAGGCCGGATAAAAGAGACAACTCGCAAGACTGCCGTGATAGACCTGCCTCTGGGGGCGACGGAGGATCGTGTCGTAGGCTCTTTGAATGTGGAGAGGGCCATCAAGGAGGGCATCAAAGCCCTGGAACCAGGAATCTTGGCTGCGGCCAATCGGGGTATCCTCTACATAGACGAGGTCAATCTCCTGGATGATCACGTGGCTGATGTCCTCCTCGACTCCGCAGCCATGGGGGTGAATATAGTTGAACGCGAGGGCGTATCCGTGGCTCATCCTTCTAAATTCATTTTGGTGGGCACCATGAATCCGGAGGAGGGAGAGATTCGGCCTCAGCTTTTAGACCGTTTCGGGCTTCAGGTGAGCGTTGTCGGAATTGCTGATGTGGATCAGAGAATGCAGATTGCAAAGAATGCAGAGAGCTTTGACTTGGACCCTGAGGGCTTTGCCCTGCGCTTCTATGCCATGCAAGAGGAACTCATGAGCAAGATCTCCGCTGCCAGAAAGATCCTGCGAGATGTGACCATGAGCGATGATCTCTTGAGAACCATTGCATCGACCTGTATCGACCTGGGTGTAAAGACACACCGGGCCGAGATTGTCATCACCAGGACAGCCAAGACCATTGCCGCCTTTAAGGGACGCACAAAGGTCAACCAGGAGGACGCAAAGTTGGCTATGCAGCTAGCTTTGGCACACAGGATGAGGAGCAGGCCCTTTGAGCCGCCCACCTTGAACAAAGAAAAACTGGAAGAGTCCCTGGAAAAGCATCAGCGTGAACAAAAGGAGCCGCAACAGCAGCAGGAACCGCAACCTCCACAGCAGCAGCACCAGGGCCAAAAGCAACCAAATAAACAAGAGCCGCAGAAAGAGAATGCGCTGAATTCCCAGTTGCCCGATGAGCAGCAGTCCTCTGGCCAATGCCGGGCAGCAAAGCCGGGGAGCCAGGTTTTCGAGGTAGGCTCGCCCGTAGACTTGCGCCGGATAGACATGCCCCGCAAGCGAGATCGAATTGCTCGCAAAAAGACCCGCGGCAGAAGAATGAATACCCTCGCACTGCATAGCCGGGGCCGGTATCTTCGCCAGAGGATGCCCAGGACCGGCAAGGATATTGCCATTGATGCCACGATTCGAGCGGCGGCACCTTACCAGAAGGTCAGATCCGGCAGCAATGCCATTATTGTTAAGGGTGAGGATATTCGAGAAAAGGAGCGAGTGGGTAAGACCTCGGCCGTAGTGCTCTTCGTGGTGGATGCCAGCGGCTCCATGGGGGCCCTGCAAAGGATGCAGAGTGCTAAAGGGGCAGTTCTCTCCATGCTCATGGACTCTTATCAGAAGAGAGACAAAATTGGCATGGTGGCCTTCAAGGGAACTGAGGCAGAGGTCATCTTATCCCCCTGCACCAGCGTGGATCTGGCCTTGAGCCGACTGCAGGCCCTTCCCACGGGCGGCAAGACGCCGCTATGTGCTGGCCTCTCCCGTGGATTGCAACTTTTGCATAGCGAGCTTAAAAAGGACGAAGAGACCAAAACTATGATGGTCCTCATATCCGATGGAAGGGCCAATGTGGGGATGGGTGGTAAGATCAGAGAAGAGCTGATGGAGATCTCAGAGCAGAGCAAACAGCTGGGGGTGCAGACCCTTGTCATCGATACCGAGGTGGTGGACAGTTCCTTCATGGACATGAGGCTGGGCTACTGCCGGGTGATCGCAGAGAGCGCGGGTGGAAAGTATTATCCCATATCCAGCCTGAGTTCGGAGACTCTTTGCAGCATTGTGGATCGTGAACAGCAGCTTCTATTCGAAAAGAACACTTGAGGCAAACTTAATCTAAAGGTTCCAAACACATCACAATTAAGGTGGCAGTATAGCTGATGTCCAATCCCATGATCTTGATCGATGGCCTGACCAAGGAGTATTCAGGAAAAAAAGTGGTGGACGGCCTGAACTTAAGGGTGGAAAAGGGCGAGCTCTTCGGTTTTCTCGGGCCCAACGGGGCAGGCAAGACTACAACTATCCGAATTCTTACTACTCTCACCAAGCCCACATCAGGAAATGTATTTATAAACGGCTTTGATGTGGCTCGTGCCCCCTCTCGTGTCAAGTCGCAGTTCGGGATTGTGCAGCAGCACATGAGCCTCAATCGAGATCTGAGCGTGAGAGAGAACCTGGATTTTCATGCCCGGCTTCATCACCTCGCACCGCAGGTTAGAAGGGAGAGAATAAATGAGCTTTTAGAGTATGTGGAGCTGACGGAGCACGCCGATCAGCTTATCGATAAGCTCTCCGGGGGCCTGAAGAGAAGGACCATGATCGCTCGCTGCATGCTGCATAGTCCCAGGCTCTTATTCCTGGATGAGCCGACGGTGGGATTGGATGCCCAGGCCAGGAGACGTGTCTGGGACCTCATTCGCAGGATGAATATCGATGGTTCTACCGTCTTTCTCACCACTCACTACATCGAGGAGGCAGAGGCGCTTTGTGACCGGGTGGCGATAATCCATCACGGCCGCGTGATTGCTCTTGGCACTCCGCGGCAGCTACGCCAGAGGCTGGGAATGATCACGGTGGAGATTCAGGGACACGGCAACGGAACCGATTACAGATTTTTCCCTGACCGTGAAGCGGCCGCGAGATTTGTAAGCAGTCTGCCCAGCCAGGAAAAGGTCCTCATGCGCGAGTCGAATTTGGAGGATGTATTTGTCGAAATCACTGGTCAAAAAGTTCTGGATAAATAGCCAGGACGCTTACACCGTCCTCTGGTCGGACCTGCTGATACTCAAAAGACGGTCGGGCCGGTATCTGATCACCACTACCATCAGCCCGCTCCTCTATTTGGTGGCCTTTGGATGGGGCTTGGGCCGGGGAATGAGCGTCAACGGAACAAGCTATCTGCAGTTCGTGGTGCCGGGCATAATCGCCCTGACAGCCATGACTGCCAGCTTTAATGGAGCTGGAACGAGGTTAAATGTGGACCGGCTCTACTTTCGCAGCTTCGATGAGTGCCTCATGGCGCCCATCAGCCTGCTCTCGCTGCTCCTCGGGAAAGCTCTTATCGGGGTAGTAAGAGGCCTGGTCAGCTCCATTGCCTTCATTGCCGTTTCCCTGGCTCTAGCACCGGGGTTTAGTGTCGGTCCACTATTTTTAATGGAATTGCTGTTAACCTGTCTGCTCTTCTCTTTCCTGGGAGTGCTGGCTGCTCTGCTTGCCAGGTCACACCAGGATCTGGCCACCTTCAGCAGCCTCATCCTCCTGCCCATGACCTTCCTGGGTGGAACCTTCTTCTCCCTGACGCAGGTTCCCTGGGGACTCAAGCTGGCCCTTTATGTTCTTCCTCTCACTCACTGCAGCATTTGCCTGCGAGCCGCAGCCCTCAGCCAGCCTGTCCCCTGTGGATCTCTATTTGGCATAATATTTTTCCTGATGGTGTTCTTCTCAGGATGCATGGTGGTTTTAAAGAGGATCAGCGTGTAGAGGTTAAATTCAAATTCAAGGAAACGCTGGTTATTTTTCTCTGCCTCATCCTCATGATAGGCTTCCTCGCTGCAAAATTTTATATCTAATTATTATGATATTGCCATCTGATCAGAGAGGATTTTTGCCATGCCGGACGATGACCTGCCAGCCGCCCCCAAGAAAAGCATCGCCATCATCAAGGCAGGAAGCCACTGGCTATTCAAGCATTTTTTTGAAGATAAAGACATTTTCAAGGAATTGGCTGATTACTACGACAAAGATGGCTACCGTTTTGTCCTCAAGACCCCCGGCGAGAGGAACCTGGTCCAAAAGCTATTGGAACGAAGGGGATTTGAGGTGGCTCTGGTGGAGGACTCCAGAGGCTATGTCGTAAAGCTGGGCCGGCAGAGCCGATATGCTGCTGTGCTAAAGGACTCTCTAGCCCAGATTGAGACGAATGAGTGGCGCGTCTTTCTCATGAAGGACCAGGCAGCTGTCAAGGAGGCCCTGCGGCAGGGAGCGAAGCTTGTCGAAGTGGACGTAATATTTTAGATATTTATTATAATAATATCCGATCAATTTTTCGTCTCAAGCGCTTTGAGGCGGCACCACCCAACGGATGCATAGCCCCGCCAGCAGGCAGAAGATGCCCAGATAGAAAAAGACCAGTAAGAAGTTATTTCCAGTGAGGTCCAGCAGGTAGCCGGATAGCGTGGGCCCCAGAGGCCCGGCCACAAAGCCGTAGGCTGCGAAGGTCAGGCCGAAGATGGCCCCGAAGTGCTCCAGGCCGAAGCAGTCTGCCACCAGGGGAGCGGAGACAGAGAAGAGAGTGCCGAAGGAAAAACCCACTATAGCAGCCAGAACGGCGCAGGCCCAAAGCCCTCTCGTCCAGGGGAGGACGAAGTAGGCGACGCCAGCGGCAAGGAAGGCCAGGCTCATGACCTGGTTTCGCCCGAACTTGTCGGAGAGAATGCCGCTGATGAGGCGGCCCGTGCCGTTGGTGAGATTGAAGGCAGTCAGGATGAGAATAGCCGAGGGCAAAGAAAAGCCCAGGAAAAGCCCGTAGCCGGTGGCCAGGATGGTCATGGAGACGCCTGCCGCTCCGGCTAGCGTCCAGGTGATCCAGAGCAGCCAGAAGCTTCTGGTGTGCAGGCTCTCATTTACGGTGAGCGACTTTGCTGATGTCATGATCTGTACCGTCGGTTTTGCAGCCGCTGCATTCCCGCCGCGCCGGGCAGAGGCGGCATTCTCCCATGCCAGTGGAGCGCGGGCAAAATAGGCTCCAAAAAGGCCAATGGAAAGGGTGAGAAGGGCGACGGCCAGGTTCATGGCTTCGTAGCCCAGGGCGGTCAGCATTTTTCCAAAAAGCGGAGACATGATGGCCGCCGAGAGCCCAAAGACCATGCTCACCGTGCCTGCCACCAGGCCCCTTTTTTGCGGGTAGAGCCACTGTACCAGGGTCAGGGCTGGAACGTAGACGAAGCTGGAGGCAATGCCGTTGAGAAAGGCCCAGGCATAGACGGTGTAAATCGAGCTGGCCTGAGAGGCGACAATGGAGGCAAGGGCCGTGAGGATGACGCCCAGAGCGATCATGCGCCGGATGCCATAGCGCTCCTGCCAGCGGCCTACCAGGAACATGAAAGCGCCCACAGCAGCAAGCATGAAGAAGATGGTCAGGCCAGTGGCGGCGTTTCCGACATGAAACATCTCCTGCCAGATGGGGGCCATAACCCCAGGAAAGCCGAAGGTAAGAGCGCCCGGCCAGAAGATGGCGATGCATGAGCCGAGGACTGCAAGAGTGGCTTTTATGTTCCTGGGCAATTCAAATCATTCTCCTATTTTGCCATGATGCAAGCTAGCATGAGACATACATGTGGTTTTCGCTTGATCTGCAGAAAATTATATTGATATTTGAAAATGTATATGCCCGAAGACGAGCATCTTATAGCTAATCTTCTTTTTCATTCTAACGATTGGTTTGCCATCCCTCACCAAAATTCCTTCTTCCGTCTCATGAACAGATACACGAAGAACGGCACCCCTAAAAATGCGGTCATGATGCCCACGGGCAGTATCACCGGTGCCAGAAGGGTCCGCGCCAAAGTATCCGCTCCCAGGAGGAGCAGCCCACCCACCAGGCCTGAGGCCGGCAGCAAGAACCTGTGATCTCCGCCGATGGCCATGCGGGTAATGTGGGGCGCTACCAGACCGATGAAGCCGATGGTGCCGGTAAAGCAGATGACGCTGGCCGTGATGAGGGAGACTAGCATCATGCAGATGACCCGCGTCTTTTCCACATTCACACCCAGGCTGGTGGCCGTCTCATCGCCTGCGCCCAGGGCATTGATATCCCAGGATTTGAGTAAAAGGTAGGGAAAGCAGATGGCGATGACCGCAGTAACGATCCCGACCTTTTCCCAGGAGGAGCGACCTAATGAGCCCATCATCCAGAAGACCACTTCTTGCACCTGCTCTGCACGCCCCACATACTGCAAAAAGGAGGTCATGGCCTGAAAGAGGTACATGATGGCGATGCCCGCCAGGATCATGGTCTCGGGAGTTATACCCTTGTATTTGGCCAGGCCATAGACGGTCATGGCGGCAAGCAGTGTGAATACGAAAGCATTGCCAATGATCAGCCACTCACCTCCTGCAAAGCCTGCCCCTAAAACTATGGCCAGAGCCGCTCCAAAGCCGGCGGCGGAAGAGATGCCCAGCGTGAAGGGGCTGGCCAGGGGATTTTTGAGGATGCCCTGCATCACCGTACCGGCGATGGCCAGGCCTATGCCGGCAACGATGGCCAGGATGATTCTATGCAGCCTCAGTCCCCAGACTATGGTATCCGAGAACCAGTTGCTATGGAACTGGCCGGGAAAGAACCGGGCCAGGATGGCAGAGTAGACATCCAGGACGCTGATGTTGGCCGAGCCCAAGGTGGCAGCCACTCCTGCCAGAAGGATGATTCCTGCAGTCAGGAAAAGGAGGAATAGGGCTTTTCTGCCCACGAACCTCTGATATTGGTCCTTAAGCAAAATCACTTTTTTTGCAGTCGGTTCATCGGGCATAATTTTAAAAGCGTTTTGTGTCTGTATTGATAAACATTTTGGTAATAGTATTACTAAACGCGACTGCATTGAAAAGAAATGATTTGGTCTCGGTGCGTTCCCGATGCACTCTGTGCCTTTGTGGTAGCAGTCCACTATTTCTTGAGGGATTCTAGCTAATGGCTAACTGCCATCCTACCACAGAGGCACACGAGGGCCTGGAATGTATCACTTCGCCCTGGAGCTAGGGCGTTTACCTCTTGCGCGTCTTTTCTGGTGGGAGAGTGCACAGCGGCCCTCTGAGGTAGACGTACCAGTAGAGCGTCGCCACGAAGAGAGCGGCTCCCACGATGTTGCCAAGGGTGACGGGGATTAGATTGGTGATGAAGAAGTTGTACCACCCATCGCCGCCTGCAAGGTTTGTTGTGGCAATGCCAGCTGTTGCCAGCTTGGCTGCTATTGCCGGATTGTTGGCGGCAAAGATGCCGAGAGGTATAAAGAACATATTGGCCACGCTGTGCTCAAAGCCGATGGCGACGAAGGCCATGATGGGAAACCAGCAGGCAAAGATTTTGCCGACCACGTCTTCAGCACTTATAGCCAGCCAGACGGCCAGGCAGACCAGCCAGTTGCAGCCAATTCCTCGCAAAAATGCAGTGTTGAAGTCCAGGCCGCACTTGGCATTGGCCACTGTTGCCGCCCATCCCGCCCAGGGAAGATTGTCGAAAAATCCGCACTGGTAAGCCAGGAAAAAGGCCACAAAGATCGATCCCAGAAAATTGCCTACATAAACAAGCGACCAATTTTTCATCAGGCCCTTGACGGTGGACTCGCCGTTAAGAATGCTGATGGGCGCAAACATGCAGTTTCCCGTAAATAGCTCCGAGCCGGCGATTACTACCAGCATCAAGCCCACAGGGAATACCGCTCCAGCGGCGAACTTGACCAGGCCGCCGGGCATAGCGATCTTCCAGATGTCGCCGTCCGAAGTAGTTATAGTTCCGTTGGAAAGGCCTCCGGCCACAATCTCGCTTAAAAGGGCTCCAAAGGCGATGTAGGCTCCGGCTAAAAAGCCCAGCACCAGGAGCTTTTGCCAGGTTATATTGCATTTCGTGCATCCGGCAGCAATAGCTGCCTTGGCGATATCAGCGGGGACTTTGAATGGCATAATCTCCCTCCAGAGCAGGCAGCTTGACCCAGTTTTATCCCGAAATGTCCGGCATTTTGGCGATGGCTTTGCAGGGGCCAGTCGCTGCTCGATTTTCTGGGCAGCCTGCAGGATGGCAAGTGCTTGCCTGCATATCGCCTAAAAGGCTTGCGGTTGGTGGATAAATTATGAAAAGTTATGAAAAAAATAAGAGGATCATGAAAAAATTTCGAATTGATGACAAATCCTCTGATTGTATAATCAAGCCCCTGCTACCTTGCAGTCGCCTTCCGGATGCTCCAGCTCCTCGACAAGCTTTCTTTTTGCCGGATTAAAGCTCTTCTTGTGCCGGCAGTCCATCAGCTTATGCCAGTTATCTCTCTCCCAGATGTTGAAGGATTTATCCTCTTCGGGGATGAGCTGGCGCAACCGCAGAACCAGTCCGTCCCAGTTGACCTGATTGCCGCTGAAATCCGGGCCGTCCACGCAGGCGAACTTGGTCTTTCCATCTACCTCCACCCGACAGGCACCGCACATGCCCGTGCCGTCCACCATGATGGGCGTAAGGCTGACAATCGTCTCCACCCCCGAGGCGCGGGAGGCGTCCGAGGAGACCTTCATCATGAAAGGGCAGCCATGAGCGAAGATCCTGTCGACTCCTTTTCCCGACTGCAGTTCTTGCTCTATGAAGTCATTGGCCCAGGCAGTCTTGCCACAGCCTGTAACGACATGAACCTCATCGCTGTACTCCTTGAGCTTATCGATCCAGAAGACGAAATCCGGACCGCGGCCTTCCACAACGGTTACCACATAGTTGCCCTTTTCTTTGAGGGCCTTTACGAGCGGCAGTGTCGGCCCGACCCCAAAGCAGCCGCAAGCACAGATGACTCTGCCAAAGTTCTCGATCTCCGTTGGCGTTCCCAGCGGACCGGCGATATTGGCAACACACTCTCCTTCTTTTAATGTAGAAAGCTTGGCGGTGCTGGTCCCCAGAACATAGAAGACTATGTCCACCGTGCCCTCCTTTTCATCCCAACCGGCCAAGCCCATGGGTATTCTTTCACCGCGCTCATCCACCCTTATGATTATGAATTGGCCTGGCCTGGCAGTGCTCGCAATCTTGGGAGCTTTAAATTTCATGTAGACAATATTGGGAACTAGAGTTTCATTTTTCACGATCTCGTACATCTCTATTCTCCTCTTATCTTGCTAATCTTCACGGCACAGACCTTCAGTTCCGGGATCTTGGCAATGGGATCTAAGGCCGGATTGGTAAGGACGTTGGTGGGCGTCTCCGAGAAATGGAAGGTCATAAAGACCACGCCTGCAGGCGACTTTTCTGTGGTCATGGCTTTAGCCCTGACTGCTCCCCGGCGAGATGCGACCTCTATCAGCTCGCCATCTTCAATGCCTAGTGTGAGGGCATCATGCGGATTCATCTCCACCAGCTCCTCGCTCCGCAGACGGTTGAGGTCGCCTACCTTTCGCGTCATGGTTCCGGTGTGATACTGGCAGAGAACTCTACCTGTGGTGAGAATGAAGGGATACTCTTCATCGGGCAGCTCCATGGAAGGCCGGTAATCGACTACATTAAACTTGCCCAGGCCCCGCGTGAACTGGCCTTTATGCAGGTACCCGGTTCCTGGATGCTCCATATTGGGGCAGGGCCACTGCAGCCCATTGCCGTCCAGCCGCTCAAAGCTTATGCCCCCGTAGCTGGGAGAGAGCCTGGCTATCTCGGACATGATCTGGCCGGGATCGTCATAGCAAAACTGACCCGCACAGCCCATGCGACCGGCCAGCGCGCACAGAATCATCCAGTCGGGCATGGATTCGCCTACCGGTTCCAGGGCCTTTCTGATCCTCTGCACCCGACGCTCTGTATTGGTGAAGGTTCCGTCCTTTTCCAGGCTGGACGTTGCCGGCAGGACCACGTCCGCCAGGGCGGCGGTCTCAGAGAGGAAGATGTCCTGCACTACCAGAAACTCCAGAGATTTCAGAGCCTCTACTACATGGCTGCTGTCCGGATCGCTGACTACCGGGTTTTCTCCCATGATGTACATGGCCCGGATCTGGCCCTCATGGGCGGCATTCATCAACTCCACCACCGTGAGGCCCGGCTTTTCCGGTAGAGCTGCACCCCAGGCTTGTTCGAACTTGGCTCGAAGGTCGGGATTGGTCACCGCTTGATATGCAGGCAGGACATTGGGCAAGGCACCCATGTCGCAGGCGCCCTGCACATTGTTCTGGCCTCGCAGGGGGTTGATGCCCGAGGAGGGCCTGCCGATGTTGCCGGTCATCAGGGCTAAATTGGCCAGGGAGAAGATGTTGTCCACGCCATGAGAATGCTGAGTGATGCCCATGGAATAGATTATGGAAGATGGATTTCCTCGGGCATAGATCCGGGCTGCATCTCGGATCAGCTCGGACTTGACACCCGTGATCCGGGAGGCGTCAGATCCGGACAGCTCCAAAAGGGAGGCTTTAAACTCATCAAAGCTCTCCGTTCTCTGCGATATGAAATCCTCATCCATCAGCTTCTCTTCCAGGATTACGCGGCACATCTCTTGGACAAGGGGCACATCCGTTCCCGGGGTTTGCCGCAGCCAGACGTCGGCGATCTTGCACAGGTCGATCCAGCGGGGATTGGCCACGATGATCTTGGCCCCTCTCCTCTTGGCTTCTTTGATCTTGAGGGCGATTACGGGATGCTGCTCGCTGGTATTCGAGCCAATGATGAATATGCATCCTGCGTCAGTTAGCTCCTCAATAGAGTTGGTCATGGCTCCGCTGCCAAAAGCCAGGGCAAGGGCGGCGACGGTTGAGGCATGGCAGAGCCGGGCGCAGTGGTCCACGTTGTTGGTCTGCATGACCAGCCTGGCGAACTTCTGGGCCAGGTAGTTCTCCTCATTGCTGCACTTGGCCGATGAGAGGAAAGCAAAGCTGTCACCCTTATAATCATTCAATTTTCCGGACACCAGATCGAGCGCCTCCTCCCAGGTTGCCGGCACTAGTTTGTCGTTTTTCCTGATGAGTGGTACCGTGAGCCGCTCCGGGCTATCTACGAAGCCGAGACCGAAGCGGCCCTTGACACAGAGCTGGCCGTTGTTGGGCAGGCAGTCTCTAATGCCCCTCACCCTCACCAGCCGGTTGTCCAGGACTCCCACCTCGATCTGGCAGCCTACACCGCAGTAGGGGCAGACGGTGTTAATGGTCTTCTCCGGCCTCTGCCATTTCTCAAATCGGGCGTAGAGGGCACCGGTGGGACAGATATCCACGCACGAGCCGCAGAACTTGCAGTCCGAGTCTTCCAGGCATTCTGGCCCTATCCAGTGCATGCGGTGAAAATCGGGGTTTGTGGACAGCACGCCCTCGCCGCGCACCTCCTGGCAGGTTCGCACGCAGCGACCGCACAGGATGCAGAGGTTATAATTGCGGTCAAAGAAGGGCTCTCTTAAAACAGGCCTATTTTTAAAAGAGATCTCATATCTGATGTTTTCCAGTCCCACGAACTGCACGGCCTGCTGCAGCTCGCATTCGCCGTCCTTGGGGCAGTACTTGCAGCCCACTGTGACCGGGAACTTGCGCATGCACTCGCGCAGGTCACTACATTCGTTTCTCCTTTCGCAAAACAGGCAGCTGGTGGGATGATTGGTGAGTGCCAAGAGCATCTCCAGGGTGTGCCTTCTCATCTCCTGCAGCTCCTCTGTCTTGGTCTGCACCACCATCCCCTCTTCTGCCAGGGTATTGCAGGCAGTAGGATAGCAGTCCAGGCCTTTTACAGAGACGATGCAAAGCTTGCAGGAGCCGATGGGCTTCAAGTCTGGGTGGTCGCAAAGTGCTGGTACATAAGAGCCCGCTTTGCGGGCAGCCTCGAGAATGGTGGACCCTTTTGGAACACTTACTTCTCGATCATCGATGGTAAGTCTAATTTTAAACATGTTCCCAACCGCGCCGGGCAATGGTGAGGATTAATTGTATTAGAACATTGCTCTAAATGTGGAGTTCTGAAATTATTTCTCCACCCATGAACGTCTCGGATGAGCATAGCAGGTACAGTCACGAATCCCCTTTGCCCTTCGACCACCAGGAGCAGATCTATGCTGGATTCCTTAACCTACGCATCCTATCTGAAGAATGGAACCAACTTACATAACCGGGACCAAATCTTCTGGCGCTAACTCATGCCCTGGTGAATCGAGCAGATAAAGGCCAAGCAGTCTACTTCGATCCTAAGCTCCCCATGATTTAGGCATACTAAGATACTTTTCGTTATGTACAGGCAAAATCTATAAATATTATGCTGTGCCTAAATACGCACATGAAATCATTTACTCGAATCAAAAATATAAATGGGCAGGAATATCTCTACGAAATCACTCCGTATTATGATAAAGAGAAGAAGCAAACTCGTCAGAAGAGCAAGTACCTCG
>Ga0307379_10004342_pt1 | contig 20259 bp, 23 predicted proteins | sample UN2MG_FD_202237 | JGI IMG/M metagenome (GOLD analysis project Ga0307379, IMG submission 202237) | Soil microbial communities from Risofladan, Vaasa, Finland - UN-2 | ecosystem: Environmental > Terrestrial > Soil > Coastal area > Acid sulfate soil | place: Finland: Risofladan, Vaasa | collected... | reverse complement strand
CATGAGGATGTCAATTATTTCGTTGCATTGAGACATGGCGAGGTTGTCGAGCTTTTTTAGGTGTGTCTGCGCGACTGTCTGAACATCAAATCTTTTATCCGAGCTGTTAATGAAGTCACACATGTCCCCGCCCAGATAGGCGTATGCGTTTGGCGTGTCTTTCACCCATTGAACATCCTGCTTGAAAAGTTCAATGTCACAGTCTTTCGTTCCTGCATGAATATCAAAGAACGGCCTTAAGTAAACACAGTCTCCACGGCGTTTGAGCGAAAACTCTTTTGCATAAGGTATCATTTGACCTCCTTAAAATATTTTTGGCTTTTGCGTATCTTTGTCCTCTACCCATATTGGCTCTATCCGTGCCATAGCGTCTTTTATGTATTTTAATACATATTCCCATAAGATTTTATATGCATCTACCGACCTATAAATGATATCAACGCCCCTTGCCATGCCTACAAGCGGACATCCGTCCGTATCACCCATTACATTCCCTGTGTGTATTCTGATAAATGTAAATCCAGGCACTTTCCGAAGTTCAAGCATATATCTGCCAAATATCACGCTATATGTTATATCAGCCATGTACTTGCCCGCGGGGATTGCCGTGCTTCCGGCGATTTTAAACACCCTCGCCACATCCTCAAGCGAAAATACACCGATTTTCTCGTTGTCAATATCTACCTCGCCGATAGTTGTTTTGTCTGTGTACCATTTTCGGGTTATTGTAATAATCATTTTTTTAGGGCCAACAATGACATGGCAATGGTAAATATCGCGCTTATCGCCGCGCCTACGCCCTTGATAAATGACCTATCAGCGTCTATGCAATCAAGCCGGGTCTCATGTTTCCCGAGTGTGCTTAATGCCTCTACCTGTTGCATAATTATTATTGTCATTTTTTTGTCCAGCTTGTGAAGGCTCGGCTCTTGATTGTCAATATCATTCATCCGTTGCGTAAATTCCTCAGGTGTCATTTTTCTTTCCTCGCTTCTTCGGCTAACATTCTTGTCTGCGCGGGTATTGTTGACTGTACTGACCTCGGCTCAAATGCTACATGGGGGAATTTATCATACAATCCTTTTGCGCTACCTTTATTAATTAATTTTTGCAGGGATGAATCAACGAGTAAATCCAAGGCCGCCGCAGGTATACCCTGCATTTTACGGGCAAGCAACGGGAGCGGTTTGCTTAATTTTCGATTGACTATCTGCTTAAGTGTCTGTATTTCAGCCCAGTCGGGCCCGAATATTTCCGCGCCCACTTCGTCAGGGATTTTATTCATTAACGATTGAAACTTTTTAGCGCGGAATACGCCGTTTTCCATAACCTCATCCGTCAAATATTTATACGCGCCTTTCATGACAACGGGCCGTCCTGCCGCTTCCGTTATTGCCCTTGACCGCTTTATCCCGCTTGAAACTATTCCCTGCTCAAAAAACTTTGTCGGGTCTTTTTTAATTGCCCCCTCCAATTCATCAAGATTATTTATCAGTTCGGAATATTTATTATTGGCTTCGTCAAATTGTTTTAAAACGGCGGAGTTCTCTTCGCCTATAAAATCCCGTATTGTTTTAGTAATTATTTTTCGCGTATCGCCCGCAAGTTTCGAGGCAAACCCCACGTTTTTCACATCCGCGCCCGCCGGATACAAGGAAGAAAACTGTCTGTCATACGCCTGCCGTCTGTTTAATAGAGTATCAAGTGTATTCCACTTTTCAACATCCGCCGCGACCTGTGAAAGCATTTTTTCCTCGTTGGCGTTTAACTTCCCCGCCAACTTCATTTCAGCGGCATATTTCTTTATTGCCTTTGCCGCAATCTTTCCCACAAAACCCCGCGTCTTGACCTGCTTCAACGCCTCGCGCATGGGCTGATACACTTCGCTCTGTATCATTTCTTTGTGTTTCGCAATCGCAGGCATGATTTCCTCTTCTGCAATCTTGACCGCTGAAGCGTTTTGACCCTCCTTAATTCCCTTTGATACGCCCTTGATATTGACCTCGCGCATTTTAACGGGTGAAAGTTTTGCTCCCTTCATACCCAATGCCCCTGCAATCTCTAATGCTGTTGCTGCCGGCTCCTGAGCTTTTTCAGGCACATACTTTTGAAACGCCCTGCCGAAAGCTTCATCAAGTCCGGTTCCGGCCATTCCCGCCGTTATAGGGGCCGCTATTACCCCCGAAACCGTATATAACGGCGAAGTCAACACGCCTTTGATTTTTTCGCCTAACGGGGCCTTACTTTTGCCAGTCAAAATCTCGTATGCTTTTTTAGCGGGGCCGATTATAGACTCATACTCCGCTTTCGCCATTTTCTCACCGCGTTCGGCTGCTGTCGGAACGCGCGGAAGATATGTTCCTTCTTCGCCTGTAAAAGGGTCAAAATATTTTGCGGCAGGCACTTTCACTCCTGCGGGCGGTGTTATTCTCTGCTCTTTATTTGCGAATGGGTCAAAATACGTTTCAGGGTCCATGTTTACCTCCCGTACATTGTTAACCACGATTTAAAAGCATCTTCACTCTGACCTTTATTCTGCGGAGCGTTAAAAAATATTTCCCGCATTTCATCCTCTGATTTTTCGCCCTGTGGCGTTTTATAGGTTGGCACCTGTGTTTTAGTAGTGTCTTTGGCCGCACTTACGCCCTCGCCCAAATCAATAAATATTTTATCGGCTTCAGTGTCTAATTCGGGAAAAATTGACTTGTAATATTGTAACGGTTGTTTTGCGCGGTCAATTTGCTTTTGTCTGAAATTGCCGAAATTTTCCTTATTTGCTTCCATTACAGCCGTAGCCGCCTGTACTATTTCCTGTCTTTGCTTATCCGTGATTTTTCTGCCCGTAATCAGCCCCGCAAGTTTGTTTTGTAAACTCTGAAACAAAGATCCTGTATTGGCCGCGGTTTGAAACTCCGTGTCTCTGACAACGGAACGCGGGTCAAGCGCTTTCATAAACTTTGTCAGAATCGCAATATCCGCAAAGCCAGATGACGCCGCATCGTTTGTAAGTGAAACAAGCTGATTATAAGAAGTGACGGCTTCGTTCATGTTTTTAAACGTCTCGCTTTTCTCGTAATCACTTGCTTTTGCGTTTACCTTGTCAAGTATTTTTATTTTCATTTCCTTGTCCCTTCGTTCGGCGTAAGGGTCTGAAAACTTGGGCTTAAATCTCGCCATTTCCGCAGCGAGTATTGCGTTCCTTTTTTCCTTGTCATTCATGGCTTCAGAAAATCCTTTTCCAGCCCCGCCGATTGCCGCAATCAACGCCTTGCCCGCCCCGGGTACGCTTGACAAAGACAACTGCTCAATATCGCCGACCTTTGAAGCCCCGCGCATTATGGACTCAAATACATCGGGCTGGTATTTACGCAGATACTCCGCTGCTATGGGTACAAAAGCATCTTCCCCCTGATTGCCCTCTGCTTCTTTTTCGGCAGCAGCCTGTTTAAGCTCCTCCACTTCATCCCTTATGTCTATCTGCTCCTGTTCGTCAGCCATAACCCACCTCACACAACGGGCGAAGCGGAAGGAACGCTGGCCGGTGTTCCGTCCGGAACCTCTATCGATGCCGGTGCTTCCATCCCTAAATCTTCGCCCGCTAATTTCGCGATTTTTAATTTAATAACCGCGTGTTGTTTTGCCATTTCTTCAAGAGCTTTGACTACAAACTCAACCGCCATCGCGATATCGTTTATGTCCGCCGCGTTTTTCTTCGGTGACGCGTCCGCGTCTGAATCCGTTGAAATCCTCTGCATGCTTTGTGATACTGCCGCAAGTCCCGTCCCCGCCTGTTCTAAATCTTGTGTAAAATCCGGTCTGATAGTCATTTTATGCCTCCTCCAATTGGGTTTAAATATCCGAATACATTTCCAAGTCCGCCAAAAATACTTTGTAAAACGCCAAGATTAGAAGCCTGCCGTTGTCTCTTATCCGCCAGTTTCTGCATTTCAAACTGCGACTTTGCCGCGCTTTCCTGCGCCTGTGTTTTTGTCAATCCCGCACGTTTCCCGCCCTCCACACTCTCCCTGACGGCAGCCCGAATCACCCTTTCAACCGGCGACCCTTTATACCCGCCGCGTCCGGCTTGAATATCGCTTTCCGCGAGCTGCTCGCGTAAGGACGCTTCCGCGCTGCCCGATATTACGTCTTTTTGCTTTTGAAAACTCTCTGCCATAAGCTGTTCGGCGCGGTCAAGATACTCATCGCCGCTGCCGCCAAACAGGTCACTGAAAAAATCAGCCATTTTACACCTCCTCCAATTCGTCTATTATGCGGGCGTTCATGTTTATTATTTCCCGCTTTATATCCGATAATGTCATCTGCAATTCAAGCAACATTTGGTTTAACTGCTCGTTGTCTGTCGGCACAAAATTAAAATCCCTAATATTTACCGCCATGTCACACCTCGCCGTTATCGGTCTTGTTCATATAATCCACCTTACCCTCGGACGCAACCTTTAATCCGAAATAGTCAAGGTCTATATTCTCGTTTGAATCGTGCCTTACTTTAAGTATACACGTAAATCCCTGATAATCAACAATTGTTTCAACTCCAGCTTTGTCAAGGTCAATAAGTTTCTCTTCTGAAAATACCCCGCTGTCATCCAAGCTATACGAAACCCAAATTTTACCCGTCCCCGAAAAGACGGCAGACGGAAAATACACGCGTTCCGAAAATGTGAAAGACTTCTGAAATTCAAAATCCACGTTATAATTATTCACGGGCGCGGACGGCCCTTCCAGGACATAATCCTGCCACACCGTAACCGCGCTTGCCTGCGTTTTGTCCGCGTAATCCGTATCACGTACCACAATATCCCCATCAAACGTGACGGCCCACTCTTCACCCGTTGCGTTATTGTATTCATATGCCATAAGTCTTAATCTCTCGTTTTTGCTTAATAGCCCCACTTCATTCCCGTTTCCCGTGGGATTGAAAATATCCCTGTACCCGGCTATGTCAACCCACATATTCTTTTCGGGCCAAAATTCCACTTCCCGCGAGCCGTCAGCAGTCCTAAACATTATTTTTATAAACCTTTCCTTGTCATTCTTAGTAAGACATATGTCATCAATCGCGGTTTTAAATACACTCGACACGGGCCCATCAATAGGTTTAATCTGACCGTATGCGTTCATGGCATATAACCTTTTACCAAACATGAAATACGCTATATTATCCAAAACAACCACGCCATTAAGGTTATCCACGCCGTGTGAGTTTGACACAAGCGTCAACTGGTATGGCACTGCCGCGCTTGTGGACGGCATTAACTTATATATGGCTCCCGATTTACACCATACAAACGTCCACGGGCCGACCTGCGCCACTTCAACAGCGGGGTTTTCGGTTTCGTGTGCCAAAGGCATTAACAGTGTCAACGTACCGTCAATCGCGTCAGTCTTGTCAACCAAACTAAAATATATTCTGTTACCATACGCCAAAATCATTCTATTATCGGCAAAAATTCCGCAAGAAACAGGAAAATCAAGGGAGTTGTTATATATTTCCGCAGGGGGATTTTGTCCGCGCGTTCCGGGATTATTAAACCAGTTTATAGCGGCAACATTTGTATTTAAAAACGGAACAGTAATGTATTTGCTTCCAAGCGCGGAATCGGCTGTGTTCATATCCGTCACCCTTCTTTGTACACCGCCAATAACAAATATAGGTGAAGTGGGGTTCGGTAATTCCTGTAAAACTCCCGGTGTTATGGAATTTACGGGTTTTTCGACATAGGTCACTTTATAAAAACCGTCAAGCGCACTTTTGTTCACCTTTGTCCTGTAAACATTATATCCGATTATATACGGGTCATAAGGACAAAATATTTTAATAATTACGGATTTGTTTGTGCCAACGATATCAGCAGCCGCCGAAAAATAAGTAAATGGAGCATCATTATGCCTGCTTTCAGTTCCCGTGTTATAAACGGGCGCAACTAAATAAGAGTATTTCCCGGCAACCAGCCCCACAGCCCCCGTTGTTATTATCTCGGCAGTACAATACATTTCCGCTGAAACCGTTACATTGTGTATTCTGTCTGTTTCAAGTTGTTTGAGATTTTCCCCGTATGCGTATTTCCACATACAACCCTGTTTCCTGTTTTCATCCGATAATTTGTTAAATGAATTTATTATATACACCTGGTCATTGGTTTCTATGAATTTAACAGGCCCGTAATTCTTAAACTGCTCCGGTGTCGCGATTTGAGTTTCAGATACAAAAATCCCGGCCGCGTCATACGTCTGTTTTACAAGCGCATTTTGTCCGTTGATTATCCTGTGGACAAGACAATATTTTTGTACGCTTCCGCTTGCCTGTGTTTTACTTTTTATATGTATAAATTCAGTACGAGCGCACGAATCACTGCCAGCCAAAGGGCGGGTATAGTCAAGCGGCAAATTGCCTTCGCTCCCGGGGTTTTTATCCGGCTGTGTCCATGCCTTGACCGTTTTCCAGCCTTTTCGTTTCTGCGGTTTTCCCAAGTCATTTATAAACCCGTTCTTGAACTTAATATATCCGGGATTGACGGCATAGTTTACGTCCTCAATCCACGCGGGGGAAAAGGATAATATTTTTTTTATTTCTTTTCTCATAACAACCTCCCATATCTGCGCCCGCGCCGCTTGTCACCATATCCCGGCGCAAATACCAACCCCGCCGGCGTATGTCCTTCTTTTTCCGTGTCTATACCGATAGACATTTCGGGCAGGTAATTCATCCTCAATCCGCGAATTTTGCCTTCATACTGTGACGCTATTATTTTCAACGCGTCACCCGAATTTACCCCTCGCCCCTCACCCCTTAACGCAATTATCGCCGCCATTGTTATCGCAGACCTGTATTCTTCAGGGATTAACGGCTCGGATGTGTCGGTTAACATATCTGTCGCTATTGCCTTGTATTCCATGAGCCACGATAACGGCAGGCTTCCATTTTTAAAATGTACGGTCCATGTACCGTTTGCGTTTACCCTTTTGACCTCATAAGAGTCATCCGAAACCGCAGAATTGTCAGCCCTGTCTGAAATACCATAAAGAGACATATTTCTGTCCTGCCTTTCCTGCGCGTCATAAAACCCAAATATATCCTGTATGCCCGGCCCAACCGTCATAATATCCGCATACGCCGCGTCATAAGTATACATGGTAAAATTTATGCCTATTCCCGTATTCGTTGCCCATGTTGCGCTTGACACGGGGTTCAATGTCTTGCTGTCTATCGTTTCGGATACCCGCGAAATCGTGAGCGTAGACGCGCCCGAATTACACTTGACCTTTAAAACAATCCAATAAGTACAGCTTTTAGGAACCGCCACATCTGATAGAGTAAACACTTTATTTACGCCTGATGTCACAAGTGCGCCGGAGCCGGGCGTTGTGGTTAAAACAACAGCCGCCGAAGTGCCGTAAGGATTATTAATATCGGCCACACCGTCTTTATCCGGACATATCATAATATACCCGGTTGAATCGACCCGATTAACGCCCAAGAACCCTATATACGCTATAACGCTGTTAATCTGCACGGGAAATGCGTTTGCGTTTGCCTTTGACTGTCCAACATAAACAGTATTACCGGACGCTACGGAAGGTATATTATATTTGCTTGTTGGCGCATGCGTTCCTGTTATCAGTGTTTTAACTGCGTCAGTGTTCGCAATCCACGCAGGAACAGACATGACGCGGTTTAAAAACAACCAGTTTTTCTGCATACCGCAAATATCCTTGTACTGCATATTAACGGTATTTTTTATGTGCTGTTGCGTATTGGCGTTTAATCCCGCAAAATTGCTTTGAAAAATGTTAAGCGAAACTTCGTTTAAAATGTCAATAAATGTTTTTGAAAGTGCCATGTGTCACCTCGTAAGTTTTCTGCGGAGCCAGTTATACCACCGGCTAACCGGCCCCTGATAATGTATATCTTTAGCCTTTGAAGCGTTAAGTATATAAGACGGCCACGGCGTCGGCGTTACTGTTGGCGTCACAGTGGGCGTTACCGTCGGTGTCACCGTCGGTGTCACTGTCTGTGTCACTGTCTGCGTTATCGTTGGTGTTACCGTCTGCGTTATCGTCTGCGTTACAGTCTGTGTTACTGTAGGCGTTACGGTCTGCGTTACGGTTTCAGTTACGGTGGGCGTTACCGTCGGCGTAACTGTAGGTGTGCCAATAATTGGCGTAGTTTCTAAGCCGTCTCTTACTATATTAGATATAATCATTTTATCCAACCGCATTGATGTGTTTCCCGTGTCGTTATATTTACCCTGTAATAATTCTAATATAGTTATAGCCGAAAATGGGTTTACTGTTTGGCTTGCTCTTGTGCTGGTTAAAGAACCGTCTAAATAATATTTTGCCGTATTACTGCCCCATTGTAATGATATGTGATGCCACGCAGCCGCAGGCACACTATTGATTTGCGTATTACCGTTAAAGGCGAACTGTGTCCACGGTGCAGTCATGTGACTAGCCAATCCAAATCCATTTGCGTCATCATACCAATTATCTGTAGCACCACCTATCCACGCCACTTGCCATATACCAGGTGTATGAGTTGTAGTATATTTTACCCACGCTTCAACCGTAAACGCAGATAACGCTCCAAGTGCTGATATTAAACTACTTGAAAACGCAGGCACGTTATTATATGTTACTACTCGCAAAGTATTTTCTCCGAGTTTTGCGTCACCCTCATTTATTACTGTAATTGATGTTCCCGATTGCCCGAGATTATAACTGCCTTTATCATCTGCCAGAGGCGAAGCAGGTTCAAAGTCGTAAGCCGCTATTACATTATCATCCCAACTATAAGCAACAATAGCATTTGTATAGAATAGAAATAACAACAAAAGCAATATTATTTTTCTCATTTTGTCACCGTTGACGTTGCTGTCGGTGTTGCCGTATAAGCGATGGTTGGCAACATAAAAATATCGGATATTACCGCCGCTTGTATCGGATAGGCTGATTGTATGCGTAAAAACATTAGCGCAACCGTACCGATACATAAGATAATTAACGCTATTGTCAACGGTATTATTTTTTTCACTCAATCCTCCCTGTATGCCTGAAGCGTAACCCAAATTTTGGTATTACTCGCTCCCGCAAATATTTTAATATAATAATCCGAGCCGTCATAACTTGAGAACCAATCGTTTTCGCTGCTTATTACATTCCCCGCTTTTGCCGCCATGGGATTGCCCGTGTCAGCCCCGCCCGTGGCCTGTGATATGTTTGTCTGTGTTCCCGCTGTCAGGGTATTTGACCCCGAATATAATACAGGTCTTGTCGCGATAGGCGTACACTGTCCGAAAAAAAAAGCCGTCATCGTGGTTCCCGCCGCCCCAAACGTAGCTTCTTTGTACGGTGTCATCCACGCAATACCGTTTGCCGCAATAAGATTTGCCTGCCAGTGCCACTGCTCGCCGCTCGGCACGGCTATGCCTATATAATCAAATTCATTGGCCGCGATTTCCTTGTAGTATTCCCATGCTACCATCTCGCATATTTCTGTTTTATAATATAGTTTTGGGTACGTTAAAAATCCGCCCTGATACGGCGTTATAGTCTCCCCGCCGCTACCGGCCATTGGTACGGGCGTTTTGATTGATACAACATCAAGCTGTGTTCTTATTTCAGGGCAGACCTCTATGTTATTGCTCATAAACGATATGCCCAAATCCCCGCCCGTAGCTGTGAGCGTAACCGAATAACAATCCCCGCCGGTCAACCCCTGCAAAACGTAAGCAAACACCGTGTCAGACGCGTTCAGGTCATCCTGGTTATCTACTGATATGGTGCGCTCGGGCTCTGTGGCTTCCGTCACGTTTGTTATGTATAAAACATACTGAGCCGGGTTATCAGTCGTATCGGGATATTGTCGCCATGAAATTTCCGTGTCATTCGGAGCACCGTACCCGCCGTTAAGCGAGTGCCATATGATAACCGTTTCAATTACGGTAGCTGTCGGCGTGACCGTCAGTGTCGGCGTGTCTGTGTGCGTTTCCGATACCGTCCATGTCTCTGTTATGGTAAACGTTGGCGTAAATGTCGGAGAAGCCGTCCATGTCGGCGTTATTGTAGGGGTATGCGTTTTTGTTTCTATCGTGCTTGGAGACGGCGTAATTGTAAATGTCGGGGTTATGGTAAATGTCGGGGTAAACGTGCGCGTGTGTGATAATGTTATTGTTTGCGTAAAGGTTGGTGTATTTGAAAACGTTATTTCAGGCGTATTTGTAGGGCTGGTATATCCAATTGGATTCAACATCCAAACATCATTTGTATATGCCGCGCCGTGCCACGGATTAACCATGTAAATAGTTCCGCCGTGTTCCACTGCATTTGCGAATTTACAAACACCAAACTCGGCCGCTGAATTGTCCTCTATCCACGAAACTCCGTCCGATGAATACCAAACATCGTCTAATCCCACGCTGTCATTATCAGAACCAGCCAAAACCCAAATTTTATTATCGTAAACCCCGGCCCCGATATATGACCTCAATCCAAATTCTGCGTTGCGGGTTGCCGCGTACCAATCCGCGCCGTTCGTGGAATACCACGCGTCAGCTTGTGCGTTTCCGCCCCCGTATTCGCCCGCTATAATCCACATTTTGCCGTCAAATTCAACAACGTCATATACGTCCCTTGCGCCGACCGCCGCATTAAGTGTTGCTGTTATCCAATCTGTCCCGTCATAATAATATACGCTCGGCCCGTTCGTTCCCACGTGAGTAAAAACCCATAATTTATTATCATAGGTTAAAGCCTCATGAAAAAATCTTGCTGTCGGTGAATTGATTGGACTATCCTGAATCCACTCAATGCCGTTATATGAATACCATATGTCACTTGTTCCTGCGGGAGCGGCTGCGGTACTTCCGCCAATAACCCATAACCTATTATCAAAATAAGCCGCAGCAAACTTTTCACGCGGTGAAAATTCGGCATTACCCGTTGCCAGCGTCCAATCCACCCCGTCCAATGAGTACCAAACATCATTTATTTTAGTTCCCGAACTGTTTTGACCGCCCATAACCACAAGATATTCGCCTGTTGAAATTGTCTGTCCTAAAATACGTGCGGGGAACTCGGCGTTTCGCGTTACGCCAAGCCATTCAACGGTTGCGGCCCTTGCCGTCACGCATAACGCCATTATCGCAAACAACACAAACGCCCTGCGCATGTCAATCATTCTCATTTTGTCACCATTATATTTTCAAAGAATTTTAAATATTCAGGCACCACATCGGAAGCGCAAAACCTGCCTATCGCGCATTTAGCCACCGCGTTCAGGTCATGCCTTAATTGTGCGTTGTCAATCAACCGCCGTACCAGAGTGTTCCATTCAGCCCTGTTTGCGTATATCAGGCCCGTGGTTTCGTTCTGAACGTAATCGCAATACAAAATATCGGGAGCCAAACACGCCGCCCCAATCGCCGTCATTTCCAAAAATTTCAACGGTGACTTACACTTATTATAAACATCGTTTTCTTTTAAGTGCATAAGCCCGATATCCAAATCCAAATTACTCAATACGTTGAAATATCCGTCCATTACTCCAACCGCCGGGAATACAATAAACCTGTCGGCGGGGATATTACACTGCTTGACGATATTTACAAACATATCGTTATACTGTGATATTAAATAAAACTTTACGTTCTTACGCTCGTTCAGTAAATCAATTATGGCGGGCAATAAATCAATTATATCCCCCAAGTGTGAATGCCCGGCCACCCAGCCGATTCTTACCTCACCCGGCTTTTTGTTCGGGTCTTTTATCTGCCCGTAAAGTGACGGTTCTATGAAATTGGGTAATACCGTCACCGGCTTGTCAACCTGTTTTTTAATCATTTCGGCAAGGTATGGCGTGGTAGTGGTTATATAATCCGCTTTTTCACGAAGCAAATTAGCGTCCATGATATGCTTTACGTTTATATCAGGATTAAACGTGTGTCCTTCAACTACCTCCCCGCGTTTCCATTTCCGGTTAAACTTAATCTTGCCCTTGTGCCCCATAAGTGACCCGTAATTAACTTCCGTCTCTTTCGTGCCATAATCAATATAAGCGGGATGATACGGCGGTATCAATGTCCACGGCGCGTCATCATAATCAAACACGATTTTCACCCGGGGAAAATGTTTCTTTATAAAATCAGGTATGATATTCGATAACGCCCCGCCCGGCGATTCGTGAAAATATATATCCGCCTCGGCCACGGCATCCATTATGCTCTTGTCATTCCCCGACACTATTCTAATCTTATCAGGAAACATTTTTTGCAGAAACATTAAAGGCTGTTTGCACCTGAAATAATTCACGCCGTTTATTTTTGGGTACTGTATGCAGGCAATCGTTATCATTTTCCGCTCCAATGTCCTTTCATTTTTTTCGATACCCAGCACATTTTCCGTAAATTATAAACGCTTCCGTCCTTGTTAACTATAAAACTTGGGTAATCTCTTAATGCCGAAAACTTGTCAAACGCCGTGACGAAAAACTGCGGGTTTAGTCTGATAAACTCCGCTATTCCCCAGTTCGGATTATCAGGATAAGGCGATTCAAAAACCCAGTCAAACTCACGTAAAGAATTTATTCGGGCGTAAATATCATAAGGCATACGCGCAAATCGCGCTCCGATTCCGTCCACGGCTGACGCGTCATTACCCGCCTCGTTCTTTTTTATGATTATCTCGCCCATAAGAAAACTCCTTTTGTGAGGGCCGGAGTGTTTATCACACCCCGGCCCCGTATGCGTTGCCGTTAGCTTATCGTCATATACATCAACGTTGACGGCCTTTCATATTCAAGCGTAAGGCAGTTCGCCCTCGCCGCAGTTCCTTCCACGAGATTGGTCGTTCCCAGCTCGATTGTCTGAGTCGGGTACAGCCATGCAGTCGCAAGGTCCATACCGTCAAACACAACAAGCTCGGTTGACAGGGCCATTGAGTGACCCATTATCGCTATCGGGCCAAACTGCGATACGTATATTTCAACGTCCGCATAAATCTTGCCCTTTTCCGGTGACATATCGTTAATCGCCGTTGCGCGTCCCGTCCAGTTCTTCATTATGCTGTCTTTGTTTGTGTAAGAAGTAAAAATCATTTTCTTCTTACCCTTCATTCCGCCAGCATCCCTATTGGTTGTCAGTCCTGTCCTGAACGCTGTCTCAGCACCTGAAATATTGGTGTTGTATGCGTCAGTACCGAGGGCAGCGGCCATTACCATAAGCCCCTGACATTCGGAAGCGTTCGACCCGTCCCCCGAAGTTGAAGTTCCCTGAAGCAGCGAGTATTCCACGTTGTCCTTCAGGATAACATCCGCGTCCATTTTGGCTTTTTCCCACGCGTTGCGGACTCCCGCAGCCCCGCGCCTCTTGGCGATTGCAGCGGCCCTTTTCGACACGTCAAACGGCACGGCGGTCTCAACCACGTAATTGTACCTTTCCGTTTTTGTTGCCGGTGTCATCGTACTCGACAGCGACCCACCGTCAGCGCGTTTGTACCCGTTTGAAGTTACCTGCGCATACACTACCTCTTCCCAGTAATGTATGTAATCCCTTGCCTCTTTGCTCCCGCCCATGTCCATGATAGGCGAGTCATTCTCGTTGACATAAAACAGGTCATCAACGATATCTTTGTAATTACCTACGCTCGAAAAATTGGTATACCTGTTATAACTTGGAACCATAAAGCACCTTCAGTTTTTAGGCTCCACCGGTACGCTTAATTATACCGTCAAGTACGGGGTCATTCATACCCGCTAACTTTTGAGCAGCGCGTCTGTCTCCATTCGCTGCGGCTTTACGCAATGCAGACTCTAACTTTACGTTAGGGTCAACTTTACGGGCCTTTTTACTCGGCCCTTTGGCTAATTGCTCCACTTTTTGCCTCGCTTCCGTCTTGGCGGCTCCACGCTGTTCGGCGGCCACCTGTAATTTATCAGCCAATATACCTCTGGCATGATTTAAAGCAAATGCAGCCCGCTTTGCGGCAGGTAAACCTGACAAGGCTTTATACGCCTCATCTTTTAAAAATTTGCGTATCTCAGGGACGATTATTTCCTGTTCTTCGGCTGTGTACGGGTCAAGCAGTTTGACAAGCATGTCATTCTCTTCACGCCTTGCGCTCTTGATACGCTCTTCGCGTAACTGCCGCGCAAGTGCTTTCTCCGTGTCTGACATATCTGCTTCGTCCTTATCAATGACCTGTTCAGCCGGTGAAGAATATAATGCGGACTCCAAATCCTGCCGCATTTTTTCCTTGCGTTCCTTGTCGGCTTCCGCGTTCACCTTTTTGCTTTCTTCTGCTTCGGCTTCTTCCTCGCCCTCGGCAGTTCCTTCCTCTTCGCTCTCTTCCGCTTCGGCTTCCTCATCCTCTTCGCTTTCCTCGTCCTCGTCTTCTTCCTCTGCTTTCTCACCTGTTGCTTTTTCCATTAGGCGCTTTTCGTAATCGGTCATTTTCCCGTAAGGGTTCCTAACCTCGCCTTCCTCTGAAACTTCAAGTCCTTCCTGTTCTTTTTCCTTTGGCATTTTACATCCTCCCGATTAACGTTGATTTATCAGGGATACAAACTCCCTGAACATTTTAAAATATTGCAATATTCCACGTATCTTATTTGTTTTGTTTATTTCCAAATCACCCCGTATATCGGCATAAGCCCTTTCCTCAAGTTCATCAAAATAATCCACAAGCGCGATAAATATCTTATTCTTAATTAACGCGTCAGCCGAAGCCCTGTCTCCACACGCTTCTTTAAGGTCATCAAGCAAGTCTTTAGTTATCGGTGGGGCTTCTTTATCACTCATCCCCTCGGTAATTATCGGTCTGCGTCCGCGAAAACTCATACGGCACCGCCCACAAACGCCTTGATACTCCCCGCGCCGATTACTGCCTTCATCAACTGCTCCGGTGTCATCTGCATTTTAGTTGCCAACCCGTTCATAATGTCCTCGGGTTTGACTCCCTGCTCTTTCGCCATTGCCTCGGCCTCCGCTTTGATTGCCAATAATTTCTGTTTGTCTCCTTCATTCACGTTTGCACCGCCTAATTTTATCTTGTCTTTATATCCAAACAAATTTACAAGCTCGGACAATAAACCCGGCTGTATGTCAGGCGGTAAAGACGCGATCGCCTGTGCCAAGTTTGTAAACTGTGTCAGGTTATCTACTTCAATTAGCCTTTCAACTTCGGAAGCCTCGCCGGTCAATTCAATCTCGACATCCACGTTGTAATCAATCCCCTGTGATTCAAGTTTCATCTGTTTTGCCTTAGTCGGGCCCACGGTTGCCGTGACTTCTTTGGCTTCCATGAACTGCTGGTTCATATTCAACCACGCTCGGAGCATAGGCACAAGCATTTCATCCTGATTGTATTCAATCGTTTCCCTGACCTTTGCCGTACCCTGTAACGCGTTCAGCTTGCTTTCCGTTGCGGTATCACTTTCATAGGGCTGGTTGCCGCCCGATACACCGTCAATAAACTTTTCGTGAAGCTGTATTTCACGGTACGCACCCAAGTCCGGGCCTGGTATCTGCATACGCTGTAATTCATCATTCGCGTCAACCTTGAATATTTTGTCAAGCGATATATCCAGTTTTGTAAAGGATATATTGCTGTTGCTTTTCAGCGTCCACGGAGCGCGTAAAGCTAAATCCATATTGTCCGCGTTCGCATTCATCAATTTATCAATATACTGCAATGACCCTTTAATATTATTGAGCAATCCCATCCCGCCCGGTGTCCTTTGTTCGGGAAACAAACAAAACGGAATATACGGTATTTCATTCGACTTCAAAAGCGTGTAATGCTTCTTGACTATCTTATCGCATTCGTCCAGTATCACAAGTACCGTGTCACAGGTATGATATTCCCACCCATAAAGAAGCCTTCCGACGGGTTCATCCTGACTTTTAGTCTTAAGCCATATCTTGACCGCCGCTATTTCATCATTCATGTTATATGTTGGGTCTGATTCAATTTCATCCATTGACACAGCTATTCTTTCAGCTGTCCACTCCTGCTCTTCCCAAGACATAGCGTCAAGGTCAGATAAAAAGTCAAACGGTGATATGCTCTTAATAAACGGCGTTGATATTTTCTGAGGCTCTTCCACGGCTTCAACCTTGCCCGTCTTCCAGTCCAAATATTTTTTTACTTTCGTTTCAAACTTCCACCCATATTTTGATATTCCATAATCACAAATTATGCCGTCAGTTACCGTCCACCCCATATTCCGCCTTAAGTGCATTTTCTTACTCTGCACAAGCATGACCTGTTTCCACCCACTTGCCGCGATTTTGGCGTTCTCGGTCTGCTCCCTCGGTGTCAATGAAAATAGTTTTTCTTTCGGATAAAGCCCCTGCATACACGCCGCGTAAACCTGCTGTGATACTCCAAACGGTTTTGAAGACACAAAATTATTCTGCCATTCCAGCATTTGCGCCGCTCTTGCCCTGAGGCCACGGTACAGGTTGGCCATTTCATCCCAGCGTGTATGAAAGTTATTTTCAAAATACGCAACGGCTTCATCAATCCTGCGCTTGACTTCAAGGCGCAGTTTCTCTATGTCAGAATAATCCTCATCCTCGGCTACTTTTGTTTCAATGTTCTCAGCTATCTGATTTTGGGGTTGCTTTGATTTCTCTGCCACCGTCTTCCTCCTGTGCCTGTTTGGGTATTCCCGCCATTATGTCATCATAAGCAACAAGTATCTTGCCCTTGCCGACTACTGGCGGTAAGTCCTCAGGGTTCATATCGCTTGCGTGTCTCAAAGTCTTTACCTTGAAATTAAGTCCAGCCATTTACTTCACCTCCGATTTTTCTTCGCTTAGTTTGTAATCCACTTCGACCATGTAATTATCTGACGGCCAGCACCTCTGACACGCCATGACCGCTTTCCCATTCTCGCCAAGTTCGTAATGACCTTCACACTTGACTAACATCATGGGCTTTAAAAACGCAGAGACTATGCGGGCCTGATTTTCTTTCAAGACAACTTTGATAGGGGTATAGTGATGTTTATTCGTTCCGGGGGGAGTGTGTACCGTGGTAAGTTTAAAAGTCAATTCCTGTTTGCCTGATTTGTTTTCTTGCGATTTAATGCATTCTGCGTAGCCTTCCATTCGCCAGCTATTTTCGCAGTTCCCTTTGACCGTTAGCAACATTAGACAACTCCCCTTGTTTATAGTTTTATGGGATTTTGACGTTATGTTGCTACACTCTTTACTTTGGACACATTATACATTAAAACAAAAAATATGTCAAGTTATATTTGTGCCGTCTTCATCACCGCCACGGATTATATTGCCCCCGAAGTCTTTTATCCGGCCCAAGAACACGGGGTTGACCTTTGACGCTGTGTTAACCCGCTGTTTTTCATACTCCGGCGCGCCCATGTTCTGCAACGTTCCACGCCGTAAATAGTTTATACATGTGTATCTGATACAGTCCATTAAGTGAGATGAAAACGCCAGTGAGTCATGGTCATACTTGTCCATGGTTATCAGTATACCCGCGTTTGATACCGGGAAATGACAGTTTTTAATCTGCGTTATTACGGCCTTATCTGTCTCAATATCAAGGTAAAACTCCCGCAATCTGTTTGTGCTTGTCATTTCATGGATTGCAAATATACCATCACGGATTGAGAGTCTCAAAGACGGTTTTAAGTTATTCAGCCCGTACTTGCGGTATTCTTTTAAAAGCGTTGTATCATGCGTAAATGATACGCTGTTAGCCGAAGCGTCTCCGAATATCTCGGTTTCTGCGAGTAATGTCCTTGCTTCAATCTCGGTCACCGCATAGTCGGTCATAAGCTGGTTGACCACGGCACCTATAAACGCCTCGGGCAGACAATTTCTTAAATCGATTGACAGAAACTTGTGAAACTCTGCCCCTTTGATTATCCACAAGACAAGAGCCGTACTGTCCGGGTTCATGCCGTAATCCATACCGCCTATCCTCCGGCATGAGAATATGTCCTCTTTACTCGGCGGTAAGTCAAGCCGGGCCAGTGACGCGTTGAAATCGGGAAATGTCTTGCCTTCCTGAGTTTCGTCAAATGACCCGCCAAACTCCCGCGCTCTTAAATGCGCCGGCGTTGCCTTGATTATCCCGTTGTATATCTCCAGTCTCTGCGTATCCTCCGCGTCTATCTTTTCACCTGTCGCGTCCCAATAATAAAATCCTTCCATTTCGCCATGTTGAATGTCCTGTATCAGCTTCCAAAAATGATTATGCCCTCGCGGTGAACTGAATACCCATAACATATAACACATTGGAGCGAGTGAACTGATTAAATCCCTCGCGGTATTAACGTCATGCCATGCATACTCGTCTACGATAACCAGGTCAAACGAGCTGCCGCGCCCGGCTGTCGGCTTGTTTGCGGAGAACGTTATCGTCACGCCTGTTACTTTATTTCGCAATATTACTTCGGGTTGAAATGACGGCTCAATACTTGTTTTCATAAAATCGGGCATTTTGTTATACGCATACATAAACCGCCCGTATAAAGAATCGTCACCTTTGTTATAAGCCTTTGCCAGTATCTCAGATATTATGAATATTCTCTGCGGCTTTCGGCTGAATAAGAATATCCAGAGGACATATATAATTACAAACGTGGAAAAAAACATCTGCCTTGTCTTGAGTATCACAACTCGCCGGTGATTGATTAGAACTTCAAGAAACTTTTGCAAATATCGCCATTGAGGGGCTTTCTTGTCCGGATTCTTGCGGTCATGCACATCGCGGGAATATGCAAAGTGCTTATACCAAAACCAAAAGGTTAATACGCATTGAGTTATGGTAGATTGGATTTCCTTAAGCGTCATTCAATTGCCTTATTCGCGGCCTCCAACACGCCCCTGACCACCGCGTCCGCGTTTATGCTTATCTCACCTTTGACCTCGGTCTTTTCGCTCCAACCCTCTTCGTGCTGCCAGTATAGCTTTATATTTGCAGGACTTCCCTGCAATCCCGCCGCAATATTAGCGTTGTAAATCTGCCATTGATGCAAGGGTCTCAATCCACGCAAACTTTCATCCTTATCCTTTACGAAACTTTCGCGTTTTGCCATAATATAAAGCCGTGTTTTCATTACAGCCCAATTTTTATATTTACCCGGATAAAGAGCATTATACTCATTGTAAATTATCTTAGCCATTTTAGTCATGTCCCTATAACCTTGACGCAATAAATCAAGAAACATATTATAATCTATATCACTTATTCGTTCTAAAGCCGTACAGGGCATTTTACACCGCCTCCGCGTCTCTGAAATCAATAAACCACATTACATTTGCGTCAACGCTGATTAAATAGCGTTTCTTTTTCTGCTGGACTTCAAGCACCTTATATATGTTCTTAAACAGATAACCACCTTTACTTGCTTTTATACCTTTCTTAAGTCTTATCTGCACTTTTTTCCACCTCTATTTCTACACTCACAACTTTACCCGTTCTGTATGTTCCGCCACCAATAGTTTTATCCACTTCAACGGGTATCATTGTATGATGAATTATATCAATTTTTATTATTGTCCCTTTAATGGGATTTAAATTAAGTATGTCATTAACATTACATATGTTTGAATAACATTCAGACCTATCGCCATGAAATATACAATCATAATTTTCACACTTATCATTTTCCATAAGACCGCTACACTCTATCTGCATTTTATCCCCTTCCTAAATAAAAATTTCCGAATTTCGCTTTTAATAATTCATAATTCTCGCGTTTGTACTTGCCGAATACGTTCACACCGCTCATTGACTCCGCGTGTCTGCGGTAATACAGACCCGTTGTCTCGTTCTTTGCAAACTTGAAACCGTTTTGTAACGCTTTAAGCCACAAAGCGTAATCCTCAAAACCGTGTTTAAAATCCTCATCATACCCGCCGCATTTATCGTATACCTCACGGCTGAATAGACTTGAAGCAAAACATATGTTCCTTGTCCGTAATATCAGCGGGTCAAACTGCGGCCATTGTACCCGTCCATTGACCGCGCCGAATAATATCGCATCTGTGTATAGTATATCATATCCACTTAACTTTTGCAAGTCCACCATTGATTTAAAATAATTTAGTTCCAGTTTATCGTCTGCGTCAAGACAGACCAGCCAGGGAGAACGTGCGCCCATAATCGCCACGTTCCTCGCCCCGGCCAGTCCTCTGTTCACCTCGTTACGCGTAAGTTTTATGCTCGGCAGTTTAGCGGCGTACTCGGCTACTATGTCAAATGCTT
>Ga0307379_10004341_pt1 | contig 20259 bp, 14 predicted proteins | sample UN2MG_FD_202237 | JGI IMG/M metagenome (GOLD analysis project Ga0307379, IMG submission 202237) | Soil microbial communities from Risofladan, Vaasa, Finland - UN-2 | ecosystem: Environmental > Terrestrial > Soil > Coastal area > Acid sulfate soil | place: Finland: Risofladan, Vaasa | collected... | reverse complement strand
TCGCAGGAATGAGCATTATTACCGACATGGCGCACATGCCCCTCCAGTCGGAAACGAACTCTGCGGTAAAGTCGAAAAGCCCTACCGGAAACGTCTTGGATGCAGTCGTCCTCGTCAGAACGCTTGCGATGGCAAACTCGTTCCAGGAGGTAAGGAAGGCAAATATCCCGCTCGCAGCGAGACCCGGCCCCACGAGAGGCACTACGACCCTTAAAAACGCCGACCACCTCGAGCAGCCGTCTATGAGCGCCGCCTCTGTAAGCTCGTCCGGGATCTCTCCGATAAACCCTGTCATCAGCCATGCGGTAAACGGTACATTCATCGCCGTGTAGGCAATAACGAGACCGAATATCCTGTCCGAAAGGCCCATCTTGGTAAAAAGCACGAGAAGCGGCAGAGAGAGGGCAATCCCCGGAATCGCGCGTGCTATCATGAGTGTAAGAAAGATGCCGTTTTTCCCCCTGAACCTGAAGCTCGAGAATGCAAATGCAGCGAGGGTCCCGATGATGAGCGCGAGGAGGGTGCTCGAGAGCGCAGTCAGTATCGAGTTTCTGAAGTACGATCCGAACGGAACGTTCTCACCGAACGCAAACCGTTCAGGGTTCACACCGAATCCCAGGAGCGCGAGGTAGGAGTCGAGGTTTATGTTCCTCGATACCCACACCGGGGGCCGCGTGTTTATCTCGATGTTAGGCCGTACGGAGGTCATGATGAGCCAGAGTACCGGGATCAGGAACAGAGCAAGCACCACGAAAGTTATCACCTTTGCGCCGATGTGTTTCGATCGTTTCATCCTACCGCCCCTCCCGCACCTTGATAAGCTGCTTGAAAAGGAAAAATGTAAAGAGTACGGCGATTGCTACGGTCACGTACGACATCGCACTCCCCAGAGCGAACTTCTGGCTCGTAAACGCGAGCCTGAACACGTAGGTCCATATTAGCTCAGTGCGGTGGGCCGGCCCTCCTCCGGTCATGATGCTCACGAGATCATACGCCTTGGCCAGGTCCAGCGAACGCACCGCCATTGCTATATATATGAAAGGAGTGAGCGATGGTATGGTGATGTGGATGAACTTCTGCCACTCGGAAGCGCCGTCAACCTCAGCCGCCTCGAGTATTTCGGGCGGAATCGAGAGTATACCGGCAAGGAAAATTATCACCATGAAGGGCGTGCTCATCCATATCTCACCAATGAGAATGGTAATGAATCCGAGCGGCTTGTATATGAGCCAGGGTATGATTACGGGGTGCCTGAATATTTCGAAGAGTACGTTATTGATAAGGCCGACCTGGTCGTTGAAAATCCACTTGAACTGGAACCCCACAAGTATGGGGGCAAACATCATGGGCATCATCAGTATCGTGCGCAGGACACCCTGCGCCCTCACCACATGGGACATGGCGTGGGCTATGAGCAGGCCGAGGACGAACTCCGCGTTCACCGCAATAAGCATGTAAAGCACCGTCCTGAGAAGGGCACGCAGGAAAACCGTATCCCTGAACAGGGTGGCATAGTTCTTTAGACCTACGAACGTAACGTTGGTCGGATTGAGCAGCGTATAGTTTGTCAAACTGAGGTAGAGGGAGTAGAGCATCGGAAAGCCGATGACAAAGAGCATGAGAACAATGGCCGGAAGAAGCAGAAATATCGGGAGCAGCCTTCGCTCCGCGACGGCCCAGTGTATACCGCCCCCTTCCACCCTCATCTTACCAGATTCGAATCTCGGTTCCATGGGGCCCTCTCGGTTCTCTTTTTTTACCGGTAAACAGGGTTTCGGGCGGCGCAGAGTCCGCCCGAAACCTTATACTATCAGTAGTAGCCAGCCTCTCTCATCATCTCTTCGACCTTGCTCGCAGCTTCGTCGAGCCCCGCCTTCGGCTCCTTGTCTCCGAGTATGATAGCCTGAAGCACAGGGTAGAGGATGTCCGAAGCCGGCAGCCACTGAGCAACGAGCGGCGGCGTCTTGAAATCGTTTGCCGCCTGGAACTGTGCCAGCTCGAGCCTCTTCGTATCGAGGTCTACACCGGTTTCTTTCGATTCCTTTATTATCCGGTCCCACACTGACTGCCGCGTAACGAGAAAACCCAGCTTGGCCTCGCGATACTGCTGGTCTGCATTTGTGATGAACTTGATGAACGCAGCAGCAGCCTCCTTCTGCTGACTTGCCCCTGTGATCGAGAAGGCGTGCTGACCCGCCCATCCTGAATAGATACCTCCGTCTCCTCTCGGTTGACGTACTAAATCGAACTTACCGGCAGCCTTGCTGGCCGTGGGGTCCTGGAAGTAGGAGTACCAGCCGTACCACTCCGTGTACATTACTATGTTCCCTGCAACCCAGTTCTTTGCCACATCTTCCCATACAAAGTTCGTCATACCGGGAGGCATGGCACCCGCATCGTACAGGTCTCTGAACATCGTGACGGCCTTGACTCCTGCAGGCCCGTTGAACGCAGGCTTCCAGTTACTGTCAAAGAACTGGCCTCCCTCTGCAATAAGAACCTCGTAGAATCTCCCTGTATGCGCCTCTTCCTTGCCCGCAAACTCGGTTGCGTAGACGCCCGGAGGAAGGATTTTCTGAAGACCGAGAGAGGTCTGTTTGAACTCATCCCAGGTCACAGGAACCTTTAAGTCCATTCCCGTCTCCGCCTTGAACTTTCTCCTCATCTCGGCGTCTTCGAAAATATCGGTGCGGTAGTGCAGGCAGCTGATATCGAAATGCCTCGGCATGATCCAGAGTTTTCCGTCCTTCTTGCCTGAGTTGAGAATCATGGGAATAAAATCGGAGAACTCCTCTTCGGTGAAGTAGTCGTCAAGCGGAACAATACCTTTTGACTTGATATACTGGGTAAAGAAGCTCGAGTGACCCTAGCACACGTCGTAATCCACAGTGCCTGCGGCAAAATCCGTCTTCAGCTTCTTGTCGATCTGAAAACCGTCGCCCTTGAACACTATCTCGACCTCTGCACCGGTCTCTGACTCGAATTCAGGTATTGCCTTGTAGAGTTCCTCGTAGTTCGCGCCCCCTATGAAAGCGCATTTAAGAGTGATTCCTGACAGAGGCTTCCCCGGCTCGGTCGGCGTGACCTCGACAGCCTCCTCCTCTTTCTTCTGGCTCGCGTAGCAGAGCCCGAAAGAGAGGATCAGGAACGAGACGACCAGAATAACTGTCCATTTCCTCATAAGGTATTACCTCCTTTTCGTATTTTACAGCCTTGTGAAACCTATCAGTAATTCTCTCCTACCACCTCCTTTCAAATCTGTTATAGTGATCTCCCTGAAAACATCCCCCTGAGCCGCCTGCGGCTCTCGTAGAGACTCCCCCCCCAACCCTCCTGTCGCTATATCGCTCAAATCGAGGCCTACGGCCTCGATGCCTGAAAGGATATCAAAGCCGAAGGCGACAGAGGGTGCTATTTACGCCCGTAGAGCGGCCCGAAGTTCCTGCAGGCCCTGAAATCGGCGCCGTAGGATTCTATATCGCCGAAACTCGACCATACCTTGGGCCTCATGATCCTCTCGGGCGGCACGTTGTGCATGTTCACCGGGATACGTAGCATCGAGGCGAGCGTGATAAGCTCTCCCCCTATGTGGCCATAGCTCACGGCCCCGTGGTTCGCCCCCCAGCTGTCCATAACCGAATACACATCCCTGAACGCCCCGTCTCCGGTCAAAACCGGTGCGAACCATGTGGTCGGCCATGCCGGATCGGTTCTGTCCATGAGGACCTTTCCGGCCTTCTGGGGAAGATCAACCGTGTACCCCTCGGCGATCTGGAGAACAGGCCCGAGCCCGTCCACAAGGTTTATCCTCGACATTGTAACAGGCATCCCGCCCTTTGTGAGAAACGTGGTGGAGAATCCGCCTCCCCGGAAGTACTCGAGGTTCGCGGGGCAGAACCTCGCCGCCTCCAGGCAGCGGTCAACCTCCGGTTGCCCTATCTCCCAGAAAGGCTTCATCACCGGCTTGCCATCTTTTTTCTGCTGTCCCGTGCCATCGAGACAGGTCGAGCCTGAGTTGATGAGGTGGATCACCCCGTTTTTATCGGCACCCTCAGGGCTGTATCCAGTGACCCTCTCGATTGCCTCGGGGCTCCAGTATGTGCGGACATCGCTGAAAATCTGAGCGGTTCCTGTCAAAAGGTGCCCGAACAGCATGGAGATGCCGTTGAGGTAGTCGTTCTCCGTTGCCACGATGTAGGGCTGGCGTATTCCGTTCCAGTCGAAAGATGAATTTAGTATCGTCTCGAGGAAATCCCCGTTGGGAAAATGGTCAGTCCACTGCCGCTGACCCTGGAAGCCGCCCGCAAACGCATAATGACCGAGCGCCTCCTCTTCGAACCCGAGCTCTGCAAGCCTCGGATTACCGACCATGAGGTCGCGCGCGATGATAGCCATTCGCACAACAGTGCCCCAGTCGCTTTTGCGTTTCTCATCCGAGAACCTGTTTTTCGGTTTGTTGAGATCGGGCCCTTCCTTGCAGTTTTTTTTCACCCACTTCAAAGCCCGGTCAAACTCCTCCTTATCATATATTTCTTCCTCGAGTCGCCGGACGAATTCCGTCATGTCGACAAACTCGTACCTCATGCCGAGATACTTTTCCAGGAAATCCGGGTGCACGAGGGAACCGGCAATGCCCATGGACATACCGCCCATCGCGAGGTACGATTTCCCTCTCATGGAGGCTGCTGCAATCCCGGCACGTGTGAACTGTATCAGTTTACTCTTCACGTCCTCCGGAATTCGCCGGTCATCCGCATCCTGAACGTCCCTGCCGTATATACCGAAGGCCGGGATTCCCTTCTGTGCATTCGCTGAGAGAACAGCGGCGAGATAGACCGCTCCGGGCCGCTCTGTGGCGTTCAGCCCCCAGACCGCCTTCGGTATATCGGGCGTCATGTCCATCGTCTCACTCCCATAGCACCAGCTCGGAGTTACAGTTATCGATACCCCCACACCCTCTCTCTCGAACTTGTTGGCGGTTTGCGCGGCTTCCGCAACTCCCCCGATACAGGTATCAGCAATAATACATTGAACCGGATTCCCGTCCGGGTACCTCAAATTCGCCTCAAGAAAGTCTCCCAAGGTTTTTGCTATACTCATCGTCTGCCCTTCGAGAGCCTCCCTAACCCCTTTCCTCCTGCCGTCGATTACGGGTCTTATACCGATCTTTGGCTGTGGACCGATAAGCCTGTGTTCTTTCATCCCTTCTCCTTATTAATGTAATCGATTACTATTTTAAAGCGATCAAAACCCTGTTCCCTGGGACAAGAACCATCATGACTCAACAGACGTACTGACGAAGGCGAAAAAACCGCATCGACATCAGAAAAAAGCCTGCACCATCATCCGATAAGCTGTACGCAGAAATCACCACTCTTCAGAGTGATACTCTTCTACTCCCGTCTGCTCACGGCCTTCATGCGGAACCGCGAACAATAAGCTTCGCCTCCAGTACGATCTTTGCTGGTTCTTTGTCTATATAGTTTCTTCTATCGTTAATGCGCTTAAAAAGCAGATCTGCGGCCGTCGATCCTATTGTGTACACAGGCTGACTCACGGCTGTAACCTGGGGAGTGACGAGCCTTGTCCAGTCCGGATCGTCAAACATCACGAACCCTATTTCGTCCGGGATACCAATCCCTCTCTCCTTGATGACCTGATACGCGCCGATCGCCATGTCGGTGTTCGCGACGTATATCGCATCGATATCGTTATTCGTGAGGAGGAGGAACGCATTTTCTCTCCCTGACTCCAGCGAGAAGTCTCCGTACTCAATGAGCTTTTCGTCGACAGGTATGCCTCTTTTCAGGTGAGCGTCCATGTATCCCTCTATGCGCTCGAGACCTGTTATCCGGTCCCTCGGACCCGAGATGCAGCCGATCCGCCGGTACCCCCGCTCGATGAGAAACTCGACCGCCTTTTTCGATGCTTCACGGTTGTTGACCAGCACAGTGTCACACCCCATCCCCTCTATCTGACGATCGATAATGGATACAGGAACATCGGAAGAAACGAGAGCCCTCAAATACTCGTTGTTTTTACCTGTCGGGGAAAGAACAATGCCGTCAACTCTGTTTTCATGCAGTACCTGAAGGTACTGCCTCTCTTTATCCGGTTCATCGCCCCCGTTGCAGAGCACCATGCTGTAGCCGTTTCTAAGGGCCACGTCCTCTACCGCTTTTGCGATGACAGAGTAGAAAGTGCTCAGCACATTGCTTATGATCACACCGATCGCATGGGTCCTGTTCCTTCTGAGGTTTCTCGCGACAGCGTTTACCCTGTAGTTCGTATCGTTGATAACCTTCAGGACCCTCTGCCGCGTCCTCTCCTTCACCAATGGCTGGCCGTTCAGGACCCTGGAGACCGTTGCCGTAGAAACCCCTGCGAGCCTGGCAACCTGTGCTATGTTCAATCTGCCCTTCATATGTGCCGATAATGTAATCGTTTACAGGATTGAGCCTACCATAGAAAGAGACCCGTGTCAACACTAAAAAGGATCTACTCTTCGAAGAGCTCGGTAAGTCTCCTGTACGTTCCGCTCACAGTCTCCTCCTGCTCCCTGTTGAGGACGTTGATGTCCTCATCGATAATCGATTCGAGACTGGAGACCGACTCCTCCAGCGCCTGGAGAAAGTCCCTGTAGCAGGAGTACCAGTAGGTGCCGTTGCCGTCTGTAAGAAGCGTGAGAAAGCCGAGACGTTTTGTCTCCTTTTTCTTTCTGCACAGCCCGAGGATATTTGGTATGTGTCTCACTATTTCGAAGGCGTCTCTGATGTATTCGAACCTGTGTCCCCTGGGCCAGCGGTCGATAATCTTTTCCACATCGTGTATTTTGCCCACTGTTTCCAGGATACGGCTGAGGCGGAAGTCACTGAGAAGCTCGTTTTCACCCAGAATCACTCTGCCCCTGAGACCCTTGAAGTTTTCCACGCTGGTGAAATCAAGAGCTTCGACCGCTTTCTTCACCCTGTCGAACGGCAGCTGGACGACCTTGTGCTTCTTCTTGTCGATCGCTATCTCAAACCGCTCGTCTCCGATCTTGATATAGTTCGTATAGTCGCGGCCGGCCCTGGCCCCTATTTTCACGCCTTTTGTTTTTTTTACGAACGCCCTGTAAAGCCTCTGCGATATCGAGCCGAGCAGCTCTGGAGTAAGAGGAGAAACGGACATGGCATACATCTGGGAGGTCCTAAAGATCTCGCCTGCAACGATATATTCGGGACGCTGCGAGAACATCACCGATCCGGGGTGTATCTTTATGCCGTATGCGGTGAGGCTCGAGTAGCTGCCCTTTTTTACCTGCTTGCATACGAACTGGATGAGCCCTTTGGAAACTGCGCAGAGGTATCGAGAGAGGTCTCCTCCGCCTGTAAGCGGAATGCCTATCTGCGACACTATCTCCGAGAGCTGGCCTTTCACGTTGTAGATCTCCCCCATGCCCTTGAAGTCGAGATAGTACGCGGCGCAGAACTTCTCTTTATCCGATGCATTGACATAGGCCCTGAAGATATTGAGGTAGGACACGAAATCTCCCAATCTGTGGCGAAACGAGTGGTGAGCCTTCCGCGCTTCAAGCTCAGACCCGTGCGGGAGGATGAACGGCGTGCGGCCGTTGAGGAAAGCGCTCGCGATGAGGACCTCCTCGAGGACCCCAGGGTACTCCATGATGGCCGCCACGATCATCCTCGAAAGCCTGGGAATAATAGGGAACATCACCATCATCTTCCCTATCGGCGTGAGTTCCCGGTCCTGATCGATTGCTTCGAGGAGTTCGAGGACCTCAACCGCGCTTCGTATTTTCCCCGGACCCGGACTGGATATGAAATCGAACGCCTCGAAGTTCTTGATTCCGAGCTCCGCCATGCGAAGGACCACCTCGGAAAGGTCGGTTCTGTAGATCTCTTCCTCTGTGAAAAGGGGTCGGTTTTCGTACCTCTCCCTGGGGTAAAGCCTGTAGCAGTGCCCCGGGGCTGTTCTCCCCGCCCTTCCCTTCCGCTGGTTGCAGGAGGCCTTTGAGATCGGTACTTCTACGAGAGACGAAGTGAAGTTTCTTGGGTTGTAGTAGCTGAGCTTCGCGAATCCGGGGTCGATCACGTGGCATATCCCGTCTATAGTCACGCTCGTTTCTGCAATGTTCGTGGCAATTATGACCTTTCGTTTGCCCGGGAAGTCCAGAAACACCCTCTCCTGTTCCTCACGGGACAGCCTCCCGTAGAGGGGAAGGACCTCGAGATGCTTCTTGTTGTCCATATGGAGAAGGTGATTCGCGCACTCCTTGATCTGTCCCTCGCCCGAAAGGAAGACGAGTATATCGCCGGGCTTCCCTTCTGAATCCACCCGTTTCACGATCTCGGCCACCTTCATAACGATTGATTCGAGTTTGTGAGGTTCTTCTGGAGGTTCATAGTGAAGGTCTACCGGATACATCCTCGCATCGATCGAGACGACGGGGCACCTATCGTAATACTCGGAAAATACGGCCGCATTGATTGTGGCTGAAGAAATGATGACCTTGAAATCCTCTCTTTTCCTGAGCGCTTCCTTCAAAAGACCGAGGATGAAATCGATGTTGAGGCTACGCTCGTGCGCTTCATCCACCATTATCACCCCGTATCTCGAAAGGAGCGGGTCTGCCTTCACCTCCTGAAGCAGGATCCCATCTGTCATGATTGCGATCTTTGTTTCTTCGTTTGTCTCGTCGATGAACCTCATCTTGAAACCGACGAGACCGGGGATGGTGGTTTGATACTGGCGTGCGATGTAGTTGGACACGGAGACAGCCGCGATTCTCCTCGGCTGCGTCACCCCTATCATGCCGTTATCGGCAAACCCGCAGTCATTGAGAATTTTCGGGATCTGAGTTGTTTTCCCCGATCCCGTGGGGCTCTCGACCACGATCACCCTGTTCTGCTTCAGAGCGTCAACTATAACATCCCGGTGACGGTATACGGGAAGTTCTTCAGGACGTGTCATTGCTCCTCTATTCCGGCATCCTCTCCACGAGCAGCCTCGATTTCTCCCTTGCCTCCGCTATGATCTTCTCGGAGATTCTGTAGAGTTCCTCTCTCAACATGACCCTTCCGGCGATTCCCTGCTCTATTGCCTTCATTCCGACTGCCGCCGCCTCTCTCGGAAAGACCTCCCACTCATCCATGGTCGGTATGATATATTCCTCGGAGAGTCCTTTGTCTTCCGCCGTGCTTGCAAGCTCCTTCGCGGCCTCGATACACATCTCATCCGTTATCGTTTTTGCCCGTACATCGAGGGCGCCCCTGAAGATTCCGGGAAAACCGAGGGAGTTGTTTACCTGATTTGGAAAATCCCCCCGGCCCGTCGCTACCACCTTCGCCCCGGCCATCTTCGCCTCCCACGGCCAGATCTCCGGAACCGGGTTTGCGCATGCAAAGACAACGGGGTCTTTTGCCATGCCGGCTATCCACTCCGGCTTCACAGTACCGGGTCCGGGCTTTGAGAGGGCGATGAGCACGTCAGCCTCCCGTAGAGCCTGTTCTGCAGATCCGCGGATACCTTCTTTGTTTGTAGTGAGGCACACATTCCATTTTTCCTTCAACTCACCGTTGTTTCTTATATCATCACGGTCCCTGTGGAGCGTGCCCTTACTGTCTATCATGATACAGTTCTTCGGATCCGCTCCTGCTTTGAACACGACATCGGAAATGCGTATGTTTGCAGACCCGGCGCCGAGGAACACGATCCTTACTTCGGCCATCCTCTTTTTCACAACCTTGAGCGCGTTGATAAGCCCCGCCAGCGTCACCGCCGCGGTTCCCTGCTGGTCGTCGTGCCATACGGGTATCTTGCACTCACTGCGCAGCCTCTCGAGAATCTGAAAACACTTTGGTTGAGCGATATCTTCGAGGTTGATCCCTCCGAACGAAGGCTGGAGGATCTTCACGGTCTCGACGAACCGCTCGGGATCCTTGGTGTCGAGACAGATAGGGAATGCATCGACACCCCCGAGGTATTTGAAGATGAGGGCCTTCCCCTCCATGACCGGCATAGCCGCCTCAGGGCCGATGTCACCCAGACCCAGGACTCTCGTCCCGTCCGATACGACGGCCACGGTGTTCCACTTACACGTATACTCGTACACGAGTTCGGGATTTTTTTCGATCTCCCTGCAGGGAGCCGCCACACCGGGCGTGTACCAGATGTTGAAATCGTCCATAGACCTTACGCTGCAGCGCGTCAGCACCTCGATCTTACCCTTGTACCTCCTGTGAAGAGCGGACGCTTCCTGTGCCGGCTGGCTCGCCTTCTTCAAAAGCTCGTCTACGTCGTATTCCATTTTCAGCTCCTTACCGGCTTAATCCCCGTTTCTCATGACCAACAACAAACTGTAAGTAACGGGGCTTTTGGCGCTTTATTCACCGTAAACTTTATTTTTTACAGCTGACAAGTCATCATTCAAATCCCTTGCTATGCAATCTATGAGAAAACCGCATTAACCCCTGTTTCTTACATAGAAATGGGCCTTATAAAGCGTCGTTTTCACCGTATACCAGGCCCCTGCTGTCATGCGATTTGTAAAGTCATCGAAAAGAAGGGTACCACGAAAGAGGTGATAATGCAACCCTCTTCCATGGTAGGACCGTCGGTAGGACCGTCGGTAGGACCGTCGGTAGGACCGCCGAACTGCGCAAAAGGGTGGGCAAGTCAGCGATTATCTATTTGTTGCTTCGGCTCGTGGTCTTTGTTGTGGAAGGAATCCTGCTTTGGGAGAGCTTCCTTTCTTGAGAGGTTGATCCTGCCCATGGAATCGATCTCAGTAACCTTCACCTTCACCGTATCACCGACATTGAGTATATCGGTGACCTTGTTCACACGTTTGAAGTCGAGCTTAGATATGTGGCAGAGACCTTCCTTGCCCGGGAGGACCTCGATGAAAGCACCGAAATCCATGATCCGCTTTACCTTGCCCTCGTATATCTTGCCGACCTCGACCTCTTCCGTCAGCTTTGTTATAATATCGACTGCCTTCTTGGCATCCTCTGTGTCCCTACTCGAGATGGTAACGGTTCCGTCGTCCACGACCCATATCTCCGCCCCGGTCTTCTCCATGATCGAGCGGATCGTCTTCCCGCCGGACCCGATAATGCTACCTATCTTATCGGTCGGGACCTTCATCGTAAGGATCTTCGGCGCATAGGTCGATACATCGTCGACCGGCCTGCTGATTAACTTTGCCATCCGGTCTAGAATGAAGAGCCTTCCCTCTCTCGCCTGATCCAAAGCTTCTTTCATGATCTGCTTTGAAATACCGCCTATCTTGATATCCATCTGGAGGGCGGTAATTCCGCTCTTCGTCCCGGCGACCTTGAAATCCATGTCACCGAGGTGGTCCTCCGAGCCGAGTATGTCCGTCAGCACCGCATACTTCCCGTCCTCGTACACGAGGCCCATTGCAACACCTGCGACTGAGTCCTTGAGGGGAACCCCTGCGCTGAGGAGAGAGAGTGTTCCGGAGCACACCGAAGCCATCGACGATGAACCGTTCGACTCCGTGATCTCGGAAACGAGCCGCACTGTATAGGGAAATTCTTCTTTCGAGGGCATGACCGCTCCGATCGCCCTCTCCGCGAGGTGTCCGTGCCCGATTTCCCTCCTCGACGGGGAGCCTGAAAACTTGACCTCTCCGACCGCGAATGGAGGAAAGTTGTAGTGGAGCATGAAGCTCTTGGAACCCTCCCCCTCAATATTGTCGAGCCTCTGCTCGTCGTTCACGGAACCAAGACTCGTAATGGCAAAGCTCTGGGTCTCTCCTCTCGTAAACAGAGCTGAGCCGTGAGTCCTGGGCAGGATATCTATCTCGACGCTGATGGGCCTGATATCTTTGAGCCCCCTCCCGTCGGAGCGTTTGCCCTCATCGAGTATCGACTTTCTGACGATCTCCCTTTCAAGCCCTTCGAGTATCTCGCGTACCTGGGGAAGCACATCATCCCCGAAGCTTTCCGTTATCTCCGAAACGACCTTGTCACCGGCAGATTCGAGCGCCTGCTGTCTGTCCATCTTCGTCTGTACGAAACAGGCCTCCTTGTACAGCGGGAGAGCGATCTCCTTCACTTTCTCAGCCAGGTTTTCATCGGTACGTTCTTCCGGAAACTCGATCTTCTGTTTCCCTACCCTGGCTATCAGCTCTTCCTGAACCTTGACGATCTGCTTTATATGACCCTCTGCGAATGCAATTGCTTCGAGCAGCTCGTCCTCAGACACCTCGTTCGCTCCCCCCTCCACCATAACGATCGCTTCATCTGTTCCCGCGACCACAAGGTCGAGTCTCGATTGTTCGATCTGCTCGAACGAGGGGTTGACTATGTAGGTGCCATTCACAAGACCGACCCGCACAGCACCTATGAGCTTCTTAAACGGGATGTCCGAAATACCAAGCGCCATCGATGCCCCGTTCATCGCGAGTATGTCGGGCGGATTGATCTGATCTGCAGATATCGTCGTAACTATTACCTGGATCTCATTTCTGTAATGTTTCGGAAAGAGCGGCCGTATGGGACGGTCGATGAGTCTCGATACGAGGACCTCCTTGTCCTTCGGCCTCCCCTCTCTCTTGATGAATCCCCCGGGGATCTTACCTGCTGCATAGTACTTTTCCGAATAGTTTACGGTGAGAGGCAGATAATCAAGCGCCTTCTCAGACCGTGCGCTGCAGGCGGTCGCGAGGACAACCGAGCCCTCGTACTTCACCATGACACTACCGTTTGCCTGTCGCGCTATCTTTCCGGTCTCAAAGACCAGTGATCCGTTACCTATTTCAATACTTTCTTTGTCTTCCATAACTGTTTTTTACCTACTTCCTTATACCTAGTTTCTCGATGATCACTCTGTATCGCTGAATATCCTTCTTTTTCAGATAATCCAGGAGCCTTCTCCGCTGGCCGACGAGCTTGAGGAGCCCCCTCCTCGAATGATGGTCCTTCTTATGAATCTTGAAATGTTCCGTAAGCTGGTTTATACGCTCAGTAAAAAGGGCAATCTGCACTTCCGGGGATCCTGTATCGGCGTCGTGAGTCCGGTAATTTGAGATTACCCCCTCCTTCTCTTCCTTCGTCAAGGTCATCTATTACTCCTAAAATAATTCAAAAATATAACAACAAGCTTAATATACTATTTTTATATGAAATATCAAAATCATTTTTCCGTATCCATCCTATACTCGAAGAAGAAGCGGTAGAGAGTGTCGGAGTTCATGCTGATACTGTTAGTCAAGAAGCCCTTTGTTGAAACGGCTAAAGTCGTCTTGACCCTCTCTCGGGTCTTCATATCGAGCATCGCTCCTCGGTATCTGCCTTCTCTCGGGAGTACCGCTTCGGGCAGAAACGTCCGAAGGCGTCCGCCGTCGGAATCATCCTTGAAAAACCATGCAGAATAGTTCCGTCCAAGGAGCCTGTTCACTAATGTGAAGTCCCCCTCATCCACGGCATTTCTAATTCTGGTGCTCGAGACCGCATCGCCGTCGACCCTTACGTCATCAACACAAACAAAATCATATCTGAGCACCGACCCGTTTCTTTTGATCAGCCCGACGTCTCCTATGTTGTCCTTTCCGAACCTGAAGCTTTTGCCGAGGCAGAACAGCCTCGGATCGAGCTCCTTGTTGAGAAGCCCTAAAAAATCCAGGGGCCTCATGCTGGACAGCGCCGTGTCAAAATCGATGTATAGCAGGATGTCGACACCGAGTTTTTGAAACCACCGTATCTTTTCCGTGCGGGGCCCGAGATGCCGCGGAGCTTCTCCTCGTACCAGCTTCAGGGGATGCTCTTTGAAGGTGATGACTGCGGAATAAAGCTCTCTTTTTCGACATTCATCTGAGAGCGTCCGCAGTATCATCTGATGCCCAAGGTGAAAACCGTCGAAATTCCCGATCGTGAGACCGAGAGATCCGAAAAACGGGTCAACCCTCTTAATGCGCTCAACGATATTCAACTTCCAAATCCTTAAAAACCTTAAAGTACCGGAGGGAATCACCTTTTTCGATAATTGCTATAAGACGATTCTGAGAGAGTACACGAATGAACCTTGCGGAGCCTGTATCCTCCTCCCATGATGAAAATACTCTCACCGGCGGAACCCCGTTGAGTATCATCGAAGCCTCCCGGTCACCTACTTCCATCCCCGGCAGATACCCGAACGCTTCACCGAGGGGCGTGACCGTAATATCCCCCGCTGTCTCATCCAGCTTCACCGCATCTTCCACGGAGAACGGCCCTATCTCGAGCCGGCGCAGGCTCGAGAGATACCCGCAGGTCCCTAAAGCTTCGGCGATATCCCTTCCCAGAGATCTCACGTAGGTCCCCTTTGACGCAAGGACCTCTATCGTAAGCTGGGTCTCCCCGTGCTCGACGAGACCCAGCTCCTCAATCACCACCCTACGAGGCTTCACATCCGGCCTCTCTCCCTTTAACGCCTTTTTGTAGAGCCGCTCCCCGTTATGATGTATTGCGGAAAAGAGCGGCGGTATCTGGAGTATCTCGCCTTTAAAACCTTCAAGGGCCCTCTCTATCCCCGAAGCTGAGAGGGTTCCCACCTCTTTTTTTTTCGTGACCCTCCCGTATCTATCGAGGGTGTCGGTCTCGGTACCGAGCTGAATGGTGGCTCTGTACCTCTTCGAATTGCTCATGAGGATGTTCTGTAGCGCGGTTGCACGGTTGATAAGGACGATAAGCAAGCCGCTTGCCGCCTTGTCGAGGGTCCCCGCATGCCCGGCCTTTTTCGCCTGAAGCCTGCTTTTTGTCTTGCGAACCGTCTCAAAAGAGGTCATGCCCTCATCCTTGTCAATGAGGACGATACCGTCTAAACCCACCCGCGCTCCTTCACTTCCCTCAGGATCCTGTCCACGATCCGGGGGCCTATCTCCTCAACCTCACCCTGCGTCACGAACCCGGCCGCCTTGAGATGCCCTCCTCCATTGAAAAGGCGCGCAAGATGGCTGCAGTCGATCGATTTCATTGAGCGGAGGCTGCACTTCACGTTCCCGTCATCGAGCTGCCTGAGCAGGATGATGAGCTCCATATCCCCCAGGCCCCTGATGACCTCCAGTATCCCCTCGTTATCATCCTCGAGGGCCCCGGTCTCCTGGTAGATCCTCGTTGGAAGGATCATAGATATTACCTTTCCCGATTCATCGGTCTCCATGAGCTCCAACGCCCTGCCCAGAAGACGGAAATGGTTGATTCTCTTCCTGTTGTATATGAGTCTGTAAATCCTATCCGGATCGAGCCCGTACTCGATGAGCTCCGAGACGATCCTGAACACCTTCCCCGTCGTATTGGAGTAGGCAAAGCTCCCCGTATCGGTCATGATAGATACGTACAGACATGTCGCGAGGTCTCTGTCGAGCTGCTTCTCGATATCCGGAACGATCGAGTAGAGGAGCTCTCCGACACTCGATGCGCTGGTATCGATATAACAGTAGTCCCTGAAGCATTCGCTCCCCTCATGGTGATCGAGGCTGAGAATCCTTCTGGAACCCTTTATGGTATCGTAAACCTTTCCGATACGGTTGCTGCTCGAACAGTCTACAAGGAGGGAGAGGTCGATAGGATCGATAGATATGCTGCCATGCTGCCGAAGGCTGTGGATCTTTTCAGACATCGGGAGCCAGGAGTAGACATCAGGGACGCTGTCCTGGTTTACGATGTACACATCTTTCCCGAGATCTTTCAGGATGAAATAGAGGGCGAGCTCTGAGGCTATTCCGTCTCCATCGGGCCGCACGTGTGTCGTGAGGACTATCCGATCCGAATCGATGAGGTACTGCCAGATTTCACTTTTTTTCCCTACTGTTCGCATCATCTGCCACTAATCATACAAGCGCTCTCATAGAAGCAAGGCGGCTCGCTACTCTTTGTCCTTTTTTTCCATCTCGCTCATCCAGTGGACGAATCGTACTCTCTCCTCTGTCTTGTCGTCGAGGAGAAAGAAAAGATGCGGGATATACTTTACCCTTATCCCCTTGCCAAGTCTCATCTGGATGTACCCCTTCGCGCTCTCGAGCCCTTTCAATGCCTCTTTTTTCTCCTTCTCCGACCCTATGACGGAGACAATAACCCTTGCCGTCCTGCCGTCCTTGGCCAGATCCACACCCAGCACTGTAATAAAGGCCTCAAGTCTCGGATCTTTCAGCCCCTTGAGGAGGAGGATCGAGAGCTTTTCCTTTATGAGCTCCTCTAGTCTTTTCGAGCGAAAATCAGTGGCCATTGTATAAACTCTTGACTGCCGACAAACCCGAGGAACAGGATATCAGACCTTAGTCTCTAATTTCTGGGCAATCTCGTGAATAACGAAGACTTCGATGCCATCTCCCTCTTTGATGTCCTCGTAGTTTCCTATCTTGATACCGCATTCGAAGCCCTCTGCGACTTCCCTCGCGTCTTCCTTGAATCTCCTGAGGCTCGATATCGTTCCGGTATAAAGTTCTATACCGTCCCTTATGAGGCGGACCTTGTCTCCCCTCACTATCCTGCCGCTCTTCACATAGGAGCCAGCCACGATACCGATCTTCGGCACCTTGAATGTAGCCCTCACCTCGGCATTCCCGACGATCTCTTCTCTCAGCTCCGGTGCGAGCATGCCTTCCATTGCCGACTTTACATCATCGATCGCATCATAGATGATGCTGTACTTCCTGATATCGACCTTCTCCCTCTTTGCAAGCTCCGCAGCCCGCGAGTTGGGACGGACCCTGAACCCGATGATGATTGCATTTGATGCGGAGGCGAGTATGATATCCGTCTCGTTGATCGCCCCGGCACCAGCACGGATAGTGTTCAGTCTCACCTGTGAGGTGGAGAGCTTGGTGAGAGAGTCTTTCAGCGCTTCTACGGACCCCTGAACATCGGCCTTGATAATGACTTTGAGCTCGAGGATCTCTCCCTCCTTGATCTGCTCGTAGAGATTCTCGAGGGTGATCTTCTTCACATTTCTCGATTCCTCGAGTCGCTTCAGCTCCTGGCGTTTCTGCCCGATCTGCTTAGCGATCTTCTCGTGCCTGGTAACCTGGAAGGGATCTCCCGAAATCGGCATACCGGACAGCCCGATCACCTCTACAGGCTCTGAGGGAAACACCTGCGTAACCTCTTTGCCGTTCTCGTCGAACATCGCTCTGACCCTTCCGGGATATATACCGGCGACAAACGGGTCCTGAAGCTTCAGGGTCCCGTTCTGTATCAGGACCGTAGCGACGATACCCCTTCCTGTATCGATCTTTGACTCTACTATTGTTCCCTTGGCATTCCGTTTCGGATTTGCCTTGAGATCAAGCATCTCCGCCTGCAGAAGAATCGCTTCAAGGAGTGAATCGATGCCGATCTTTTTCAGAGCGGACACTTCAACCATGAGTGTATCCCCACCCCACTCTTCAGGGACCACACCTCTCTCGGCGAGTTCGTTTCTCACTTTTTCGGGATTGGCACCGTGCAGATCGATCTTGTTGATCGCAACGAGCAGCGGGACGTTTGCTTCCTTTGCATGATCTATAGCCTCGAGTGTCTGAGGCATGACGCCGTCGTCCGCCGCAACGACAAGCACAACGATATCGGTAACCTTCGCCCCGCGCGCCCTCATCATGGTGAACGCTTCATGGCCGGGGGTATCGAGGAAACAGACCGATTTGTCGCCGAGGGTGACCTTGTACGCACCTATGTGCTGGGTAATCCCGCCCGTTTCCGACTCTACTATATTCGAATTCCTGATCATATCGAGGAGCTTTGTCTTCCCGTGATCGACATGTCCCATAATGGTGACGACAGGAGGCCTGTGTATGAGGTCCTCCGCCATGTCCTCTTCCTCCTCGATCACCGTCTCGTCGTACAGCGAGATGACCTTGGTCTGGCACCCGTATTCCTCGGCAACGAGTGTCGCGGTCTCCGCATCGATCTGATCATTTATTCGCGCCATCACGCCGAGTGAGATCAGCTTGGCGATCAGTTCACTCGCCTTGAGGTTCATCTTCCGCGCGAGATCACCAACTGTGATGGTTTCGAGTATCTCTATCTCTTTGGGGATAGGATTGGCAACGGCCATCTCCTCCTTGCGTTTGTGCTGAAAGAGCTTGTCGATGTTGCCTTCCGTCTCGGTCCTATCTCTTCTGAAGCCGTACCTCTTTCTATCTTTCAGGCCCTTCTTCGCCTGCTCCTTATCCAATTCACCTGGCTTGAATCCCTTCTTGTCTTTCAGTTTATATACGGGCTTCTTGTCTTCCTTTGCAGCCTGGGGTTGTGGAGTCCGGAATTTCGCAGGTTCCCTCTTCGGTTTCTCTTCCCTCTTCGGTTTCTCTTCCCTCTTCGGTTTCTCTTTCTTCGGCTCGATCTTGTGAGGTCTCTTCAGGATAACGACCTTCTTTTTCTTGATGACAATCTTCTTGTGCTCCTCCTCTTCCTCCTTCGGCTTCTTTTTGATGAGGGCTACCTCAGGCTTGTCATTCTTATGCTTTTCTATATATTTGTTAAATTTATCGAGCTCGACTTTGTTTAACAGGCTCGCCGATTTCTTGTTCTTGATACCGAGAGTACCGAGTATCTTCAGAACCTCATTAGTCGGGATCTCCTGCGATTTTGATAACTCATGTATCCTCATACACTACCCCACACTGAAGCTTGACTGCAAATGTATTTAGCTGGTACTCACCCCCATTTTTCATATAGGAATGGGGGGTTAGCGCTTTTCTCACCGTAAACTTTATTTTTGACAAAAGATTATAGAATTCTGCCAAGTAATCATTTAAACCCATTACTATGCAATTTGTGAGAAAACCGCACTAATGCTCGCATGCAAAACAAGAGGCCTAATGTGGACAAGCCACATTCTTGATTGAAATATTTTCTTGCCAAAAAAGCAAGAAAATCAGTAGTAAGGTACTAACCCTCTTCCTCTTCTTCGTCATCCTCCTCTTTGAACTCGAGCTCCACTCCACAGGATGCGCATTTTCTCATGCTCTCATCTATCCGTGCCCCGCAGTTGGGACATTCGTAATACTTCCCCTCTTCATCTTCGGTCGTTTCAACCACGGCTTCGTTAGTTTTTATGACCTCTTCCTCTATTATCTCAATATTCTCCGATATCGTCTTTACGAACTCCTCCGCCATCTCTTTGTCCATCCCGTCCAGCTTCGCGAGGTCGTCCGGCTTCTTGCCGATGATGTCCTCTATCTCGGTCATGCCCGCTTTTTCGAGAACATCAACCGTTTTTTCCTTCAGGCCGGGTATGTCTCTCAGGGTCACAACTTCGCTTTCCTTTCCGCCGAAGAGCTCATCCGCGGCCTTTCTCGCATACTCCGCATACTCGGACTGCTCGAACTCCTTTTCCGTGATCACATCGAGCTTCCATCCTACAAGCTTCGATACGAGTCGGATATTCTGTCCCTGCCGGCCTATTGCGATCGCGAGCTGCGACTCGGTGACGACGAGAATGGCCTCCTTGTTCTCCTCATCGGTGATGATGATCCTCGATATCTTGACGGGGTTCATCGCATTGTTGATATACCTTTTGATGTCAGTGTCCCATTTCAGTATGTCGATCTTCTCCCCTTCCAGCTCTCCGACGATTGCCTGTATCCGGATACCCCTTAGCCCCACACATGCACCGACAGGATCGATCTCGTCTCGCGGTGAATGTACGGCTACCTTTGTTCTGTATCCCGGATCCCGTACGATATTCTCTATGGTAATCGTGCCGTCAGCAATTTCAGGCACTTCCAGCTCGAAAATCTTTTTCACGAAGCTCGGGTGCGACCTAGAGAGGACTATCTGGGGCCCCTTTGTGTCCTTCCTCACCTCGATCAGGAGTGCCTTGACCCTGTCCCCGACCCTGTAGTGCTCCCTCGGCGACTGCTGGCTCTTGGGCATTATTCCCTCTGTCTTGCCGAGGTTTACAAATATGGTTCCGCCGCGCTCGCGGTGGAAATAACCGACTATCATTTCCCCTTCGCGCTGTTTGAACTCATTGTACACAACGTCCTTCTCGATCTCCTTGAGCCGCTGACGAACGACCTGCTTGGCGGTTTGTGCCGCTATCCTTCCGAAATCCTCGGGCTTTACCTCAATGAGAAGCTCGTCTCCGAGCTCTGCACCTGAGTGCAGCTTCTTTGCATCCTCTAAGCTTATCTCGAACACGGGGTCTTCGACCTTTTCGATAATCTCCTTCTTCGAGTAGATCTTGACGAGATGGTTCTCCTCGTCGACAACCGTCTCAGCATTCGAGGCTGTCCCGAATTTCTTTTTATACGCA
>Ga0307379_10004340_pt1 | contig 20260 bp, 15 predicted proteins | sample UN2MG_FD_202237 | JGI IMG/M metagenome (GOLD analysis project Ga0307379, IMG submission 202237) | Soil microbial communities from Risofladan, Vaasa, Finland - UN-2 | ecosystem: Environmental > Terrestrial > Soil > Coastal area > Acid sulfate soil | place: Finland: Risofladan, Vaasa | collected... | reverse complement strand
GCGGAAGCCCTGCGACGACTGACCCCCTCCACTGGCCCGGATGATTCATGAAGGCTCGTGGTGACCCGACTCATCGGGTCCGAGTCGTGAAAGAGCGGCTTCAGACCGCATGAATGCGGTCACGACAAACGGGTTACGCATAATCCGGGCCGGTGGCCGCCGTGTCCGGAACGGAGATCCGCGAGACATACGAGATATAATGGGGAGTGGGTGATCCTGCCGACGAGTTGATGGATTCCATGCCCGACCGCAAAGACATCGATCATGTGCTTCACGATTGGCCCTTCCAGGCGGGGGTGATCAGCGCGCGCGTGGTCCGCGCGGAAGACGGCCGCGACGTGCTCCAAATGCGGATCGAAATGGGCGTGTTGCAGATGGAGGTTACCCATCGCCCGGATGGCGAGAGGCCCGGCGACGCCGATACGTTCCTCGACCACGTGATCCAGGAATCCGTCCATTGGGGGGGGCATTTCCAGTTGACGGAGGAGCAGTGCTTCGACGTGGATCGCGAGTTCCTCCAGTTCTATCACCGACGGATCTGTTGGCTGGCCCTCCGCGAGTTTGAGCGGGCGGTTCGCGATGCGGATCACACGTTGGACCTGATGGACTTTGTCCGCGACCACTCCTCCGACGAAGAGTGGATCCTCTCGCACGAGCAATACCGCCCATTCGTCCTCTTCCATCGCACACAGGCCGCGGCGCTCGCACAACTCGACAAAGATGGGCCCGAAGGGGCCGTCGAGGAGATCAACCGCGGGTTGGCGCGGATCCGTGAGGTGTTTGTGGGAGCCGAGGCCGACGACCACTTCGAGGAGCAGGAAATGGTCGGTCAACTTCGCGAGCTTCAGGAAGAGATCCGCGATCGCTATGAGGTTGGGCGGACCCTGTCGGAGCAACTGGCCGACGCGGTGGCCGCCGAACACTACGAACTGGCCGCCAAGCTCCGCGACCAGATCGCGCGCCGCCGTCCCAAACGCGCCTGAAGCACGCTCATATGCGAAGGATTCCCCTGAGCCTTCTCTTCAACCGGGTGTGCCTCTGAAGGAAGCTGACCACCCTGCCGCGGCCGAGCAGGTTCACCAACTGGAACCAGGTTCTCTGCCGTTTGAGCGTCGCCTCGTATCCCGGTAGATCGTTCAGGACCCTCAACAGCGAATTGACGCCGTACGAATCGCCACGATCCCTTGCGCGAGCAAGGCCCTCCTGCACGGCTCCTCTGACTTCATCAAGCTTGTCGAGCAGTTCGCAACTGCCGGCCACCAGACTGAAAGCCGGCGCTACGCCGAGATCGTTGGCGAAGTCGACGAACTTCCTGATCTCATGCCGATTCCTGTCCTGAATGACGAAGCCCACAAACACCCGGTCGATGCGGATTTCCCCGCGGTCCCGTTTTCGGACGAATCGTTCCACGTTCCTTAAGGTCGTGGAGTAGCTCGCATTCAGTCGGATCTGATGATACGTGTCTTCCGTACAAGCATCCAGGGAGAACTCGAACCATCCCAGTCGCAGGGGATCGAGTTTCTGCACCATTGCCTCGTCGAGAAGGGTTCCGTTGGTTACCGTTGAGAAATGCAGTTGAGGATATCTGCGTATTTCCTCGCCGAACACGATCTCTTTGGTGACCTTGCACGCAAAGGGCTCGCCGCCGAAAATCTTCAGCTCCTCGAGATAAGGCATCAACCGGTACACCTTCTCGAAGTAGTCCCTGCCGACGGGGACCTTCAGCGTCTTGTCGACGTTGCACATCCGACACCGCAAATTGCACGTGTTGCTGGGCAACAGCTTCAGCCGCAACGGAAGGGTGTTCGGCGATACTTCCTTGTTGAGAATCGCGGAGAGTACCGCCTCTCGATTCTCTCGGAATTCCCGGCTGAACGAATCATACTCCGACGGATCGTATTCATAGAACCCGTGATGGCAGGGGTCGTGCTCATGACACAGAATGGGGCAGTTCGACGGGCACATTCCCTTGAGAGACCCGTCGACCATCCTTTGCCGGATTCGCGTGATCGGGCCGTTTCTCCAGAGTTCCATCAGGTCACAGGAATCCGTTTTGGCGTGCGTTCCCAGCGCCTGATTGATCCAGCAACAGACTTTAAACTCTCCGTGAAGGGATCGTTCGTCCAGCGACACCCAGGGGTAAATGCACTGGACAAACCCCTCACGCTTGAAGACGGATTGGAAGTCGTCGAGAGTATGGGTCACGAGCGTGCTCCCTGCAATCCTGCGGAAAATCGGGAGGCGAACTTTAGCTGCCCGGGGTACGTGAGTCAAGGGCAATTCCGAAGGGGGCCGACGGTCTGCCCCGAGAGGGTGGCCGAGCCGATTCCCTGCAACGTCCAGGATCAGCCAGTCCCGGAATCCGCGAAAGTCCTGGGGCTGTTGCGCCGTTTCTCCGGCTCACCGCGGCGTCACCGGCACCGCGGCCGTACGGATTTGGGACGGGCGAGGGCCGGGCATTCCCCGCAGTTCGGCGAGGTGTTCCAGCAGAATCCGCTTGACCTCGAGCACGGCACGGGGATGGGCGTGGATCACCATGTGGTCCGAAGGAACGGTCAGCTCGCTTTCCGCGTCGTCCACGGCCGCGCTTTCGTACGCGACCACCCCATCACTGCCGGCGGCCAGCTTGCCCAGCAATCCGTGCTCCGGAACCAGCCCGACGATGTTATGGTACTGCACCCAAGGCGCCCGATGACTGGCCAGCATCACGGGGAAGAACGGCGAGTCGGGGGCCAGAGAATCGATGCTCGTCTCAATCTTCAGAAGCTCGTCGTCGCGGATCAGCTCCTTGTTGTCCCGGAACAGGGCCTGTTGCGAAACCACGAGCGCTCGCGGCAGGCGAATCAGCTTGCTGGCGATCCATTGAGTCGTGAGATTCGAGAACCGGCTGCCTCGGTGCGGCGTGCCGATGGTAACCACCCGACGCACCGACGGGTTGGGCTGAAAGAAGTAGGTCGACGCCAGTTCTCGTCGAACCTTCGGCTTCGCCTTGATCAGGTCGAACGGCTGATCGCTGACGAGTCTCCAGTAGTCGTCCCCACTGTCGATCGTTTGCAGCCGGGCGACCAGTCCGCCCATGCTGTGGCCCACGAGAACCATCTGGTCCAGCGCAGGCTCCCGACGGTAGGGATCGAGCACGGCTCGGGCTTCGGCCAGGTCGCGACGCAGTTGCGCCGCGCTGAGCCAGAATGGCTGGCCGGTCGGGTACAGGTAGAACCAGAACTGGTAGTGATCGCGGATCTCCGGCGAAGCGCGCAGGTCGTTGAACATCTGCATCCAGGTCATCGGGCTGGACCACAGCCCATGGACCATCAACACCGGGATCTTTCCCGGTTCGTAGGGCTGGACCATGTAGAGCCCGGTGATCCGATCGGAGCGGTCGGCGCCCGTCCCTTGGAGGAGGGTTTCCGGGCGGAGCAAGCCCAGGGTGGCCACGCTGTCCAACTTCGAGCCGGAAAGGAAGTACGCCAACGGCGTGGACAGGTCGCTTTCCAGGGGCACCCGCACCGCGCCGACGACGATGTCGGTCGTGGTGGCCGGGTCGTAGATCTCCAGCACGCCTCGTTGCCGCGATTGCTCGTCGGCACCGTGGGAATTCTCGCCCCCGACCGGTCGAAGAAACGCGGTTACCGGGAAGCTCAATTCGGGCGGATAGTACTTGGCGGCCGGCGGCTCGCCTTCGTGACTGCGGCGGACCGCAATCAGGGGAACGCCCAACCCGTACGTGAGGTAGTGGTTGTTCAGGCCCTTGATCTCGTAGTCGGAGGCGAACTCGAAATGGTCGAAGTCGTCGTTCCGCCAGGGTCCGCCTCGGATCTCGCAGGTGATGTCCCAGTCTCCGGCCGCCGTGCTGATTGTGTAAGTCTGACCGGGAACCAGCCCACCGTCCTGGCACGCGATCCGCAAACCCGCCTCCAAAGCCCCGTTGTAAAGATCGCAAGCGCCCCGGAACTGCGGGTCGTACGGGTTCCGAAGCTGACGGAATCGCTCGGCGAAGAGGTACTGGTACGCGTTCAGGACCGAAGCGCCGTACAGGTCCAGCGCGAGACGCGGGTCGCGGTCCTCCGCCTTCTTCGCCTCCAGATAGGCGAGCTCGGCGAAGGCATAGACCTTATCAGCCGACGGCTCCTGCTCGATGACCTTCTGGACCTTCTCAAGTAGCTTTCGCGGGTCCTCCTTTTGGAGATCGGCCAAGTCGTGCACCCGCAGGAATTGCCGCGTCCGGCCGCTGGCCTTCGGGCCGGATCGGGACGTGAGCTTGAGGCGGTCGACCAGCGGGCTTCTGGGCACGGGCCTCAAGGCGGCGTACTTGGGGGACGCACACCCCCCGGCAGCGGCCGCCAAGACGGCCGCCAACAGCAAGACGCGTGCGGCGATCCCATATCGGGGCCTGCGAGCCGGCGACATCATGCTCACCAGGGCAAGTGCGGACCAGAATGCGGCAAGACGGGGCGATCGGGAAAACGAGGGGGTTTAGCCGATCCGGGGTAGACCATCCCAAGCTGGGACGCGGACGATAGCCAGAAGGAGCCCCGCGCGTCAATGTCGTTTCGTCGTCTGGTTCGCCCGGCTTGAGCAAAGATGGCCGAAATGGCATTCAAACCGATCGCCGGTCGGCCAAGTAGAGAGGATATCCGCTCGTGCAGGGAGCACGACGGCCTACCGGCGGAACTGCCGCTCCTGCTCCACCAGACGCAACTGGTCGTCGATCCAGTGGATCACGCCGGACTGGGTCGGGAAGTGGAGGGCCACACCAAGGATCAAGAAGACCGCCAGGATCAGGGCCAACGGCGAACGGCCGATCATGTAGGTGATCAAGACGAAAAACGCCGGGCCTTCGAGAACGGCGGCGGCGACAATCGTCCTGGCCTGGAACACGAAGAGGAGCCTGCCCGCGTCGCCGGTCCGTTCAACGAACTGGGCGCACTCCTGCTGCATCGTCTGTCCATACCCGGATTGCGACTGAGCGGACATCGGCACCTGCCAGGTTCCCTGGATGATATTCCGCCGCCCTTGCGCGACAATGAGGTTGGGCACGATCAGCCTGGCCAGGACGGCTGAGAGGGCGAACGCGAGGGCTACGCACGTCAGGATCGGGGCCGTCTCCGGCACACCCGCGAAGCCTTGCTGGATAACTACGAGCACGATCACCAGGAATACCAGAAGACCCGCCACCAGCGCTGCGACGATGATCTGTGGGACGCGAACTCGACGAGCGATCTCTTCCTGACACGCGGGCTCCAACATGGCGAAGACTCCTTCCGTAGGATGGCAGTGCGGGAGCATTCTATCACAGGGTCGTTTCACGCGGAATCGACTGCGTGCTCCCCCGGCAGGGCGAGATCGTCCCCGTGCTGCTCCTCGTTGGCCGGGTGCGTCGGTCTCGCTACAATGGCGTCATGAATTACAGCGAGACCACCCCGATCGAGCAAGCCTCGGCCGTCCCCTATCGCTTGCGAGAAGGACAGCCCGAGTTCTGCCTGATTACGTCGATCAGCAGCGGCAAATGGGGCTTTCCCAAGGGCATCATCGATCCCGGCGAGACCCCCAGAGAGACGGCCACCAAAGAGGCCGAGGAGGAGGCCGGACTTCATGGCCGGATCGTCGGCGAACCGATCGGGCAGTATCAGTACCACAAATGGGGCACGACGCTGCTGGTGACCGTCTACCTGATGGAGGTCACCGGCGTCGAGGACGAATGGGAGGAAGCCGAGCTGCGCGAGCGCGTCTGGCGTCGCGCCGATGAGGCCCGAGCCGCGGTCGGCCGAACGGAGCTTCGCCGGCTGCTCGACGCGGCGGTTGAGCGAATCCGATCCATCGAGGGATGAGATCGCCGAGATGGCAGTTCTCGTCGCGCCGCCATTTCAGAACGCGAACATCCACTTCGGCCCAACGCAAGCCGCTTCACGCCTTACGCGGCCTTCGCCCGCGCAACGTCAAGGGCCTGAGCTTGCCGGGCCTCCCAAGTCTCGGTCCACACGCAGCCCGCCCAGGAAAGGCCCACCCCAAACCCGACCAGCAGCGAGCGCTTGCCGGGTCGGAGCTGACGCCCGTGCCGAAGACCGTGCATCAGAATGGGGAGCGTCGAGGAGACGGTGTTTCCCACCGTTTCGAGGTCGACGGGCACCACGTCCTTGTCCAGGTGGAGCCGAGCCCGCAGATTCTCGATCATGTACAGCGTCGCTTGATGCATCAGGTAGAAGTCGACGTCGTCGCGGCTCAGCCCGGCATCGTCCAGGATCCGCTCGATCGTCGGGGGGACGACCGCGAGCGTGAACTTGACCAGCTCCGGGCCGTCCATGGAGAGACGACTGGGCCACCGCTTTCGCCTGCGCGGCTTGAGGGCATCGGCTTCCGGTCGGGCGCCGCCGTCGGCAACCAGCAGACTGTCGGCGCTGCGCCCGTCGGTGCCGAACACGAACGAGCCGAGCGAGGGCTCGTCGGCGGCCTCGATCAGCGTGGCCGCCGCCCCGTCGCCGAAGATGGTTCGCAGCGACCGGTCGGTTGGATCGATGTACTTGGAATAGGTTTCTGCGGTGATTAGCAGGACGCGTTGGGCCGCGCCGCTGTGGATCAGGCCGTCGGCCAGCGAAAGACCGTAGACGAATCCCGAGCAGCCCAGGTTGAAGTCCAACGCCCCGATCGAGGTGGGCAGTCCCAGCCGGTCCTGCATCAGGCAAGCGGTGGTGGGCAGCGGATAGTCGGGCGTTTGCGTGCAGAAGAGCAGGAAGTCGATGGTCCGACGATCGACGTCGTGCTGCTCGAACAGCTTCTCGGCTGCGGCGACGCCCAGGTCCGAAGCGCACTCGTCCGGCGCGGCAACGTGGCGGGAGCCAACGCCGGTCTTGGCGTAGATCAAGTCCATGTTCCAGTTGGGAAAGTCCGCCGCCAGTCGATCGTTGTCTTCGATCGTCTCGGGTAGATGAACGGCGATGGGCCCAACCGAGGCGAATTTCATGGTGGGTTCCTTTGGCTGCGACGGATGCGGTCCGGTGGCCACCGCCTGCGCGAAATCGCGGGAGGCTACCATAGCGATGCCGGGAAGGTCAATCTCAGTTGGATGCCTGTCGCGGAATGGGATGCACGTCAGCTTCTGCGGAGACCGGCAGACGCTTGAGCGAGTGGTGGCGATGACGGTCTTGCCGTAAGGTGCTGCGTTTCTGAACGTTATGACATCTGGGGTGCAAAGAGATCATGTGCGAACCTTTTCCACAAAGCCTCAGAATCCTCGGGAAAGAGGAAGTTGCTCAAGCACCAGTCCCCTTGCCAAGGAGGGAAAGCTGCTTCCCTATCTTGCCAAGTCCAAGCCATCTTCAGTCGAAATCCATCAATTCTGCTACCACATACTCCTTTGCGCGCTGCTGGGCGTGCCAAAGCTGACGTGCACCCCACACACTCCCGGAGCCATAACTCGCCTTCAAGCGGCGGGCCGCCGCCGCTATACTCCGCCCCTTCGGTTCTCGCCCGAGTCTCCTCTCCAGTCGGAACGGCTGTGCAAGACCCCGATCACTTCGTCGACATCCACTGTCATTTGCTGCCGGGCATCGACGACGGTCCGGCCGATTGGGCCGAGTCGCTGGCCATGGCCCGACTGGCCGCCGCCGACGGGATCTCAACCGTGGTGGCAACTCCGCACCAGTTGGGCAGTTACGCGCGGAACGACGGCGACGCCGTTCGCGCCTCCTGTCGGCAGCTTCAAGCGCTTCTCGACCGGGAAGGCATTCCCCTGCGAGTCCTTCCGGGAGGGGATGTGCGGATCGAGCCCGACATCGTCGGGAAGATACGCACGGGCGAAGTCGTCACGTTGGCCGATCATCGCCGATACGTGCTTCTGGAGTTGCCGCACGAGATATACTTCCCGCTCGACCGGCTGTTGCGCAACTTGCACGCGGTAGGCCTGGTGGCCATCCTTTCCCATCCCGAACGGAATCTGGGAATACTGGGCCAGCCGCAAGTCGTGGAGCCCTTGGTAGACGCGGGCTGCCTCCTCCAACTGACTGCCGGAAGCCTGGTCGGGACCTTCGGCCCCCAGGTCAGGGACCTCACCGAATGGCTGGTTCTTCAGGGGTTTGCGCATTTCGTCGCTACCGACGCGCACGGGTCGCAGTCGCGGCGTCCTTTGATGAGTCGGGCATTTGAGCGGGTGGCCCAGGTCGCTGGTAACCGGACGGCTGCTGAGCTCTGCTGTGTGAATCCGAGACGTGTGGTGGCCAACCAAGTGGTGGCTCCCGGACGCCGGAAATCGAGGGGGCGTGGCTTGGGTGATTGGCTTCGATGGGGCAAAGCAGGCTGATGCTCGCGATCCGTCGCCCAATCTTGCGCGGCTTGCCCACCTTGCTGGCGATCTCACTTTCCGCAGCCTCAGGCCGATGGTGTCGGGCCGAGGCGTGGGCCGACTGGCGTGTGGCCGGACCGTTTGTCTGCCGGGCCGATTTTCCCTTGGATGGCTATGAGGGATTGTTCGACGATCTCGCCCAGCTCCAGCACGACCTCGTTCGATATCTCGGCGTTCCGCCGGCCCAAGCGCCGATCGAACTGTACCTGTTTCAGGATCAGGGGAGCTACCGCCGGTTTCTCAGCCAAAACCTGCCCGATGTCCCCTATCGCCGTGCCTTGTACGTCCAAAAGGACGGCCACGGTATGGTGTTTGCATACCGCGGACGCCAACTGCCGGTCGACATTAGGCACGAATGCACGCATGCCCTGCTCCATGCTACTTTGCCAATGGTCCCGCTATGGCTCGACGAGGGATTGGCAGAGTACTTCGAAGTGGCCCCGTCCGAACGGGCGTTTGGCAGCCCACATCTCTCGGGAGTCCGCTGGAGTGCGCGACTAGGGCTGCTTCCGCGATTGGGGAAACTGGAGAACAAGGGGGATTTGTCGGAAATGGGAGGATCGGAATATCGCCACGCGTGGGCATGGGCTCATTTCATGCTCCATGGTCCGACGCAAGCCCACGACGAGCTGGTTCGATTCCTCGCCGACATCCAAGCTCAGACACCCCCCGGGTTGCTGAGCCGTCGACTCAAGCACAGGCTGCCCGACCTCGATCACCGTTTCTCCGGCCATTTCCGGAGCTGGAAACCTTGACGAATGGTCCTGAATCTGAGCGTTCCGTTGGAGACGCTGTCGGGCCTGCGACAATCTGGCGAGATTCTTCCGGCTTTGCTACAGTCCCTGGGGACCCCAAGTCGATAGGAACAACGCTCCCAATCCACACAGTCGGGCGGTATGCCGTGCCACGGCCAGGCATTCCGGCCCGGTCGATCTAGGTAGACATGGAAGCACCCTTTTCCTTTTTCTTCGCAACGGATGGTGCAATGAACCTTGCTCGAACAACCAAGTTTTTCGTCGTGTGTGTGGCGGTCGTCGGGTTCTGCCTGCCTCAGCCACTATTGGCGGCAGGGCAAGCCGATCGGTCACCGACCGTAGCGGACGTGACGCTCCAAAAGGGCCCGCAGGGGAACGTGCTGGTCGGTCGCGTCCTGGATCAACAGGGGGCCCTCCAAGCGGGCCTCCCGGTTGCCCTGTACGGGAGCGGCCAGAAGCTGGCAGAAGCGAAAACGGACGGCAACGGCTTCTTCGCCTTCAGCAATCTCCGCGGCGGCGTGTATCAGGTGGCGGCCGGAGAGAGCGTGACGGCCTTCCGTGCGTGGACTCCGGGGACCGCTCCTCCCGCAGCTCAGCCAGGCGCCTTGGTCGTCACGGGCCAGGATTTGGTCCGCGGGCAACGCTACCCGCTACGCCACGGGTTGGGCCGGCTCCAGTTTTGGCTCTCGCATCCCGTCGTGATTGCCGGCATCATCGCCACGGCCGTGGCAGTCCCGGTGGCGATCAACAACTACGACAAGGATAAGGGGCCCGGCAGCCCGAGCTGAGCTCGCGACAGCCGGCGAGCTTCATCGGTCTCCGCAGAAGAGTACAACCGCGGTCAATAGCCCGCGGGCTCACATCAAGCGATCATCGGCTCTCAGCCGTCCTTGATGTGAGTCCGCGGGTTCGCGTTTCTTGGCCTTTCGCTCATTTCGTCGCGGCTTTCGCGCAATTTCTCGCCGGTCCTCCCAACTTGCTATTCCCCCGACTGACCGTTTTGTGTAGCATCCCGGCCTCTTCTCCGATTCCCAGCGACTGGTTTGCATCCATCCGCTCGGTCGTTCCGGCTGCGGTTCAACACGCGCGGAGCGGTGGAACGTCTGGCGCGGTTTCCCTCCAGGGCGGATCCGGCCAAGAGATTGGCTGAGGACTGCCGCGAGGATGCGCGGACGGAGTGCAAGCGCCGGTCGTTTGGCGAGTCGAGGCAAGTCGAACGTCGCTCTACGGAAAGGAACCCTCCAATGAAGCGCATGGGACTGTTGAAGAGTGGGACGATCCTCTTGGCCTGCCTGGGACTGCTGATTCCGGGTCCGATGCTCCAGGCGGCGACCACGGATACCGGCCCCCAGCATCTGGCTGACGGTCGGGTACCGGCGGTGGTTGACGTGGCGTTGTCCGACGGGGGGACGTTGCACGGGCAGGTGGTCGATCCGCAAGGCAACCCGCTGAGCCGGACTGCGGTCTCGATTCAGCAGTTCGACCGGGAAGTTGCCACCACGGTGACCGATCCTTCCGGTCGTTTTCGGGCCGCCGGCCTGCGTGGCGGGATGTATCGGATCGTTGCCGGCCAGGCCACGGGAACGTACCGGCTCTGGGCTCCAAACACCGCGCCGGCGTCCGCTCGCCCGGCTGCACTGCTCATCCCAAGCGGAGCAGAAGTGGTGCGGGGCAACCGAGGCTTGCGCCTACTTCGGAATCCGTGGGTCATCGCGGGAATCGTGGCGGTGGCCATCGCCGTTCCCGTTGCGATCCACAACGCTGACGACGACGACGGGCCCCATAGCCCCCCGTAGGCGCTCCGCGCGTCCAAAGTCCGTCTCTGCACGCCCGACTTGCCCAGGATTCTCGGGTCAGGATTCTCGGGTCAGGATTCTCGGGTCAGGGAGGCGTGCGGTAGTCAGCTCGAGTCACCAGAGGGAGCGGGAGTCATGGCTCATCGGACAACGTGGAAGACCCTGTGCATCGGCTTGAGCTGCATCGGGTTGATCTTGCCTACGTCGATCCTCGAAGCGGCACCGCCGGTGGCCACGGCGATCCGACCGGAGGTTCCCCCACGACCGCAGAGACTGGCGGGCGACGTGGCGCTGGATTCCGCTGGATACATGTACGGGCGGGTGATCGGCGGGCAGGGATTGCCGGTTGCCGACCAGGCGGTGGTGTTGGGCCAGATGGGTCGCGAGGTCGCGCAGACTCGCACCGACGCTTCCGGTCGCTTCCGTGTTGGCCCGCTTCGTGGGGGAACGTACCACTTGTCGGTTGGCGGGCACGGACGGCTGGTCAGGGCTTGGGCCGCGCAGACGGCCCCGCCGGCCGCCAGGAACGTCGCTCTCGTAGTCGCTGGAGGCGACGTAGTCCGAGGTCAGATGCCCTTGCAGGAGTTCTTCGCTTCCGACGCGGTGATTGTCTGTGGCATGGTGGCGGCGATGATCGCCATTCCCATCGCCCTCCATAATTCCGACTCCGGACCGCACAGTCCATGATGCGTCCCCAGGAGCCTTCGGCGTGAACGGCCTGTGGATTCCACAAGGGCTTGTCCTGCCGAGCCACCAGGCCGCTCTGGTGGCCTGGTTCTGTCTGGGCGTCGCTGCGCGGTCGTTGGCGGCGGATTCTCTCGTGGACGTGCCCCCCGTGCCGATTGGGGATCGCGCGTCGGCGTCCGTTTCCACTTCACCTCTGCCGGGGTTTCCCAAACCGGTCGGTGACGTGGCGCTGCGGGGGGGAGGAGTGTTGGAGGGACAGGTTCTCTACCGCGACGGTACCCTGGACGCTCCGGGCGCCGCGCTGTCCGTCGCCCTGCTGCACGGACGGCAAACCGTCGCGCAGACAAGGACCGACGTTCACGGCCGGTTTGCCTTCCAAGACCTCAGCGGCGGGCTCTACCGCGTGCTCATCGACACCCGGGATGGGCGTTTCTGGCGGTTCTATCGCCTATGGACCGCCGAGGGGGCGCCGCCGTACGCCCTGGGCCGGCTGGACATCGTCCTCGGCCGACGGTTGGTGCGGGGGCAATCGCCGATTCCGGGCGGGGGTTTCCCGCGAGCGGCGGCGATCACGGCGATCGCTGCGGGGGCGATCGCTCCCCCGATCATCCATCGCAGCGTCAAGCGAGACGACCATATCCCGGCCAGTCCCTAGGCGGAAACACGACCACCGGCGGCCGATCTCCCACGAGGGATAAGCTCGTCGGACCCGGCCCCCGCAATTCGCAGCCGACCTACCAACACACACGGACTACGTCGGCGTTCGACACGACGAGCGGGATGGCGGCGATACGCCATTCCGGAGTGCTCTTGCGGTGGGTCTTCGCGTTCTCGGTTGCCCAGTTTCTCCAGTCTGTTTCTCTCCGCGAGTCACGTCGCGTGCGAACCACGCAGGCCGATTCCGGGCCAAGGCATGGCGCGTCCGGCGAGCCCGGCCCATTGGCCGGAGCATCGGGTAGGGAAACTGAGGTTGACCTTGGCTCGGGTTTCTTGATATTTATCGCCGCTCATTTAGGCGGGACTTCTCAGCGCGCCTTCAGCGTATGCGGCATCGTGCAATCGACGGCCTGGGTCGTTGGCCGAGGCCGATGGGCGTGTGCCGGCCGCGGTAGTTCCCTCGATCCGGTTTTGCGCGTCGATTCACCAAACGGGTCATTGCATGCCGACACAAGCGATCAGGGTCTTCAAGCGGTCGGCGGCTGGTCAAGCAGCCGTCCTTCTCGGCGCGTGGGTCGTGCTCGGGGCCAGTGGTTGCGCGCATCGGTACTATCGTGCCACGAATCTGCCCACGGAGTTTATCGCTCCGCCCACGGAGAAGGTGAGCACGGACCTGGTCTCGCGCTTGGCCAACGACACGGCCAGCGGCGATCTGATCGGGCCGGGCGATTTGCTGGACGTGACGATCGACTCCGGCTACGGCGAAGAGCCTCTGAGAACGACGCCCGTCTGGGTCGCCGAAGACGGCACCGCCAACGTCCCGTCGATCGGCGGCGTGCGGCTGGCCGGTTTGACGCTGCGAGACGCCGGGCAGGTGATTGCGGCCTCGGGCATCGAGCGAGGTCTCTACGTCGGTCCGTATCCGTACGTCACCGTGGAGATGAAACGGCAGCGCACGAATCAGGTGACGGTCATTGGGGCCGTGAGAAGCCCGGGCGTCAAGCAACTGCCGCGAAGCTCCAGCTACTTGCTCTCCGCGCTGATCGCGGGGGGAAACTTGAACGAGAAGGCCGGCCCGGAAATCCAGATCATTCAGTGCCACGGCGGGCGGAATCCCCTTTCCCCGGATTCGCAGCGGGTGGCCGACGGGCCGCACGCGGAATTGACTTCGTTCGAGGCGGCCGGCTCCCAGGGGCCCAGGACGATTTCGGTCAACCTCGTGAGCACGACGGACCAACCCGCTGAGAATTACTACCTGGAAGACGGCGACGTGGTCGTGGTCCGAGAGCGCGAGCCGCGGTCGATCAACGTGATCGGGCTGGTCAAGGAGCCGGGCGAGTACAAACTGCCCCCGGATCAGGATCTGCACCTCTTGAACGCGCTGGCCCTGGCCGGCGGCAGGTTGTCGCAAATCGCCGACAAGGTGTTGGTCATCCGTCAGGTTCCCGGGAAGAAGGATCCGGTGCGGATTCAGGTGAGCGTGCGGGAGGCGAAGCGCGACGCGGCGGCCAACGTGCGGCTGGCGCCGGGCGACGTGGTCAGCGTGGAGGAGACCCCGGCCACGTTCGTCCTTGACCTGATGCGGAACTTCGTTCGGTTTGGCTTGAGCAGTTCGGTCCCGATGTTCTAGAACGGAATTGCCGACTCCATGGTGCAGGAACCTACCGCAGCGTACGTCGAGCCGGAGACCGATTCGGCCAAGCACATGGTGCACGTGCTGATGCAGTTCGCGTTGGCCGTGCGCTATCGGAGGAACGTGGTGATCATCGCTTTGGTGATCAGCTTTCTCCTGTGTGGCTTGTACTTCGCCACGGCGACGCGCCACTACATCGCCAGGGCCGGATTGGTGCTCCAGATCAACTCGGATACGTGGTCGCCCGGCATGGCACCGCAGGATAGGTTCAGCCAGATTTTGCTCCCCACCTATCAGGGCCTGATCAGCCGTTCCGAGGTGATCCAAGGGGCCATCAAGCGGATCCCCCGGCAACACGCCAAAGACTTCGTCTACGCGCCCGAGGACGAGCGGGTCAGGGTCATCCAGTCGAAGCTCTCGGTCTCGAACCTCCGCAAGACGAACATCGTCGAGGTCAGCTTCCGGTCCAAGGACCCGCACGCCGCGGTGACCGTGGTGAACGCCGTCGTCGATTCCTACCAGGATTTCATGGACAAGACGTACAAACGGAATGCCAGCCGAAGCCTCGAAGCGTTGACCAAGCGGAAGGAGGAAGTGGCCGCCAAGCTGGACGAGAAGAAGAAGGAGCTGGCCGCTGCCCGAGAGCAAGTCCGGAATCTGGGCATCAGCGTCAGCAGCGAAGTCCTGCATCCGGCCCAGCAAGCCGTCATCACCCTCAACGAACACGTCCTACAAAGCCAAGTGCGTCGCGAGGAGCTGGAAAAGAGCTTGGCATCGGTCGAACGCGCCATGGAGCGCGGCGAGGACTTGAGCCAACAGGTTCTCGCTCTGGCGGAGATTTTGGGCCAGGGCATCCTTGTCAGCCGTCTCAATCTGAACGGACCCGACGCCCAATTCCGAAACGACTTGATCCACGGCCACGTGGAAGACCAGGTGACGCTGGCCGAGATGCGGAGATACCTTGGACCGGCGAACCCCAGGGTGCTCGATCTTCAGGCCACCATCCGGGAAAGAGAACTGTCGCTTCTGGGAACCCAGGACCGGCTCACGCAGCAGCTCGCCCAAATCCAGGACAACCAGTCGGGACCGATGCTGATCGAGCTCGTCCGGCACAAGCTCCAGGCCGCCTGGGAGTACGAGCAGGCCCTCAAGGAGGAACGTGACCGGGCCGAAGTGGAAGCAGTGCGGATCGCCAATCAACTCGTTTGGCTCGAGGATCTCGAACGCGACCGCGACTTCCTTCGCGACGAGCTGGACGTGGTGATGAAACACATGAACGACGTGAACCTGGCCGACGAGGGTCAGGACGTCCGCGTCCACCGCGTCGACGAGCCGAAGGTGGACACCACCCCCGTCTCGCCCAAGCTGGCCCACACCATCCTGATCGCCCTGGGCTCCGGCCTGGGCTTAGGACTCTCGCTCGTTTACGTCTTGGACATCCTCGACGATCGTTTCCGCTCCATGGAGGAGATGCAAACGCTGCTGGGCGTGCCGGTGCTGGCCATGGTCCGGGAACTGGAGACCAGCGAGGAGGTGGGGATCGGCTCGCTGCAAACTTTCGGGGCGCCCAACGCCACCGAAAGCGAGGCCTTCCGGACTTTGCGCACGGCGCTCTCCTTGGCCGAGGACGACACGCATCAACTCGTCATTTCCAGCCCCGAGCCGGGCGATGGCAAGACCACCGTCCTGGCCAATCTGGCGGTGACCGTGGCTCAGTCGGGAAAAAGGACCCTGCTGATCGATGCCGACCTGAGGCGCCCCGGACTAACCGCCATGCTGGGGATGCGGGGGATCGATGGGCTTTCCACGCTCATCCGCGGCGAGGACGACCTCGTCCGCATGGCCAAGGCACACATCCGGTCTTCCGACCTGGAAGGGCTCGACGTGTTGCCCTCCGGTCCCCGACCGACGAATCCGGCCGAGCTTCTGGGCAGCCAGCGATTCTCCGAGCTACTGGCTTGGGCGGAGACCGTCTACGACCAGATCTTCATCGACAGCCCGCCCACGTTGGCCACCAGCGATACCGCCGTGATCGGTCGGCTCGCCAATGCGGTAGTCCTGGTCGTCCAGCCGGCGAAGAATCGCCGCCGCATGGTGATGCGATGTGTGGAGAGCTTCGCCGTGCTGAGAATCCCGCTACTGGGCGTGGTGGTGAATCGAGTCGGCTCCGCCAAAGACGGCAGCTATTACGGATATGGCGGCTACTACGGATACGAGTACGCATACCGATACGGCGGAGACTGCGAGGACGACGACGAAGACTCCCAGCTCGACGTCGCCGCCGTAGACCCATGTAGCGATTCCCGTGTGGGAGAGGACGATCAGGGACGCCGAGACGAGGCACGCCCGTCCGGCGGGATCGTTCCCCGACGGGTCGCCTAGCTCCGAGGCTTCTGTTGATGTTTGCACGGCTGTTGATCGCCCGACGCGGACCGGCCCCTGGAACCTCGGGCTTCCCGGGGAAGCCCTCCGGTCGTCGTCCGTGCAAGGCTCGATAGGACCCTCGAGAGTGGAGAAGCCGAGCCGTGTCGCGAAATCAAGACTCCCTCAAGAAGACCGTAAAGCATACGCCTGGATCGGGCGATCGTACGCCCGCGCCGGGTGAGACGGATCGGCTCGCCCGCCTCCTCGTCGAGATCGTGGATATCGGGTTGGCCGGGTGCATCTTCGTGGTCCCGATGCTCTTAGGTGGTCGACATGCGCTGGGCCGACTGGCCCTGGTGGCGCTCGCGGTGGCCGTTGCGCTGGCGTGGTCCGTGCGTCAGTGTCTCTGCGCGCAAGGAGCCTGGCGGCGTTCGTCGGCTCAGTGGCTTCTCTTGGCTGGGGTGATTGTGCTCGCGGTGCAATTGGTGCCGCTGCCACCTTCCGTGATGGATCGGCTCGCCCCGCACACGTCGGAAATCCTGCCGCTGTGGAGCTCCGGTGGCGACTCGCCGGCGAGCATGGGCGTCTGGTCGCAGGTTTCGTTGACCCCGGCAGCCACGCGAGCCGCCTTGGTGACGTTCCTGGCCTACGCGTTGCTGTTCCTCGTGACGGTCCAACGGATCGAGGGATTGGAGGACGTCGAGCGACTGTTGCGATGGTGTGCCCTGTCGGCGCTGGTGATGGCCGCCTTCGGAGTGGTCCAGTTTCTCTTCAGCAACGGGAAGTTCTTCTGGGTCTATGAACATCCTTACGCCGACACCCACCGCTACGCCACGGGAGCGTTTGCCAACCGCAATCACTTCGCGCATTTCCTGGCCTTGGGCCTAGGCCCCGTGATCTGGTGGGTGCATCAGGGCTTCCGAAAACAACGGCGGAGCCGACCTCACGAGTTCGGTCGCTTGGCGAGCCGGTCCCAGGAAGGCCAGTTGGGAACCGGGTTCCGCGTCGTCGGCTTGGCAGTCGTGCTGTTTGCCGTCCTGCTCTCCTTGTCGCGCGGCGGATCGCTGGCCGCGCTGGTGGCCACGGTCGTCTGTCTGGCCGTCTGCTATCGGACCTCGGCGATCGGACCGAAACTCGCCGTCAGCCTGGGCGCGGCGGCATTGCTGATCGGCGTGTCCCTTTCGATTTTCGGACACGAGGGCGTCTCGCGCCGGCTGGGCACCTTGACTGCCGGGTCGCTTGACGCGGTCGACGGGGCGGGCGGTCGCCGAACGATCTGGAGCACGGTCGCCAAGGCCATCCCCGATTACCCGCTGTTGGGCGCCGGCGTGGGAAGCCATCGAGAAGTCTATCCAATGTACCTCGAGCGGGTCAATTCCTGGAAGTACTTCTCCCATGCCGAGTGCGGCTATCTCCAGGTGGCGCTGGAATCCGGGTTCGCCGGGTTCGCCTTGCTTATCACGGGCATCGGCCTGTGCGGCTTCTGGTGCATTTCCGGGCTCGTGGCCGCGCCCTCCAATCGAATGCTGGTTTGTGTCGGCGTCGTTTCGGCCGGCCTGGCCGCCAGCGCCGCGCATAGCCTAGTCGACTTCGTCTGGTATATCCCCGGCTGCATGGTCATCACGGCCGTCCTGGCCGCCTGTGCGTGTCGGCTCGGGCAAATGGCCACGAAGAAGCCGGCCGGGAAAGCCCGGCGTTTTGCGTTGCCCCGGCCGTTGGGCCTGGTTCTCGTGGCCGGATTGGCGGGCGCAGGAGCGTGGATGCTCGGCAACCGCGTGGGACCGGTGCCGGCCGAGTCCCACTGGGATCGCTTCCTGCTGCTCAACCGGGATTCGGAAGACCCCTTGGCGTTCGGCATCAATCAGCTCGACAGCCCGGCAAGTGAGGAGGAGTACCGGTCCTCGCTGGCGGCAAAGAAGAAGGAGGTCGCGGAACTCGAGGAAGTAGTCCGCTGGGCACCCGAACACGCCCGCGCGCATCTGCGGTTGGCCGAGGCGTACGTCCGCTTGTTCCACCAGAAGCAGGAGAGGTCGCCGAACGTGATGGCGGTGAGCCAGATCCGCGACGCGGTGCTCAGTTCGCGGTCGGAAAGCGTGCCTCCCGAACGTCGGCTCGACTCCCGCGAAAAGCTGGAGCAATGGCTGTCCGCGGCCATCGGCGATCACTACCGAGATCTCGACTTGGCCCTGATGCACACGCGGCGGGCACTCTCCCAGTGTCCGCTGCTGGGAGAGGGCTACCTCCTGCTTGGCGAGCTCTGCTTCCTGGACGGCGGACGCGAACTGGCCAAGTCCGCCTGTGTGGATCAGGCACTCCGAGTCCGCCCTTTCGACGGAACCGTGCTGCTCCATGCCGGCAGCGAAGCCATTCTCAGCGGTGACCTCGACCGGGGGCTGGCCTACTGGCGCGACTCGTTCCGAAGAGGCACCGTGTATCAGGAGCAGATCATCGACTGGCTCGTCGGCCGAGTTCACCCCTGGGATTTCCAGCAGGAAATCGGTTTCTTCCTGGAGACCTTTCAACCGGACCTGGAGGGGCTGAGACTCCTGGAGCGGCGGTACCGCCAGATCGCCGGTCCCGAACAAATGGTCGCCCTGCGACGGGCCTACGTCGAGGCCGTCGAGGTGAAGGGCGGCAGTTGCGATGGTCCCGAGGGGGCCGACCTCTGGCTGGAGGCGATGCTGCTGTACCAGAGGCTCGACGACCCGGCACGAAGGCTCCAGTGCGGCCGGAATGCGCTCGAGTGCGATCCGAACGCCTTCCAGGCGCATCAAAGCCTCGCTGACTGCCTTGCCGATCTCGATCAGTTCGCCGAGGCGAAGGAGCACCTGGAGTGGTGCCTCCGACGCGATCCCGCGGATGAGCGTTTGCTCAAGAGGAAGGAAGAGATTGTGCGCAAGGAGATCCTCGGCCAGCACCGCACCGGTTCCGTTCGCGATCAGGCCGAACCGCGTCGAACGGCCGGCACATGCGCCGACGATCCCCGTGGCCCGCGGCAAGCTCAACGCCTGCTGCCCAGACAGGAAGTAAGTCCGGAGTCAATAAGAACCTACTGACAATCAGTCCAGGGTAAGCCCTCTGCTTGGCCGCGGACGCGATAACGCTTGGCTTTCCCGGATTCTCGAACGGAAATGAATGCATGCATAATCATCAGATGAACGTGCTCGTCGTCGGCGGGGCAGGTTACGTGGGCGGAGCCCTCACCGATCTGCTGGCAGACGGTGAACACAACGTAAGGGTCTACGACGCGTTGCTCTACGAGGAGTGCTACCGCAAGCCGGTTGATTTCGTCTTCGGCGACATTCGCGACCGGGAGGTCCTCCTCGAGCAACTCCAGTGGGCCGACGTCGTTGTCTGGCTTGCCGCTCTGGTGGGCGATGCGGCCTGCGCGCTCCATCCGGAGGTGAGCAGGTGCATCAATCAGGAAACGGTTCGGTGGATGTCGGAGAGCTTTGACGGCCGGATCCTGTTCCTGTCCACCTGCTCGGTATACGGTGCCCAGGACGGTCTCCTCTACGAGGCCTCTCGCACCGCTCCGCTGTCCGTATATGCGGAAACCAAGCTCCAGGCGGAAACCTACGTCGCAGACAAGGACGCACTCGTCTTCCGTTTGGGCACCCTGTTTGGAGTGGGGGACCCGTTCGCCCGAATCCGGCTGGACCTCGTCGTCAACGCCTTGACCGTGAGGGCTCGGCAACACGGCAGAGTCACCGTCTACGGTGGCGAACAGTACCGGCCTCTCCTCCACGTCCGGGACGCCGCCCGGGCAATTGCGGAGAACCTCACCACGAGGCACCGCGGCGTGTTCAACCTGGCAACGGAGAACGTCCGCATCATCGACTTGGCCGAGCGCGTGCGAGACTACATCCCGGGGATCCTGATCGAGCGGGTCGGTACGACCTACGAGGACGCGCGGAACTACCGGGTAAGCACGGAGAAGGCAGAGGAAATCCTGCGATTCACTCCGGAGCTTTCCATCGACGAGGGAATCGACGAAATCAGGAGGCTTGCGGATTCCGGGAGAATCAAGGAT
>Ga0307379_10004339_pt1 | contig 20261 bp, 20 predicted proteins | sample UN2MG_FD_202237 | JGI IMG/M metagenome (GOLD analysis project Ga0307379, IMG submission 202237) | Soil microbial communities from Risofladan, Vaasa, Finland - UN-2 | ecosystem: Environmental > Terrestrial > Soil > Coastal area > Acid sulfate soil | place: Finland: Risofladan, Vaasa | collected... | reverse complement strand
ACGATTTTGACCATATCCTCAACAAGCCGGTTATTTACGCGGGTGAACGCCATATGAATTATGAGGATCACCAAACCCAGCTGAAGATCATCATGAATCTCCATGAAAGAGGCCACAAATTTGCCATAGGAATGGAGATGTTTCAGAGGCCATTCCAGAAAGACATTAATGACTACCTTTCGGGTGCCCTGAGCGAAAAAGAGTTTCTCAAGAGAACGCAGTATTTCAAGAGATGGCAGTTCGATTACAATCTGTATAGAGAAATTATCGAATATGCAAAAGCCAAGAAGATTCCTATCATAGCCCTCAACCTCTGGACCGAGATAGTAAAAAAAGTTTCAACAGATGGTCTTGACAGTTTGACCGATATAGAGCGGGCTGAATTGCCTGAGTCGATGGACATGTCCGATGAAGAATACAGGAACAGGCTGGAGGAAGTATTCAAACAGCATAAAAGCCGTGAGAACAAAACCTTTGAAAATTTTTATCAGGCACAGATCCTCTGGGATGAAACCATGGCACGATCCATCGATGAGTTCCTCAGAAAAAATCCCGGATACCAGATGATTGTACTGGCAGGGGCAGGACACATCATGTATGGCTCGGGTATTCCCAAAAGAGCTTACCGTTTGAATAAGAAAGACTATGTTATTGTTCTCCCCGGAAGAGAATTTATTGAAACTGATATAGGGGATTATCTGGTCACTGCCGAGCCAGTCGCTCCTCCGACAACGTTTAAACTTGGTGTTGTTTTGAAGGAGCACGACGGTCATGTTGGAATCGAAAAAGTGGTGCCGGGCAGTATTGCCAAGAGTGCAGGACTTGAGAAAGGTGATATCCTTCTCTCACTCAATGATTGGAAGATAGAGGATATCGATGACGTCAATATTTACATGTTTGATAAAAAGAGGGGAGAGAAAATAACAATTAAGGTGTTGAGAAAGAAGTTGCTCGTCGGATATAAAGAGGTCGTGCTCGATGGTACGATTTAGGATCAATTTACTTGAAAATCTCTCCTGTTTCCTTGTGCCAGAGGAGCAAGTCGAGGTGGGCGAGCGGAATGTGTATCTTACGTGCAAACTCTGCCATTTTCTGTTCAATCTGCATATACCCTGATCTGCTCATGGATGCGGGAATCTCCTGAATGACATCGAAGTGAACTAAGTTCCTCAGGATATGCCTGTCCAGGATTGCGATTTGATCACCGAATCCGATATTCCTTAAAAAATGGCTTGCCTCCTTGTAGCCGAGTCCCTTGATGTTCTTCACCAGCCACTCCCTGCATGCATGAATATCCGGAAGATTTTTCAGCGGAGTTCTTATCGAAAGCCTCCCCTTGTTCAGGAATAGTGTCCTCGCTCCCACAAGGTACCGGGCTTTCTTGTTATGGAATCTGACCCGGTGCAGCTTTCCTTTGATATCATCTTCCGTCCCTTCCACGAGGAGATTCTGACTGGTGATTGTTCTTATCGCATTCCAGCAGCATTGTGCTTTTGATTGGGGCGTCAGAAGACAGAAGGCCAGCTCACAGAAAACCTCTTCATCATTTTTATCAATCAGGCACTTCCCAAATTCCCCGAGGCGAGAGATAATCTCTTTTTTCTTGGTCTTGTATATCTTTTGCAGTTGACGGATTTTCTGCTGGTTTCTTCCGGGTATCTTCATGAAGTCCTTGCACGAAAGGAAGTCTGAAGTAGTTTAACACAGTGATTGTATAGAGTATACTTAATGGGAAGAAATAAGGAAGAAGGAAAACACTATCATGAAACAGTCTGAACATGGCGGTAATATCTACCGGCTTGCGGATGAATTGAAAATTCAGGAAAGAGAAGTAATAGATTTCAGCGCTTCTGTCAATCCGCTCGGTGTATCCAAAAAGGTGAAAGCAGAGATACGGAGACATCTGAAATATCTTCATCGGTATCCTGACCCTGATGCAAAAAGGTTACGAAAGAGACTGGGACAGCACCATGCCATTGACCCCGGGGCGATACTGTGCGGTAACGGAAGCACGGGACTCATTTGCCTGATAACGAAGGCCTTCAGTCCTCAGCGGGTCATTATTCCTGCACCGACATATTCGGAATATGAAAGGGCTGTTCATAGCGCGATGAGACAGGATGAGAGAGCACAGATTGAGCATCTGGTTTTGAAGGCAGAAGACGGATATGCAATAATCGGTGAGGAATATATTCATGCTCTTCAGAAGGGATGGTTCTCAAATTCTTCCCGTAGCAATCATCAATCATCACTGCCTTTTGAGATGGCTTTCCTGTGTAATCCCAATAATCCTACGGGAAGACTCCTGAAGAGACAGGAGGTCAAAAACATTGCTGATGCAGCCAGGGAACACAGATGTTATCTTGTTGTTGACGAGGCTTTTATTGATTTCAGTCCCGATGATTCGGTAATACAAGAAGTCGCTGAAAATCCGTATCTTATTGTGCTGAGGTCGATGACACATTTTTATGCCCTTGCAGGGCTGCGGTTGGGATACGGGGTCTTTCCCGTGAATCTCATCGAACGGTTACAGCAATGCAGAGCACCCTGGACAGTGAACAGTCTTGCACAGAAGGCTGCGGCAGTGTCACTGAAAGATAAAGCATACAGGAAAGAGTCGATGGCAGTGATACGGCAGGAGAAAGCGTTTCTCGAGAAGAGTTTCCGGAAACTGGGAATCACCTTTTTCCCTTCGGATGCGAATTTCTATTTGGTAAAAACAGCCGTTGCACACGAAGCCTGCCGGCGCCTCAGGAGCAAAGGCATACTGGTGCGAGACTGCTCGGATTTTCAGGGACTTGACAGCTCATATATGAGGATTGCCGTGAAATCACACAGGGAGAATACGGTCCTCATAAAGGAACTGACGAGAATCGTAGCCCCGGGAGAATAGATTCTATGCTTTTCAGGCGGTGGTGGAGAAGTGCCAACTTTGCAATAGAAGGGATATTGCATGCTGCCAAAACACAGAGGCATCTGCGATATCATTACTTCAGTGCGGCAGCAGTGCTTCTCTTAAGCTACATTCTCGGTGTCTCACGCATGGAGTTTCTTATTCTATCTCTTTCGGTAATCGCGGTACTCCTGGCCGAAATGTTCAATACGGCGATTGAGACATTAGTCGATATGGTATCACCGGAACAGAGCGAGAAAGCCCGGGTTGCTAAGGATATCTCCGCAGGTGCCGTGCTTGTAACAGCATGTGGTGTGGCAATAATCGGCTACATTATTTTATTCCCTTATCTGCGGGAGGCCTTCGATACTGGAATCTCCATTACGAAGCATTCGAAGGAAGAAATTGCACTCATCGCATTTATTATCGTTTTAATCCTTGTCATTATCACCAAGGCATATTTCGGGAAGGGTCTCCCCTTGCGCGGCGGGATGCCGAGCGGACATGCTGCACTCGCTTTCTCAGCATGGGTTGCCACAACCTACATTACGGAGAATTTCGTTGCTTCCCTGCTCTCCTTTGCTTTCGCGGTAATAATCGCACAGAGCAGGGTGGGAGCAAAAGCACATACCATATGGGAAGTTGTGCTTGGCGGCCTCATGGGAGCATCAGTGACATTTCTCCTTTTCATGATATTTTCATAGTGAAATGATATATTAATTTATGCTCCGCCTGCGTGACGCTATAGTCAAACTTTACAGAAAAGCCGCAACTTCACTCCCTGCCGATGTTGTAAGTGCCCTGCAGAATGTGCACAGAAAAGAAAAGAAGGGATCGAATGCGGCTCTTGCACTTTCTGTAATGCTCGAAAACATAAGCGGAGCCGTGAAGACGGTTCGTCCGCTTTGCCAGGATACAGGAGTCCCTGTTTTTTTCGTGAGAGTGCCTGTGGGCCTCAGTCATCTTCAGATCAGGAGCACGGTAATCAAGGCAACACAAATCGCCACACGCGAGATTCCTTTAAGGCCGAATGCCGTTGACATTCTCACAGAGAAGAACTCCGGAGACAATACCGGTATCGGATTCCCTGTCATATATATCGATGAGACAAAAGGCAGGAACCTCGTCATTGACCTTATGCTGAAGGGTTCTGGTTCTGAAAATATCGGGCAGCTCTACAAATTGCCGCTCGAAGAATTGCACGCAGAAAGAGATCTGGAGGGCGTGAGGAAATGCGTCCTTGACACGGTATATAAAGCGCAGGGGAAGGGATGCCCTCCCTATATAATCGGCGTAGGGATCGGGGCAACGAAGGATCAGGTCACGAGACTTTCAAAAGTGCAACTCTTGAGGAGGCTCGATGATGTAAACCGGTATCCTTTCTTATCCAGGCTCGAAAAGAGGATCATTGATGACATTAATTCGCTGGGCATAGGCACAATCGGATTAGGCGGCAGGATAACGTCCCTCGGCGTCAAGATCGGCATTAACCACAGACATCCGGCATCATATTTCGTCGACATATCGGTTTCCTGCTGGGCAGACAGAAGGGCAAGAATGATATGGGAAATGAAAAGTTCAAAATACAAAATACAAAATTAAACGGTCGGAAAGTAAAAATACTTCGCCTCCCGATGACCAAAAAGGATGCTCTGTCTTTGCATGTAGGTGATATCGTTTCCATACAAGGACTGCTCGTTACCGGCAGGGATAAGTTGCACACTTATTTGTTCAATGAAAGACCGCCGAAGGAACGGATACCATTCAATCTCGAGGGCACTATTCTTTACCACTGCGGGCCGCTTATTGAGAAGACTCCCCAGGGCTACCGATGTATCGCAGGTGGCCCAACAACCAGTATGCGGGTTGAAATGTATGAATCACGCATTATTGAAGAGTATGGCATAAGGGGTGCAATGGGAAAAGGGGGTATGGGAAGGCGGACTCTGCATGCCCTCAAAGAATTTGGCTGTGTGTACTTGCATACGATTGGCGGTGCAGCGGTCTATCTCGCCGACAGGGTGAAACGCGTATCAGGGGTCTGGAAACTTGAGGAGTTCGGCATGACAGAGGCAATGTGGATTCTGGAGGTGAATGATTTTCCCGCGATTGTGACGATGGATGCTTTTGGAAAAAGCCTTCATGATGAGATTGAAAGGAAATCCCGCACAGTTCTCAAAGAGCTCCTGGAGCCTCATCGGGTCGGATGAGAGAACTCTTTTCTCACGTCTGCATGTTTCTCACGTATGGTTGACGTCAGGAACACTTCCTGTTAGGATTTCACGGTTGTAAAAAAAACTGAAGGAGGAAAAGATGGCTACGAAGATTGGGAAAAAGGTTGCGAAGAAAGCAGAGGAAGTGAAGAAAAAGGTAACAAAACAGGCAAAGTCTGTAAAGAAAAAAGTCACCAAAACAGCGAAAGCTGTGGAAAAGAAAGTTGCCAAGACAGTCAAGGCTGTGAAAAAGAAAATTTCATAGGAAAGTCACCGGATTCAAAGGCGTTGCCCGGGATCCTCACGCAGTGAGGACATCGCGCTTCCTTAGCAGATAGAGAAAATATGGAGATCCGACCAGTGCAGTTATGATCCCGGAAGGGATCTCCATTGGGGGCAAGAGAGATCTGCCGATCAAATCCGCAATACAAAGAAATACCCCTCCGTATAGAGCAGACAATGGCACAACGAATCTGTTGTCTGCTCCCATGATAAATCTGACCATGTGAGGGATGAGAAGGCCGATAAATCCGATTGTCCCGCCCAGAGATACCGATGCCGAGGTCATAAGCGAAATCGATAGAAAAAACAGGAGCCGTTCTTTATGAACAGCAAAACCCAGACTATGGGCAATCTCGTCTCCGAGCATCAGGGCATTGAGGGCTTTTGCCCTTGAGACCGAGATATACAAACCTGCGATGATAAACACGATGCCATACGGGATCATCGACCAGTCAGCAATAGACAGATCTCCGAATATCCAGAGAACTGCCCTTCTGATACCTTCATGTGATGAAATGCTGATGAGGAACATAAGCATGGCATATAAGAGAAAGCTGAGACCTACACCGGCAAGAAGAAGACGCTCCGGTAAAAGTTTCCCTTCCTTCCAGCCGAAAAAACCGACGACGATGCTGATGAAAGACGCACCGATAAAAGCCGTCAACGGTATGCTGAATTTCCCAAAAATATATACACCGGAAAGAAGCCCAAGCGTTGCGGACAGTGCTGCTCCGCTCGAAATCCCAAGGATATAGGGGTCTGCAAGTGGGTTTTTCAATATGCCCTGAAGTACAGCACCTGACGCTCCTAACGCCATTCCCATAAGTACTGCAACAATAACTCGCGGAAGTCGTATCGAAATGAGAATCTCCCGCTCAACGTCGCTGGCCTGAAAAGGGTTTATCACATGAGACCCGAGGAAGAGAGAGAGAAGCATGACAAAAAGAGCGGCACAGAAGAGAGCGGCGAGTTTTATTTTAGACATGCGGCCATTTCCTCAATACCATATATAACCCGGGGCCCGAGCCTGTAAAGATTGTCACTGACAAAAAATACTCGGTGATTCTTTACCGCAGGGACCCAGGATAACTTTTTCAGAAGACCTTTGGACAGATCCCTTATGTCTGCATGTCCTTTCCCAATGAAAATTATATCGGGTGACTGTAGAATGGTCTCCTCGATGGAATATTTGGGATATGAGGATCGAGATTTCGCTGCGATATTGTGATGCCCGAGGATACCGATTGCATCATCAATTGCGGTACCGGGTCCTGCAACGATCAATGGTTCCGGCCAGATGATGAAAAGGACTTTTTCTTTTCGTGAAGCATGAAACGAGGACCGTGAAAGGTTATTCAGAGATGATTCAATCTCCCGCGCCAGAAGGTCGGCTTTTTCTCTCATCCCAAGTGCCAAACCTAAAGCCCGAATACCCTGGGGGAGTTCGGAGAGGGTCCGGGCCCCGAATACATAGGTTTGTATCCTGAATGACTGCAACCTCTCTGCAAAAACTTTTGGGTTTCCATCCGTCGTCATTATCACAATATCCGGTTTTAACGAAACAACTCTTTCTAATGAGGGGTTGGACATGCCACCAACCTTTGGTTTGTCTTTTGCCCTTTCCGGGTAATCGCAAAAACTGGTGACACCAACAACGCTGTTATCGAGTCCCAGGGCAAAAAGAATTTCGGTTACATTGGGGGCAAGGGAGATTATGCGTTTCGGCGTTTCAGCAAAGGCAGATGTGACTGACAATAAAAGACTTACAATGACAATAGGAAGCATATTCAGATATTTAATCAAAGAATTCCTCGAAGAGGGATATGGAGTATTATATATTGATTATACAGAAGATAACAGAGGGAGGCGAAAAAATGCATTATCATGACGAACTGATTCTTGAGCTTTCAGCGCTCTGCGGAATTGTTCCCGAATACTGGGATATCTTTGGCAAAAAGCATGAGACAACGATTGAAACCAGAAAGGCAGTTCTGAAGGCGATGGGGCTGAATATCGATTCGGCGGATGAAATTATCCAGGAGATCCACAAATACAAATCGAGGCCATGGAAAGACTTCGTTGAACCTGTGCAGGTCGTCTCTGTCAATGCACAACCTCTTTCCATACCGGTGTATATACCAGTCAAGGAAGATAAAGAATCCGGACTTACCATATCATGGTATTTGGAAAACGAAACGAAGACCTCGTTGAAGAGGGAAAAGCATACTGTTATTTCCGGATCTGATCTCAAAATTCATGAGACACGATGGCTGGACGGTGAGCGTTACATCAAAACTTTTCTCGTGGATCCGGTGCGCAGAGATATCGGTTACTACACTTTGCATGCGGAGTTCAAACACCCTGAAAAAATATTTCCCGGCAGATCGAATAAGCTCTGCTTGAGATCAAGAATCATTGTAACGCCGGACTCATGTTATATCCCCCCTAAACTTGAACATCAGAAGGTTTGGGGTCTCTCACTGAACCTTTATGCACTCCGTTCGAACAGGAACTGGGGGGTGGGTGATTTTACGGATCTCCTCGACATTGTTCAATGGTGTTCTGGTCTCAAGGGCAATTATGTTGGAATTAACCCGTTGCATGCGATTCCCAATACCATACCTTATGGTGTGAGTCCCTATGCTCCGATAAGCAGACTGTATAAGAACTTTATCTATCTCGATTTGGAAAAGATACATGAAGTTATGGAGTCAGTGGATCTCCAAAAATTCAGGGATAGAATCGCTGAACTCCATGAGCAAGATTTAATCGATTATGAAGGAGTGGCATCGATAAAGGAGGAGATATTAAAGGCATCATTCGATGTTTTCTTAAAAAAACAGTATGGGAAGAATACGAAACGGGGGAAAGCCTTCAAAGAGTATATTTCAAAGGAAGGCTCCGCTCTTCAATTATTCGGCCTTTATATGGCACTCCGGGAACACATGAAAGAAACTCACAATGTTTTTGCTTGGCTGGAATGGCCTGAAGAATATCATGACGTAAACGGAATGGCGGCCAGAGAATTCAGTAATACACACGCCAACTCGGTACTTTTCTACCAATATGTCCAGTGGCTTATTGACGATCAGCTTATGGACATTTCCCTAAATATAGAGCAATTACAGATGGGCATCGGTCTTTATCACGACTTGGCTATCGGATCAGTCAGCGGCGGAAGCGATGCATGGAGTTATCAGAATGTAATTGCAAGCGGAGCAGATGTCGGAGCACCGCCGGATGATTTTAGTCTGGATGGTCAGAAATGGGGATTCCCTCCGTTAATCCCTGAAAAATTGAAAGATACCGGATACGAACTTTTTATCCAGACAATACAAAAGAATATGAAATATGGCGGAGCAATAAGAATAGATCATGCTCTCGGTCTCTTCAGAATTTTCTGGGTTCCTGATGGCTTGAAACCAAAAGAAGGGGCGTATGTGAACCAGCCATCTCAAGACCTTATCAGGATTATTGCGCTTGAGAGTGTTCGCAACAAAACTGTCGTGATTGCTGAAGACCTCGGTACCATTGGAGAGAATGTCAGGGAAACACTGAAGAGATACCGAATGCTATCCTACCGGCTCTTCTACTTTGAAAGAAACTATCCTGACCCCTCGTTCCTCTTACCGGATAGGTATCCTGAACTGGCACTCTGTGCTGTAACAACGCATGACCTTCCGACACTTACCGGATACTGGAGAGGGAGAGACATAGAGGTGAGAAGGGGATTAGGCAACTATTCTGATGATATATGGCATCAACATATCAATGACCGGAAAAGAGACAAAAAACTTATTCTTACAGCATTAAGGTCCCAGGGGGTCATTCCTGAGGATTATCCGTTGGACCCGGAAGAAATAACGGAGATGTCATCTGCACTCTGTCGTTCCATCTATCAGTATCTTGCAAGGACACCCTGCAAACTGCTGCTTGTGAGTCTCGATGATATCATAGGCACACTGGATCAGCAAAATTTGCCCGGAACAGTTGATGCATATCCGAACTGGATCCGGAAAACTCCACTCGCACTTGAAGAGATTATGCAGGATCAACGATTTATCGATCTTGCTGAGGGACTGAAAAATCGGGGTTTTTGAAAAACAGGCAGGACAGGTAACTTCAATCGTTATTGAGTGGGAAGGTTTCATTTTCCCCATGCATGATATACAATTGAAACAATCACATACATCAGGGAGGCACAATGGCATACCCAAAAGTTCTTGCACTCATTCTTGCAGGAGGGAAGGGCGAGAGACTTTTTCCGTTGACGGCGTTCCGTTCAAAGCCTGCTGTCCCCTTAGGCGGGAGATACAGGATCGTGGACTTTGTCCTGAGCAACTTCGTGAATTCCCAGATTTACTCTCTCTATCTCCTTGTTCAGTACAGGTCACAATCTCTTATCGAACATGTGCGGATGCACTGGAATCTGTCTTCTGTTGTGAAAGATCATTTTGTGACCGTTGTCCCACCGCAGATGCGTATGGGTCCGGAATGGTTTCAGGGAACTGCCGACGCTGTTTTTCAGAATATCAATCTTATCCAGCAGCACAATCCAGGGCTCGTCATCATATTCGGGGCAGATCATATTTACCGGATGGACATCCGTCAAATGATCGATTATCACCTGCAAAAAGATGCATTAGTAACGGTTGCTGCACGTCCGGTGCTTATCGAACAGGCCTCATCATTCGGAGTTATTGTCAGTGATGATGAAAATCGAATTGTTGGCTTCCAGGAAAAACCGAAAAAACCAACTCCCATGCCGAGCGATGCTAATAGGGCTTATGTCTCTATGGGAAATTATATTTTCAATAAAGACGTTTTATTTGAAGCGCTGGCGAGAGAACAGAAGAAAAAACAGCATGATTTCGGTGCCCATGTCATACCCGGTCTGGTTGAAACAGGCAGGGTTTTCGCCTACAACTTTGCAACAAATATCATCCCAGGGACTATGATATATGAGGAAGAAGGCTACTGGCGGGATGTAGGGACAATCGCTGCATTTTTTGATACGCATATGGATATGCTGGGAGAAAAACCGTTTTTTGAGCTTGACAATGATTTATGGCCCATTCATCCATCCGGCCATGAAGGTCCTTCCTCGAAGATACTGAGAGGTGATATACGGAACAGCATGATTGCCGAGGGGTGTACGATTCATAAAGCGAAAATACGGAATTCATTCATCCGCAGCGGTGTTGTCATGGAAGATGGTGTGAGTGTTGAGAACTGTATTATTATGGATCAGGTGATTATTAGGAAAGGCTGCAAACTCAAAAAAGTAATCGTTGATAAGATGAACGTTATTGATGAGGGTGTGGAGATCGGATTTGAGCCTGAAAAAGACCGTTTTCGCTGCCATATAGACGCATCAGGAGTTGCTATTATCCCGAGGGGCGGAAAGCTGATAAAAGCTTCACGATAGCTTTATCCCATCCTCTTGGGCCAATATCATCCGCTTTTATGATCCCTGGCAGGTTTAATTGTGGATCATAACTCCCATCGGGTTTTTGAACAATAACTGGTTTGTCCACCTTTTTCAGCATCGGTAAATCATTGGGACTGTCACCAACTGCCACAGTCAGAATCTCACCAAACTGTTTTTTATATAATTCACTCAGGATGGAAACTGCCATTCCCTTATCACTGTTACCGAGGATGTGAAAGAATCTTCCCCGGGTGATGGTAAATCCTTTGGATCGAATTACTTTGCTCAGTCTCTGGATTTCTGCATCGTCGCCTTCGAAAAGAAATGGCTCGTCAAAGTCCCTCTCCTTAGCCATCATTGCTTCGTGAATACTCAAGTTGGTGAGTGCTGCAACTTCCTCAGCAGTCATGTCGCCGAAGCCTTTTACCGGGTAACCTTGTTTACGGAGTTCCTGTATCATTGTGCTTAAATCTTTGTATGGAGAGCCGAGTATCACGGTATCGTATTTTCTGCCTCTGACAATCCGAAACTTGAGATCTGATGAGTTCGATTTGAAATACCCTTTTGGTATGAATATTCCCCCGCCATTTTCTGATATAAAAGGATGCTGATTCTTGAGATTCCTCCTATAATACTCTATCTCGGCTCTTGTCTTGCTTGAACAGATGACAAGGGGTATATCTTTTTCCCTCAATAGTTGAATGGACGGTAAAGCGTCTCGGAAAGAGTACGTGTGAGAATCCAGCAAAGTACCGTCAAGATCTGTGAAGATGATTATCTTTCGCATGCATTCATTTCTCTTCATTCTATGATTATTATCTGTATATCCATTACATTTGTACCGGTCGGACCAGTAACAAAAAGTCCATCGGTCTTCTTGAAAAAATTGTATGAATCATTATTATCCAGGAATTTATGAGGATCGAATCCGCACCTCTTTGCTTTTCCTATGGTGTTTCCATCTACTATTGCGCCTGCTGCATCAGTCGGTCCGTCGGTTCCATCTGTCCCTGCTGAGAGCAGGGTGATGCCATGAATTCCTTCAATCTGCATCGCAAATGAAAGAGCGAGTTCCATATTCCTGCCCCCCAGGCCGCTTCCTTTTACCGTAACCGTGGTCTCCCCCCCTGATATCAAGCATATTCCCTTCTGATTATGTATGCCAATATTTTTCTGTGCTTCCAGTGCTACCGAAGCCAGCCATATCCCGATATCCCTTGCTTCTCCTATGACCTTCTCTGAGATTATCTCACTGTTGAAGCCGAGACTCTGTGCCTTGTCTTGTGCAGCGTGCAGTGCAATTGCATTGCTCCCAATGATTATGTTCTGAACATTCCGAAAAATGACATCGCCTTCTTTCGGGGTTTCAGGGATGATTCCCTCAGAACCTATCTGGAGAAAGTGCAGGACATTATCGGGTATTTTGCCCATGAGGCCGTATTTTTTTAAAACGAAAAGAGCATCATCATATACTGATACATCAGGAGCGGTTGGACCCGATGCGATGGTATCAATTCTGTCCTGGATGACGTCAGAAAGAATGAGCGAAATTATTTTGGCAGGATAGGCTATTTCCGCAAGCCTTCCTCCCTTTACTTTTGATAGGTGCTTTCGTACGATATTCAGTTCTTGTATATCTGCGCCAGATCTCAGAAGCAGATCAGTTACTTTCTGCTTTTCGTCCAGCGTAATTCCGTCATAAGGAGAAACGAGCAGTGCCGAGCCTCCGCCTGATATGAGACAGAAGATTAGTGTATGTTCATCTGTTTCCCTGATTACATCAATGACATGTTCTGTCCCTTTTAATCCGTTCGCATCAGGCAGAGGATGTCCTGCCTCATGCACAGTTATCTTGGAAAAAACATGCTCGCGGCAATGGGAATATTTGGTAATAATTACCCCAAGATCGATAGTATCCCGTAACCATTCCTCTACTGCTTTTGCCATCGGACATGCTGCCTTACCGAAACCGATAACTTTGATTATCCTGGCATTGCCCATTCCCAGGGTATCCTCTGTAATTATATGGTTACAGGATTGTTTTGTTGCCTCATACGGCGATACTGACTGAATTGCTGCGTAAAAGATTGCAGATACGATCTTGTTTGTCCTATCCATTGTTACTATTGTTACATTGTCCAGATTCTAAAAAGATGCCGGCAATCAACGGTACCTGATTTTCATGCAATAACAATACAGTTGACTTTATACCCACTTGAATAATATATTGTAACCACAAATATTTGTCAAAGGAGATATATTGAATGGTTTCCGTGGGGATTAAAGACCTGAAAGCAAAATTAAGCAGTTACATCGATAGAGTCAACAAGGGCGATCAGGTAATTATTACTGAACATGGAAGAGAAGTTGCTGTGATAACCTGTATATCACCTGAGAGAAAAGCAATCAGTTCGCTCGTTGATTTAGGAAAGGCCCACTGGTCTGGTGGCAAACCGAGAGGTCTTGAAGGGATTGCCATAAAAGCAAGACCGCTTTCTGAAACGATTCTCGAAGAACGCGAATGATTTTATATCTGGGCACAAGCAGTCTTGCCAAGTTGTACATCGAAGAAGAGTATTCAAACATTGTGCGCGGATGGGTTCGGCAGGCTGAAATAGTTTCGACATGCCGTATTGCGTATACCGAAATGATATCTTCACTCGATAAGCGGCTGAAAAAACATGATCTGTCACAGAAAGACTATGATATGATCGTGAAAAGATTTTCACATGACTGGCTTCATTATGCTATTGTTGATTTCGATGAACGCGAAGCAGGTCTCTTCATTCAGAAATACGGGTTGAGGCGTTTTGACGCTATTCACTTGTCTGCTGCCAAGCTCATTCAAAAACAGCACAAGGACATTCATCTCGTATTTTCATCTGCTAATGAGATTCTTTGTAACGCCGTTGTAGCTGAAGGTATTCACGTCCTCACGTATCAATAACAAAGACCCGGGGAGCATGGTATAAAAAAGGAGGTGTAAAATGGCGGACTTTTATCAGACAGGGGTTATTGCAACTTTCCACAGACTGGGAAGTGTTGACCTCGATAAAATTGAGGCAGAATTGTCGTGGTATACCGCTGAGAGGCCGATAGCCCTTGTACTCCCGTCACTCTATAGCGAACTTGAAGGAGATGCCTTAAAGGGTATTATCAGGGAATTACGAGAAGTGAAATACATCAAGGAAATTGTTGTTACCCTTGGCCCTGCCACAGAGGCAGAATTTCGATATGCACGGGAATTTTTTTCTATTCTTCCGCAGAAGACAAGGATTATCTGGAATACAGGGCCGAGAATAGATGCAATTTATCAGGCAATTGAAGACGCTGAGCTTCCCATCGGTGAGCCGGGGAAAGGAAGATCTGCCTGGATGGCTTACGGGTTTATCCTGTCAGAACAATATATCCATGGTATAGCGCTTCACGACTGTGACATAGTTACCTATGATAGGGGGTTACTCGCTCGGCTCTGTTATCCTGTCACTAATCCAAATCTCGATTACGACTTCTGCAAAGGATTTTATAGCAGAGTAACTGACAGACTTCACGGGAGAATGACAAGGCTTCTCGTCACTCCCTTAATACGGTCGCTCCAGAAAATCCTTGGCTATCTTCCAATATTGGTATTTTTCGACAGTTTCCGATATCCGCTGGCGGGAGAATTCTCCATGGATGTTGATCTTGCAAGGGTCAACAGGATTCCCGGTGACTGGGGTCTGGAAGTCGGTGTTCTCGCGGAAGTTTATCGGAATACATCGATAAGAAGGGTCTGTCAGGTTGACATTGCAGAAAATTATGAACACAAGCACCAGGATCTCTCACCGGATGATGCATCGAAAGGACTTCACAAGATGTGTGTTGACATCTGCCAATCAGTCTTCCGGACACTCGCATCAGAGGGGATAGTCTTTTCGGATGGAATCTTCAAAACGCTCGTTGCGACTTATGTTAGAACAGCACAGGATATGCTCAAGCGTTATCAGGACGACGCAGCCATTAATAATCTCTTCTTTGACAGGCATGAGGAAAGCCTTGCAGTGGAAACATTTACGAATGGAGTAAAAAAGGCAGCAGAAATAATCACAGAAGATCCGCTCGGCGTACCGTTAATCGCAAGCTGGGACAGGGTGACATCTGCAATCCCTGATATCCTGGACAAAATAAAAGAGGCGGTTGAAGACGATAATAAATAAAAGAGAGGGAGGAGAAAAATGAAGGGTGCAATTGTTGCAATCATCGCAGTTATCGTTCTTGCAGTGGCCGGGATTTTAGGTCTTCCGGTACTTATGGATAAGCACATAGCAGGACTCAAACAGGACGTACAGGATTTGAAACAGCGGCTTCAAAAAATAGAGGATGAATCGAAGGTGGCTTCTCTCGAACCGACTGCGGATTCAGGGAAAATCATCAAGACGGTCAATGCCCTTGCTCTGCAGGTGGATACTATCGATAATTCTCGCAAAAAAGATATCTCTACGCAGAATGAGACAATACAGAATCAGAAAGCGGCAACGGACGAAACCATAAGAAAACAGGCGGAGACCATTGATAAAAATAACTCTGCTATGCAATCACAGTTGCAACTCATAAAATTCAATGCGGCAGTGGAGGATATCAGGGGACATATCCTAAAAGCCCGGATGGAGGTTGTCGCGAAAAATATCGGGAATGCGAAGGCAGAGATTGATTTTGTTGACGAGCTCTTTACAAAAGTAACCCCGCTTGCTCAGGATGCACAGAAGCAAAAAATTGAGGAGATGAGGTCATCACTGAAGAAAGCAAAAGCGGAAATAGATACCGATTTGCCCTCATTCATAAACAGAATAAATGCTATCTGGTACGAAACGGGCAGGCTCTTGAGATAACACCCGTGGGTAGATACCGCAAAACCATATTTATGGATATCCGGGGAGGATGATCAATGAGACTTATTCCCTTAGCAGCAGCTGTTGTCTTTGTCTTATTCATCATTAGCCATAGCAATCTAAACCATAGAGAGAAGCAAGACTGTACCCAAACAAAAAAAAATAATAGGGAGATCTGTGGTACCGTCAGCAAGGGAGAGACGTTCGCTGATATTTTTAAAAAATACGGACTTGATATGCGTGACCTCTTTCAACTGAGAAATGCCTCGGCTGCTGTTCACAGGTTGCGTAACCTGTATCCGGGCCGAATGTATAAAATTGTCGTTGACGGAACTAATCAGGTCGAATCTCTTGTTTACTGGATAGATGAAGATAATATCCTGCATATTACGAGGAAAGAATCCGGGTTCGACGCCCAAAAAGTACCTGTAGAGTATGAAAAGCGGATTCAGTATATGGGAGGTATTATTAGGGACAACCTGATATCCTCCCTGGGTGAAGACAGAGAAAAGGTGAAAGTTGCGCTTCAACTGTCTGATGTCTTTGCCTGGGATATCGATTTTTCCAGTGATCTAAGGGAGGGAGATACGTATAAAATTGTTATTGAAGGGTATTATCTGGATGGTGTATTGAAAAAATATGGAGATATTCTTTCGACTGAGTTTGTCAATCAGGGAGAGACGTTCCGTGCATACCGCTATGAGATAGACGGACAGGCTGACTATTTTGATGAGCAAGGCAAATCGGTGAAGAGGGCATTTCTCAAGGCACCGTTAAATTTCAGACGAATAAGCTCATACTTTGCTCGCAGTCGTTTCCATCCCATTCTGAGGATATACAGGCCTCATCATGGTTTGGACTATTCTGCTCCCGCGGGGACTCCTGTTTCTGCTGTCGGTGAAGGCACTGTTCAGTTTGCCGGATATAAAGGGCAGTATGGCAAGCTTGTAATAATCAAACATACTAACGGCTGGAGGACCTATTACGGTCATTTATCGAAGATAGCGAACGGTATCAGGACAGGAAAGAAAATTCACCAGGAGCAGGTCATCGGGCGCGTCGGCTCTACAGGACTTGCCACAGGGCCCCACCTTCACTATGAACTCAGGATCAACAACAAACCAGTAAATCCGCTTTCGATGAAGATGCCCCGGGGAAAGTCGATCCCTGACAATCTCCTCGCAGTATTCAGAACGTTCAAGAATCAGATGGATGCACAGTTTGCCTCTATTCCCCTTCCCAATCTGGCCCATGCCGGCGAAGAGAAAAACAAAAAAATTTAATAAGATATTTCCAGCATAGTGTAAGGAGAATCCATGGAGATCAACATCGAAAGGTTTTTTATTCCGGCAGTGGTAATGATTGTGACTATGGCTATACTCTTCATCGCCAGAGGTATTGCCTTCAGGGTTTTCCACGCATGGGCTGAAAAAACGGAAACACGGGTCGATGATATTATCATCAAATCACTGAAAACGCCTTCAGTATACTGGATTCTTGCTCTCGGACTCTATGCAGGATTATCAATATCTGACCTTCCTGAGAAATATGTCTTTTACTTTAGCAAGACTATTCATGTCATCATAATATTGTCAATTACTCTTGCCGTTGCCAATCTGACCGGGAAGATATTCAGGAACTATATTCAGAAATCAAATCTGCCCATCCCGACAACAGGTCTTGCCTATGGCATTCTGAAAAGCACTATCCTTATTATTGGATTCCTGATTATTCTGAGCATTCTCGGGGTTTCGATTACACCGCTTCTCACAGCACTGGGCGTTGGGGGCCTCGCAGTAGCTCTTGCTCTCCAGGATACGCTTGCAAATTTGTTTGCGGGTATCCATATCCTCATGGAGAAATCTATAAGGGTTGGTGATTTCATAAAACTCGAAACAGGTCAGGAAGGGTATATAGAGGACATTACCTGGCGAACAACGAGAGTGCGCATGCTTCCAAACAATATCGTTGTTATTCCCAATAGTAAACTTGCTCAGAGCGTTGTGACGAACTACTATCTGCCGGAAAAGAGAATGTCCCTGTTGATTCCCATCGGGGTCAGCTATTCATCAGATCCGGAAAAGGTCGAACAGATTCTTGTCGAAGAGGCAAAAAAGGCTGTCGGAGAGGTCCCCGGCCTTCTTGGGGAGCCGGAGCCCTTTGTGAGATTCATTCCTGGATATGGGGAAAGTTCACTCGATTTTACCCTCATTTGCCAAGTCGGAGAATTTGTTGACCAATATCTTGCACAGCATGAACTGCGCAAAAGGATATTCAAGAGATTCAAGCAGGAAGGCATAGAAATACCATTCCCGCACAGGACCGTTTACCTCAGGGAGGAGAAGGAATGGCGGAAATAACCGAACCTTTCGAATTCAGGCAGTGTAGCAGCTTGCTGAAGGCGACAGGGAAAAAAGCAAAGAATATCGGGGAATTGAAGCTTTTGATCAGTGCGGTCAGTGATGACAGCATCTTCCATCATACGTACCAGTATTTTCTGAAAGGTCATATACTTGAGTACACGAGTGACTTTTCACAGTGGGCAGGTGAGAGCCTTGAAGAGAGTGCCCTGGCAGAGCGTCTTGCCAATATCGACCCCTATGACTTTAGGAACATCGATGACCTGAGGAATGAACTTATCCGTGTCATTGATGAATATATCAGGATGTTTCCTGAACCGAGGGAGGCGATGCCGGGCGATGAATTTTATTTCCATGAGACGGTAACACTGATATTCCCGTTGGGCATCAGAGCCCGTAATCTGGCAGAGTTCCTGACTGCAATGAAATATATCAATACAGAATCCATCTACTACCATTTTTATGAGGCGAGGATCCGCCTCGGAGGAGGAATCGATGATTTTTCACGCTGGATCGAAGACGCATTCGGTAAGAAAGAACTTGCAGCGAGGATACGTGCAATCGATCCCTTCATGCACTCTCTGGAATCCATAAAAGAACACATTATTGAAGAAGTCGAAGAAGAAGTGAAACGGGATATGGAGGTCATTGACAGGTGTTTAACGAGTATGTAGGCATATCTCCCAAGAGTGACCTCCTTCTCCTTCAGATACTGGGAGAAAGGCTGCACAAAAAATCCTTTCTCCACATAAGCTCAACCCGTGAAGGCGGGGGTGTTGCCGAGATTCTGCAGCGGTTGATTCCGATTCTGGAAGAACTCGGCATACAGGCACGGTGGGAAGTTATTGATGGAGACACTCAGTTTTTCGATATTACCAAGAAGATCCACAATGCCCTTCAGGGCAATCCCGAATATATTACGCCCGATATGTGGGATTACCATCGCGAAGTAAACAGGAAAAATGCGGAAAAGATTAATCTGGATGCAGATATGATCTTAATTCATGATCCACAGCCTTCGGCGCTCATTGAATTTAAAAAAACGGGATTATGGATATGGCGATGCCATATCGACGTATCCAATCCGGTGAAGGAGGTATGTGATTACCTCACCCGGTACTGTGAGAAGTATGATGCAGCGATTTTTTCCGTTGCCAAGTTTGCACGGGCACTCTCTATTGATGAGTTCATCGTCTCTCCCTCAATAGACCCAATCAGCGAAAAGAACAGGGATCTGTCAGCGGAGGAGATCCAGCGGACGTTGCAGAAGTTCGGTCTATCGACTGACAGGCCGGTGATCCTGCAGGTTTCAAGGTTCGACAGGTTCAAGGACCCGATCGGTGTAATTAAGGCATACCGGATTGTCAAGAAATACAATGACTGCGTTCTTGTCTTGGCCGGAAGCCCGGCTACCGATGATCCCGAGGGGGAAACAGTTTTAAACGAGGTGCGGGAATACGCAGCAAATGATCCTGACATTCATATCCTCCTCCTGCCCCCGTTCAGCGACAGGGATATAAATGCCCTGCAGAGAAGCGCAACAGTCGTCCTGCAGAAATCCCTAAAGGAAGGTTTTGGTCTTACCGTCTCGGAAGCCATGTGGAAAGGCAAGCCGGTTATTGGCGGCAATGTGGGCGGGATTCCGCTTCAGATTATGCATGGTGTTACCGGATTTCTGGTACATTCCGTCGAAGGGGCTGCCTTCAGGATACGACAGATCATGAACAATCCCGATATGGCAAAGCGAATGGGACAGCAAGGCAAAGAATACGTGAGAAAACATTTCCTGATAACACGGCAAATTAAGGAGTATCTCTTGATATGGTACGCACTGGAGAATAGAGGGAAAACTGTTTTCGAATTGTAATAATGCTATAGATAATGAATACCCATTGGAAATCCCAAATAAAAGAAAAGACAACGCCTCTTATCCTTTATATCAGACACTCTGAAACGTCGTTTTTGTTGATCTTTTCAATTACTGTCGGTTTGTGTACGGGGTTTGGAGCAATCTTTTTTCGCTGGCTCATCAACAGTTTCAGAATCCTTTTCTTCGAAAAGGGCGGTTCCTTCTTTCATTTTTTGGGCCCTTACTATGTGATCCTCGTTCCGGCAATAGGAGGTCTCATTGTGGGTCCTCTCATTTATTTCCTGGCCCGAGAAGCTAAGGGACACGGTGTGCCGGAAGTAATGCTTGCAGTTGCCTCCGCGGGA
>Ga0307379_10004338_pt1 | contig 20262 bp, 21 predicted proteins | sample UN2MG_FD_202237 | JGI IMG/M metagenome (GOLD analysis project Ga0307379, IMG submission 202237) | Soil microbial communities from Risofladan, Vaasa, Finland - UN-2 | ecosystem: Environmental > Terrestrial > Soil > Coastal area > Acid sulfate soil | place: Finland: Risofladan, Vaasa | collected... | reverse complement strand
GATTGAGCCTGGGGAAGCTGAGGGAGAGGATCAGGGAGGAGGTCGCCAGATATCTTAGCCCCTCGACCATCAGGGCCCTCCCCGGGGATGTGGTCGAGTTCTGCCGGGGGTTGCTGGGCTGCGCGCTGGCTTGTCCCTAAATTCATCTCCAACAAACCCCCATAAACCAAACAATTAAACCAATAGAACGCTCAACCACCCCAATACCATACTCCATCACTCCAAGCACACCACCTCAGAGGAAACACCCGCCTCAAACAACGCCTCCTCCCCATCCAAAGGAGGAACAGCATACACCCACGCCTAGCCCACACTAGACGACACACGTCCAGCCACCGGGAACGGTACCTCATCACGTGTTGAAGAACGTCGGCGAGAGCGCCTTGTCCGGTCGTCCCATGTTCTCCGCAGCCTCCCTCGTAAGCACGTGGCAGAGAACGCTGTAGAGCGCATACACAGCCACATTCCTCAACCTCCGTACCTTGTTCACCCTCATGCCATACTGGGTCTTCAGAAAAGCGTACGCCGCCTCTACAGCAGGCCGCATGTGGTACTTCGCCCTCTCCTCCTCGGGCCCATGGGTCCTGAACTTCCTGTCAACCCGCAGCACAGCCTCACCCCGCCTCTGATTAGCCATGAAGGGAATCACCGCCACGTCAACCAGCCCCCTCATCCTCCCGCTGCTGTACTGGCTGTCCGCCACCAGGCATCTCAGCCTCGCCCCCGCCCTCCGGAGGAGCTCCCTGGTCATCTCAACCAGCGTGGGGCCGTGCCTCTTCTCGTTATCGTTCGCAGGCGCCAGCACGCAGGCCAGCGGGAGAATACGCTGGTGGTCCACTGAGACGTGGAGCTTGTAGCCCAGGTCGTAGCCCCGGCCGTGCCTTCCGACCATGGCGTCCGGGTCGGAGAGTCCTCTCCTGTTATCCCGGGGATGGCGGATGCTCCAGGCCTTGATGAAAGATGCGTCGAGGACGGCGTCCACCTCCTCAACTCCGTTTCTCCTGAGTAGCATGATGACTTTCTCGTCTATGATTTTCCTCAGGCGTTCGGTTCCCACGAGCCTGATGAAGCGGCTTAGGACTGATCTTGGGTAGCCCTTCTCGTCTTCCTCGATGAGGCAGAGCCTCCTGAGCCTCTGGTCGACGTTGAGGGTCCTGGAGAGTTCTCTGAGGCTCCGGATCTCCTTCATCCGCATTACTATGAAGGCTCTGAGGAGGCCGAGAGGGTTGCGGGGTGGTCTGCCGGGGCCTGTGGTGTGGAAGCATTGTCGTGCCTGTGTTTCGGCAAGGTTTAAGTTTACGTTCTGGAAGAGGGTTTCAAGGGTCTCGTGTTCATCCTGTATTGGTAATGAACTCACCTCCTATGGTTGGACGATCCACGGGAGGACGAGATCCTAACTGTTAAGATAAATGTATTCTAATACAAGGTGGATTTAGGGACAAGCCAGCGCGCAAAATCACTCCTTTATTTCGCCTCTTTCACATTTTAGATTCCTTAATCGCATTATGCGCGTGTTACACGCGCAAGATATTTTTTGCCTTTTTTTCGATAGTTGAAAAAAACTCTTGTGATTTGTGTTCTCTAGAAAAAGGTCTTGGTAAATTAATCTAAGTCTTTCGTTGTGACTGTGAACAGTCCAAATCGGCTCATTAACTCGGTCTCATCTTGCCGATCATCGATACGCTCCTTCTTCCTGTACGCGTGTATTGAATTCTGATGGTGTTCGCGTATTAACTTAGAGAGGTTCTCTTATACCTCGTAAATCGTCATTATTTTCGTGATAGCGTCATTTTCTATATTATTTACAACTAAATTAACATAAACTAAGGTCTAGAGTCATTATTAACATCTGAAAGCCAAGCCCCAACGTGAGTAATTCCCGACGAAACTACAATCTGGAATCATACTTCAATGAAAAAGGGAAACCACTAACCTGTCCCAACTGTGGTTCAATAAAAACATGGAAAGACGGCCTGAGGAAAAGCGGGAATGGAGTCTACCAATGTCACCTCTGCAGGGATTGTGGGTATAGGTTCAGCGGAGAGAAGATTATTAGTAGATCCTCAGACAGAACGGGAGAACGTCAAGTATGCGTTACTGCTAAAAGGGCGAAAAACTTGATCGTAGCCACTACGAAGAAACGGGCTACGGGGGATATCTCTAAAGTCGAGAAGCTTTTCGACGAATTCACTCTAGAACAGAGGTATCTGGGTAGAAGTGAATCAACAATAAGAACGAGGGTAAGCCAACTCCGAAAACTAGTCATTGACGGCACAGATCTTTACGATCCTGATAGCGTGAAAGAAGGCATATATAAACAGAATTGGGTAAACAAGAGAAAGAATAATGGGGTCGATGCTTACAACGCTCTACTGAAGATAATAGGCAAGGAATGGACCCCACCAAAATACTAGGTAGCCGAGCAACAGCCATTTATCCCAACAGAAAAAGAACTAGATGCTCTCATAGCTGGAACTGGAAAAAAGACATCGACACTGCTACAATTACTCAAGGAAACAGCCATCAGGATAGGCGAAGCATGCAATCTAACCTGGGATGACATCGATTTTGTATCGGGTGTCATGAGGGTAACACCTGAAAAGGGTAGTAATCCAAGGGTGTTCCGAGTCTCTAAGAAGCTCATCAACATGCTGGCCTCGGTGAAGGCAACTAGGTATATAAAAGATCCAAACCGGATATTCACAAAGCTCCCAAAGTCTTGCAGGAAGGTCTACACCAGTCAACGGGACAGGATTGCGGCGAAGCTACAGAATCCAAGACTCAAGAAGATCGGTTTTCACACCTTCAGGCACTGGAAGGGTACAAGGGTCTACCATGAAACAAAGGACATACTATACACCAAGCAGTTCCTAGGGCACAAGAGTCTGACCAGCACCATGAAGTACATTCACCTAGAGGAGGCCCACTTCAAGGAGCGAAACGATAAGTATGTTACTAAGGTTGCCAGGACCGTCGAGGAGGCAATTCCTCTACTAGAACTCGGTTACGAGGAAGCCACCGACTTTGATGGTGTGAAGATCTTCAGAAAGGTCAAGTCGGAAGTGTGGTGAGTTCTTTAAAAAGTGGGGCCGGTGAGATTTGAACTCACGACCTCGCACACCCCAGGCGCGAATCTTAGACCAATCTAGACCACGGCCCCATGGTCCCTAAACAACGATCCGCAACCCAACTAAAAGGATTATGCAGAGAGACCGCACGCCTCAAGGACTCCCGCGAAGGAGGCCTCCCCTGGCTCCCGCCTATAACGCCTCAGGGAGGAGATCAAGCGCCCCCCGTCGGGAAGTGGCAGCACCCGACCCACCAGGGCCCTCATCTGCCTGTTGAAGAAGAGGAACTGGACGATAGACGTCACGTTTGCACACCTCCGGGCAGTGCTCGCGGACTCGAAGTCAACGACCCGCGCCTCGCCCCCGTCCACGATCACGTGCCTCGTCGCCCTTGAGAGCTCACCGTGATCCAGCCCCACCTCGTCGAGCCTCCTTGTCTTACCCAGTAAGCCTGCGAGGAGCGCCCTGACCCGTTCGGGTTCATCCCTCTCGCGGTCCTTTAGCCAGTTGGAGAGGTAAGGACCCTCCACCAGCTCCATGAGCAGGAAGTTCGAAGACACTCCCAGCAGCCGGGGCCCCACGGAGACGCCGTTCGCCACCCTGAGCCGTTCAGCCTCGTACTCCAGGGACTCCCGGTCGGCGTCCATCCTCCTGACCTTGAGGGCCACAGGGTGACCGCCGACCCGGGCTGCGATGACGATCCCGACGTGCCCCTTCCCCATGATCGGGTAACCCCTGACGGCGTGGCGGCCCCGCAGCTCGATGGCGTCGACCCCGAGGCCCCGGAGCTCGTTGAGCCTACGCCCCGCCTCCTCCTCGTCGAGGCCGGGGAAAGTGAGGATGAAGGCCGCCCCGTGGCCCGGGAGCGTGTCGATGGGAACAGTCTCACTCAAGCCAGGCAGGCCTACCCTTAAGGAATCTGTGCAGGAACTCGGGGAACCCGGGCGCCAGATAGTCCCCCACCTCCCCGTTCAGGAGGACCACGCCGCCGTCTCTCACCCTCGCCACCAGGTTGTGGGAGACTCCGATGGAGGAGCCGCCGTCGGAGAGCAGCGCCTCCACGAAAACGCGGGCGTCCCTCTCCCTCCGCCTTACCTCCACCCACCACCGGTCCCCCCTGATCCACGGCCCCGAGACTGTCGACTCCTCCCCCACGTGGGCCTCGATGAACCTCTCCGAGTCCTCCGCCATCCTCACTGGCGGCCCCCTCCGCATCGTCGTCGGGGGCAGGACACAGCTCTCCAGCTCGAAGACGAGGGCGTGCCTCGAGGACTCGTCGCTCCAAGCACCCGACCGTAACACCTCGAAGCCTTCCTTCCGCAGCACCCCCTCAAGGGCCCTCTCTGACTTGTAGAGCTGCCCCCACAGGACGTCGGGGACCTCCGCATCCCCGTCCTCCACTACCACGAATAGGAGTTCCGAGCCGTGAGCCTCAATCTGCTCCAGCAGCTCATCCCTCCCCACCTCCTCCTCACGGGGGAAGAAGAACCTCTCCGAGGGAGCCCCCAGGAAGGCCCTTGAGGCGGCGGAGAGCTCCCAGAAGACGGTCTCCGAGACCGCTGACGCCACGTTCCGGGAGGAGTCGACAGGGTCAACCACTATCAAAGGCTCAGGGAACCTCTTGTGAAGGGCTTCAGCTGACGACCCTCCGAGGATGTCCAGGGCGCGCCCTCTCCTCCACCCCTCCGCGGCCTCCAGCACCGCCTCGAAGGACCCATAGTGGATAACCAGGAGCTCGCAGAGGTAGCCCGAGAATCCCCCCACCTTCACCTCGGCGCCGTAGACGCCTACCCCCTTCATGAACCTCTTCAGGAGGCGTACCTCCTCGCGGTCCTGCGTGCTGAGGCGCTCCCTCACGAAGACCGAGTGGAGGGGCGTACGGTCCGTCGCCGAGGTTAGCCCCTCACGGGGGTCGACTCGGAAGCAGGGGACGAAGTCTACCTGGAAGCCGTCTACCTCCGCCTTCAGGTAGGGGTGCTCGGCGTAGGCCTCCGTCCAACCCGACACCAGGTAGCCCTTCACGGCCTCGAGGACACGGGGGAGGACGCTCCTGTCATATCCGGCGTCGAGGACCATGAAGACGTCGACATCATTGTCCCCGCTGAGCCATGTACCCCGGGAAGCAGAGCCGTGGACTTCCACTGAAGCTCCCAGGTCGGCCTCCCTCAGGTAGCGGGTCAGAGACCCCTCAGTCCTGGAGATGAACGCCTTGAGGGCTTCGACCTCAGTATCCTTGGGCACAATCCGCTCCAGAACTACTCCTCGAAGATCCGCCCACTCCATCTCGATATCAAGGATCAAATGCATCAGGGGGTCTATAAGCTCGACGCAGCGATCGAGGCCTTAGAGTTTAATAGATAAAGTAAAGCGGGGAGGTCCTCTCAGAGCCTCAGATCTGTGTGGAGATTCAGTCGTCCTAGGGCTCGGTCTTGTTGGTCCTACCCAGGCTCGCTCCGCTGGACCTGCCGTTGTTGGAATTACTGCTCTTCACCATCTCCTTGATGGTCTCCTTGATCTCCTCGACGAGCCCCTCAACCGTCTCGAGCTTCTCATTGATGTCCTCGTCGTCGCCGGACTTCAGGCTCTCGACCGCCTTCGTAAACTCACCTCGCGTCTTGTTCACAGTGTCCTCGACGGGGGTCGTGTCCACGCCCTTCTTTCTCAGGTTACTCAGCTTCTTGTCGATGTTGTCGCTCTTGGTCTCCAGCTTGCCGATGCACTTGAGCTGCTCAATGGAGCCCTCGCTGAGCTCCTCGACGACCTCCAGCTCCTCGAAGATCTTACCGAGGACCCCGTCCAAGTCATCGATCACATCGTCGACGTCGCTCTCGTTAAGGTGGGTCTTCATCTTGCTGTTCCTACCCTTGGCCTCCTGGAACACCCCCTCGACGACCCCATCTGTCTCAGGGGTCTTGAGAATGTTCACCAGGATGTTCTCCACCATCTTTTCGAGCTTCTCGAGTTTCTCGTCGCTCTTCTCCAGGAACTTGAGGGCCCTCGCGGCCTTCATCTTGGCGCACAACTCCTTGAGTATGCCCATCACATCGTCCATCAAAGCGAGGGCCTCGAACTTCGCGTCGAGAACCTCCGTGACCTTTCCGTCCTCCAGAAGATTGTCAGCGAGTTGGAGCAACGCTGAAGCGTCATCCATCAGATCCTCGGCCTCCGAGACGTCCAATCCCGCATCCCTGAGACTTATCAAAGTCTCGTAGATCTGATCGGAGTATGTATAAGCCCTGTCGAGAGACTCCCTGACGTTTATCGCTAACTCCGTTAAGGTCAATTCTGGCTCTTCAGGTACCTGATGTACCTCACCCTTGAGGGCGAACTCCAGAGCTTTACCGTAGAGCTCCAGGGCCTTCGTCGCTTTCAGCTCGGCAAGCTCGTACTCCAGTTTATCGCAAAGTCTGTAGACCTCACTGGATGTCAGCTCGGCTTTCCAAAAGAACTCCTCCGCCTGGGAGGATACCAAAAGGCCCTGGTCAACGACTTTGTTGAAGGTCGCGATGACCTCGGCACGGCTTGCAGTCATAAATGAGATGAGCATATCAATGAGTTCGTAGGGTTCACTCATCTCAGGGGAGCCACTATCAAAAGGCTCGTATCCGGGGTAACCCGGCTCAAGGTAGTCCGAGAATCCGAACACGCCCGCCGACGACGCCAGCATCAACATGGCGAGTAGCGTCGCACCGATCAAGCTGTTCGCATTTCTTGGATACCTAAACGAGGAGAGCATCATCGATCAGCGATTCACACTCCTGGGAGATATCGAAGATCTCCTGAATCTTCTTGATGGCCAGAACCTTCCTGTCGGGGGTGCCAAGTAGGAGGTTGAGGATAGCCATGTCGAAGGACTTCTGCAGGCTTGACTCGCTGAGGGTGCCCGAGTTGCTCAAAGTCTTCAGCGCCACTCCATTTCACCGTCATATTAGGACCCCAGGCTTTGATATGAAGAACCCTCTGGAACGATCTGGAACGATGGGTCCACCATGTCAGTGGGCGGCTTCATGTACTTCGACCCGATGTACACGTACGTCTCTCTGCCCACCATCTTGGTCTCCAGTATCTCCTCGGCCTCAAGCCTCCGTATCATCCTCCAGGCACTGGATTTCGGAATCCCGAAGCGCTCCCGGAGCTCAGAGGCGAAAACGCCGCCCCCGCACTCGTAGATGTACCTGATGACCTCCTTTTCGTCCAATCGCAGCGTATTATGCTTCTTGAACAGGGAGGCCAAGTCTATCTCCCCTATCACCTCCTCGGCCGCCGGTTCGACCATGGTAGCCACTTCGACAGCCAAGATCGCCCCCCTGCGCCTCAGATAGATGATTATCGCGACGGGGGTGACGAGGGCGGGCACCGCGACGACCCATATCAGCGGTGTCTGATACCAGGGGGGCCTCCTCGACATCAGGGCCGCAATCGAGGCTTGATAGGCTAGCTGCTTCACGGCCTCGTAGTCGCCCCGTTCGAAGGATCGCCTGGCCTCCGCCAGCTCTTCTATCGCCTGTTCGAGCATAGTGGTCCTCCCGGCGTCGCTGGCAGACTCGATGTCGGACTCCGCTGAGGTGAGTATCGCCAGCGCCTCCTGGGCTGAGGCCCTGACGCTTTTTATACTGTCCTCTATCTGTTTCGCGTACTGCTCCGCCTTTGAGTACAGCCCCTCGGTGTAGGCGTCCTCCGCCTGCGTCAAGAGCGCGTCGGCCTCGTCGACGTTCAGGCCCTCCTTGCGCCCCTCATCCAGGGCGGAGCGGGCCTCGTTTATCAAGTAGAAGGCGTTCTCCTTCGTGCCCAGGACGCCGAGGACGTAGGAGACTGTGATGCTTCCCGGGGGCATGGTCAGCATGGCGCTGTTCTCCGAGATGCTGATGCTCGTCGGGGTGGGGGAGAGGCTGATTATAGTCGCCTCGGCGGGGAGGGTCAACGTGGACTCCACGGGGGCCTGGAAGCTGAAGATCCAGTAGGCGCCCGTCTTATTGGTCAGGGAGGTTGTGGAGTAGAAGATCTCCAGGAACTCCGCTCCGAGGGAGTCGATGTTGGCGACTTTCCCGTCCACAGTGTAGTCGAGGAGGAAGCCGTCATCATCTTTTATTATCAGGTTCTCGGGTGAGCAGGAGGGTAAGGAGACGTTGACCTGGGCCAGCCTGGAGTCGATCCCCACCTCGCACCTCACATCGACGACGCCGTCGGTGTAGAGCCTCATCTCCAAATCCGAAAACTCGATTTTAATGGAGAAGACGACGGGGGCACCGGCGGCGAGGAACATGATCAGCACTAAGGTGACTAGCGAACTCCCCCTTCGTAATGCTGACTTCAATAGCCCTACGAACCTTTTATTAATTTTAGAAGTAAGGCTTGTAGGTATTTATACGGATTATTGAAGCATAATAAGTTTTTTTACTAAGGAGGAAGGAGAAAGATCATCATAATCAGAAGGGGTTTTCAGAGGAAAATACATATTCATGCTACATATCAGGCATCTATCAAACGAGTGTCGAACGTCAAGATAGGCCTTCTATAGAATAAATTACACTTATACAGATATTTTTCTGGCAGAAATTGAAATGAACCGGGGAGAACCCCGTTCAGAGATAAGATGCCTCCGGATGGTGTTACTCGGCCTCGCCCACCGCCGGATTCTCCACCATGATGGGAGTTGGGACGTCTTCCGCCACCTGGTAGCGCTCCCTCAGGCCATTGAGGGACTCAATCTTCTTGCTTTTCTTATCGAACTGCCAGAACCTCAGGCATCTGCCGTTGTGGTTGTAGCATCGTTCCTTGACGCGCCTCAGCTGCATCAGGTTGGTCTCAAGCATGTGGTCCGTGTACCCGCTTTCCGAGACCGGGAGCTTATTCTCCCCCGTTCTCCTGAGCTGGGTGAGTGCTTTCTCCATCCACCGCTCGCTGTTGACGATGGACCTGTAGCTGCTGCACTCCCCGGTGTAGGGGCAAAGCGACGTGTTCCTGAAGTACTCTCGCAAGTTCTGATCCTCCTTCTCCGGCTTTCTTGAAATCTGATCCACCTCTAATAAAGCGATTATCGAAACCTATCCGGTCATGGGAGAATTTACGTTTGAAACCGATGCCGGAGACAGAGCAGTGAAATGTAGAGATGAACCATATCGGGGACCTCCAGGCGCCACCACTGGGGGGCTCACGCGGTCGATGTCGGTGCCCTGATGACCGTCCTGAAGTAGCTGCGTAGATAGCTTCTCTTGATGAACCTGCGCTTGTTCAGTATAAAATCCGGGGCAATGAGGCGCTTCAATCGGGCGTCCATTATTATGCTGCGCAACCTGTCATAAGAGATCCTGTGCCTCTCCGCCAGCCTGTCGAGGACTATGATCCCATCTGTCTTCCTCAGCTCGTCGAGGATGAGTTTCTCCGTGTTCTCCATGCTGGATATCTCCCTCGCCTTGGAGATCCTCCTGCTGGCGAAGTACATTCCCAGGAGGAGGGGAGAGTAACCGCCGACAAGGTTGACCGCAATCATCATCGGCACCGAGTACCAGCCGAAGGTGAGGGTGGTGAAGAAGAAGAGGAGCGACCAGAGGAAGCAGACGTAGAAGAACAGCCTGACGACGAGGGACCTGTTCCTAAGCCCCCAGGTCACAGCGCTGGACCGGTACAGCCCATAGAGGAACGAGTAATAGATCATGGAGAAGATTAGAGAGTTGCTCGGCATGGGGGAAGAGACCACGCTCATGGCGGTCAGTATCAGCAGCAGGACGCCGAAGAGGTCCGAGAGCTTCTTCCTTATTGACGACGGCATGACTTCGCTTAGGCAAATTATGGACAATAGGATAAAATCGTTGTCCCTCGGAGAAGGGTGTTGGAGGCCCCCCCGGATGTCATCCACCCGACTGGGTGAGGGTCGAGTAGATGGGCCCCCGGGGCGTCAGGACGCTGCTCTTCAGCTTCACGTGCGCCACCTCGAAAGCGCCGAATTCGACCTCCTCTGCCTCTCCTATGGCCTCGGCGAGTCTCTCACGGTTCCTTCCGGACCTGACCCGTGCCAGGGTGAGGTGGGGGCTGAACCTCCTGCCCTCCCTCCTGAATCCAAGCTTCGAGAGCCCCGCCTCTAGGTCGTTGAATACCGCCTCCATCTCACTGACTCCCCGGGAGACGCCGGCCCAGACAACCCTGGGCCTCCTGAGGTTGGGGAAGGCCCCGATGCCCCTCAGCTCCATCTCGAAGGGCTGGAACTCGACGCGGGTGACGAACTCCTTGACCTCCTCGAGGAGGACCTCCTCCACGTCCCCGAGGAACTTTAAGGTCAGGTGCATGTTCTCGCCCTCGACGCTCTTGATGTCCGCACCAGTTCCCTCCAGCGTCCTCTGGACACGCCCCAGAGACCCGAGGATCACGGGGTCGTCAAACTCCACGGCGATAAAGCTCCTAACTCCCATCGAACTTACCTCAAGGGTAGGGTATCCACCAATCAGATTAAATCTGCCGGACGCCGCATGACGGGCCCCGGGCCTCCTTCGGAGCCGCATCGTAAAGTATGTTATATGATCGGGTACCCATTCACTAGTCATGGGCGAGAAGTCTCTCCACGAGGCTGTGAAGAGATGGTACGCTCGCCCCGGCGACAGCCTTGAGACGGTCGTGGAAGGCTATGTGGTCGACGTGGTACGGGGAGACCTCCTCGTTGAGGTCCAGACAAGCAATTTCTCGGCCCTCAAGGAGAAGCTGGGGGATCTGGCCCGGAGCCATCGGGTCCGCCTCGTCCACCCCGTGCCAAGTACTAAATGGATCGTAAGGCTCTCGCAGAATGGCGAGGAACTCTCGAGGCGCAGATCCCCCAAGAAGGGTAGGGTCGAGGAGGTTTTCTACGAACTCGTCTACCTCCCCGAGATGGTGGCGGAGCCAAACCTCTCCCTTGAGGTACTCCTCGTCGAGGCGGAGGAGGTCCTGATCGACGACGGGAGGGGGAGCTGGAGGAGGAGATGGTGGAGCGTCCACGACAGGCGCCTCCTAAGGGTCGTCGAGATAACCGTTTTCCACGAGCCCCAAGACTTCCTTGGACTGCTCCCGGAGGGCCTCCCTGAGAGATTCACGGTAAAGGACCTGGCTGAGAGGAAGCACCTCAGGTCGAGCCTCGCCCAGAAGATGGCCTACTGCCTCCGCCACATGGGGGCAACTGAGGTGGTGGGCAGGCGCGGGCGGGCCCTGCTCTACTCCAAACGGGATGGATGACGGGGTACAGTCCGACTTGGATCCATGTGTCCACCGTGGCGTTCATCAAGCGATTTAAATCAATGATAGCTCTCTTTGAATGGATACGCCATGATATGGGAGGGCACAGGTTGAGGATCGGCGGGATAGTGGACATGTCGACCCTGGACTGGTATGGCAACGTCTCCCTCATCATCTTCTTCGCAGGCTGCAACTTCCGCTGCCCCTACTGTCAGAACTCGGGGCTCCTACTCCTGGACTCGGGAAACGAGGTGAACCTAGAGCTGATCCGTGAGAGGATAGAGACGGGAATGTCGCCCGTCGCCCTCCTCGACGCCGTCGTGCTCACCGGGGGAGAGCCCACGCTGCAGCCTGAGGCCTGCAGGGCTATCTCGGAGCTCGTGAAGGGCATGGGGCTCAAGGTCATGCTGGATACGAACGGAAGCCGACCGCTGGTGACGGAGGCCCTCTTGAAAGCCGAGTTCATCGACCGTGTGGCCCTGGACATCAAGGCCCCACTGAATCCCGAGGAGTACAGCATAGCGGCGGGCTTACGAGGGGGCGCCGAGGAGATCGTCTCGAACGTCGACGCGACGCTGGACCTGTGCGGTGCTCACGGTGTCCCAGTCGAGGCGAGGACTACCGTTGCGCCGACGATCTCGGATGCGGATGGGTTTATCAGGCGCCTTTCACGGGACATCAGGGACAGATGTGACGTCTACTACCTTCAGCAGTTCGACAACACCGGGGAGGTGCTGAACCTGGAGGTCAAGGCCCTCAAGCCCCCCTCGAGGGAGAGGCTTCTGGAGCTCGCCCAGATAGCCCGGGACAGTGGCGTGGAGAACGTCTACATCAAAACGAGGAAGCTAGGGCTGGAGAAGGTGGACTGAACATGGTCGAGGGAGCGCTTGTCCTAATCACCGGGATGCCCGGGGCCGGGAAGACAACCCTCGCAAAGATGTTCGGGGAGAAGGGTTACACTGTCATCAAGATGGGTGACGTCATCAGGGAACTCTCCGCCGGGAGGGGGCTAGAGCCTACCCACGCCAACCTCGGGAACACGGCCAGGGACATCCGCGCCAAAGGCGGAGACTCCGCCGTCGCCGTAGAGTGCATAAAGAAGCTCGAGGGGATGGGGGAGGTGAAGGTCGTCATCGACGGCATCAGGAGCATAGCTGAGGTGGACGCCTTCAGGGAGCGCTTTGAGACGACCCTCATCGCCGTCCACGCCTCGCCCTCAACGAGATACTCAAGGCTCAGGGCGCGCTGTCGAACCGACGACCCCATGGACTGGGAGACCTTCCACACCAGGGACATGAGGGAACTGGGCTTCAGCCTTGGCTGGGCGGTGGCTCAGGCTGACCACATGATCGTGAATGAGGAGACGGTCCAGGTCATGAGGGGCAGGTTCAACGAGATTCTGGGGATGCTCTGAGGGCTATGACTGAAGTGGAGATAACCGTCAGGACCACAGTCAACCCCACGGAGGACCCGGCGAAGGTGGAGACGGCGATCAGGAACCTCCTGGGAGACATCCCCCTCAGGAACGAAAGCCAGGGCGATTCAGTGGTCATCGAGGGGAGCCTCAGCGGCCTAGAGTCCCTGGGACCCTTCAGGGACTCCCTGAGCAGGGCGAGGATAAGGGACGCCGCCCGATCCCTACTCACCAGGATCGCCCAGGACGGCCTCATCTCCTTCGGCCTCAACAAGCAGGCCGCCTTCGCGGGGCAGGCATCGTTCCACGGCTCGGGGGAGTCGCCACTGGGCCCTATCCAGCTCACCATCAGAGGGGATGCGGACGTAATCATCGGATTCCTCTGCGGTTCGGGCTCGAAAAGACGATTTTGAGCCTCATCCATAGTATGTATTAATAAATATAATATATTTTATCATAATTTAATATGTAGTGCCGGGGTATAGATATTTATTTAAGTGTGATGCACAATTGCCTTCTGATCAACTATGGCAAAAAAGTTGACCCCATGGGAGTCACAGCTCGCCAACGTGAAGAAGATCTGTGACATCATGGGACTAGAACCTTCAGTCTTCGAGGTCGTGAGCCACCACAAGGAGATCCTCAAGGTCTCACTGCCCCTGAAAATGGACGACGGCACCATCAAGACGTTTGAGGGAGTCAGGATCCATCACAACGACGCACGAGGCCCCACCAAGGGCGGTATCCGCTACCACCCAGATATCGACATGGACACCGAGATGGCCCTGGCCGCTTGGATGACATGGAAGAACGCCGTGGTCGACCTCCCCTATGGAGGGGGGAAGGGCGGCATCAACGTCGACCCCAAGGCACTTTCCCCTGGTGAGCTGGAGAGGCTCACGAGGATGTACGCCTCCGCCATCACCAAGTTCGTAGGCGTCGACCTGGACATCCCGGCCCCCGACGTGGGGACGAACGCCCAGATCATGGCGTGGTTCGTCGACGAGTACTACAAGATGATCGGTAAGATCACACCCGGCGTCGTCACAGCGAAGCCCCTCTCTATCGGGGGGAGCCTGGGCAGGTCCACGGCGACCGGCAGGGGCGTCTACTTCGTCGGCGTCGAGGCGTCCGAGGCGTTTAACATTCCCATCAAGGGCTCAAAGGTCTCCATCATGGGCTTCGGTAACGTCGCTAGGAGCGCGGCCTTTAACTTCCACAACGCCGGCGCCAAGATAGTCGCGCTCAGCGACTCAAGGGGCGGCATCTACAACGCGAATGGCCTTGACCCCTACAAGGTGCAGGAGCACAAGGCTGCGACAGGCAAGGTCTCGGGCTTCCCGGGCGCCGAGGAGGTCGGTCCAGCCGGTACTCTGACCGTGGACTGTGACATACTCATCCCCGCGGCGCTCCAGAACGCCCTCACCAAGGACAACGCCGGAGACGTCAAGGCTAAGCTGATCCTCGAGGGCGCCAACGGCCCCACTCTACCTGAGGCGGACGAGATCCTCAACAAGAAGGGCGTGATAATCGTGCCAGACATCTGCGCCAACGCAGGCGGCGTGACCGTCAGCTACTTCGAGTGGGTCCAGAACAGGCAGGGCTACTACTGGACCGAGGAGGAGGTCGACGAGCGGCTCAAGAGGATCATGGTCAAGGCGTTCCACGACCTGAAGGAGCAGGCAGACAAGTACAACGTCCCCCTGAGGGGCGGCGCCTACGCCCTCGCTATCGGCAGGGTCGCCGAGGCGATGCGCTTCCTCGGAAGGATTTAGCACAAATTCCCAACTTTTTCTTTAATTTTTTAGACTTTTCGAAGAACGAGATACTGTGCTCACCTGGGTAGGCATCCAACGCGAGTGGGGTCGCTACCTCATGCCTTGAGAGGGCAATGAACGGTCAGCGTTACTTCTGGAGCGTCGAGGAGGTAGACCAGAAACTTCACCAGATCATGGTTAACATCTATTAGGCTGCGTACGATTCATCCAATATCTTCGGCAAGCCGGGCAGCTACGTCCCAGGCGCCAACATCACTAGTTTCCTCAAGGTAGCCGACGCGATGGTCGCCTAGGGATATCTAGCCAAAGCACCCTTAGGGACCTCTTTGCGGGTCCCTCAATTTTTATAATTTAAAATACGTTGCGGAGGCTATGACTAGTCCTCCTTGTAGATGTACCAGTAGAGGGTCGCAACGAAGAACGCCCCGCCGATGATGTTTCCTATGGTGACCGGGATCAGGTTGCCGATGAAGCCAGCCCACGTCAGGTTGCTCAGGTCCCCGGTGAACTGGGATGCGATAGAGGGAACGCCCATGAGCAGTATCCCGATGGGGATGAAGAACATGTTGGCGACGCTGTGCTCGTAACCCGACGACACGAAGGCCATGATGGGGAAGAGACACGCGAATATCTTCCCGATGGCGTCGTCGGTCGAGGTCGTCAGCCAGACCGCAAGGCAGACCAGCCAGTTGCAGAGGACTCCCCGGGCCATCAGAGGAATAAAGCCCAGGTTAACCTTGCCGTTGGCTATAGCGAGCGCCCTCAGTCCGAGAGCCCCGCCTCCAAGGTCGTAGAGGCCTCCAGCATAAACGAGGGTGACGAGGAGAAGTGCGCCGACGAGGTTGCCCCCGTAGACGATGGCCCAGCTCCTGACGACCTCAAGAAACCCCGTCCTGTTGGAGAGGCAGGAGAGGAGCACCAGGTTGTTCCCTGTGAAGAGCTCGGCTCCCGCGAGGACAACGAGCATGAGACCAACTGAGAAGACGGTGCCAGCGACCACCTGGGTGACACCCACACCGTACATCGGGATCATGTCCATCGAGGCTGTGGTCGCGAGCTGAGCGCCGAAGCCGATGTAGACGCCTGCCAGCACAGCCAGTAGGAACATCTTGCTGAAGGGAAGCCTTGCTTTTTTCTCCCCCGCGTCGCAGACCGCCTTCGCGATCTCCGGGGGTTTCCTGTTCACCATGGTATCAGTATCACTCCGTGAAGTCTTTACTTCTTCCCCCCTTTACTATAAAATAATATCCCATTCGTCGATACGCACTCGTTTGGGGGTTCCCCGACTCCGCTGGTGCGGGTAAAGGCTTAACTTCGTAATCAGGAGAACCCGTTGTGGTTGTCAAGGGCATGAGAGTGGAGATCCGGAGGGATGTGCTCAGGGCGATCCTGGCCTGGGCCGGGGAACGCCATCCATATGAGATAGTGCTCCTCCTCCGCGGCAAGGTGGGCAAGGAGGTTGCCACCGTCGAGGAGTTCCTCTTCCCGCCCTTCGCTTCGGGGGGCAGGGGTTCAGCCCGGTTCCCGGCGCACATGCTCCCGATAGACTTCTCGGTTATAGGTACCATCCATTCCCATCCGACGGGCGTGCCGAGGCCTTCAACGACTGACCTGAACCAGTTCTACGGGAAAATAATGATGATAATGGCTCACCCTTACCGTGAGGACTGCGTATGCGCCTATAACTCCAGGGGAGAGCCCCTCAAGATCAAGGTAATCGAAAGCCGTGGAGACCCTGCGTAGCATAGCCCAAACCTCCCACAATAAGTAAGAGGGGCGAGAGCCCGCACGTTGAGAAGAGGGCTCCCGGATAAAACTTAAATTAATAGTGTTCTTTATAAAGTGCTTATTGTAGGTGAAAGAAATGGTAGAAGTACTCGTTCTATACTACTCCAGGGGCGGGCGCACCCAGCAGATGGCTGATGCCATCGCCGAGGGTGTCGCAAGCGTCGATGATGCAACGGCAAAGGTGAAAAGGGTTGACTTCGCCCTGGCCACCGACCTCGTCGACTGCGACGCGGTGGCGATCGGATCGCCGAACTACTTCAGTTACATGGCGGGCCTCATGAAGGACTTCTTTGACAGGGCCCTCGCCATCAGGGACAGGACAGCGGGGAAGCCGGCCGCGGCGTTCACGTCTGGAGGGGGTTCCAGCGACACCGCACTGAAGAGCCTTGAGAGGATGATAAACTCCTTCAAGCTCGAGAAGGCGTTCGACGGAGTCATCTCCTCGGGGGAGCCCTCCGAGGCCGACCTCGCCAAGTGCCGGGAGATGGGCGCAGCCCTCGCCAAGGCCGCAAAGTAGAGTTCTCCATATTTTTACTAATTTCTCACATTTTTCAACGAGATTGGGAAAAGCTATTCTGTCCCTGCCTTCATATGAGGTTTCATGGTCGAAGAGTATGACGTCCTGATCGAGAACGCAAAGATCGTGGACGGAATCAAAGCAGTCTACACCGGCTCCATAGGCATTGGGGACGGGAGCATCGCGGCGATAGGGAAAGTGTCCGGAGATGCGGCGAGGGTTATCGACGCATCCGGTCTCATAGCTATGCCCGGATTCGTGGACTCCCACTCCCACGCCGACGGCAGCTTCCCGTGGTACCCTGACTCCCAGAGCGCAGTGCTGCAGGGGTGCACGACGGTCGTCGCCGGCCAGTGCGGCGGCTCACCCGCCCCCATCAGGGAGTACATGCGGGCACCGGGGGTCCTCACAGACGAGCTGTTCGAGAAGACCCCGTACCTTTACCACAGGCCGAGCTCGCTGATGACTCTGGAAGCGGTGAACGAAATGCTGGAGGAGAAGTACGGCTGGGGCATCTCATGGAGGACAATGGCGGAGTACTTCGAGTTCATAGAGGGGAAAGGCATCTCCATCAACTACGCCCCCCTTGTCGGCCACGGCACCGTCAGGTACGCCGTGATGGGGGAGGACTACAAGCGCCACAGCACCGAGGAGGAACTCGAAGAGATGAAGGTCCTCATCCGCCAGGCGATGGAGGAGGGCTGCATCGGCCTCTCAGCGGGGCTCGACTACGACCCCGACGTCTTCGCCGACAAGGCGGAGATGGACGCCTGCGTCGGCGTGCTCAAGGAGTACGACGGCATCTACACCCCCCACTGGAGGAGGACCGGGAGGCGCAGGAACGTCAAGGCGGGCACCGGGTACGCAGAGCCCCTCGACGGCATTCTGGAGGTGCTGGACACCTGCAGGAAGGCCGATGTGAGGATGAACATCGCCCACTTGGCGCCGGGCTGGCACACCATCCCCCCCATGACCCCCAGTATAGGAGACGCCATCGGGGAGGCGACGGTGAAGCCCATCGACGACGCCATAGCCGAGGGATTGAAGGTGAGCTTCGACTGCATCCCTTGGGAATGCTGGGAGCCCCTGCCCTACCTGTGCAGCGTCCACTTCACCCAGTGGCTCAGGCTCCTTGGCTCCAGAGAGAGGCTGGCGGAGTGGCTCAAGATCGACGAGTTCAGGAAGAAGTCCTGGGAGGAGATCGAGTCCGGGAAGCTCTTCCAGAGGGTCGTCATCAACCCGTGCCTCAACGCCACCCACTGGGCTGAGAACCTCTACATCACGAAGCACGACAACGGCAACTACGAGGACAAGCTTCTCTCAGAGACCGCCGAGGTCATGGGGAAGGACCCGTGGGAGGCCCTCTGCGACCTCATCGTCGAGGACCCCGACTCCCGGGGCTCCCACAAGGACTACAGGGGCCCCGAGGAGCAGATGAAGGTCTTCTTCAAGCACCCCATGGGCACCGTCGGCCTCGACGTCTCCGTCTGCGACGACAAGTGGGAGAGGAGAACGCCCCCCTACTCGATCCCCCTGCCCGACACCTACTCTGGGTACCCCAAGTTCCTCATGAGGTACGTGAGGGACGGGAACCTGTTCACCCTGGAGGAGACGGTACAGAAGTGCGCCACCCTGCCGGCCAGGTTCCACAAACTGGAGGGGCGGGGGGTTCTCTCCGTGGGTGCCCACGCCGACATCACCCTCCTCGACCTCCCGGGGATAAAGATCCTGGGCAAGCTCCAGGAGTCTAGGCAGTACCCGGAAGGATTCCCGTACGTGCTCGTGAACGGCACCATAGTCGTCGACGGGGGAAGGCACGTGAGCACGAGGCCCGGGCAGATCCTGAAGAGAGCTTAGCCCTCACCCCCCCTTTATATTCATCTTTTATTGGATGAAACACACGTTAACTCGGAGTTCATTTTGAGCGAGTTCAACGAGTACGGCAAGAGAATTGTGAAGCAGATCTGGCCCTCGAGCCACCCCCTGGCGGTGAAGATGCTCACGGACAGGGATCAGGTCCCCGAGGAGGCCAAGCGCCCCACCGTGGACTATGGCAAGTGTATGTCAACCTGCCAGGCCTTCGCCCTCTCCAGGAAGTACGGCGAGTGCGTCGCCCAGCTCTTCGAGGACATGTGGTGCCCCGAGCCCGTGATCGGCTTCGGCCTCACCGAGCCACCCCAGTACTTCCTTGATGGGAACAACCGCTACCCCGGCGGCGTCGTCTCCCTGGAGGCCGGGGAAAACTGGGCCAAGGAGTTCCCGAGGCTGGAGACAGGGAAGTACGTGGGTGTCGTCTCTGCCCCCCTGACCACTGCCACCTTCGAGCCCGACATCGCCGTCATCTACTGCAACTCCGCCCAGTTGACCAGGCTTCTCCTGGGGATTGCATACCACGATGGTAGGGACATCGCCACCGTCCTCGGTGGCCACGCCGCCTGTGTCTACGCCGTCGTGCCGGCTCTCCTTGCGGGGAGGTGCCAGGTCGCAGTGCCCTGCAGGGGAGACAGGGGTCGGGCCGGCGCTCAGGACGATGAGATGATCTTCTCTATGCCCAAGGACAGGATCGGGGATCTGGCGTACGGCCTCGAGCAGAAGGGGACGGGCACGCTGCCCCAGGGTTTCTCCCTAGTGCCCGAGTACGGGCTCTCCCCGAGCTACGCTGAGATGGCGCGGCAGATGGGTCAGCGAAGGGCAGACGGCTCGGAGATCGTGAGCCTCTCTGAGGCGGAGCGGAGGCGGGCCCTCCAGTACCGATAGTGTGCCGCGCGGGAGAATCCCCCCTTTTTTATTGGAAAACTCAAATCTGGGGCGTTACGAGGCGATTAAATTATACGTTTACTCTCCAAAGGTATTATAGCATGGCGAGGAAGCTGCCGAGCTACGAGGAGGTCGTCGACGCGGCCATCGACGTCTTCAAGCAGTACGACACAGCTTTGACCCTGCGGCAACTCTACTACCGCCTCGTCTCCAAGCATCTCTTTCCGAACACCATCAACAGCTACAAGCGCCTGAGCAGGCTAATGGTCCAAGCGAGGGAGCGGAGGGACGTCCCCGTCAACTGCCTTGAGGACAGGAGCCGCCGCATCCTCGGGAGGGGGGACACCGGGTATACGTCAGCCCAGGAGTTCCTGAGGAGGCGCTTCGCTAGCCTCAGGGAGAGCTACAAGGAGTTCAGGATGCCCATGTGGGACATCCAGAGCAGCTACGTCGTTGTGAGCCTAGAGAAGGACGCCCTCAGCCGGTTGGTGAGCGACATCGCCAACCAGTACTCGGTGAGGACCTTCCCCACCAGGGGCTACCCCAGCTTCACATACGTCCAGAGGATGGCGTCTTACATCAGGAACAGGCTCAATGGCAAGCCGACCACTGTCCTCTACTTCGGGGACTTCGACCCCAGCGGCGTCGACATCGAGAGGGACCTCACCGAGAGGCTGGGGAAGTACAACGCGGGGGACTTCCAGGTCCGCAGGGTGGCGCTTACTAAGGACCAGATCCTGA
>Ga0307379_10004336_pt1 | contig 20268 bp, 19 predicted proteins | sample UN2MG_FD_202237 | JGI IMG/M metagenome (GOLD analysis project Ga0307379, IMG submission 202237) | Soil microbial communities from Risofladan, Vaasa, Finland - UN-2 | ecosystem: Environmental > Terrestrial > Soil > Coastal area > Acid sulfate soil | place: Finland: Risofladan, Vaasa | collected... | reverse complement strand
ATGGTGGACATGGGCGTCAAGCCGTTCCTGGTGGCCAGTTCGGTCCAGGCGGTCATGGCCCAGCGGTTGGTCCGCGTCTTGTGTCCGGAATGCAAGGAACCCGACACGGAGATCAAACTGGCGACGCTTCGCGGCCTGGGCGTGACGGACGAGCAACTGAATCAGGCGACGTTTTTCCGCCCGGTTGGCTGCGAACATTGCCACAATCTGGGGTACCGCGGCCGGCTCGGGATCTTCGAGGTCATGGTGATGAACGCGGAACTGCGCGAAATGGCCTTCAAGCACCAACCTCTGAGCGAGATCCGACGGGCGGCTCGGGCCCTCGGGATGCGGGCGCTCCTCGAGGATGGGCTCATCAAAGTGATGCGGGGGATTACGACCCTGGATGAGGTCCTGGCGAGGGCCCATCGCGAGCAGGTCGGCGTGTAGCACTACGGCGCGACTTGCCGCGAGGCGGGTCTCCCGCCTTCGTCCCGACACGGACCGGGACTACGGCGGCCAGGCCTGACCCGCCTCGCAACGGCGAGAATGGGCTTTAACGCGCGAGCAGGTCGGCGTGTAGCGGCGAAAACGCCCTTAAGGGACCCGCCAGGGGGGCATGGCAGGGTTGGCGGCTTGTCTGCAGCCCCCGGCGCTGTTACAATAAAGTGGGCGATAACAAGGGTTTACGTTGTTTTGGGCGGCCGTGACGGCGGCTGGGTGAGGAGAGGGGGCGGCCGAAGATGCCGCCGATTTGCGGCCGGGAACGCGGGTTCGCAAGAGCGGACGATGATTCAGATTGACAAACTCCTGCAGTTCGTGGTTGCCAAGAACGGGTCGGACCTGCATCTGCACGTCGGCCGGCCTCCCGTGGTCCGCCTGCATGGCCGGCTGAAGAGCCTGGAGACCGATGTTCTGACGCCCGATGACACGGCCGGGCTGATGCGGAGTATCACGCCCGACCGCAACCAGCAGGAACTGGAGGACGTGGGCTCGACGGACTTCGGATTCGGTTTCCAGAACAAGGTTCGGTTCCGGGTGGCGGCGTTCAGGCAGCGCGGGCACGTGAGCCTGTCGCTGCGGCTGATCCCGTCGCGTCTGATGTCGCTGACCGAGATCGGGTTGCCGCCCACCGTCGAGTCGCTCCTGAGCCGCACGCGGGGGCTCTTTCTGGTGACCGGGCCGACGGGCTCCGGCAAGACGACGACCCTGGCCTCGATGGTCAACTACATCAACGAGAACTTCGACCGGCACATCATCACGGTCGAGGAGCCGATCGAGTACTATCACGAGCACAAGCAGTCGATCATCAATCAGCGCGAACTCGGCACCGATGTCAACTCCTTCAGCGACGCCGTCAGGCGGGCGCTTCGGGCCGACCCGGACGTCATTCTGGTGGGCGAGATGCGCGACCTCGACACGATGGAGGCCGCCATCCGTGCCGCCGAGACGGGTCACCTCGTCTTCTCGACGCTCCACACCACGGGCGCGGCCGGAACCGTCAACCGCATTGTCGATGCATTCCCGGTCGCGCAGAAGGAGATGGTCCGCGTCCAGTTGGCGAGTTCGCTCATGGCGGTGGTCTCGCAGACGCTTGTGCCTCGCATCGACATGCCCGGCCGCATCGCGGCCTACGAGTTCATGATGATCACGCCTGCGGCCCAGAACCTGATCCGCAAGAACGAGCCGTACCGGCTGGAGTCCTTCATTCAGACCGGCCGCAAGTGGGGCATGCAACTGCTCGACGATTCGCTGTGGGACCTGTACTCGCGCAAGATCATCGCGGTGGAGGAAATGCTCGAACGGTGCCAACGCCGCGAGGAACTCGAACAGAAACTGATGGCAACGGCTGAGGGACGCGAGGCGCTGAAGGGCATCGGCGGACCGTTGGACGTGTTGGACCTCAACAAGTTTCAGAAGACGACGGCCCGCTGACCCGCACACCGCCCGCGCAAGGAGAGGATAGCCTGTGAGCCGCGTACCGAGCCGGGAAGAAACTTCTGGAGTGACCGAGTCGGCCTCGACCGAGGCGCCGGACACGCCCAAGGCGACGAAGCGGAAGAAGAAGTCCCGGCCGAAAACGATGGCGGTGCCCACTCAGAAGCGCCTGGGCCAGGTCCTTCTGGACATGAAAAAGGTCACCCAGAAGCAACTGGACGAGGCGCTCGAGATCAAGCAGCAGAAAGGCGGCGCCATCGGTGCGGTCCTGGTGGATCTGGGTTACTGCGAGAAGGACGACATCTCGGCGGCGCTGGCCGTGCAGGCCGGGATGCGGCGCGTCCATCTGGACGAACTGGAGATCCCGCCCGAGGTCATCGACCAGATGGACGGGATGACGGCCCGCAGTTACAGCGTGGTCCCCATCGAGTTCGACGCGGGCATCCTGACGGTGGCCATGGCCGACCCGAACAACTTCCGGGCGCTCGATGAACTGCACATGCTCCTGGGCCACAACATCCGGGCCGCCGTGGCCGATCCGGCCACCGTTATCCGGGCCCTGGACAAGTACTACGCGCATGCCGAGTCCGTCGAGGCGGTCATCAGCGAGTTGGACGGCACCGCCGAGTGGATCGCCGACCACGAGGAGTCGATCGACCTGGAAGACATCCGGACGATGAGCGAGAGCCAGCCGGTCAAGAAACTGCTGAACCTGGTTCTGCTTCAGGCCATCCGCGACAGCGCCTCCGACATCCATTTCGAGCCGTTCGAGGACGAGTTCAAGATGCGGTACCGCATCGACGGCGTCCTCTACGAGATGGTTCCCCCGCCGCGGCACATCGCGCTGGCCGTGGCAAGCCGCATCAAGGTCATGGCGAACCTCGACATCGCCGAACGCCGCGTGCCTCAGGACGGCCGCATCGAACTGACCGTGGGCGGCAAACCGGTGGACCTGCGCGTCAGCGTCCTGCCGACCATGTTCGGCGAGAGCGTCGTGATGCGCGTCCTGGACCGGAGCCAGGTCGAACTCGACATCACCAAGTTGGGGCTCCGTGAGGATGAGCAGGACGTCATTGCGGACCTGCTCGGGCTCGCCAACGGCATCGTCATCGTGACGGGGCCGACGGGCTGCGGCAAGACGACCACGCTGTACGCGGCCCTGTCGGCGATCAACCGCGTCGAGACGAAGATCATCACCACCGAGGACCCGGTCGAGTACGACATCGAAGGCCTGATCCAGGTTCAGATCAACGCGGACATCGGCCTGACGTTTGGCCGATGCCTGCGGCACATTCTGCGGCAGGACCCGGACGTGATCCTCGTCGGCGAGATCCGCGACCTGGAGACGGCCCATATTGCCATCCATGCGTCGCTCACCGGTCACCTTGTGTTCTCGACCCTCCACACGAACGACGCGCCGACGGCCATCACGCGCCTGTTGGACCTGGGCCTTGAGCCGTACCTGGTGACGGCGACGCTCGAAGCGATCGTGGCGCAGCGGCTTGTCCGCAAGATCTGCATGAACTGCCGGGCCGAGTTTCAGCCCAGCGAGGAGATGCTCTCGGAACTCGACCTGAAACCCGAAGAGGTACGCGGCCGCACCTTCTACTTCGGCAGGGGGTGTGAGGCCTGCAACAACACCGGGTACAAGGGCCGGACCGGCATCTACGAGATCATGCACATCGACGACCCCCTGCGCGATCTCATTATGCAGGACTCGTCCACGAACGTGATTCGCGATGAGGCGAAGAAGCGAGGCATGAGGACCCTGCGCGACACCGGACTCATGGCCATTTACGACGGCATTACCACAATCGAGGAGGTCATCTCGGCTACCGTGACCGAAGGGTGACGGACGCCGCGAGGAAGGAGGCCCACCGATGCCGGTGTTCCAGTACGAGGCGATGGATGCGCGAGGCCAGGAGGTTCGGGCGGAGGTCGAGGCCGGCAGCCAGGAAGAAGCCATCACCAAGATCCGCGCCCTCGGCCATTTCCCCACGCACGTTCGCTCCAAAGGCAAACGCGCCAAGGTGGCTGCCGTCGGGCCAAGGAAGAAGGGCAAGACCTTCTCCCTCGGCAGGGTCGGAAACAAGCAACTGACGCAGTTCACCCGGCAGATGTCCACGCTCCAGGACGCGGGGCTGCCGATCCTGCGGAGCCTGCGCATCCTTGAAGGCCAGACCAAGCCGGGCGTCTTGCGAAACGCCCTCCAGGACATCGTCGAGGACGTCGAGGCCGGTTCGACCCTGTCGGAGGCCATGGAAAAGCATCCCAAGGCGTTCGACAGCCTGTACGTGCATACCGTGCGGGCCGGGGAGGCGGGCGGTGTGCTCGATCAGATTCTCCGGAAACTCGCCGACTTCAAGGAAAAGGCCATGGCCCTGAAACGCCGCATCGTCGGCGCCATGGTCTACCCCGTCATGGTCATCGGTGTGGCCGTGATCATTCTGGTGGCCATCATGTGGTTCATCGTGCCGAAGTTCGAGGAGATCTTCCGGAAGTTCGACATCAAGGGCGGCCTGCCCGCCCCCACGCAGGTGCTGATCACGTCCTCCGAGACCGTCCGGGACTACTGGTTCCTTCTCCCGCTCGTTCCCTTGGGCCTGTGGCTGATCCTCAAGGCGATCCGGTCCACCGAGTTCGGGCGGTACACGCTGGACTGGATCAAGATGCAGTTGCCCGTCGTCGGCAGCATCGTGAACCGTCAGGCGGTCGCCACGTTCGCCCGGACCCTTGGAACGCTCATCGCGTCCGGCGTGCCGATCCTCGAAGCCCTCAACATCACCCGCGCGACCGTCGGCAACGCGGTCGTCGCCAAGGCGCTGGGCCAGGTGCACGACTCGATCCGCGAGGGCGAGAGTATCGCCGGGCCCCTGCGCGCCAGCGGCGTGGTGGACCCCATCGTCGTCAACATGGTGGACGTGGGCGAGGAAACCGGCGAACTCGACAAGATGCTCACCAAGGTGGCCGATACCTACGACGAGGAAGTGGACCACCTGGTCGGCAGCCTCGTCAGTGCGATGGAGCCGGTCATGATCATCTTCCTGGGCGGCACGATCGGGTTCATTGTGATTGCGCTGTTCCTGCCGCTCGTGACGCTCATCGAAACGGTCGGGAAGAAAGGTTAGGACGACGCCGCGACCCGCTCGCCGGGCCCGGCACCGTCAAACGCGGCGCGTCCGAGGAGACACCGGATGTTCAGGCCGAGACGCAGGCGCGGGTTCACGCTGATTGAACTGCTGGTGGTCATCGGAATCATCGGCGTTCTCATCACGCTCCTCGTGCCGACCGTCTCACGGGCCACCGTCATGGTCCGCGAGCACGTGACACGTTCGACCATCAAGGAACTCGAAGTCGGGCTCGAGGCGTTCAAGGCCGACTTCGGCCTCTACCCGCCGAGCCAGCCGTACGTATCCAACGACCCCGCCGCGGGCCAGCGCGCGACCGGCGCCGCCAACCTGACCTATTACCTTCTCGGGCCGGGACGGTCGGGTTGGGGCACTGCCGGCGGGGGAATCATGCCGTTCGGCAGGGCCCGCCCCAGCCGCTCGTACGGGCCGTACTTCCGGGCCGACGAAGACGCGATGAGGTACTACGAAGATGCCGGCAGGGAAGGCCAGGTGGCCGGGTTCCTCGACCGCTACAATCCGGCCGGCGTCATTCTGTACTTTGCCGGAAGGCTCCTCGCAGACGGCAACACGCGGTTCTACTGGGCGGACTGCAACGACGGCGGCGCGGATCAGCGGGCCATGACGAACTATGCCTCCGAGGAGTACTTCCAGCAGTGTGCCATGGAGCCCCAGGGGCGGACCCAGGCCGCTCCGACGCGGTATTACCGGCAGGACTACTTCCTGGTGTCGCCCGGGTTGGACGGCCGGTATGGCGCGATCCTGCAGAACCAGAGCACGGGGGAATGGGACCCGACGGACCTCGGCACCGCCGGGGCTCACTGCGACGATATCGGAAACTGGAAGCGGTACAACGAGCCGTGACCGGCCCGGGACGTCCGATGGAGGTTGACGCGATGGAACGCTTACGCCACACGAGGACCCGTGCGTCGGTCGGGTTTACGCTCGTCGAACTGCTGGTCGTCATGGGCATCATCGGCCTGCTCGTCGGCCTGTTGATGCCCGCGGTCCAGAGGGCCATCATCGCCGCCCGCGTCGGTCGCACCAAGGCCATCATCCAGTCCCTGTCCGTCGGGCTCGAGGCGTTCAAGGCCGACTGGGGGGTGTATCCGCCCAGCGACAACGGCGGCGACGACGATCTCGAAGGCGCAAGCAGCAACTGGACCGGCGCCCCCCTGATGGGCTACGCCCTCATGGGCCCCGACGGGAAAGGCTGGGGCGTCAGGGCGGCCGACCAGAGCGGCGGCTCGTCCGACTGGGTCCTGCCCTTCGGCGGTCAGGCCAGGAAGGCCTACGGCCCGTACTTCACCCAGGAGTCGGGCGACACGTTGGCCATTCGTGATGCGTTCCCCACCTTCGGCGAATCGGTGGGCCTCATCCTGTATTACCGCTTCGACCCCAGGGGGACCTCGGGCGAGAGCGACCTGTACGGGAACTACGAGCATGATGATAACCCGGCCGGCGCCGGCGACTGGCGCGACTACAAGGGGTTCAACGACAGGAACCACTTCCTGCTCAGTGTCAGGTACGAGGACATGAATCGCGTTTCCAGGTGGCAGAGAGAGGACTACCTGCTGATCTCCCCCGGTCCTGACCGATACTATGGACACGTTTACTTCGATCCGAGGAACCCGGACGTGGTCAGGGCGGCGACGCAGAACGACGCCGAGTCCGGGAAGGCCGTGTACGACGATGTCACGAATTTCCTGTGATGTCGCCTTTGGCGAAGGAGCCGTGACAATGGACGGCCGAAACGAACCCGGCGGCGCCCGCGCTTTCACGCTCGTCGAACTGGTCACCGTGATGGGCATTCTGGCCATTCTGGTTGCGCTTATCGTCGGTGCGGGAGGGGCCGTGAGCGACATCGCGGCCAGGAAGGCGACGGAGCGACTCCTGGCGAGTCTCGACGCCGCCCTCCAAGGCTACTACGACGACTGGGGCAAGTTCCCGTGGTACCGATCGGAGAGCGACCCGGATCTGGCCGAACTCCTGGGAAAAGTGTCCGGCGCCGGTATCACCCTCGCGGAACGCAGGGCCAAGCCGAGTTACTGCCCGATTCCGGTACCCGGGAGTTATGAGAACAACGTCGAAGCCATGCTCTATGCCACGCTCAATATGCGCGAGCGACACGGGCCTTACATGCATGCCGGCAACGAGAACGTCAGGCTTCTTCCGTACGGCACCCGCATGGACTTCCGCGTCTATGTGGACGCCTGGGGACGGCCCATCCACTACTTCCCGCCGCAGAAAGACAGCAGCGGCAATCTGCAGCCGATGCCGCTCCTCATGTCCGAGGGACGCACGGCGGACATCTTCAGTCATGTGACCCAAAGCGGAGACATGTGGCCCAACCGGAGCAAGGCCGACAACCTGGCCAACTATGATCTCCACGCGCTGGGTGTTACCCGGATCGATGCAGGAGATCGCAAGTACTGACCCCGGGGATGATTCCTTCTCGGGGCAGAGAGGCAGCCGGATGAGAAGCAGGAACGCCTTCACGTTGGTCGAAATGCTTGCCGTCGTCGGGATCATGCTCGTCCTGATGACCGTGACCTTCGGCATGTTTCGCCTGTTTGCCGAGCGGACCGGCCCGGATGCCGCCATGGCCAGAATCCAGGCCTTCCTCAACGGCGCACGCAGCCACGCCGCCGCCACCGGACGCGATGCCCGCGTCGAGTTCAAATCCAGGGACACGCGCAACGACATGATGCAGGGCTCGACCCTCGCGCTCCAGGAGTATTACTACAACGCGTCGAACAGCAGATGGGAGTGGCGGAATGTGCCCGGCAGCCAGGCCCTGGCGTTTCGCGACGGCGTGTACGTCTGTCGCGGCCTGCCCAATGTGGGCAGCGCAACGCCACCGCCCCCGGTCGATCCGAGGAACCCCAGGCCCGACGACGTCGCGAGGTGGCGGCAGTACGAGCAGCAGGTGTTCGGCAAGATCGAGACCCATGCCCTGAGCGGCAAGGAACTCGGCGCCGAGCACGACGGGTTCTATCTCGAGTTCTGCCCGGCCGGATTCCCGCCCGCCAACCCCAGAACCAACGACGCCGATATCGTCCAGGACGGTCTGACCATCATTCAACTGGCCGGCCGAAGGGTGACCGGCCATGCCTTCTACGCACTGAACACCAACACCGGCACACGGCTCGTTTTCGAGTAGCGCCCGAGCCGCGTGATGACGGCTTCGAGGGCCAGGGGCTCGCCCCTGGCTTCGTTCTCAAGTGCATGCCCGGAGAGGCGCGGTGCACGAAGTCGCGCTAGCCCATGCCGTCTGGCGACAGGTCGTGGCCGAGATGCAGAAGTTGCCCGACCGCCGCCTCACCGGGGTTGACGTGGCCGTCGGCGCCCTGAGCGGCGCCGACCCGGAATCGCTCGACTTTGCGATCGGGCTCCTCGTGGCCGAATCCGATTGGCCGGGTGCAGCCGTGCACGTGCGGAAGGAGCCCGTCGTCCTGGTCTGTCGCGGTTGTGGACGCGAGTTTCCGATGGAGGAGTTCCGGCTGGTCTGTCCCGACTGCGGCGGCGCCGACGTTGAGCCGGTTCGCGGCACGGAGTTGCGGCTGGAATCGCTGGAGGTTGAATAGGGCGATGGCCGAGCGAATCCGCCTCGAGAGAACGATTGTCACGGAGAACGACCGCCTGGCCGCCGCCCTGGCCGAGCGGTTCGACCAGGCGGGCCTGCTTGCCGTGAACCTGATGAGTTCGCCCGGCGCCGGCAAGACGTCCTTGCTGGAGCAGACCGCCCGCCGCCTCGCGGGCCGCCTGCGCATGGCCGCCGTCGATGGCGATCTCGCGACCGACCGCGACGCTCGCCGCATCGTCGATGCCGGCATGCCTTGCCGCCAGATCAACACCGGCCGCGGGTGCCACCTGAACGGCCGACAGGTGGCCGAGGCCATCGAGGCGTACAACCTGGCCGAACTCGACATCCTGTTCATCGAGAACGTGGGCAACCTCGTCTGCCCGGCGTCCTTCGACCTGGGCGAGCACCGACGCGTCGTCGTTTCCTCGACGCCCGAGGGCGACGACAAGCCGGCCAAGTACCCCGTGGCCTTCCTTGGCGCCGACTGCGTCGTGCTCAACAAGATCGACCTGGTGGACGCGACCGATTTCTCGCTCGAGGCGTACCGCGGCTTCGTCCGCGACCTGGGGATCGACGTGCCGCTGCTGGAACTCTCGTGCAAGACCGGCGAGGGACTCGATGCCTGGTTCGATTGGCTTCGCGCCCAGCGCGGGGCCGTGGGCCGTCGGACGGCGCCGTCGTCGGAATGATTTCCTTGGACGCCGCGCTCCCTGTGGTATAATGGGAGGTTGACCAGTCAGGAGGATGCCCCGTGGAACAGTTGGCTTTCTGGATGCCGGGACCGTGGGAACTGGCGATCATCGCCATCATCGCCCTCATTCTGTTCGGGCGGCGACTGCCGGAGGTCGGCAAGAGCCTCGGCAAAGGCATTGTCGAATTCAAGAAGGGCCTGAGGGAAGTCCAGGACGAGGTCACCAAGACCGCCGACGAGATCGACAAGGCCGCCGACGATACCTAGAGCACCGTCCTGGGCAGCGCCCGCGCCGTGTCGAGCCGCCTGCGGCTTGGTGGGCGGCTCGTTGCGCTGGCCGCGATGTGCCGTGCAAGGGAGATCGGTCATGCCTATGCTCGCCTTCTGGATGCCGGGGCCGTGGGAACTGGCCATCCTGGCGGCCTGCTTCATGTTCTTCGTCGTGCTGGCTGCGGCTGTCGTGGTGGTCGTGGTGCTGGTGGCGCGCAAGAAGTCCGCCCCGCCTGCCGCCGCCCCGCAGCCGCCGACCGACGTGCCGCAGCCGCCGACCGACGCCTCGCCCCCTGCGTGACGCCGGCGGTATCCTGCCGCTCCTCCTGAGGGTCGCCCCAGACCGATGCTCGCCTTCTTCAATCTCGGCCCGTGGGAACTCGTCATCATCCTGGTCGCCCTGGTGGTGCTTCTGGGTGGGCCTGTTCTCGTCATGGCGGGGATTGTGTGGTTCAAGCGGTGGCGGCGCGAGGGGCAGGCGCGCGGCAAAGCGAGAGAATCGTAATCTCCGGCCGGCAGGCGAAACGGACCTTCAGCAGCCACCCCAGGCCCCGGTTGATGTACAACCACGACCCGCCCACCGGGTGAAGCCCTTCGTAACGGCGCTTGTTTCTGACCGGCAGGATGGGCGGCCCGACCAGCGGCACCTGGACCTGCCCCCCGTGTGTGTGGCCTGAAAGGATGGCCCCGGCGCCTGCTGCGGCCAGGGCGTCGGCGGCGTCCGGATTATGGCAGAGGACGATGCTGGCGGCGCCCTTCGGAACCTCCCGCAGCGTTTTCTCCGCATCGAGGCGGCCGGACCACAGGTCCTCGGTCCCCGCGATCCACACGTCCTGACCGTCTTGCGTCAGCCGCAGCGCTTCGTTCCGCAGGACGCGAACCCCCGCGCGCGGCAGGGCGTCGGCCACGGCCTGGGCTTTGGCATGCCTGGCCGGCCGGACGACGCCGTAGTCGTGGTTCCCGAGGCACGCAAACACGCCGAGGGGCGGCGTCAACCTCTCGAACAGCCCCGCCACCGCCTCGGCGTGCCGGGCCTGCCGACCCGTCACGAAGTCGCCCGCCACCGCCACGAGGTCCGGCTTGAGGTCGGCCAGACGCCGGAGCCCTTCGGCCAGATAGTCGAGCGGCACCTGTGGGCAGTGGTGAAGGTCCGCAATCAGACCCACCCGTACGCCTTCCCACGGCGCAGGCAAGTCCGGCACCGGCAGGTCGCGCTGCACGACGTCGATCCAGGTCGGCTCGACCCACCGGGCGTAGGCGGCGGCTCCGGCGCCGGCCGCCGGCAGCCCCACGGCTGCGCCGAGCAGACACCGGCGCGTGAGCCGGCGCGGGCGGCCCCCTTTCGCGTTGGCGCCTGGCGTGGCCATCACGGCGGTACTGTACACGCAGCGCAAGAAGGCTTGCAAGTCTCCGCTGTCTTGGTAGAATATGCCGCTTTGTGGGGCGGCGGGGTGGTCTGCCGCCCGGGGCGACCGTTTCCGCGGAGGTGACGCTGTGGCTGACGCAATGAGCGAAATCGAACGGGCGTGCATGGAAGGGCGGAGCGAGGAGGCCGAGAGGCTTCTCGCGCAGACCCGCGACGGCCAGGGCGAAACCGCCGCCTACCACTATCACCTGGGGTACGTTCGCGAGGCCCAGGGCCGCTATGAAGGCGCCATCGATGCCTACGAGCGAGCCCTCCAACTGCAACCGGCGCACCGGGCTACTCTCTTCCGCCTGGCCTACCTCTACGACCTTCGGGGCGGAGAGGATCTGGCCATCGACTACTACAAGCAGTGCGTCCAGCAGCCTCCCGTCTACGAGGGGGCCTTAATCAACCTGGGCGTCCTTTACGAAGACGCCGGCCGTTACGATGAAGCCATTGCGTGTTTCAGCCGCGTCCTCAAGGCCAACCCCAACCACCAGCGGGCCAAGTTGTTCCTGCGCGACGCCCGGGCCTCCAGGTTCATGTATTACGATGAGGAGAGCGAACGCCGACGCGACAAGCGGAACCAGGTTCTTGAAATCCCCGTGACGGACTTCGAACTCAGCGTCCGAAGCCGCAACTGCCTGCGCAAGATGAACATCAAAACCTTGGGCGACCTCATCCAGCACACCGAGCAGGAACTGCTCTCCTACAAAAACTTCGGCGAGACCAGCCTCCAGGAGATCAAGGATATGCTCGCGTCGAAGAACCTCCACCTGGGTATGACCGTCGAGGGAAAGGAACACAAGATCGGCACGCCGATGCCGGCAGCCCCCGTCATCATGGCCACGCCCTCACGCGACGACGGCGAGAGCGTGGTTATCGCCGACCTGGAACTCAGCGCACGAAGCCGCAAGGCCCTCGACCGGCTTGCCATCGCAAGCCTGGGCGAACTCGCGAATCTGACCGAGGAACGGTTGCTCGCCTGCAAGAACTTCGGCGAAACCTCCCTGAACGAGGTCAAGCAGGTGCTTCGCCGCTACGGTCTTGCCTTGAGCGGCTGACCCGGCCAGCCAAAGTCCGGAGTCCAAAGGACACAGCCGACGTGTGAGGCGGCCGGGGGTTTTCGGAACCGTCTCCGTGATCCTTGACTTTGGACTTTGGACGTGAGACGCTGAACTTTGGACTCCGAACTTTGGGCGCCTCTCTCCTTGTCCACGTGTGTTGCGGCGAGTGCGTAGCGGCCATTCTGGAGCCGCTTCGCCGCGCGGGGCCGTTCGCGCTCTTCTTCCACAATCCGAACATCCAGCCGCTCCTCGAGTTCCGCCGGCGGGCCAAGAGCGTCCAGGTCCTGGCCGACACCGAACGCCTCGACGTGCTGGTTGACCTGGCCTACGACCCCAAGGCGTTCCTGAAGGCCGTGCCGTGGGACCGGCCACGGCGGTGCCTGGCGTGCTACCGGTTGCGCCTGGCCGAGACGGCCCGCGTTGCCGCCGAGCGTGGGTGCACCACCATCACCACGACGCTCTTGACCTCGGTCCACCAGGACCACGCCGCCGTCCGTGCCGTCGGCGAAGAGGAGGCGGCGGCCAGGGGACTCCGGTTCCTTTACGAGGACTGGCGCCCGCTGGCGGAGCATGGGCACGAGGAAGCGAAACGCCGGAACCTGTACCGGCAGCAGTACTGCGGCTGCATCTTCAGCGAAGAGGAACGGTTCGCCCCGACCAACCTGCACCTGTTTCGAGGAGGGGCTCGCGCGGGGCGCGAGTGCTGCGGAGGTAATACGTGATGAGACCTGCTGCACGGGACGGGCGCACCGCCGGCGCGATGGTTGCTCGAACCGCCTTGATGGTCTGCGTTACCGTCGGCTCGTTCAGCGGCTGCGCGTGCGAACGGCCCCGACGCGCCGCACGCATGGGGGCCGACGTGCCCCTCATCCGCGTTCGACTCGGCAGCGATGCACGATCGGTGGCCGTGGCGGTCGAGGGGTCGTGGCGGCTGACGGGCGGCCAGGGAGAGATCGCTTCCGGGAAGCGCCTCGACTGGACACAGGTTACGGCCACCGGCGGCCATCTGGTCTTCGGGGGCATCGCCACGGTCAACGGAGCCGTGGAACTGGCCGGCGCGGACGACGGGCCCGTCCAGGTCTCGCAAGCCGTCGGCGGCAAGGCAAGGCGGCGCAGTTACCGCGGGACCCTGCGGGTCGCACCGACCGGCGAGGGCGCCGTGCGGCTGGTCAACGTCTTGCCGATGGAAGCGTACCTGGCGGGGGTGCTCGCCAACGAACTGTACCCGTCGTGGCACGTGGAGGCGTACAAGGCCCAGTGCATCGCCGCTCGCGCCTACGCGCTGAGGGAACGCAATGCGCGCCGCCGCCACGACTTCGACGTGTACGACTCGACCCTCAGCCAGGTCTACGCCGGTGTCGGCACGGAGACCGACACGGCGTGGGAGGCCGTGGAGGCCACGTGGGGCGTTGTCGCAACGTGCAGGTCGGCCGACGGCAAGCACGCCCTGTTCAGAACGTACTACCATTCGACGTGCGGGGGCGACACCGTACCGGCCGAGAGCGTGTTTGGGGGTTCAACGCCGGCGCCGCTCGTGGGGGGCACGCGGTGCACCTATTGCCGCGAGTCGACCAAGTACCGTTGGCCGGCGGTCGTGTTGACGAAGCGGGACGTGAGCGATGCCCTCCGGCGCAGCGGCTTGGCGACGCTCACGGCGCTGGGCGACGTGTGGCGCGTCGAGGTCGCCACCCAGACCGGCCGCGACGGACGGGCCCAGCGGATCCGCATCGTCGATACGGCCGGCAAGTCGGTCCTGCTGCGGGCCGGGTACTGGCGGATACTCGTCGGGGCCTCGAAAGTGCCCAGCACGTGGTTCACCATCGAAGACCGCGGCGACCGCATTGCACTGACCGACGGACGCGGGTACGGCCACGGCGTCGGCCTGTGCCAGTGGGGCGCCCAGTACCTGGCGGCCCACGGCAAGACCGGCGAGGAAATCGTCCGGTACTACTATCCGAAGGCTGAACTGGTCCGGGTGTACTGAGAAAACAATGGCGAATGGCGAAGCCCGAATGACGAATCAAACAGCAAGGCCGAATGCCGAATGACGAGGCGTGCACCGGTGCCGCCGGTTGGCTGTTCGTCATTGCTGTTTGGTCATTCACTCGTCATTCGGGCTTCGTCATTCGTCATTGGGGGCCGGGAATGATGGTGTCTGACCTGTTTGCCTGGAAGCCCGTTGGCGTCGCGGCCCGTGCCGGCGGCCCTCGTCTCGGCCGCCTCGCGACGCCGCACGGCGCCGTCGAGACGCCTGCCTTCATCCCGGTCGGCACCAAGGCGACCGTCAAGGGCGTCTTGCCGGAGACGCTCCGCCGGATCGGCGTCCAGATGGTGCTGGCGAACACGTACCACCTGGCGCTTCGGCCCGGGGCCGACGTGGTCCGCGACCTTGGCGGCCTGCACGCCATGATGGCCTGGGACGGGCCTATTCTGACCGACAGCGGTGGCTTCCAGGTCTTCAGCCTGGCGGCGCTGCGGGAGGTGACCGACGACGGCGTGACGTTCCGCAACCATATCGACGGGGCCGAGATGACGCTTAGTCCTGAGTCGGCCGTGGCCGTGCAGAACGACCTGGGGGCCGACATCATCATGGTCCTCGACATCTGCCCCCCGTACCCCTGCCCGCGCGACCAGGTGGCTGAGGCCGTTCGCCGCACCCTCGCCTGGGCCGAGCGCTGCCGCGCGGCCCACGATCGCCGCGACCAGGCCCTGTGGGCCATCGTCCAGGGCGGCGTGGAGCGGGACCTGAGAGCCGAGTGCGCCGAGCGTCTCGTCGCGATGGACTTCGCGGGCTACGCCATCGGCGGCGTAAGCGTCGGCGAGGGGCACGAGCACCTGCGGGACGTGGTCGGCTGGACGGCGCCGCTTCTGCCGGCCGACCGTCCGCGGTACCTGATGGGTGTGGGCGAGGTGCGCGACGTCGTGGCGGCCGTCGGGATGGGGGTGGACCTGTTCGACTGCGTTCTGCCGACGCGAAACGGGCGCAACGCCTCGGCCTATACGGCCGACGGCCTGATCCGCCTGCGGAACGAGCGGTTCCGGGCGGACGCTCGGCCCATCGAACAGGACTGCGACTGCCCGACGTGCCGCTCGTGGAGCCGGGGGACGCTGCGGCACCTGTTCGCGGCAGGGGAGATGCTGGGGCCGATCCTGGTGAGCATCCACAACCTGCGCTTCTACACGCGGCTGTTCGAGCGTCTTCGCGGGTGGGTCCGCGACGGCCGGTTCGAGGCCGAGACGCAGGCGTTACTTGACAGGTACTACCGAAATCACTAGAAAGAGTGCTCTTTGCCCGGCCCCGCTCCGGGCGGTCTGCCTGCCTGCGGGGCCTTGGTTACGAAAGGAACGCACCGTGCAGACCTACGCCATCATTGCGGAAGAGGCCGCGCCGCAGCCGGAAGATCAGAAGCCGCAGGAGCCGTGCAGTTGGCAGATGATGGTGCCGATGCTCCTGGTCTTCGTGGTCCTGTATCTCGTTATGATCCGCCCCCAGCAGAAGAAACAGAAGGAGGCGCAGCGGAAGAAGAAGGAGATGCTGGGCGACCTCAAACGCAACGACCACATCATGACGATCGGGGGCATCCACGGCGTTGTGGCCTCGGTCGGCGAGCAGGAGGTCACGATCAAAATCGACGAGAAGGCCGACGTGAAGATGCGCGTCTCGCGCGACGCCGTCAGCAGAGTCGTCGGCAAGGACGAGGAGGGAGCCGGCGAAGAGGGCGGGACAACCCTCGGCGACGGCTCAGACGCGGGCAGGTAGTACTGCGACGCTACGTTGCGCGGCGGGTCTGGAGTGCTCGCCGCGTGAAGGGCTGTTCAACGCGGGAGAACGCGGTTCTCTGCGCGGTGGGTGCGGAGACCCACCGTGCCAAAGCGCGGGCAAGGCAAGAGCATACTAGAAAATCGAGGCCGCAATGAGTCGATGGGTTTACTGGGTCAGTCTGGTTTTCATCGTTGTGGTGGCGGGGTTCCCGCTTTACGGGATCCTGTCGGATCCGCAGGGCGATGTGCGGGACCTGTTCCGCCTGGGCATTGACCTGGAGGGCGGAACCAGTCTCATCTACGAACTGCGCCCGCCCAGTGGGGGCGGCACCCCACCCGATGCCCGATCCGCCAAACGCGTCATCGAGGGGCGCATCAATCCCGAGGGGACGCGCGGGTACACCGTCCGCGCGGTCGGCAAGCAGCGGCTGGAGATCGTCCTTCCCGGCCGGCAGACGCGCGTCAGCATCCATGCCGAGGCCGTCACCAAGGAGATCCTGGAGTCGGCCGAGCAGCGCGCCAAGAAGCGGAAAAACACGACGGCGGTGGACAGCATCACGGCCAACCGCGACGCGCTGCTTGCCGGCACGCGGCTGGTGGTCCGGATGACGCCGCCGCTGTACCTCGACGACATCCAGAACCGCATCGCCCGGTCCGTCCGCAGTCTGCCGACCGAGAAACGCGCCTTGCTGACGGCTGTGGGCCTCGTGCGCGCCAAGGAACAGTGGGAGCAGGTCGAGATTCTGGTGGCTGTCCCGCCGGCCGACAAGGGGAAGGTCGGCGATTGGCGGGATCTGGTCATGACGGCCCTGGCCACGCAGCGCGACGTGACGCGCGTGAAGCGGCTGGTGCGGCAGGCGGGGTTTCTGGAGTTCCGCATCGTGGCCGACAAGGTCAAGGACCGCGACAAGGGCGCGAACTTCGAGAGGCTCCTCAGCCTGAAGCAGGCCGGCCAGCCCTCGGGCGACGCCCGATACAAGTGGTATCCCCTCGCCAAGGGATGGCAGTGGTACAGGAACGGTGCGCTCGATGCCTGGAACTTCGTCTACGTGGTGGATGAGGAGAGCCAGACGGTCGAGGCCCTGGTCGATGTCTCCGACGGCCAGAACGTGACGGGCAAGGACCTGAGCGGTGCCCGTCCCTCTTCGCAGGACGCCGAACCGATCGTCGTGTTCTCCCTCAAACAGGAAGCGGGGGCACGCTTCGCCCGCCTGACGCGGCCCGAGATGCGGAACCGCCAGATGGCCATCATCCTCGACGGCGTCGTCCAGTCGGCCCCGGCGCTACGGGCCACGCTCTCGACCGGCGGCATCGTCGAAGGCTACCGCAACGACATCCGCACGCGCGACGAGGTCGTCACCATTCTGAACTCCGGTCAACTGGCTGCCAGCCTCGGCGACCCCGTGACCGAACGGACCGTGGGTCCGGAACTCGGGGCCGACAACATCCGGAGGGGCTTTCAGGCCAGTCTCATCGGGTTCGGCCTGGTCGTCCTGTTCATCCTCATCTACTACCGCTTCGCCGGCCTGGTGGCCAACGTCGCGCTCATTCTGAACCTGGTGCTCATCATCTGCATCATGTCGCTGGTGCGGCAGGCGTGGACACTGCCGGGCATCGCGGGTCTGATTCTGTCGCTGGCGATGGCCATTGATGCGAACGTCCTCATCTACGAGCGTCTCCGCGAAGAGAAGGGCAGGGAGGGCAGCCTGGGCTTCGCCCTGAAGAAAGCGTACCAGCGGGCGTTCCGCACCATCCTGGACGCCAACCTGACGACGCTCATCCCGGCGTTCGTGCTCCTGTGGCCGGGCCTGGCGACCGAGGAGGTCAAGGGCTTTGCGGTCGTCATGATCATCGGCATCCTCGTCAGCATGTTTACGGCCGTGGTGGTGACGCGCATCATCTTCGAGACGGCCATAAAGTGGGGTCTCGTCAAGCAACTGAAAATGTTCCAGTTGTTCGCCGCCCCGAACCTGAATTGGATGCGGTTTGTGCGGCCGGCGGTGGTGGTGAGCGGGGGACTGGCGGCGCTCGGGGTCATCCTCTTCTTCACCCGCGGCGAAGGAAAGTACGACATCGAGTTCACCGGCGGCACGCAGGTCGAACTGATCGTCCAGGTGCCCCAGGGTCAGACGGAGGTACCCATCTCGACCGTCCGCGGACGCGTGACCGGAGTTCTCGGCCCGTCCGCCACGGTCCAGGAACTGGAGTACGCGTACGAAGCGGCCGAGGGCGAGATCGACCGGTTCCTCATCAGCGTGCCTGCCACCGGCGAGGCCGCCGCGGGCGAGGCCGCCGTCAAGGAAGCCCTGTCGAAAGCCTTTGCCGACATGCGGCCGGAACTGGGGACCAGCAGCGTTCAGGCAACTGCATCGGAGATTACCGAGGCGGAGATCCGCCGGCGCCTGGAGTCGAACCGACCGGCCGGAGCGAAGGGACCGGCCGGCGCCAAGGGGGCAGACCCCAAGCCGGCCGAGGCGAACGTGGCCGGGGCGACGCCCGCCGGACCCCCGCCCGCCGAGGAGAAGCCTGCGGCCGCTCCCTCTGCCCGGTACATCCCGTCCGAGGAGCGGCAGTTCCTCGGCAAGATTCGTATCCTGGCCGACGTCAGCCCACCCTTGGCCACGGGAGAGGTCCAGCGGCGCATCGACGCGTTTCTTCGCGACCGCTACCCCGACGTGGTCGGCACGCTGTACCGCATCGACGGCCGCACGCCCGGCCAGACGGTGGGAGAGTACAAGACGTTCGACATCTGGGTCCGCCAGGACTACGACGGCAAACGTGGCGACATGCCGAACCCGGCGTTCTGGACCGACGACATCGTCCGTCCGGCCCTGGGAGCGGAGCGGGCCTTCGCCTCGACGACCTCCTTCGAGCCGACGATGGCGGCCGAGGCGTGGGACAAGGCCGTCATGGCCATCATCCTGTCGCTGGCCCTGATGATCATCTACATCTGGATTCGGTTCGCCCGGTTTTCGTCGGGCCTGGCGGCGGTGGTCGCGCTCCTCCACGACGTTGTCATCACACTGGGTGCGGTCACGGTGGCGGCGCTGTTGGCCGGGACGTTCCTGGGAGACTGGCTGCTGTTCGCCGATTTCAGGATCAACCTGCCCATGGTCGGCGCCTTCCTGATGCTGGTCGGCTACTCCATCAACGACACGATCGTTGTGTTCGACCGCATCCGCGAGAACCGCGGCAAGTACGGCGATTTCAGCGTCGCGGTCGTCAACGCCAGCATCAACCAGACCGTGTCGCGGACCGTGCTGACGAGCCTGACAACGTTCCTGGCGGTGGTGAGTCTGTACATGTTCGCGGGGCGGTCCTCGACGGTGCACGGCCTGGCGTTCGTCATGCTCGGCGGGACGATCGTGGGCACCTACTCGTCGATCGCCATTGCCAGCCCCATCCTGGTGCTGCGCCAGTACCTGTACAAGGTGTACGTGTGGGTGTACCCCATCGTCGGGGTGGGGCTGCTGGTGTACTTCGCGTGCGTGTGGCGGACGCCCGGCGAGTTCTTCGGCTCGTGGGGCGGATGGGTCTGGACCGTGCTGCAACTGGCCTGGGTGGCTGTGGCGTGGTGGGTCGTCGCGCACGACGCGTACGACAAGGTCTGGCCGCCGGCCGAGTCGTCGCCGGGCCTGGCGAAGGCGCTGGCAGCCGTCAGCCTCCTGGCGCCGCTTGCGACGGTCGGCCTGTCCGTGGCGCTGCTCCTGGCGCGTGGGGCCGCCTGGACCGCATGGGCCGGCCCGGCGGCACTCGGCGCCCTGGCAACGGTCCCGGTCACGTGGGCCCTGTATCGGATGACCTGGGGCAAGACGGTTCAGAAAAGCTAATCGCCCCGGCCGGATCCCTCCGATACTATAGGCGGGAGAAGAGGGCGAGTCCGCATTCCCTCTGAAGGGATGTCCATGCGCCCGTTGACGAAAGTCGTCCTGGTCCTGGCGCTCGTCGTCATCGCCATCGGTGCGCTGTTCATCGCCAGCCGAGACTGGAGCGACCTGGCAAAGTACAAGTCCCTCGGCCCGACCTCCATCAAACGGCTTTCCGACGAGAAGACCGAGTACAGCGACCCCGTTGCCATGTACGAGCGCTGGCGCAAACGCCTGACTCAAGGCGACAAGGAGGACGGCTCGGATCCGAAGCCGAAACCCGTGGTGCCGCCGCCCGAGGACCGGGACCTCTTGTCGAGTTCACGCGACGAGGGGACCATCGTCGGGGGTGGCGGAACGGACACGGCTGTCGCGGGAGCCGACCCGCCGGGGCCGGTGCTGCGGCCCGGCGGCATCGTCGGCGATATCATCACGGGGCCGCTCCGGCCGAAAGCGACCGCGCCGGAGAACGTGCACATCGTCGCGCAGGGCGATACGCTCTACGGCATCAGTGTCGAGCATTACGGCAGCGCCGGGTCTGTGGGCGCGATCGTGGCGGCGAATCCGGGCATCGAT
>Ga0307379_10004334_pt1 | contig 20274 bp, 18 predicted proteins | sample UN2MG_FD_202237 | JGI IMG/M metagenome (GOLD analysis project Ga0307379, IMG submission 202237) | Soil microbial communities from Risofladan, Vaasa, Finland - UN-2 | ecosystem: Environmental > Terrestrial > Soil > Coastal area > Acid sulfate soil | place: Finland: Risofladan, Vaasa | collected... | reverse complement strand
ACGGTGCTTTTTGCAGTCTCCTATATCGGAAAATTAGAGGTGAACATGTTCAGGGAGGGAATTCTCCTCGGTATAATCTGGCTTGCGATCAGCCTGCTGTTGGACCTGCTCCTGTTCATGCAGGGACCGATGAAAATGACTTTTGCGGACTATATGATGGATATCGGGCTGACATACCTGATTGTTCCGGCAATCACTGTCGGCTTGGGCTGTCTGAAAGGAAAATACTACGGGGAGCATTAAATAGTTTCCATTTATCCTGTTGTTTATATGCTGGAACCTTGGTTATTCTTAAAAGTCAAGTAAGCATAAATGATTTACCAAGTGTCGATTCTCGCATTTAAGGAACTGGCGGCTTACTTTAAGTGACAACAATTAAAGACTTCTTAGAGTCAAGCTTTTACAACTGCCGAAAAAAGGTTTTAGTGCAGCTACCAGGGATGATAGATCATCCCAGAGGAAACTAGTGGCCCTAAGATGCCCTGAAGTCCGGGGATCCTGTTTCCGGAGCGTGTAGAAGACAAGTAATTTCCATCATCGTCATTCTAGATGTACAACGCCCAGGCAGGCCTTTGCGCAGGCTTCCTGCGCGTAGGCGAGCTTGGCGAAGCGGAGTAAAGGACTAAAGTGCCAGGATTAACTTTTGTTTCTTTTGGTTACAAAAGAAATGGTTTTGCTTCTTTTGCCACCAAAAGAAGAAAATAATTTTCCTTTACGGATAGATTCAAATAATTTTATGACCTGAGTAGTAAGCGAGTTGATGCAAAAAAGATTTTTTAAGCCTGAAGAAAGGAAAGAGCGTGCCGAATAAAAAAATCGGGCGAGCGGACCTTCGCCCAGTTACATTCGATCTCGGATATTCCTCCCATGCCGAGGGTTCATGCCTGATCTCCATGGGAGAGACCCGGGTTTTGTGCACTGCCACGGTTGAAGAGAAAGTCCCGCCATTTCTCGAAGGCAAAGGCCAGGGATGGGTGACTGCCGAATACGGGATGCTTCCGCGCAGCACCCATTCACGTCAGCTGCGCGAGCGCTCGACCGGCAGGCCTGACAGCCGGGCCCTGGAAATCAGCCGCCTTATCGGCAGGGCGCTGCGCATTTGTGTGGACCTCGAGGCTCTCGGAGAGAGGACTGTAATCCTCGATTGCGATGTGCTCCAGGCAGATGGGGGAACCCGCTGCTGCGCTGTGAACGGCGCAGTTGTGGCCCTGTATCAGGCCTTAAGCGGCCTGGTTGATAAAGGAAAACTCCAGGCTCATCCCCAGCGCAGCCTGGTGGCAGCCGTGAGCGTGGGCCTGCTAGACAGGGAGCCAGCGCTCGATCTCGATTACGCCCAGGATTGCCAGGCGGATGTGGATATGAACGTGGTGATGACCGAAGACTGCCGGCTGGTCGAGATTCAGGGCACCGCTGAAAAAAATCCTTTCGACAATAGCCAGCTCGAACAAATGCTGGACCTTGCCCGAAAAGGGATCGAACAGCTAATCACCATGCAGAAAAAGGTTCTGGGAATTTGAGCAGCCAAAAGCTTTTAATCGCCACTAGAAACCGAGGGAAAGCGGCTGAGTTCAAAGAAATTCTCTCCGGTTTGCCAGTGGAGGTAATCGGCCCTGACGCCTTGAGTGCTCCTGTGCCTGAGTGTGAGGAAGCGGGGAGCTCTTTTTACGAAAACGCCAAAAGCAAGGCGGAACACTGGTGCTGTCATACGGGTCTGGCGTGTCTGGCAGATGACAGCGGACTCGTGGTAGACGCCTTGGATGGAGCGCCGGGGATCTATTCAGCGCGCTTCGCCGGGGAAAATGCAACCGATCAGGAGAATATCCAACGCCTGCTGGGCCTGCTTGAAGGGATTAAAAGCTCCCAACGGAGCGCCTCTTTCCACTGCTGCCTGGTCTTGAGCCGCCCCGGGAAAAGACCGCTTGCTTTCCAGGGGATCTGCCAGGGCCTGATTCTGACTGAGCCGGTTGGCAGCGGAGGTTTCGGCTACGATCCGGTTTTCTTTTATCCTCCCTTAGGATGTTCCTTTGCCCAGCTCGCTCCTGAAGAAAAGAACAGGGTGAGTCACAGGGCTCGAGCCCTGCAAAAACTCCGCGGATGGCTTTTTAAACATAAACTGTAAGCGCTCACGGCCAGCGAAAAGAATCTAAATGTAGGGCAATGGCCTGTACGTATTGACAAGCGAAAATTCTCGAGTTATATTGTCAATAAAATCTATCGATTTAATGAGAATTTAAATTTCCTTAGTCCATGATTCCATAAACATTGTGATGTATTATAATACCGATCCGGACAGTTTCATTGGTCGGGGCGGGTTTGAAACCCGCCCATACAAAATATTTTTTAAGTTATAATTTTCCAATAAGTTAGAATTTTATGAAACCTTGAATTATATCTTTGACTAGGAGGTCGATAAATGGCTCGCATTTACGATGATATAACCCAGACTATCGGCAATACCCCGCTGGTCCGTCTGCGGCGGGTCACGGAAGGTGCTGTGGCGCAAATCGTGGTCAAGCTCGAAGCTTTCAATCCTCTCGGCTCGGTCAAGGACCGGATCGGAGTAAACATGATAGATGCAGCCGAAAAAGCTGGCCTGATAGATAAGGATTCGGTGATAGTCGAGCCGACGAGTGGGAATACGGGAATTGCACTCGCTTTTGTCGCCGCCGCGCGGGGCTATCGGTTGATATTGACCATGCCGGAAACAATGACTGTCGAGCGGCGCAAGATTCTCAAGGCCTTGGGGGCTGAGATTGTTCTCACTCCTGGAGCAGAGGGGATGAAAGGGGCGATAGAAAAGGCTGAGGAGCTTGTGAGCTCGACTCCTGGTGCTTTCATGCCGCAGCAGTTCAAGAACCCGGCGAATCCTGAGATCCACCGCAAGACAACCGCTCTGGAAATCTGGAACGACACCGAGGGCCGGGTTGATATTCTTGTAGCCGGAATCGGTACAGGCGGGACGATTACCGGGATCTCCGAGGTTATCAAATCACGCAAGCCCGCTTTCCAGGCAGTAGGTGTTGAGCCTGCCGAAAGTCCCGTGCTTTCCGGAGGCCAGCCCGGGCCGCACAGTATCCAGGGTATCGGGGCCGGTTTCAAACCAGACATTCTGGACATGGACCTCGTGGATGAGGTGATCAGGGTCAGCTCGCAGGAGGCCATAGAAATGGCCAGGAAAATGGCAAGCAAGGAAGGAATTTTTGCCGGGGTCTCCTCAGGCGCTGCAGTCCATGCGGCCCTTAAAGTCGGCAGTCGTCAGGAAAATGAAGGCAAGCTCATAGTTGCGATCCTGCCGAGTACAGGAGAGAGATATCTCAGCCATCCTCTTTATGCAGAGCTTTAAGTGACAGGTTTAACTGACAATCAAATCGAGCGTTATAATAGAAATATTATGCTTACTGAATTGGGCCTTGAAGGGCAGAATCTGATCCGCCAGGGCCGGGTCTTGATTATCGGGGCTGGTGGGTTGGGCTCCGCGGCTGCTTTGTACCTGGCTGCAGCAGGTATCGGGACACTGGGCCTGGTGGATTCCGACAGGGTCGAGCTTTCGAACCTGCAGCGCCAGATCCTTCACGATACTCCATCCCTGGGAGAGGAAAAAACCAGAGTCGCCGCCAGGCGCATCCGCGCGCTCAACCCGGATGTGGCTGTCAAAACCTGGCAGGAGCGCCTCTCTGTGGACAATGCCTTGGACCTGATAGAGGAGTTTGACTTTATTGTGGACTGCACAGACAATTTCGGCGCCAAGTTCCTGATCAATGATGCGGCTGTCCTGGCGCAAAAACCTTTTTCCCATGCCGGGGCTTTAGGATTCAGGGGACAAACTTTTACAATGGTTCCGGAAGAGAGGACGCCCTGTCTGCGCTGTATCCTGCCTGAGCAGCCTGCGGGTGACGAGGCTCCCACCTCCGCCCAGGCCGGTGTGCTGGGCGCTGTAGCCGGCGCCCTGGGGACAATCCAGGCTGCTGAGGCGATCAAAGTTATCACCGGAGTGGGGGAGCCTCTCTTGGGGCGATTGCTCACTTATGACGCGCTCTCTATGCAGTTCAGGACTGTTGAGCTGAAACGCGACCCCTGCTGCCCGGTATGTTCCGACCACCCAAAAATCAAGGTGTTGAAAGCCGGGCTGTACGCTTAGCTTTAGCACCCGGCTCAATGATTTAAAGTCCGGAAAAGGCCGGTGAGAAGCCGTGAAATGATTTAAGATAAAAGGTGAGATTACAGATATAAGTATTTACATTATAAAGAATTAGAAAAGTTAAAATAATGCCTTGCTTGAATTGACTTCCTGAGCTGAACAAATAATCACAGCGCCCGCCTTGACTTTTCAGGAACCTCTTTCGTCTCTTGCCATTCTTACCTGATTTCCTCTTTAGCTTGACAAAACATGCAAGCCTCCCTAAGATTAAAAAATTAAGCCATCTAAAAAACATTGGCTGACTTTCCTGAAACATCCATTCTAGCCCCGGAAGGAGGGCGTTATGCCGCAGAGTGATTTTGAAATCAATTTAAGACAAATTAATATTCCACGCTTAAGCCGGAACGTTGTCTCGGCAGCAGTGGGGGTGATAGTGGCCCTCTGGCTTGCCTCCGGGATTTACATGGCTGAGGCGGACGAACTCGGGGTTGTCTTGCTTTTCGGCAAGCTTTCCAGAGTTACCGATCCGGGCCTGAACTATCACCTGCCGTACCCGATAGAGAGTGTCCAGACCCCCAAGGTGACAGAGGTCAAGCGCGCTGAAATCGGTTTTCGCACGATTTATCAGGGTCCGCCCTCGCGCTTCGAGTCGATTCCCGAGGAGAGCCTGATGCTCACCGGTGATGAGAACATCGTTGATATTGACCTCATCGTGCAATTCAAAATCAAGGATGCGGCAGACTATCTGTTCAATGTCCGGGATGTCATCCGCACGGTGAGCAAAGCCTCGGAAGCGACACTCAGGCAGGTGATCGGCAACCACAAAATCGATGAGGCCCTTACTGACGGGAAGTTCCAAATCCAGAACGAGATCCAGGAGAGCCTGCAGTCGATCCTCGACATTTACGGGGCCGGTGTGCTGGTCGTGGCAGTGCAGTTGCAGGATGTCCATCCGCCGGAGCAGGTAATCACCGCTTTCAAGGATGTAGCCAGCGCCCTGGAGGATAAAAGCAAGCTTGTTAACCAGGCCCAGGGCTATCAGAATGATATAATCCCCCGTACACGCGGGCAGGCCGAGCAGATGCTCCGTCAGGCGGAAAGCTACAGGGAACAGCGCATCCTGCGCTCCCAAGGTGAAGCCGAGCGCTTTAACAAGGTTCTCGCAGAATACGAGCGGGCGCCCTCGGTTACTGAGAAAAGGCTTTATCTGGAGACAATGGAAAAAGTTCTCCCCCGGGTCACGAAATACATTGCCAAAGTCAAGGACAGCGGGGGCCTGATGCCGCTTCTCGATATGCGGAAAGCTCCCTAAGGCAAGGTCCGAAAGTGGAGGCAGAAGCGGTGTTCTTTAGCGCAGTTGAGAAAAACTCTAATCTAAGCGAGCAATAAAACTAAGGAGTAAAAATGAGACACAGACTAAGCCTGGTTGGAATTGTTCTCGTGCTTTTGGTGATCGGGCTGCTGAGCACAGTATATCAGGTCTGGGAGACTGAACAGGTGGTGATTACGAAGTTCGGCAAGCCGATCCGCATAGTGAGCGATCCTGGCCTGCATTTCAAAATCCCTTTCGTTCACACGGTGAATGTTTTTGAGCAGCGCCTGCTGGACTATGACAGCTCGCCGACCGAGATCCTGACCCAGGACAAAAAGACCCTGATCGTGGACAATTTCGCCAAGTGGCAGATAGTGGATCCTTTGAAATTCCTTCAGGCTGTAGGGACCGAATTGGGCGCCCAGAGCCGTCTGGATGATATTATTTATTCCGAGCTGCGCGCCGAGCTAGGCAAGCATATATTTCACGATATTATCTCCACCAACCGCTCGGTAATCATGGAGGTGGTCACCAGAAACAGCAATGAGAAGGCGAAGGAATACGGGATCGCGGTTCTTGACGTAAGGATCAAAAGAGCGGACCTGCCCCAGGAGAACGAGAGGGCCATATTCGCCCGGATGGAGGCCGAGCGCAAAAGGATCGCCAACCAGTACAGGTCCGAGGGTGAGGAGGAAGCTCTGAAAATACGGGCTGAAACAGACAAGCAGGCTGTTATAATCCTGGCTGAAGCCGAAAAAAGCGCCCAGCAGACCCGCGGCGAAGGGGATGCAGAGGCCACCCGCATTTATGCCCAGGCCTACAACAAAAATCCGGGCTTCTATGCCTTGGTGCGTACGCTCGAAGCCTACGAAACCGTGATTGATACAACTACCACAATGATCCTTTCGCCGGATGCCGAGTTTTTCCAGTATTTCTGGAAGGCGCCCTGATCTCTGAAACGGAGAAGGGGAGAAACGGGGAAACGGAGAAAGGGAGAAACGGAGAAAGGGAGAAAGGGGGAAACGGGGAAAGGGTGAGGGGGTGAAAAGTTGGCGGAAGGATCAGAGGGAATAGAGAAACATCCGGAGATATTCCTGGCTGGCAAAAAGGTGTCCGGATGCCTTTGCGTCTCCAGTGCGCCTTATTGCCTGTTATCCTTCAATATTGTGATCAGCTTGAGCCTGATCAATTATTAAATAAAAGGCCATTTACGAATGGCCTTTAAACTTTACGGAATTCTTTTACGACCCATTAGCTTGAAGACGGCCATGACATCCGTACTGTTGGAGGAATTACTTGGGCATAGGGATGTCAAAACGACAATGATATATACACATGTTCTGAATCGTGGTGGCAAAGGTGTGAAAAGTCCGGCAGAAAGTTTATAGTCGACAATGTTTATTATTTGGGGTTTTATACAGTCTGTATAAAATTCCGATGAAATTGTCATCAAAATGGCGCAACAGATTGCTATTTATCATTTTATGTGTTTTACTTTAGACTTTTTGTGAGGTATTACATAGCTGTATTTGCTATGTAAAGGTTATTATCATTGTTCTGTATATACCCTGGTTAGGCAGTTAAATAAGGACGTTGTACCATGTCCAAAACTCTTATGGTCTGTACGCTGAAAATGGTCTGCATCATCCTCGTTTCGGCTGTCATGGTCACTCCAGGCCACGCCGCACTTACCGCCTGGGAGCATGACTGGCTCGTTTTTATGGACGATACCACCTCAGCGCCTGAGACCCCTGACACTCTGCTCTCTGTTCGCGTTACCCCTGGTGAGTACGAGCCGGTTTCATTTGCCGTGCGCACGGAGGAAACGACCAGCCTTACAGTAAGCTATGTTACAGGTGGGGATTCTCTGGCCTTGCCGGAAAGCTGGGTCAAGATTCAACGAGTAGACAGACGCACGGACACCACTACGGTCAGATGGCTTTATGATCTTGAGTCTGCCGTGGAGGTTCAGGCACAAAAAACCGCTTTTTTCTGGATCACCCTGCATCCTCCAGTGGATGCGGCCCCAGGTTTCTACTCTGGTACTGTGGAACTCCAGTCCGGCACTGGGAGCAAAGTGCTGGCCCTCCAGTGTGAAATACTCCCTTTTATCTTAGAGGAAACTTCCATAAAACTGGCTACTTACCCCTATCGCACCGACCTACCGCAAAAAGTCTTTCTTGATATGAAGGAACACGGCCTGGACGGTATTTGGCTTCCGTGGGGGAATGTTGGTCCCATAAAAGTTACAAATGTTGAAGACAAACTTGCACTCGATTTTTCCATCTTAGACTCGACCATGCAGAAATTCCAGGCCTCAGGCATGAAAGGCCCGGTACAACTCCAGCTTGGCAGCTCTTGTCTCACATTGTATGAAAACTCTCTTGCTTCAGCTTTTGGCTTGCCCATAGATGAGTATCATGCTGACATGGTAGTGAACGGGGAAATTTGGGTCTCAGAAGAAATCCGGGCTGCGGAGATAAGCCCTGAACTGGACAGCCTTTTCGTGGAGGGCCTGCGGCAGATTTACGACCATTGGAACGCGAACTACCCCGAAATCGAGTTAACGATGATGATTTACGATGAACAGGCCCAGTTCTTTTTAGAACGGCACAGGAACCGTTACAACTTGCTGAAAACTGTAATGCCGTACATCAGGGTTGATGGGACGTGCATGGATTTTGTTATGTTCGCAGAACAGTTAAAAGACCAATGCGACATTTTTGTCCAACATGGTGATATTCTGGCCACTCTCAAATTGGCTCGCGAAACCGGCAAGGATGTCTGGATTGCTGGCTATCCAACTCTTAGGGATGCGAGAACAGGTCAAGTTAGTTTAACTGCTGTCCATGCCTCTCGCAACCTGATGGGACTTATGGCCTGGGCTGCTGAGGCCGAGGTTGCCTGGTTCTGGGCGTTCAACTGGTGGGGCTTGCCGGATCAAGATAGTCACATCATGATATATCCATATCCGGAACCGGATGATTCCTTGTGGTATGTTTGGGATGGATCCCGCCGGGTGCCGTTGGATGCGCTTGAATTTATGTCGTCAACTCCCTGGGAGGCTGTCAGGGAAGGGTGGGATGATTTGCGCTACCTGGCTACTGCTGAGAAAGTGATTTCCGAGGCTGGAGCGGTAAAAAAGGCCTGGGCTGAGTATAAGCTCTCAGCAATATTTGATGAGATGCGTAGTCTTTCTTGCTTTGTTGAGGGTGGTACTCTTTGGAAGCAGCCACTTTGTGCTCTGCCATCCTCAAGGATGCACGAGATAAGACAAGAGCTGATCGAGATTATTACCACGGAGGTGACTCAAATCCCCGGTGATGTCTCCCAAGACACCAAGGTCGATATTTTCGACCTACTCGAGTTGCTAAAAGTATTGTCCGGAAGGGTGGAAAGTTCATTCGCCAGCGATGTGGATATGAACGGCAGGACTGATATCTTCGACCTGCTGGCGATGCTGAAGATGCTTGCGGGGTGATTCCAGTCACTAGTCACCCCAAGGTACGGCCGCTCTCCGTAAACATGCAAATCTGGCTTAAAATGCCTAACCAGCGCATCAAGACGGACGCAGCCAGCTGGCCGTTAATTTTCACCTTTGTATATTCATTTCAATTCAGTCTTTTCATAAAGCTGGTATTATCTGATATTGGCTGCGCCGCTTATGCGCAAGGCCGTTAGGCTGCAAACTAACTCTATCATGGGAATTAAGTCAAAAGGGAGGAAATGACCATGGCTTATGAAAAGTTGGAAAATCTCAGTATCGATGAACTTAAGAAAAGGAAAAAAACATCTCTTATTTTGCTATACCTATTAATCGGTGCTTTTATATTATTCATTTTTCATCTATTGTATATTTGGGGCCATCAGGTACCCCTAGTAAATCTTGTATATCTACTCGACGTTTTGTTGGTGATATTTCTCGGTTGTGCCCTTTATATGTTAATAAGAAAAATTGATAAAGAACTTCATGGCAGAGAGGACAAGTAATCCTGTACCTAATCGAATTTTGATGTGCCGCCTGACCAGCGGTTCCACCTGACCGCCTTAGCTTTGTTGTTTTTCCTGCAGTTTTGTCTTTTAATGATGCTCTTTTTCTTTTCTGAAGTTTTGCCTGTAAGTGTCGGCGGCAGGTGAACCGCAGATCGTTAGGCGTCACATCACCAATACATATAGGAGATATCTTGATGAACGGAAATATTTGTCCTAAATGTGGAAATCCCGTAATGCCATATTCACGCTTCATACGGGAAGCAGAACCATATAAAATTTCTGCTTGTGGTAGTTGTGGTGTTAAACTTAAACGTAGTCCAAAAGTTTATACGTACCTTCTCATCATGATAATCGTTCTTGCAGGATTAACTATTCCTCTGTTCCTAGGAATGATGGTGATTAATGTGGCGCATTGGATTATGTGGATGGTAGCGATTTTATGGCTTGCCAGTTGGGTGGTACTGGTCAATTATTTAGCGTGGCGTTATATCGGATGGGTGGTAGTTGAACAAAAGAAAACATAAGCAATATTCAGTGGCTGCTTAACCAGTCGCTCAAGCTGACGGACAGAGCGTGGGTACTTTTTACCGCGCGTCATTTGAAAACAGAAACGCGCGTCGCTAGTGAAGCTTGCGAGAGTTCGTTGTCCGCAGCTTAGCTCCGGCCGTTAGGCAACAGAAAAGGGATAAGAACCATAGCTATGATAAACTATCTAACATCAAGATCGAATCGTATTGTCACAATTTTATTTCTCGTTATCAACGCATTTACTCAACCGATATTTGCAGAAAATGCCTCTCCAAATACACATCATGAGGAACAAGAAGAAGGTCATATCCATCATGCCCATGCAAATGAAATAGGTATTTCCGCTGGATATGTATATTTGGCCCCTGAGGATGATTCTGCTTTCGGCTTACACCTGCATTTCATAAGACGCCTTCAGGGAGAAAGCTTTAAAAAGTATCTTGGACTGGGAGTAGCATTCGAAACGATATTTGCGGATCATTTGCACTACAATGTAATGGGATCAATCGCTATTTATCCTTATCGCAATCTTGTTATCGTACTATCTCCTGGCGTTTTGTTCTTAGAGCATCATAAGGAACTAGAAACACGATATTCCACACATTTGGAAGCAGTTTATGGATTCCTGTTTGGAGGATATGAAGTCGGTCCTGTCGTAGGGCTTGCTCAATCGGGCGGTGATATACACTATACGATTGGAATTCATTTTGGCAAAGGATTTTAATAAATGATGCGTTGCCGAACCAGCGGTTCCACCTGCCCGCTTTGGCTTTGTGCGTTTTCTATTATTGATAGCGGCGGCAGGTGAACCGCAAGGCCGTTAGCACTATGAATAGAGGAGTTGAAAACGGATGGATCAAATAGAACAAGTGGCAAGAGAGCATACCGACATCACTCGCCGTTATTTCCTCCAGCTCTGCGCAATGGGAGTCGCCGCACCAGATGTCTCTGAGCTGTGCGCTCAGGATAACAATGCTGAAGCTCACTCTCTGCTTACTGAGGCTATTTCAAAACTTGAGTATCTCACCCGGGAAGAGAATTTCATAAATTTTGGCCGAGGGAAGCCGCCCCCGTACGAATTGCCGCTTGAAAAACGTCGCGAAGTGGGACTGGTACGTGAAACCTGGCAGCTTGAGGTTCTGCCGGATCCGGAAAGTAATGCCGAGGTGGAACAGCCACTTTCCAAAAAACTGGGAACAGCCCTGAATTGGGACGGACTGATGAAGATTGCTGAAAAGAAAGCCGTGCGTTTCCTTCACGTAATGTCCTGCACGAACAGCCAAGAACCTTGCGGCATGGGCTTATGGGAGGGCGTACCACTGCGCGAAGTGATTTGGCTGTCCCGTCCGACTGCTAACGTCCGGCGCATCTTCTATTATGGCTATCACAACGACGACCCGGAACAGAGATTTCAGAGTTCCCTGCCGATTGGTCGGGTGCTGGAGGATCCACCCGGCGAACTCCCTGTCATTCTCTGCTACAAGCTTAACAACCAATGGCTTACCAGTAAAAGGGGAGGGCCGGTGCGTATGCTTGTGCCTGACGCCTACGGTAACAAGTCGGTCAAATGGCTCCAATGCATCATACTCACAAACAACTACCAGGCCAATGATACCTATGCTCTATGGAATAACGACACCGTCAGTCACATAAAAACCTGCGCCCGCTTTATTCACGTCCCGAAGACAGTCAAAGCTGGACAACCTGTGCCGGTAACGGGAATTGCTCAGGTGGGCATGTCTAATCTGAGCAAAGTTCAATACTGGCTGTGCCGTCATGACCAACCCCTGCCCAAAGACGACCCCTATTTTACCAAAGCCCCATGGCAGGACGCAGACATCCTGCCACCGCCGGATGACTGGGGCGGAGGACTGCCAGATGGTAAGCTACCCGCAATCCCACGCCAGTTCGACACGGTCAGCGGTAAAGCGCTCCGCTGGCCAATTCCCAACACGATCGTCCACTGGGCAACGCTGCTAGCGGTCAAACACCCGGGACAATATGACTTTCGCTGTCGCACCATTGATGCCAACGGTATTGCCCAGCCCATGCCACGTCCGTTCAACAAATCAGGCCATAACGCTATCCAGCAAGTGAAGATTGTGGTTGAGAAGTAAGTTAAGCGTTACCGGAAGGACCGATAACCCTATCATTTGTAGGATCAAAACTATGTAGAATATGCTAACCAGCGGTTCCACCTGGACGCCTTTGCTCTGTGCGATTTATAAAATTTTGACTATAGATAACGGCGGCAGGTGAACCGCATACTGTTAGGCTTCGGGAGGCCGATAGGGATGCTATCTCTTTTGGTCTTCGTTAAAGGAGGATTTCTCAGTGAGAAGTATGCAATTCATTTTTCTTTGCATCGCTCTATTTATGACAACAGTGGCACGGGCAGGTGATGTTGTCTATCGTGTTCGAGACGAGGCGTTACATAGCATTGACCCTCGTCTGTTTGGGCAGTTCATGGAACGGCCGAGCTGGGGTGAGATAGGACCTGAAGGAGCATTGGTGCCAGGTACTAATAGGCTTCAACCTGAGGTTTTCAAGCTTCTTCAACGGATGAAGGTTCCTGTCATGCGTTTCCCGGGCGGAACGGATGTCGATTTTATGGACTGGCGAGACATGATCAGCAACGTTCCCGGCCGCAGCGCAGATCGGCCGGTAAGCACCGGCCACAAGGGTGACAGAGTCACAAACAACTTTGGCTATGATGAATTCCTTCAACTCAGTGAACAACTGAAGTCAGTGCCGATCATAGTCGTGAACTTCCGCGAAGCTTTATTAGGAGAAAAGCAGCTATCTGAAGCAATTCTCCAGGCAGCCGGTCTGGTAGCCTACTGTAACGCCGTCGTTGATGCCAAACTTCCCGAAGGGATGCCTGACTGGCCCTCAGTAAGGGCCGCGAACGGCCATCCAAAACCATATGGAGTCAAATACTGGCAAATCGGCAATGAGACATGGGCCTTCTTCAAGAAATTGGAGAAGCTTCACCCACAGGAAGCCGAAAAGCACTACGCAGACTGCCTTGTTGCTTTTGCCCGTGCCATGCTGGCCATTGATCCGGGTATCGAGTTCATTATGGATGGGCATGGACCTACTTTCAAAGCGGCTCAACTCGCGCACAAGGAGCTGGGAGAGAAAATCCGGTACACCGTCTTTCACTTATACAAGCCCTGGGCTATGGGGGAAATCGAGAAAGAGGGCAAGCCCATCCCAATCGAAGCACTTAGCGCTCCTGATATCTGGAACGCCTGGGTAGCCACCCCGCATTTCGATGAAGAAGGGCTGTGCGTTCTGCGCCACCCGCTTCTGGAAGAGGCACGGCGTGAAGGATATAAACTCGCTGTCACGGAATGGAACTGGAATGGATGGTGGACTGTTCAGCCTGCGGCCTTGAATTCTTCATTCGCCAAGGGAGTTGGTGCAGCGGGATTCCTCCATGCTCTCATGCGTTCAGCAGATGTGATCGAAATTGGCTGTCAGTCCATGTTGGTTGGCAATTCCTGGGGCATTCACGCAATCTGGGCCGACAGGCAGGGGAAAATCCCACCCTATTACATGCCGACCGGGCAGGTGACGATGTTGTATTCGCATCATCATGGATCAAAGCTCTTGAACGTGGAGGCAACCGGCATCCCAACCTATTCCCAGCCCTTCAGGATGGGAGGGATAGAGCCCAGGGGGAAAGTGGCATACCTGGATGCTTTGGCGACTGCCGGCGAGGATACCGTATTCTTCCACGTCATCAACCGGCACTTTGATCAGCCGATTGAGATAGCAATTGACCTGACAGCCTTGCGGCCCCTTGAGGACAAGGCCAGGCATTATATGCTCGAGGGCAGGCTTAATGACAAGCCTGCTCAAGGCGAACCGAGGCAAATCGCAAGAATCACGCACTCCGAAATATCTTATGACGGAATGGTTCTCAAGGTTCTTCTTCCTGCCCGGACGGTCTCATGCATTGAATTATATCGGAAGAGATAATAATACAGAAGTATAGATGCAGCCAACAGGATGCTCTGCACTGACGGTCCTCGGCGCGAGCAAGCTCGCACCTCCTCCCACCGCTCAACCGCAGACCGTTAGGCAACATTATGTTTGATTCTGATGTATTTGAGAACATATGTTATGCGTCGGCTGGTGCGTTCTTTGCCTTCTCTCAGTATACCTTACCGAAAACGTTCGGTGGGGAGCAAATCGGGCGTGATGGCGGCAGCCGGTAGCACCTCATGATAGACGAGTGCTTGATATTGTAGAAACTTGTCACGCAATGGACTGTCTGCTATAATGTTATCAAAGTCAAGAAAATATCATAACCTTTTCTAACCTTTCCTCGATCCTCAACCTTGATCACACCATGAAAGAGCAGCGCAAATTAGCCGCGATCATGTTCACCGACCTTGTGGGCTACACTGCCCTGATGTCCAGGGACGAACAGCACGCGCATCAGATTATACAGAAAAGCCGTGATTTCCTGAAATCACTCATTGAGCAGTACAACGGTGAGTGGCTGCAGGCGGTAGGAGACGCCACGCTGTCGAGTTTCGCCAGCGTGGTGGATTCGGTGGACTGCGCCCTGGAGATACAGCGTTCACTCAGGGATGACCCCGAACTGAGTCTCCGCATCGGTATACACATCGGGGATGTTGTGTTTGAGGAGTTTGAGATATACGGAGATGCAGTAAACGTAGCCTCCAGACTAGAGCCGTTGGCCGTGCCGGGAGGTATTTGTATTTCCGGCCAGGTTTACCGCAACATTCGCAACAAGCCGGGCATAGAGGCTGTATTCATGGGCGAAAAGACGCTGAAAAACGTCGATCTTCCCATGAAAGTCTATGCGCTCATTGGAGAAGGGCTGCCTGCTGTATCTCGCATACCCGATGTTCGACAAGAGGAACCTAAAGACCTCTTGCGTGAAGTAGAAACTAAACCCTGTTCAGTTCAGCAGCCGATACCTGTGCAAGCAGTAGTATGGAAGAGAAGCATGGTAATAATTGCAGCGTTGCTTGGGCTGGTACTTATAGTTGGAACAACTATTTTCTATTTCATAATAGAAAAGTCAGTGCCTTCTTCAGAGAAAAAGATGCTGGTTGTGCTGCCGTTTGAGAATTTAGGATCATCCGAAGATGAGTATTTCGCCGACGGTATTACGGAGGAGATTACAGCAAGGCTCTCGGTTATCAAGAAACTGGGTGTCATCGCTCGGACCAGTGCGATTCAGTACAAAAACACAGAAAAAACCATACAGCAAATCGGCGAAGAGCTTGCTGTCGAGTATATCCTGGAGGGTACCGTCCGCTGGCAGAGCCCTTCCCAGGGACCAAGTAAGGTGCGGGTAACTCCGCAGCTTATCAGGGTCTCTGATGCCACTCACCTGTGGGCGGACATATACGATATGGACCTGAACGATATTTTCCAGGTACAATCCGACATTTCAGAGCAAATAGTCGAAGAATTGGGCCTGACACTTCTTGAACCGGAACGCATAGCATTGGAGTCCAAGATTACAGACAATCTGCAGGCGTATGACTACTACCTGCGCGGCAACGAGTATTCTAATCGAGGCATTGTCGAGCAGGATCTTCGGGTAGCCTTGCAAATGTACGACAAGGCAGTTGAGTTGGATCCCAGTTTCGCTATTGCATATACCAGGCTCTCAATTATTCATTCTAACTTATATTGGTTCTATTATGACCGGACCGAAGAATGCCTGGCCAAAGCGAAGGAAGCGTCAGATAAAGCGCTAAGGCTTGATCCTGATTCGCCTGATGCGCATCTGGCTCTGGGTATATACTATTACATGGGCAAGTTGGATTATGATAGAGCCCTGGAACAGTTTTCCATCGCCGAGAAAAGTCTGCCTAACAACAGTATTCTCTTGGCCCATATCGGCTGGGTCCACCGGCGGCAGGGGAAATTCGAACTGGCATTGAATTACCAGAGGAAAGCTTTAGAACTTGACCCGCGCTCGCATGTTTTGGCTGGTAATCTCGGGCAATCTTACTATTTGATGCGCTCCTATCCCGAGGCGGAGAGTTGCTATGACCTGACCATCTCGCTAAGTCCCGATTGGCCAGAACCATATGCCTGGAAGGCTAAGCTCTATCTTGGCTGGCAAGGTAGCACAGCAAAAGCGCGTGCAGTCTTCGAGGAGGCTCAGAAAGTCGGAGCAGTTGACGACCCCAGTATTGAACAAACCTGGTTCTTGATCGAAATGTTCGACGAGAACTATCAGGATGCTTTAGATCGACTCTCTTCGGTATCCTCAGAAACTCTTGTAACGCAATGGTACTTTATCCCCAAAGTACTGCTATATGCCCAGATTTATGGCCTCATGAGAGACCGGCAGATTGAGCAGGAATATTACGACTCCGCTCGAATCATTCTCGAGACTAATGTCCAGAAAAATCCTGAGGATGCGCGGTTTCACAGTTCGCTCGGCATTGCTTACGCCGGTCTAAGTCGCCAGAAAGATGCGATCCGGGAAGGGGAACGGGCAGTGGAATTGCTTCCTGTGAGCAAGGAGGCCTGGCGAGGTCTTTATCGAGTCGAAGACTTAGCCCGCATATACACGATGGCTGGTGAATACGATTCTGCCATCGATAAACTCGAGCTTCTACTATCCATCCCCGGAGAGATGTCAATTCATTTACTGCGACTCGATCCGATATGGGACCCCTTGCGTGAAAACCCCCGTTTTCAGAAGCTCATAAAGGAAGGGAAATAGCGTTGGAACTGATTAGCTGGAATGAGGAATTAGGGGAACTGTAGGTGATAGACATATTAGGGAATGAGTATGCCAGAAGAGAATAGCCACTATCCACAGCTTGAGGAACAGGAATTGTTTGATAGGAAATTGATTGAATGGATTAGTAGCCTGTAAGATGCATAACCAGCGGTTCCACCTGGCCGACTTGGCACTTTGCGATTTATTAAATCTTGATAGTGGCGGCAGGTGAGCTTTACGTTAGGCTACCTTTATATATATCCAATTTGATATGGGAAATATCGAAAAAAAACAATTGCAATTACTGAGAACTATACCTTAATTTCTAACTCATACTGTCCACATTGTTATGACGAAGTACAGTAGATTAGAAATACGTTCGTTATCTTAAAGTCAGACAAAACCGTTCAACTAATACGTACCACAACATGGCAGACACTGATCGATATGAAATCCCTTGGGACGAGAGCCTCAATACAGGTATTCATTGGATAGACGAACAGCATAAACAATTGCTAAAATGTATAGAGGATATGTTAAATGCTCTCATAGAAAAAAAGTGCCAAGAGAATGTTAAATCCTTAGTTACTTTTCTTAGCGATTATGTACGCACCCACTTTAACACCGAACAAAGCTATATGATTCGGTATAATTACCCTAATTTCTTAATCCATAAAATACAGCACAAAGATTTTTTTAAAAAAATGAAAGAAATAGAAAGGCAGTATGCATTACACGGCTCTAGTCGGGAATTGGCCATGGAAATCGAAAAAGAGTTGTGGGGGTGGTATAAGACTCACATCTGCAAATTCGACAAGAACTTCAGCACATTCCTGCAAGATATCCGTGCCTCTGATTATCGCGACTAAGCTTTGAAAACATTTCAATTTAATCTATCTTAGTCGAGTAGTCCCCACATACGTGGGGATGAACCGTATGCTAGCCGGGGTAAGAAGATGTTCCTGTTGAAATAGGCGCAGAAAAGCTGGGTTATCCACCGTTGAACGATTAAGCCGCTCAATCCTACCGGCTTTAGCCGGTAATAGTTTAATTGTGAAAGGTAGAAACAATGTTAAACAAAATAGGCTTTGATAATGAAAAATATATTAAGGAACAGACATCGGCTATTCTTGAAAGAGTTAAGAATTCAAGCAAGCTGTACCTTGAGTTTGGCGGGAAAATTTTATTTGATTATCACGCTGCCAGAGTTTTGCCGGGTTTCGATCCCAACGTTAAAATGAGGCTCTTACAACAGCTTAAAGATAAGGCGGATATAGTCCTTTGTATTTATGCTGGTGATATTGCAAGGAGAAAGGTTCGGGCGGATTTTGGGATTACTTATGATTCTGATGCTTTGAAGATGATTGATGATTTGAATGAATGGGGAATAGGAGTATCGGCTGTTGTGGTGACCCGTTTTGACAATCAGCCGTCTGCAATAGCATTTATAAATAAATTAGAAAGACGGAAAATAAAGGTATATACTCATAAATTTACAAAAGGGTATCCTACAGACGTTGACACAGTTGTCAGTGAAGAGGGATATGGGGCAAATGAGTATATAGAGTTAAAAAATCCTATTGTTATCGTAACCGGTCCTGGTCCAGGAAGCGGTAAATTAGCAACCTGCCTTTCTCAATTATATCATGAGTACAGACGTGGTATTAAAGCCAGATATGCAAAGTTTGAGACATTTCCGATCTGGAATCTGCCAATCAAACATCCGGTTAATGTAGCATATGAGGCTGCAACGGCCGAACTGAAAGACGTAAATCTTATAGATAATTTTCACCTGGAAACATATAACAAGATAGCAGTTAACTACAACCGTGATATTGAGGCCTTTCCATTACTAAAAAGAATAGTAGAAAAAATTACAAAAGTCTCTTCATTTTATAAATCACCTACAGATATGGGAGTAAATAGGGCGGGTTTTAGCATTATAGATGATGAGGTTGTGAGAGAAGCTGCTATTCAGGAAATAATAAGGCGGTATTTTCGATATGCCTGTGAATATGCAATGGGCTTGGTCGACAAAGAGACGGTTCAGAGGATAGAGCTTCTTATGGAGGATCTTAATGTTAAAATTGATGACAGAAAGGTTGTAATGCCTGCAAGAAAGGCGGCTTTAGATACACAAAAAAAAGGAAAAGGAAACAAGGGGATTTTTTGTGGTGCAGCAATAGAGTTGAAAGATGGTACTATTATTACCGGCGGGAATTCCCTTCTAATGCACGCAGCATCAAGTCTTATTCTGAATGCTACGAAGCATTTGGCTAAAATTCCCAAAGATATTGATTTATTGCCTCTAAGAATAATAGAATCGTTGAATCAATTTAAGAAAGATATCTTGAAAGGGAAAATGGCAAGTCTTGATCTTGGAGAAACCTTGATTGTTCTCAGCATCAGTGCAGCAACTAATCCTGTGGCCCAGATAGCTGTAGAAAAATTGAAAGAGTTAAATGGATGTGAAGTCCATATGACCCATATCCCAACGCCTGGCGATGCAGCAGGTTTAAGAAAAATAGGAGTAAATCTGACAAGCGATCCTGATTTTTACACAAATAATCTTTTTATTAGCTGACAATTCTGATATAACGGCTAAGAAATGAAACAACTAAGAACTGGTTGACGCCACATCGCCTGACCAGCGATTGCACCTGATAGCTTTTGCTCTGTTGTTCTCCCTGGAGTTTTGTCTGTTGTTGACGCTATTTTTCTTTTCTGAAGTTTAATGTCTAAGTGTCGGAAGCAGGTGATCCGCAGACCGTTAGGCGTCAATCATGAAATCAAATCCAACTCTTGGAAAGAATACCCCAAGGTATTCATTCATCCTGAATCCATATGATGAATACAGGGCCAGCAAGTGTCCCTCATGCCAAAAGCAAACATACCCAAGAAAGTTTCCTTTACTGATTCTTGTGAAAGATACATATCCGATTGCACTCGGTCTAACCTGCAAATACTGCTCACGGTGTGAACTGATAATTGCTCATCAGAATGAACTTGAGACAGAGCTTTGCATTGCTTTCACTAGCCTTGACCCTGAGAGCATAGGCCATGAGTACTTCGTGGTGGGAACCATTGACAGAAAAAAGTGGAAGGGCAACATTGGTAAATCCATAGAATTTCAAAGCATTCTGGAATATACTTATCAGTTCAAAGAGCTGCTTAACCTTCAGTTTTCCCCGGGTGGTTGGCGTCCGGATTGACGCCTAGCTAGTCACTGGACTAGACCAGCTACACCGGATTACGTTTGGAACTGATCGTTGAAGGTAATAGAAGCGTATTGTCCCTGTTTTGACCGGCTGGTTGTTGACTGGCCGGTCAGCTCCGGAACGTTAAACCCCAATAAATATAATAAAAAAATCCATTTGCAAACGGCCTTTATATCTTACCATCCCTTGAGCTAGTCCATCTCTGCTGGTGCCGGTCATCCGGTCTCATTATCAGCACTGCCTGGAAGGCCGAGCAGCAGGCTCATCTGCCTTGCGTTTTTCACTGCCTGGCCCTCTCGGTGGTTATTGAAAAAGATAAAAGTTTTTTCTGTTTTCCCGGCCAGCCATTTGATAT
>Ga0307379_10004333_pt1 | contig 20275 bp, 13 predicted proteins | sample UN2MG_FD_202237 | JGI IMG/M metagenome (GOLD analysis project Ga0307379, IMG submission 202237) | Soil microbial communities from Risofladan, Vaasa, Finland - UN-2 | ecosystem: Environmental > Terrestrial > Soil > Coastal area > Acid sulfate soil | place: Finland: Risofladan, Vaasa | collected... | reverse complement strand
TTTCTCGGCCGGTTTCTCCGCCGCGGGTTTCTCCGCCGCGGGTTTCTCCGCCGCGGGTTTCTCCGCCGCGGGTTTCTCCGCCGGTTTCTCCTCAGCCGGCTTTGCCTCCTCCTTGGCGGGAGCCGCTTCCTCGGTCTTCATTTCGACCGTCGGGAAATCGATCTTCGGCAGCGCCGGCGCCGGCTGCTCCGCCCCGGCCTTCTCTTCGGCCGGAGCCGGCTTCTCGGCGGGAGCTGGCTTCTCAGCCGGAGCTGGCTTCTCAACCGGAGCTGGCTTCTCAGCCGGGGCCTTCTCCTCGGCCGGAGCTGCCTTTTCCGCGGGAGCCGCCTCTTCGTCCGCGGGGAGTGGCGGGACCATCACTTCCTCCGCCGGCCCCTCGGTCTCCGCGGGCTTCTCCTCGGGCCCTTCCTCGGTTGGGACCTCGGGGGTCACTTCCGCCGGGCCGAAGTCGATTTGGGGCTGGGACGGCGTCTCCGGCCCTTGGGGGCAGCCCATCGCGAACAGGGCAATACCCAGAAGCATCGCTAGACAAGCCAACCTCTTCATACAACACCTCCCTCGATTTGAACCGTGGTTTCCAAGCCGGCGCCCAGGATAGTCCGTGCCGAGACGGAAGTAAAGCTCCGGCCCCGCGGACGCGTACGTTTTTCCCCACGCCGCCTCCGGGAATGCGTGCCCCGCTCCTCACGGGTGCCGTTCTACTGCGGGGTCGGAGGTCGCGTTGGATTCTACGAAGGCAACCGCCGACACGACGGCGAGACTCGCGCCGGCGTCCGTTTCCCCCTCGGTGTGACGTGTCTTCTGGAACGGGCACCGGTCGACGTCTTTGTCGAAGTCGTGCCCCTCTTCCACGTCGCTCCGAGCACCGATCTCGAATTGGACGCGGCAGTTGGCATTCGTTACTACTTCCGCCAGCCCCCAAACAAGCGAGTCTTGTTTAGCGTGCGGCCAGTTCATCGCCGCTTTTCCGGCGTCTTTACAGGCAGGGAGGTACGCGGCGGTTCACCTGAAAATCGTCTGCCCGTTTCTTGCCGGGGCTCCGAAAGCGGCCATTCATCGCCGCACTCGAAAAGGTCCGACGACTACCAACTTCGGAAGAACCCCAGCGCGCCTGCGAACCCGCCGCGCAAACCCGCCCCCTCGACTTGAAGATGCCAACCGTTTCTGCCGATTGGCGAGCGCCAGCCAAGAAACCCGCCGCATCCGCCCTTGTCGCGGATGGTGAGGGCGTCGATGCTCTCTTCGACGTCCCAGTCGGGCCCGAACTCATGGGTGCGCACGTCGACGCGATTGTAGCCGAAGTGGACTAGCGGTCCGCCGTAGACGACGCTCCTGCCGAGATCGTACCCAACCGACAGAGCGGCAGTGATCTCCACCGTCGAATCGAAGAGGAGCTCTTGGTAGACGTCGTAGTTCCAGCGGACGTTCCTCTCCAGGCCGGAATACCACGCGGCCTCGAGGGAACCACCGATTGACCACCTGCTGAATTGCCACGCCTTGCCCCGGAGACCGCCCGACAGAAACGCCGGGGGGGAACCGTCGGTCGAGACGTCGCGGGTCATGCCCGGTCGAAAGCTCTCGAGGTCGTTGATGACCCAGTCGGAGACGCCGACGCGGCCAAAGGCTTCCACGCTGTCGGTGAAGCCGTACGAGCCTTCGAAGTAGATGCGATTGCGAGCCACATCGTAGTCGTACGGCATCCACCGGCTCCGCACGTTATGCACTCCGACGCCCAGGGAGTAGCCGTGCCGTTCTGCACGAGGCTGGGGCGGCCCGATCTGTGCCGATGCCGGCAAGCCGGCCAGCAGCAACAGGAGTGTGGTCCAGGGAACGTAGCGCATACCACAATCCGAAACCGGGAGGACACGTCTCGCCATCGACAGCCAACATGACGGTTGTTGCGCTTGTGCCGAACCTGCTGGTTGTATCGGATCGCCCGATTCGGTGGATTAAGCCGCTGGACTCGATCAAGCCGACTTTGCCGGCATCATCCCCGGAAGAACCGGCACAGCCGGAATAATCGTTACAGATTGAACTTGTTGATGTTTGCATTGCCGAGGATCACCCGACGTGGACCGGACCCTTCGGTCCCGGGCTTCCGGTGGAAGCCCTCCGTTCATTGGCTATGCAAGGCTCAATAGGGAAATGTTGGCAGAGAGTTGACCCAATGTTGACACGTCCAATGCGGCATCGCTGAAACGGCTCCGGTAGTCTGCCCCCCCTATTGACGGCAGGATTCCCTGTCCCGTTTTCCGGAGCAGCCGAGCTTGGTCAAGTGGTCCGAGGAATCCTGCTCGAAAGCGGCGTTGGCGTTCACATCGGTTCGGCGGCATGACTTGGCGCGAGCCGTCGCCGCTTCCACGTGGCGCGCGGGGCTTCTGCGGAGGCGAGGTCGTTGTCGACGTCCTGACCAGGAATGGCCGCCGTCGCCGCCAGAAGCCCCGACTGGGCGAATCCTGTTGCAGCGAGAGCCTGTTTTCCCGATACTGAAAGCCAGCGGCGGGTCCGCCGATGCCTACCATGGTGCGCCGGACTTGCCGACGTTATGGCGACTGAAAACACGCTGGGCAAACCGCGTCGTTCCGTTGATTCGCCGTGACTGCAACGAATACGTTCGCAAACGCAATGCTCCAAAGCGCTTGACCGATGATACCAGAGGCAATCGGACCAATTCTCCTCGGTGCCACCTTGCTGCTGGCAGCGATATTCCGTCATTACCACTCCTCGTGGAAGTCGCCCGGAGAGGTTGCACTTTGTGCGTTGGGCGTTTTACTGATCGGCGTCATTCTCTTTTGGTCGAACTTGTTTGGCAGGTGAATCGAAGCCGCCCAACATGGCACGTACGCAGAGGTCCTTCGCGCCGCGCCTTCGCTCTTTGATCAACGGGCGATGGCATGGTGGGGAGCTATCTGGTCGCTTGGCGGCGAAGGCACGGAGCCATGCGCGTCACGACGCGGATCTGAGGGCGGCCGGGTGATGGGTGTCGTTGTCGTCCCCTTGTCCCGCTTTCCCGTCCCTTTTGCCGGATGTCGCAACAAACGACCCTCGCGACACACTCCATTGGGGGAGCGGCCTGATTCAGCCCAACACCCCGTCTGAGCAATCCGGCATACGTTTTCCGACACACCCCAAAACGCCTCAGAGAGCCGTCGCGCGGGACACGCCCGGCGGAACCGGCCGGATTCGGGCCGGGAATGCGTCGAGAATCCAACGTATTTTGACATGTCGTTCGGCGTCATTACAATGGGGGGCTGATGAGTCGGCCGGCTGCCAAGAGCCACACGGTTACCCACCTACTTGCGAAGGAGAATCCCCCAATGAACAAAACAACAAGACACACTCTCATGGCCTGCGCCGCCGCCCTGCTGCTGGCGCCGCTGGCTGCGACCCATGCCGCCGACTTCCATGTCGCTTTAGGCGGCAACGACGCCCACCCCGGCACGCAGGCGGCTCCGCTCCGCACGATCCAGCGCGCTGCGGATCTCGCGCAGCCGGGTGATGTGATCACCGTGCATGAAGGCGTTTTCCGCGAACGCATCAAGCCACCGCGCGGAGGCGAATCCGACCAGAAGCGCATCGTCTATCAGGCGGCGCCGGGCGAGAAGGTCGAGATCAAGGGATCGGAAGTCGTCAAAAACTGGGGGAAGGTGCAGGACGACGTCTGGAACGTGACCCTTCCGAATTCCTTCTTCGGCGGCTTCAATCCCTACAGCGACCTCATCCACGGCGACTGGTTCAATCCCAAGGGCCGCCAGCATCACACGGGGGCCGTCTATCTGAACGGCGACTGGCTGACCGAGGCGGCCAAGCTGGACGACGTCCTGAACCCCGCGGGAGCCACCCCGCTCTGGTTTGGTCAGGTGGACGAGGGCGACACCACGATCTGGGCGCAGTTCAAAGGGGTCGACCCCAACGAGCAACTGGTGGAGATCAACGTGCGCCGGACCGTGTTCTACCCGGAAAAGCCGGGCATGAACTACATCACCGTGCGCGGCTTCACGCTGCGCCATGCGGCCACTCCGTGGGCGCCGCCCACGGCGGAGCAGATCGGCTTGGTCGGCACGCATTGGAGCAAAGGCTGGATCATCGAGAACAACGTGATCAGCCACTCGATTTGTTCGGCAGTCGCGCTCGGAAAACATGGCGACGAGTGGGATAACACGTCGGCCAATACCGCCGAGGGCTACGTCAAGACCATCGAACGCGCCCTCCAGAACGGCTGGAACAAAGAATCCATCGGCCACCACGTCGTCCGCAACAACACCATCTCGCACTGCGAACAGGCAGGCATAGTCGGCAGTCTGGGTGCCGTTTTCAGCGTTGTCAGCGGCAACGTCATCCATGACGTCCACGTCCGGAAGTTATTTTCGGGTGCCGAGATGGCGGGGATCAAGTTTCACGGCGCCATTGACGTCGAGATCCGCCGCAACCACATCTACCGGACCTGCCGGGGACTTTGGCTGGACTGGATGGCGCAAGGCACGCGCGTCTCGGGAAACCTTTTCCACGACAACGCCGGCGAAGATTTGTTCGTCGAAGTGAACCACGGGCCGTTTCTGGTGGACAACAACCTGTTCCTGTCCGGGGTCAGCTTGCTGGACATGTCCGAGGGTGGCGCCTACGTGCACAATCTGCTGACCGGGAAAATCATCAGTCGGCCGGAACTCAGACGTTCCACGCCCTACCATCAACCGCACTCGACGGCCCTCGCCGGCCTCAGCAACATCCAAGGAGGCGACAACCGTTTCTACAACAACGTCCTGGTCGGCGGAGGCGAGCCCTCGGCCGTCACGGGCAAGCCAGCCGGCCAAAACCCTCAGCGTGCCGACGGCTTCGGGCTGTGGGTGTATGACGCCCGCGAGTTCCCGCTGCAAACGGGCGGCAATGTGTATTACCACGGCGCGCGGCCCTACTCCGAGGAAGTGAAACACGTCGTGCAGGCAGGCGTTGATCCCCAAGTAAGGGTCGTGGAAGAAGCTCGGAACGTGTATCTCCACCTGACCTTAGGGCAGGCCGTCGAGAAGTCGAATACGACGCTCGCGACCACCGAACTGCTGGGCAAGGCCAAGATTCCGGGACTTCCCTTTGAGAATCCCGACGGCTCGCCGTTGAAGATTGACACCGATTATTTCGGCAAGAGAAGGAACGAAGCGAGCCCAACGGCCGGACCATTCGAGAATCCCGGAGCCGGCCCACTCACCTTGAAAGTGTGGTAGCGCCTGACTGAAAGCGGTTCCGCACCAAATCCAGCCTCCTCGTTCTTGCCGCCTTGCTGCTGGGGCCGCTGCCTCCGCTGGCCGCGTTGCACGCCGCCGAGCAGCTTGCACGGCGCATGGACGTGGTATGACCATGTGCAGATCGTGAAGTGGTGGCGACGCGTGCGACTATGCACGCGAGGCCCATGGGACCTCACGCCGGTCAAACGGGGGCTTGGCCGGTTCCAGCGCGCAGACGTTGTCGCATCGAGTCATGCCTTATTCGGGTGCACACTCGTTTCTACGTACTCATGCTGCACGGGTGAGAGCCCGGAAAGGGGGAGAGGCACCTCGCCGCCGGCGTTTTCTCGCGGCCTCCAGCCGACCCGGGCTCGGAGCCGGTCCCCCTTTTTCGGCTCGGCTTGCCGTCTGAGCACGGGAGTTGCTCTTTGGGCGAAATAGCTTCCCCAGAGCGGACCCGCGCATCGCGCGCTCGACGCCCGCCCGGCCAAACAAGCTGGACGCGATGCGGCCCGGCCAGAAACGGCCTTGCGGCTCGGCGCTAACATGGTATGCTCGACCACGTTAGGCCGAAAACCGGGCCTCCGGGAGGCGCCCAAAAGGCCCGTCCAAGCGTCCAACAATGGCCCCGGCCACCGGATGCAAGTCGTTGCCGAGAAACGAGTTATGTCGAAACCAATTGTTGGGCAGGAATTTCGAGTCTCGTGCGAAAATGCAAACCCTTTCCACCCCGCGTGTTGCGCCGAGCGCGCGTCCAGAAAGGCCGTTTTGTCCGCGAATAACCGTGCGCGCAGGTGGCCTATGACCCGGTAGCACCTGCGCTGGAACCCCAGCGCATTCACCATGGAACCCCAGCGCACTCACCCTGGGGCCCGCGCGCACGTGCGCTCACGGTTAATTGGGACGTCACGCCGCAACAAGCGACCACGCCGGACGGCCGTGGCGGGGCGAGTAGGGAAGATATTCTTCCGAACGGAAATTGGACGATCGGGCCCGATCGCGCCCGAACGAGCACACGCTTGGCTTCGGAGACCTCCGGTAAGGATCGCGGAAGAAACAACTGTCGCGATATGGCCGTGGGGCACGTTTCCAACGTGCCAGGCACGATGGAATCGTGCCCCACTTATTGTTTTTGCGATCCTAAGCGAGGCAACTCGCGAGGAGGCACGCCAACAGAGTCCTCCGCGACGTTCGCCGCTACACCAACGGTCCGATCCGGGCGAAAGCCAATTCGGAACCAAGTTCTTCTTCGGGGATCAACTCATGGTGCATCGAGCATTGCCGGCAGCAGTGATCGCGTTGACTTTCGTCCCTCTCGCCACCGCCGGCGAGGAGGCATTCGAGAACTCGCTCGGCATGAAGATGGTCCGCATCGGGCCGGGCACCTTCCCAATGGGGAGCGAAGAGGGCGACTGGGACGAGCGGCCCGTGCACACGGTCGCGATCCGCCGGCCGTTCTACATGGCCGCCACGGAGGTGACCAACTCGCAGTACGAACGGTTCGACCCCGAGCACAAGAAGCTCCGCGGCAAGCAGGGGCTCTCGCGTGCCGACGACGAGCCGGCCGTCTTCGTCTCCTGGCACGACGCGGTCGCCTTCTGCCGGTGGCTCGGCGAGAGGGAAGGCAAACCCTACCGTCTGCCGACCGAAGCCGAATGGGAGTACGCCTGCCGGGCCGGCACGACCACGGCCTACCACACCGGCGACTCGCTGCCGGAAACGTGCCACAAGTCGCAGAAGTTCGGTTGGGACCCTGCGCCCGTTCCGCTCTCCGTCGCCGCCACGCCGCCGAACGCCTGGGGGCTTTGCGACGTGCACGGCAACGTGGAGGAGTGGTGCCACGACACGTACGGCCCGTATCCGGCCGGGCCGCAAGTCGATCCGGTGGGACGCGCCGAAGGCGCGATGAAGGTCGCGCGGGGCGGAAGCCACAACACGCCGGTCGATTACCTTCGCAGCGCCAACCGGCTGGGAACGCTCCCGGAAGACAAGCACTGGCTGATCGGCTTCCGCGTGGTCCAAGCGGAGCTGCCCGACGGCGAGCCTCTTCCGGCCCCTCCCCCGCCGCGCTGGGCGCAGGAAGTGAGCCAGGCGAAGCACGACTGGTCGGGCAGGCCGAACGCCGACGAGCCCCACTTCGCCGGACCGATCCCCTTCGTCCACATCCCGCCCGAGTCGAACGGTCCGCTCTTCTCGCGGCACAACCACTGCCCGTCCATCACTTGGTGCGATAACGGCGACCTGTTGGCGGTGTGGTTTTCGACCAACACCGAGCGGGGCCGGGAGATGACGATCGCCGCCGGCCGGCTCCGCGCCGGCCGCGACCGCTGGGACCCCGCCGCGGAGTTCTTCAAGGCCCCGGACCGGAACATGACCGGCTCGTCGCTCTATCACGACGGCCAGGGCAATCTCTACCATTTCAACGGCCTCGAGGCCGGCGGCGGCTGGGCCAACCTCGCCCTGGTCATGCGCACGAGCACCGACAACGGCGCAAGCTGGACCACCCGGCTCGTCAACCCCCACCATCAGCCGCGCAACCAGGTGATCGACGGCACGCTGCGCACCCGGGAGGGCTTCTTGGTGCAGACGTGCGACGCGGTCTACGGCGGCAACGGCGGCACGGCGATCCACATCAGCCGCGACGGCGGACAGACGTGGACCGACCCCGGCGCGGGCACTCCCAAGCCCGATTTCCAGCGCGACCCGAGCGGGGCCACGATCGCCGGGATTCACGCGGGCGTGGTGCAGCTTGGCGACGGGCGCCTGTTGGCCTTCGGCCGGGGCGACAATCGCCTGGGCAGCAACGACAACATCGGCCAGCACATGCCGCGGAGCATCTCGCCCGACCTGGGCAAGACCTGGCACTACTCGGCCAGCCCGTGGCCCCCGATCGACGGTGGCCAGCGGCTCGTGCTTACCCGGCTCCGCGAAGGGCCGCTCTTGTTCGTCTCCTACACCGACAGCAGCAGCCTGCCCGCGGAGAAGCGCCAAGGGATGCTATTCGACGACGGCCGCGGCGGGCGGTTCCGCGGCTTCGGGCTGTTTGCGGCGTTGAGCTTCGACGAAGGCGGGTCCTGGCCGGTCCGCAAGCTGATCACGCCCGGTGAGGGCCGCTTCGACGGCGGGGCGTGGACCGACGAGTTCCGCACCGATGGCGCCCGGGCCGAGCCGAAAGGCTACCTGGCCGCGACCCAGACGCCGGACCGCGTCGTCCACCTCATCTCCAGCCGCCTGCACTACCGATTCAACCTGGCGTGGCTCGAGGGCAAGAAAGAGCGCCCATGACAAGTCGATCCCCGGACCGGGCGTCGGAGTCCCCACCTGGCTGCTGATCGCGCACCTCGTCTACCAGCCGAGCCTGGAGACGATCGTGGAGGAAGCCCGTCGCTGCGGGCAGGCGGGCTGGTTCACGCTGGTGATGGCCGACGGCGACGGCCGGCTGCTCAACGTCGAGGGTTCGCCGGAACGCATCGCCACCGAGTGGGGCCGCGGCACGATGGCCCGCGTGTACTACGGCACGCGCGAGATGACCCGCACGCCCGAGGGACAGCCGATCCCGCGTCATCCTCGGTGTGCGCGCATGCTCGAGCTGCTCGCCGGAGCGAAGGGCCGACCTGCTCACCCGGATTGATCGACCGGCTCTTCAACCGCCGATGATCCCGCCGGAGTTGCCGGGTCCTTGTCTTCCGGCTCGGCCGCCGGATCCGTGGTGAGAAACAGACGGTCGATCTTCGTGCCGGGCTCGCGGACGTGGAGCTGGAGCCGGACCGGACCGGCGGGAAGATCGAGCGGGGTGGGGGCCTTTGCGCGATCCAGCGCCAGGAACTGCCACCGCCACCGGTCGCCGTGCCCGGTGTGCCAGGAGGCCGCTTCGGGCTGCAGCGGATCGGTGTCGCCCAGGAGCCGGACGTAGAACGAATCCGACTGCGGATCTGGGGCGAAGACCCGGCCCCAGAGCCAGTATCGCCCGGCGCGGGCGACGCGCAGCGGCCAGGTGACGCTTCCGGTCGATCGCCCCCAAACGTCGTCGGCCGGCTGCCAGACGTAGCGCCCGGCCGAAGCGTCGGGATCGTCGGCCGCGATCATGCCGGGAAAAACCAGCCCGTCTTCCGCTTCCCAGTAGACGCCTCCTTCGGCCGGGACGTCGACGGGCCGGAGCCGGTCAGCCCGTTGGCGGTACGAGGCGACCGGCTCGATCGATTCCAGAAGCGGGCGGCCGATCTCCTCGCCGTCCAGCTCGAGCACGCCGCGGGTGGGCTCCGGAACGAGCCGGACGCCGCCGCCCAAGCCAAAGGGCGCCGCGGCTTCCACCGCAACGGGGCCGTCCTCGCCCGGCACCTCGACGCGCACGCGCTCGTCGGCCGCTTCCACGGCGACGGCGGCCTGCTCAAAGCGATCGCACCACTTGCCGAAGGCCTCGTCACCTTCCAGCCCGCTGCCGACGCGGATCCAAAACGCGGCCCCCGCCAGGGCAGTCGCCTCTTCGCAACGATGCTCGACGGTCAACCGCACGGCGCCGTGGGGATTGACGTCGTTGACCAGCGCCGCAGGGGCCGCACCGCCATCCTGCGCCCGCGACCAAAGCAGGCGGATGCCGACGGCGGCCGTGCCTTCCCGAAGGATCAACGGATCGCCGGGTTCCAGAGGTACGCGGCCGGGCCGATCCGGCGTCCCCTCGGGGATCGCAAGCGGCCGGCCGCGAAGACGGAATCCATCCACGTCGCGGCGGAGGACGACGTGGCTCTGAAGGTTGGATACCTCGTCGCCTTGGACGTCTTCCCGGCGATAGACGACCATCCCGACGGCGTCCCGGCTTCGCTGCGCGCCGGCCCAAAAAGGCTTCAGATGCAGGGCCTTCATGTGCCGGGCGCTGCTCGTTTCGTACTTCTTCTCGCCGTAGGGGTCGGCTCGCCCGTCGGGGATGAAGTAGCAGCGCACCATCCGCCGGTCGCCGGGCAGATCGACCGTCAGCGGCATGTCCTGTCGGCCGTAGGCCGAGGCGGAGCAGCCGAGCGTGACGTCGCGATCCATCATGTGGGTTCGCGATTCGGTGAGCTTCTCGCCCCAGCTCTGCCGAACCAGTCGAGGAAACCGCCGGCCGCTCAGCGTCCGGAGCCGATCCGGCGGGGACCATCGTCCCATCAACAGTCGGACGAGGCCGGTACTCTCGGGCCGCTCGCCCGGCAGCCATCCGTGCAGCCATAGGTGCTGGTCCACGTACCCCAGGCCCCGCAGGTAGTCGTAGCTCCGGCTGTGCGGCCCGGCCAGACATTGTTTGGGCGGGAACCAGTTCAGGGCGACGTCGGTCCAGAAAAGCTCCAGAAGCGTGCGGGCCTGCTGTCTCGCCGATTCCCTTTCGGCGTTGGCCTCGATAAACAGCAGGCCGTCCAGGTCGGTGCCGTAGTAGGTGGGGCTGCAATACTCGCGGGTGCCGAACTGCCACGTCCACAGGCAGACGGCGTCCAGCCGGCGGTAACCTTCAGCGGCCGCGTCCGGGCGGTCGAGTGTCTCGCCCAGCGCGATCAGGTTGCCGGCGTTCAAAAGCGCGATGTTCGTGTAGCCGGTCGGCACGCGGTGTCGCAGGCATCCTTCGATGCTGTCGAGGAGCAACTCGCGAAGCAACTGCCGGGCCGGCCCGGGAAGCCACTCGCCGTGCCTTCGCCAGATCGCCACGGCGTCCTGCATACAGAACTCGACGGCGTTGCGGTCCGTGACCCGCTCGTCGCGCCACGTCCACTTGAAGTTGCCGTACCCGGGGCTTTCCGGATCGCGATCCTGGTCTTGCGAGGCCAGCTCGAAGAGCCGCTGCAACCGTTCCGGCCGCTGGCGGGCCTCGCACAACGCCAAGGCGTAGGAGAAGACCTTCCGAATGCCCATGGCCGGATACGGCTCCCGGCGAGCGATCGTTTCCCAGAACCCCTCCCCGCGGCGAGCGGCGTCTTGGACGATCGCGTCCCGGTCCGGTCGGCCGATCTCCGAAGCGGCGCCGCGTGCCGATGCGACGGCAAGCGTAACGGTCATCGCCCAGCACGACAGCTTCAAGAAACGCGAGCACACCATGTCCTTCTTCTTCCCAAGTGGGTGAGGGGGAAGGAATGCGGCCTCGAATCAGGCAGGGCTTCGCGATCGAGAGCACGACCATGCCGGTCGTGCACCGCACGTTCTCGTACTAGTCGCCGGCCACGCTGCCGGTGGCGGCCCACTCGACGCCGCGGGCGATCAGCTTGCGGCAGTTCTTGTCCTTGATCGCCTTGTGGTCGTGGCCGAAGGCGTTGTGTACGCAGCGGCCCTGCCCATAGCTGCACGTGAAGACCATCGGCTCGGTTTTCTCGCTGAAGTCGGAATCGGCGGTGACGAGCACCTGGATGGGCGTGTCGCCCTGGAGCTTGGAATAGAGCTCGTCGAAGATCTTGAAGTCTTCCAGGCCCTTGGTGATGGGGTGTTCCTTGTCGGCGATCTTGCACTCGAAGACGCTCCGCGGCCCGTGGCCCGAGGTGCCCATCACCCACTTGCGCCCGCACATCTTGCCGAACTCCTCCCACTCCCCGTACGACGCGCTGGCCAAGTGCTGCACGTAGAACCCTTTCCCCCCTTGGACGAAGTTGACCAGGTTCTCCTTGCCCGCGTCGGAGAGCATCGGCAGGCTGCGGTTGAACATCGTGAAGACCACGACGTCGTAGGCTTCCAGGGCGCCGGCCGATTCGAGGATCGCGGGGTCCTCACAGACGCGGACGCCGAACCGCTCGGTGGCGACGAGCACTTCCCGGGTGTTCTCGGAGATCTCTCGCCAGTCGTGGAAGGGGGCCACGTCATCCCCGGCAATCAACAGCACCTGGATCTTCGCCGGCGCGTCGGCCGCCGGAGCCGTGCCCGGGCAAACGAGCACCAGACAAACCAACACGGAAAGCAGCACAACCATCGGTTTAGGCATCGTCAGGCTCCTGGGTGGGAAACGAGAAGGTGAGACAGACATTCTTCGATTGAGTGCGGTGTTGAGCGAGGTAGGGTGGGTCGAGCGCAGCGAGACCCACGCGTGTTTCTATCAGTGCAGGCATCACGAAACGGCCGAGTCCCCCCAAGGATAGCCGATCCGCCGGCGCCGGCCAATGGGGGGCGCGGCGGCTCGCTACGCCATGAGATGGAGGAAGCTCTCTTCGGCCCGGTCGCGCTTCGCGGGGTCCTCGATCAGACGAAGGAGCGAGAAGAAGCCGTAGAGGGTTTTGATGCGGTGGGTGAGCATCGCGGAGTCGCGACGGAGCGGGGTGGTCGTCCAGTAGGCGGCGGTTCGGGGATCGTGCTCGGACCGCCGGACGGGCCCCAGCTCCTCTTCGACGCCGGGAAGCGACCTCCACAAGCGCACATGGCGGCGGTGCGTCGCGAGGCCTCCTTGGGCAAGGTCCCGATGGCCGTACTGCGCGAGCTCCGCCAGCCCGGCGGCGTGGTTGACCACGTGGTACAGGCCGCCGAACCCTTGCCGGCGGACCGAGGCCCAGCGGATCAGGTCGCCGGCGACGACCTCGGCCATGGATGCGAGCGAATCGTAGGGCGGAAAGCCGTCGTCGGCCGCGAGCGGCACGTTGTCGCCGACGATCCATCCCCGCTTTCGGCCGTAGTAGCCGCGCCCCGGGCCCTGGCCGTCGAATCCCCGGATCAGCTTGCGGATGCCCTCGACGATCGACGGCGTTGCGTACGTGGGATGGTCGTGAAGTGCCCGGAGTGCGATGGCGGCGAAGATGACGTTGTGGCCCGACTGGCGCGTCTTCTCGATATTGCCCGAGAGCGCCTCGGCGATCGTCGAGATCGACTTCTCCTGCGGACGTTCTTCCCCGAAAGGCTCGAACAGCTCCGGGATCGTGACGCCGGCTTTCTTGGGGTCGAACCAGACCGTCTCCTCGCCGCGGACGATGCGGTCCAATTCCCGCTCGATCCCCGCGTACACGTCGCGGTCGAGACCGGGCCGGTCCTCCCCGAAGAAGTACCCGGCCACCACGGCCGCGCCCAGATGCCCCGCCAAGGGCCCGGCCCGATGCGCCCGCGCGAGCCCGCAGAGCCCTTCGTAGAGGTACTTGAAGTCGACCATCGGCAACTCCGCCGGGGGTACGTCGCGAGCGACTTGCGCGTCTCGGGTCATTGTACCGGGAAGCCGACCAATGGGGCTGAGCAATCTGGCGAATGGTTCACTTGCCCAAAGCCGCCTTTCGGGGGCGCGTGCATGCGAGCACGCACCCCCACGGCTGCACGCCATCGCTCGCTTGGCTTACGCCTCTTCCAGGACCTTCCATCCCATCGCGTCGGCCAGGGCGAAGACGGGCTCCTTGAGGTCGCCGTAGAAGGTGACCCGGTGCCAGCCCCACTGGTCCCACTCGGTCAACAGCTTCTCGAAGTCGCCGACGGGCTCGGCGGCGAGCTTGGTGCGGCAGGCGCGGTCGTTGGGGTCGTTCTCGACGGCCTTCCCCTGGTGGAAGAGGATGGTCTTCCGCTCCGGGGCGAACTCGACGGTGGTGGTCATGTAGCCCAGCGGCAAGAGCGAGCGGAGCGAGGCCCCCTGCCGGTCTTCCGAATGCGTGAGGATCTCGATGGGATTGGCCTCGCCCTGGGGCCCGAACGCCTTGTTCGACGCGACGCAGTGGGCGTAGATGATCTGCCGCTTCGCCGTGTCGACGACCGGGTCGGAGATCATGCCGGGCCGCCCTTGAGAGAGGGCCGTCATCGCCACCATGGTCGCGGTGGAACGCAGGTCGCACTCGCACGCCCCGATGAGCCCCTCGTTCAACAGCTCGTAGAACCCCAGGCAGGGATAGGCGTGGATGTGTCCGCCGTAGAAGCCGCCCAGGCAATTCATCGTGAAGGCGTTGGCCCCGTGCTTCTCGAGCACCGCTTTCTCGGCGAGGTACATCGCGGCCGACTGCTCGAGCGTCTCTCGGGAGACGTCCTCGATCTTGGCGGCGCTCTGCTGCCAGCGGTCGGCGATCGCACGCGACTGATCCTTGTCTGCGGCCTCCCAGGCGGCGTTGACCTCCTCGAAGGGCACCTTGACGACTTCGATCCCCATCCCTTCCATGATCGCCGGGGCGATGCCGGGCCAGCCGCCGCCCACGGCGAGGATCTTGGACGCCTTCATCTTCGCGAGGCACTGCTCCGGCGAGAGGGCGGCCAGCGCGTCCGGCTTGCACGAGAGGTCGCCCGGCGCACGCGTGCGCTCGATGCGGACCCGTGCCGTGGCCGCCGCAAACTCCGCGGGCGTTCCGCCCTTCTTGAGCACCTCGAAGCACTTCACCGCTGCGGCGAGGTCTTCGATGCGTGAGGAGGCGACGAACCCCACGTTCGGCGTCTTCTGCCGCAGGAAGCCCGCCGTGTAGACCAGAAACCCTCCGCTGCCGCCGTACTGGAAGTCGGCGTAGAGCGTCGGCTTGCCCGAGCCCGCGATCGTTTGCACGACCCGGTTCCAGCAGTTCAACTGGTAGACCAGGTAGCCGTCGACGGCGGCCGACTTGTCCTCCTCCAGGATCTTCTGCGCCGCCTCCGGGCCGTTGGCCATGGAGGTGACGAACTCGAACCCCGGGCAGCGGTTGGTCAGCTCCGTCAGGATTCCGTCCATGACGGGCTGGAAGTCGAAGCCGACGTTGGGCCAGTCGGGCCGCGGCTGCTTCACGGCGTGCAGCGAGTAGATGATTCGGATGCGGAGCTTCCTGTCGTCCTCGGCCGCGCGGGCGGGACGATTCCCTGCCAGGAGGCCCGCCGCGCCGGCGCACGTCGCGCACCCGGCCGCGAGAAACCGCCGTCGGCTGACTCCATAGCATGCACAACCCAAGGGTGTTTTGGATACTGCCATCGATCAATTCTCCCGTGCTGGATCATTCGTCATGACGTTGCCCCAACGGCGTTCGTCGCGATAGGGTCGCACCCCCGCTCGGCCCTATTATGGCAGAGGGCGACGAGGATCGCCAATAGAACGGCCAAATATCGGTTCGGGCGGCACGTGCAGCGTTTTGGATTTCTACTTCGGCCCCCGGACGGTGCGGCGGAGCCGGTTGTGGGTGATCCGCTGGACGCCGTGAGAAAACGCCGGCGGCGAGGTGCCTGTCCCCTTTTTTGGCTCTTCCGTTTCTGGGTGCACACTAACCCGAAGCGCGAGCGAGGACGTTGCACAACGTAGGCTCTCCTGCCTCGCTGGCGCTTCGGGTTAGTGTGAAAATAGCGACTCCCGCACCCAGGAACGGAAGAGCCCCTTCTTTCCAACGGCGTTTCGTATGGTCCGCCCCGGTAGGAACGTGTCGGCCGCGATCACCGGCCCTCTTGGACGCACAATCGCCCATGCTCGTGCTCGATCCGGTACCTCGCCGGGTCGTCGCCCAGGCCTTCGTAGCTGGTTGCAGGCGTCTGGCCCGTCCAGTCGATCTCGTGGCGGCCGACGAGGAGCTCCGTGTCGGGGCCGGGGCGGTTGATGGTTACGCAGGGGAGGACGAGGAACCGGGTCGGCGTGGTGGGGCGACGCGGTTGGGCGTCGGCGACGGCGCGCCGCGCTTGGAGCGCGGCACTGGTGATGGCGGCGACCAGCGCGCGATGCTCCGGCGGCACGAGGGCCGGATCCTGGATCACGGCCAGCCGATCCTTCCCGCCGGAGGCAAACGTGTCGGCCAGCTCCCGCACCGCCGGAACGTCGGCGCCCTCCATCAGGGCGGCCAGCGCGCCGCAGCAGGCGCTCTTGGCGTGGTAGCGGTCGAGCCAGCCGTACTCCGGCCCTTCCTGCGTCTGGCGCACGCCCACGTGGGCGTTGATCTTGACGACCATCAGCTTGGGCTCCGCGGATGAATCCTCCGTGGCGAAGTGCTCCTCGGCCACGTGGATCGCGCCAGTCTCGTAGCGGGCCCCGAGGTTGATCGAGCGGAACACGGCCCGCCGGCCCGGCTTGAGCGCGGGCAAGACCATCTCGGCAAACGATTGCTGAAAGCTTTCGACGCACTCCCATTCCGCTTCATCGGAGCAGGTGACGTGGTACCCGCCCACGACCGGGGCGCCCAGGGTTCGGGCCAGTTCCTCGACCACACCGCTCAGTCGGGCCAGGTCGGTTTCGGTCCCGATCAGGTCTTCGAGCCGTCCCATGGTTTTCTCCAGGATTCCGGGAAGGGGAATGTGGATCGAACGCGTGATAATCAATCATAGCCCGGGGGAACTCTGCCGTCTTCCCCAACCAGCACCCCACAGCCGGGATATTGCCTTGGGGAAGAGGTGGGGGTACAGTAGCCGCAGACAGTGAAGCACTTCTTCCGGGGAGACGACGCCATGGTCAGGTTGCTGCGATGTCTGTTGGTTTCCGTCGCCGGGGCGACGTGGGTCCTGGGGCTCTGTTGCCCGGGCGCGTATGCCGGCGCCCCGGCCGCGATGAAGGCCGGCTTTGCCGAGCGCGACATCACGCCGGAGCTGGGGATGGAGAAGCCGGGGGGATATGGGAAATCGTATCATCGCTCGCTGCACGACCCGTGCAAGGTCCGCGCCGCCGTGTTCGACGACGGCACCCACCGGGTCGCCATCGTGGGCATCGACGCGCTGGTGATCCACCGCCCGCAGGTCCTGGCGGCCCGCAAGGCGATCCAAGAGAAATGCGGGATTCCGCCGGAGCACGTGCTGATCGCGGCGTCGCACTCACACTCGTCGGGCCCGACCGGGATGATCCTGCCCGGCCAGTACGACGAGGCCCCCGAGTTCGTCCGGATGCTTGCCTACGAGAAGTCGTCGTGCGCCGACGCGGGCTATCTGGAGAAGGTGGTCGGGGCGATCATCGAGGCGGTGTGCGAGGCCGACGGCTCCCGCGTGGAGGCCCGGTGCGGCGTGGGCAGCGGGATCGAGGACACGGTCGCCTTCAACCGCCGCTTTCGGATGAAGAACGGGCTCAGCCACACGCATCCCGGGCAGGGCAACCCCGACGTCGTCGAGCCGGCCGGCCCGACCGATCCCGAGGTGGGCGTGATCGGCGTCTGGAACACCGAGGGAAAGCTGATCGGCTGCGTGGTCAACTTCGCCTGCCACGCCACGACCAGCCCCGGGGGCATTTCGGCCAATTACATCTACTACCTGGAGCAGGCCGTGCGCGGCGGGATGGCCGCGGAGGACTGCGTGGTCGTGTTCGTCAACGGGGCCTCCGGCGACGTAACGCAGGTCGACAACCTCAGCCCCTATCGCCGGACCGGGGCGGAGCAATGGGCGCGACTCGTGGGCGGCCGGGTGGGCGCCGAAGCGGTCAAGGTGCTGTTGAGCATGGAGCCGGGGGTGCTGATGCCGGTGAGCGGGCGGATCAAGGTCTGGGACATCAAGCGTCGCGTGCCCAATCCCGAGCGGGTCAAACGGTGCCAAGAGCTGGCCAAGAAGACCCCGAAGGAGGTCGGCTCCACCGAATGGACCTTCGCCAAGGAGATCGTGCTTCTGGACTATCTGGTCGCCAAGCAGCCCGAGGTCGAGGTGGAAGTGCAGGCGGTGCAGGTCGGGCCGGCCGTGTTCATCACCGATCCGGCGGAGTATTTCTGCCAGTTCGGCCTGGACATCAAGGCCGGCAGCCCGTTTCCGTTCACGTTCCCGGTGTCGCTGGCCAACGGCTGCGTCGGCTACGTACCGACCGAAGAGGCCCTGGGCGAGCACGGCGGCGGCTACGAGACGCGGCTCACCAGCTACAGCAACCTGGAGCCGACCGCGGGCCGGCGGATGGCCGACGCCGGCGTGGAGCTGGCCAAGCAAATGACGCCGGGCGAAGTCCCCACGCCCCCGCCCGCCCCCGAGTTCCGCGGCGATGGCTGGGCGTACGGCAACGTCCCGCCGGAGCTGGAGTAGTCGAGCTTGATCAAGTTTCTCCTCACGGCGACGGCGATCTCTCTCTCCGGCGTGCTGGCGCCCGGGCCGATGACGGCCGCCACGCTGGCGGCGGGCACGCGGTCCCGGCACGCCGGGGCGATCATCGCCCTGGGACACGGCGTGATCGAGTTCCCGCTGATGCTGCTCATTATCGCCGGGGCGGGGAGGGTCTTCGAGCTCGAGCCGGTCAAGCTGGGCATCGGCCTGGCCGGCGGGCTGGTCTTGCTGCTCATGGGCGTCCAACTGTTGACGGCCGCTCACAGCGCGACGGGCGATCCCCAAGTCTCCAACGGAAGGCACCCTTTCGTGACCGGGATCATCTTGTCGGGCGGCAATCCCTACTTCCTCATCTGGTGGGCCACGGTCGGACTGGCGCTGGCGACCCAGGCCGTCGAGCTGGGGATCCTTGCGTTCGCCCTGTTTGCCGTGGTCCACTGGCTCTGCGATCTGGTGTGGCTGGAAACGCTTTCCTGGGCGAGCCACCAAGGGACCGAGATCCTCGGGGGTCGTCTCCAGCAGATCGTGCTCGTGATTTGCGGAGTCATGCTGCTGGGATTCGGCGGCAAGTTCCTCTACGATGCGGGCTGCGGCTTGCTCGGCTAGATGCGGTTGAATGATCGCTGCCATTGCGCAGGGTGGGTCGAGGCACGAGGCCCACGGGATACCTTGGACCTTTCCTATCAGACGCGTGGGTCTCGTACCTCGACCCACCCTACGCGTTTTGCGCGGCGACGAGATTCATATAGGAGGCTCCCATGAAGCGACGAGATTTTCATAAGCACACGCTCCTGCTGGGAATGGGCGGTCCCGCCGCGTTCGCCCTGGGTAGCGACGACGCGACCTCGAATCCGCGCGAGGGCTACTACGAAGAGCCGGCGAAGCGGCTGCCGACGAGGCAGTTCGACGTCGTCGTCGCCGGCGGCGGCACGGCCGGCGTGGTGGCGGCGCTGGCCGCGGCACGCCAGGGCGCGAAGACGGTGCTGATCGAGCGGAAAGGCTACACGGGCGGAACCGTCACCGAAGGCGGCACGGCCCTGCACAGCTTCTACAACCTCTGGACGGCGTTCCCCGGCGCAACGAGACGGCAGGTCGTCCGGGGGATCCCTCAAGAGATCATCGAGCGACTTGCCCAGCGCGGCGCCACCACGGGCTACCCCGAAATGGCGAAGGGGCGCGACTACGACTCCGTCTGCACCGCGATCGACACGGAGATGTATAAGCTCGTCACGTTCGAAATGCTCGACGAAGCGGGCGTCGTCGTGTGGGTCAATACCCTGTTGACGGGGGCGATTGTGGAGGGCTCTCGCGTCCGGGGCGTGATCGCGGAAAGCCGCTCGGGCAGGGAGGCGATCTTCGCCAAGTCGTTCGTCGACTGCACGGCCTACGGCGACCTCGCCGCGTACGCGGGCGCGAAGTACACGGAGCCCAACGACTACCCCGTGGCCAATAGCATCGGGCTGGCCAACGTGAGCGTGGAGAAGTACTACGAGTTTCTCCAGTCCCACGACGCGGTTCGGGAATACTGCGAAGGCCGGCGGAGCGGCGAGGACGGGCAGATCGTGCGGCTCAACGGCCGGTCGGTGAACCTGCCGCCGGAGTTCCGGGAGGAAGCGGGCAGGATCGGGATGTCGACGACCACGACCACCGTGCACGACAACTACTTCATGTTCATCAAGCTGAACTTCAAGATGCCCGTCAGCCCCACGAGCCGAGACGCCGTGGCCAAGGCGGAGCTGGAGCTGAGACGGCGTCAGGCAAGGGCCGTCGAGCTGTTCCGGAAGCACGTGCCCGGCTGCGAGAAGGCGTTCATGGCGAGAACCAGCCCGTCGCTGTGCATCCGCCGCGGCAGGCTGATCACCTGCGACTACGACGTTTCCCACGAGGACGTCATCGAAGGCAGGCATTTCGACGACGACGTGATGGTCTACGGCTTTCACGACTCGGCGCCCCGGTTCCAGATCAAGGACGGCGGCACGTACGGAATCCCCTATCGAGCGCTGCGCGTGGCGGGCATCGACAACCTCTTGGTGGCCGGGATGATGATCACGTCCGACCATCGCGCCCACATGTCCACCCGAAACACGGTAAGCTGCATGGGACAAGGCCAGGCGACCGGTACCGCTGCCGCCCTCTGCGCCGAAAAGAACTACGGAACACGACAGCTCCCATACGCCAGGCTAAGAAGCACGCTCGTAAAAGGCGGTGTATATTTCGAA
>Ga0307379_10004332_pt1 | contig 20275 bp, 8 predicted proteins | sample UN2MG_FD_202237 | JGI IMG/M metagenome (GOLD analysis project Ga0307379, IMG submission 202237) | Soil microbial communities from Risofladan, Vaasa, Finland - UN-2 | ecosystem: Environmental > Terrestrial > Soil > Coastal area > Acid sulfate soil | place: Finland: Risofladan, Vaasa | collected... | reverse complement strand
GCGAGGGCAGGTCCTTGTAGGGCACGTAGAGCCGGGGCGCGTTGGCGTCGGCGGGCCCGTCATCGGCGGCCGTCGGACCCGCCGCGGCCGCGATGCCCAGGACGATCAGGGGCAGGATGCGTGGTCTCATGGCTCACTCCTCCTCCCGGGCGTCGTCGGGCTGCTTCGTCGGGTCGGCAACCACGGGCGGCGCGTCGGGTCGAGGGCCGGACCCGGCCTCGGCGGGCGCGAGCGTCGGCGCCGCCGAATGCGTGGGCTTCTTCGGCCGTCGGGCGATCTGGCGAGGCAGGATCTTGAAGACCCAGTGCGCCAGCCACAGGCCCAGCACGATCATGCCCGTCCACCAGCCGATGAGCACGAACTGGCGGACGACCAGCGGGGCGAAGAGGCGGACGACGATCAGCGCCAGCCCGGCCGCGAGGACCAGCACGCAGCGGTGGAAGCCGCCCAGCTTCAGCGCCGCGACGCCGACGAGGAGGATCACCGCCCACGTGGCGATGCTGAACGGCTCCTTGCCGACCGTCCAGACGCCCAGCGTGCCGGGCGGGCCCTGGCGGACGAAGTCCAGCCGGGTCCCCTGGCGGTCGAACTTGAACGAGACGCCCGCCGGGTAGCCGGCGGCCAGCCGGCGGAGCTGGCCGTCGCCGTCGGGCACCCGCGCGAAGGCCTCGTCGAACCACAGCAGGTAGTCCTCGGCGGGGACGTACAGCCGCCAGAGCGTCTGCTGGACGGGGACGCCGTCGGGCAGTTGGGGTGCGGCGAGGGCGAACGGGTCGGCCTTGTCCAGGCCGTAGCGGAACTCCAGCACGCACTTGGCGACCTGCCCGGCCGTGGGGGGCAGGCGGACGACCTTCTCGTCGGGGGACGTGCCCGCCTCGACGGGGGCCTCGCTGCCGTTCAGCAGCACGCTGAAGACCTTCGCGCCCTCCGGCAGCCGGACGGCCAGCCGGTCGCCCTTGGACGTGTCCAGCAGGAACGTGGCGTTCGTGTTCAGCCCGCCTTCCCGCCCGAGCACCTGCTCGACGATCGCGCCCGTGGCGATGGTGGTGAAGACCGCCGCCTCCTTCTGCACCGCCACCGGAAACGCCAGCGCGAACGGCGGGGCGTTGCAGCGATAGGCCAGCACGGCGACCTTCCGGAAGGCCGCCTCGGGCAGGTCGACGGCGCTGGAGGGGTCGCCGTCCAGCAGGTTCTCCTGGACGGTGGGCTTGCCGATGACGAGCGTCTCGGCCTTGGCGACGGCGACGAAGCCCATCTGGTCGGAGAGCTTTCCGGCCGCGAGGATCGGCAGGACCTCGACGGTGCCGGCCTGGCCCTCGGGCCCGGCCTGGAAGCTCCGCCGCAGGCTGACGGTCAGCCGGTAGGTGCCCAGGACGGGGGCCTGGAGGACGATCTTGTAGTAGGCCCATCCCCCGGCCGGCTGGGTCGCCGCGGGGCCCTTCGGCTGCTGGTCCGGCGGCAGGGCGGCGATCCGCGGGGTCTCCTTCAGGTCGGGCCCGTCGATGCGGACGTCCGCGTCGGCCAGGCGGGCGGGCATCATCAGGTAGAAGGTGTCCACCGGGGCGTACAGCACGCGGTAGTCCACCAGGGCCTGCTCCTCGATCGACCCCGGCTGAATGCTCACCAGCCGGTGGACCACGGCCGAGACCTGTGGCGGCTTGACGGCGATCTTGAACCGCGCCGAGGCGGGCTTGGCGCGGTCGATCGCGCGGAACTCGAAGGCCATCGCCGGCGAGAGGTTCGGCAGGGAAGTCCACTTCTCGGTGCGGTTCAGCGGCAGCGACTGGAGCTGCTGGAGGGCGTCCACTTCCGCGCGGAGCCGGTCGGCCAGCAGCAGGAGCACCTGCCCGCTGTAGAGGCGCAGGTCCTTCGCGTCGGCCAGGGGCAGGGCGAAGTCCACCGGCTCGTCGGGGGCGGTGCGGGGCGCGTTGGCCACCAGCTCCAGCGCGATCGGCCCGCTGACCTCGCGCTTGAGCAGGACGTTGACGGTCCGCGCGGGGCCGTTGCCGGAGAGCTGGTAGTCGTCCACCAGGTTGTCCGGGCCGACGGAGACGATCTTCCACGGCTCGGGCACGTTCAGCGAGAGCTGGAAGATGCCCGTCCGCTCGACGGTGTAGTGCAGGCGCCCGCGAAGCTCCCGGCGGTCGCCGTCGACGCCGAGGACCCACAGGTGCCTGGCCGTGATCCGCGGGGAGACCGTGCCGATGACGAGCGAGCCGCCGTAGTCGGCCGTGATGAAGCGCCAGGCCGTCGCGCCCGGGCGTCCCTGGATGTCCTTCGGGAGCCGCCCGGTGTCCACGCGGGCGAGGTCCTTGGGGGCCGAGACCTCCACGCTGCGCCGCGGGGAGTGGGTGATCGCGATCAGCCCCGTCCGCCTCAGCACCCCGTGCGTGATGATCGGCGAGAGGTCCACCTTCGCCTCGGGGTCCTTGAGGAACAGCTCCATCTTGACCGTCAGCGCGTAGCTGCCCTTGGCCGCGGAGAACAGCCGGACGTCCAGGTTCTGGGCGTTGCCGGCCTTGGCGATGTCCCACCGGGAGAGGTTCTCCCCCTCGACGGCGGTGACGCGGAAGCCCTCGGGCAGCTGGACGGTGAAGGCGTCCACGCCGCGGCGGCGGATGTCGTAGGTGAAGCGGACCTCGTGGCTGATCAGGGCCTCGGAGACGTCGATGCGCTGGAGCTGCTCGCTGATGACCACCGGCTCCAGGTCGGCGGCGGCCTGGGTCTTGGGCTTCCAGCTCAGCTTGACGGACTCGGCCGAGCCGAGAAAGGCCTGGAGGCGCGTGGCCTTCTTGCCGGCCTGGTCGGCCTGCGTGGTGCTGGCGGCGAGCATGGGCTCGACGTCCACCTTCATGTTCTCCTCGGGAATGGTCAGCTCGAGGGTGCTGATGGCCGAGGCGGGGATGCGGAAGCTCAGCACGTTCAGGCCCGGCTGGGTGACGAGCTGGCGGACGAAGTCCACCACCAGCTCCCGCCGCCCGGTGCCCTTGGTCAGCAGGCGGTACTGCCCGCCCACGACCCGCAGCAGCGGGGCCGGCTTGACGTTCGCCTCGGAGAAGGCGACCTTCTCCACGGCCACGTCGCCCAGGCCGATGGGCACCTCGACCCAGCCGTCGGCGAGGATGTCGACGGTCAGGCGGAGCTGCATCCGGGCCAGCTCGGCGTCGACCTGGCCGGCGAACTGGGCGCGGGAGATCAGGTACGGCGTGGGGGCCTCGATCACCCGGGCCGGAACGTTCTGTGCCTTGCGCCACAGGTCCTGGAATTCTTTGTACGGCAGGAAGACGCCCTGTCCTTCGGCCTCGAAGACGCCCTTGAGCTTCTCGTAGGGCACGTAGACCTTGGCGGGCTGCGAGGCCGGCGGCGCGGCCGCCAGCGGTGCCGCAAGTAGACTGCTGATCAGGACATACCCCATCCAACCCACCCCGCGCGAACGTTGCCTCATGGTCTTTCTCCTGACGCGGACCGCAACCGAAGGGTAAGCTCTTTCATGGCTTAGGACGCACAGCGCCGCCGTTTGTTCTGCCCGCCCGCCGGAAATGGCGAAACGTTACACCCACGTTACAACATGTCACCTGCGGAAGCATCCACTTCGCCCCTGCCCCTGCCTCTGGGGTCAGGCATTGACTTTTTGACTTTTCGCTCCGCCGGAGGCAGCCTGCGCGGAGCTGGGACCCCTGAAAAGTCAAAAAGTCAATGCCTGACCCCATTAGCGCAAGAAGCGGCCGCAGGCGGGCGGCTGTTGTGCCGTGCCTGCGGCCGGGATGGAGCTTCGGGGGGCCGCTCGCGGGGGGCCCTGCGGTCATTTTTGAGGCAGCTTGGGGCGCTCGTGGTAGTCGTAGAAGGCCTCGTAGTTCTTCCGGAGGTAGCCGCCGGCGATCGTGCGGACGCCGTTGAGGACGACGCCGAAGACGTGGGCGCCGATGCGGCTGAGGACCTCGCGGGTCCGCTGGACGATGCCGTAGGTGTTGGCCCCGGCGCGGACGACGAGGACCACGCCGTCCACGATCGCGCTGAGGGCCGGGGCGTCGGTCACCAGCAGGCAGGGGGCGGTGTCAAAGAGGACCTGATCGTACTCGGCGACCATCTCGGCGAGGAGGGCCTTCATCTGTTCGCTGCCGAGCAGCTCGCCGGGGTTGGGCGGCAGCGGGCCGGAACCCATGACGCTCAGGTTCGGCTCGAGCTCCAGGACCATCTCCCGCCAGCTTGCCTGCCCGACCAGGGCGCTGCTGAGCCCGCCCTCGGGGCAGGCGCCGAAGAGCTTGCGGATCATCGGCTGGCGGAAGTTGGCATCGACGACGAGGACCTTCCTGCCGTTGCGGGCGGCGGAGGCCGCCAGGTTCAGCGCGACCGTCGTCCGCCCGTCCTCCGGCAGCGGGCTGGTGACCAGCAGGCTGCGGCGTTCGGCGGCCGGGCCACTGAACTGAAGGCACGTGCGGACCTGCCGGAAGGCCTCGCTGACGAGGCTGTTGGGGTGGGTGGAGAAGGCGACGCGGAGGTCCTTGATGTTCTCCTCGAGGTCGTCCTGGTGGGGGATCATGCCCAGCAGGGGCAGGTCCACGCGCCGGGCGATGTCGCCGGGCCCCTTGATGGAGGTGTCCACCAGCTCGAGCATGAACGCCAGGCCCAGCCCGACGATCAGGCCGGTCAGCACGCCCAGGGGCACCATGACGGCCCACCGGGGCATGGCCGGCTCGCGGGGGGTGGCGGCGCTCTGCATGATCTCCAGCGGCGGGGCGGCCTTCAGGAGCATCCGCAGGTCCACCAGGCGGCTGTCGATGCGGGCGATGCTCTCGCTCAGGGAGTCCTCCTGGGTGGTGAGCTGCGCGTAGGCCGAGTACGTCGCGCGCAGGCCGCGGACGCTGATGTCCACGAACCGGTACTGGTCGCGGAGCTTGGTCAGGCGCTCCAGGACAATGGACTTGCGGGCCTCGGCGTTGGCGACCATGGACAATATCTGGACGCCGATGAGCTTTTCCTCGCGATCTACGACCTCCTTGGTCATGCTCTCCACGCGGGCCTTGAAGTTCTGGACGGTGCGGTGCTGGGGCCCGAACTTGCGCTCGAGGTTCTCGCGTTCGGCCTGGAGGTTCAGCATGCTGGTCCGCAAGGCCCGCAGGGACGGGTCGTAGTCGAGGGCCTGGAGGACCTGGGGCAGGTTTTTGATCTGCCCGGTCTCGGTCTGCTTGCGGATCAGCTCGAGGGAGCCGTCGGCCTGTGCGAGCTCCAGCTCCATGGCGGTGACCTGGGGCGAGAGGCTGTGGAGCGTCATGGTCAGGACGTTGGTCCGTTCGAGCATGTCGGGCACGTCGGCGTCGCGAAGGAGCTTGGCCTTCTCGGCGCGGACGCGGTCGCGCTGCTCGGTGAGGCTGGCCTGCTCGGTGCGGAGCTGGCGGATCTGGTCCTGCGTGCTCTGACTGGCCAACTCGCGGGCGCGCTCCTGGGCCTGCTCGGCGACGGAGTTGACGATCTCCGGCAGCTCGTCCCGGTTGGCCCCCATCATCGAGACGGCGATGAGGCCCGTGCCGGGCGGGACGGAGAACTTCAGCTCCTCCTGGAGGCGCTGGATGGCGCGGTCGGGGTCCTTCTGAAACCAGGTGGTGTTGCGGATCCGGTCGTTCGCGATGGCCGCCTGGAGGACGCTCTCGCCCTTGGCCAGGTTGACGTTCTGGGCCGCCAACGTGTCCAGGTACGTCGTCTGCATCACGTCACGGCTGGGGTTGATGACCGTCACCTGCGGGGGTCGGACCTTCAGCCAGGCCGTCGACTCGTACCACGGCGCGTACTGGAGCCACAGCACCGTCGCGAGCACCGACAGGCCGATGCAGATGATCAGCGAGAAGAGGATCAGCCACTTCCGCTTGCGGAGGATGCGCAGGATATCCCGGCCGGTCACGCCGCCTTCGGCCTGGGCGGCTCCCGGGCTCACCACGCGCCGGGCGGCCGCCGTGCCGCCACGGACAATCTGGGGGACCCTGTCTCTGGTGGGTATGACGCTCATTTGCCGCTCCCTGTCTTCGGCGCCCGGTCCCGTTGCTCCAGCCGCTGCTGGACGCGCTCCAGCGCGTCCTTCAGCGGCCCGTAGAGCGGGTCGTTCGGGCTGGCCCGAATCATTTCGTAGCCTTGACGGTACTGTTTGAGGGCGTCTTCGAGGCGCCCGATCTTCTCATAGAGCCAGCCCAGATGGTAGCGGCTGGCCGTTAAAGGCTGCTCGAGCTGGACGGCCCGGACCAGCGCCACCTCGGCGTCGGAGTACCGGCCCATCTGGGCGTACGTCCAGCCCAGCGTGTCGAGGACCCTGGCGTTGCTCGGCCAGATCTGGGCCGCCCGATCGATGTACGGCAGGGCCTTGGCCGGGTCGTTCATCTGGTCGGTGTACAGGAAGGCGAGGTTGTTGAGGACCTGGACGTCGTTGCCGTTGAGCTTCAGGGCGGCCAGGTAGCTCTGCTCGGCCTCGGGGTACTTCTTCAACTGGTACAGCGTCGCGCCGAGGTGGCGGTGGGCGAGGAACTTCGCCACCGCGTTGTCGGCCAGGTCCCGCGCCGACGCGAGGCTGCCGGCCGCCTTCGTCAGCTCGCCCTCCTCGGAGTACAGCAGGCCGAGCACCAGGTGCAGCCGCCAGTTGCGGGAGCGCTGGCTCAGCCACTTCTCGAAGTTGGTCACGGTCCCCGCGAGGCCGTAGGCGTCCCGGAGCTGCCGGACCAGCAGGAGGACGAAGTCGGGCTGGATGGTCTCCAGCGACTGGAGGAAGGCCTTGTCGGCCAGGTCCTTCCGCCCGAGCTGGGCCATCGACGTGGCGCGGACGGCCGACACCCACGACGTGAACAGCGGCTTCTTGAGGTATTCCTCGGAGTAGATCAGCACCTTCTCGTGCTGCTTGTCCTCCTGGAGGGCGTGAAGGTAGGCCTCGACGGTCTGCGGGGCCTCCGGCGCCAATTCGACGGCCCGGGCCAGGGCGGCGATCTTCAGGTCCTGCCGCCCGCGGGTCTGCCACATGCCCGCCTCCCGCATGGAGAAGCCGGCGCTGTCGGGGAAGAGCTTCTTGGCCTCGGCCAGCAGCTCCTCCATCTCGCGCCACTTCTCCCGACGGGAGTAGATGCTGATCAGCCGGTCGATCGCCGGGACGTAGTTCCTCTGGTCGGCGTGGACTTCCCGCAGGACCAGCTCGGCGTTGTCGTAGTCGCGCAGGGCGGCGTAGATCGCCGCGAGCTGCATGGCCACGTCGGTCCGCTCGCTCAGCCGCTTGGCCGCCTGGAGGTCGGCCTTGGCCTTGTTCGGCTCGCCCTGGGCGAGGTAGAGCTGGGCGCGGTAGATCAGCGGCTCGGCGTAGCTGGGGCTGTCCTGGATCGCCTGGCCGAAGAGCTTCTCGGCCCGCTTGACCTGCCCCTGCCTCAGGGCGAGCACGCCCTTGAGCGTCGTGGCCGTGGAGTCGGTGGGATCGTTCCGGAGGACCTCGTTGAGGCGGTCCTCGGCCGGCTGGAACTCGCCGGCCTCGATCTGGTAGCGGACGAGCTCCTTGATCCCGCCGATGTCCTCGGGGCGGCGGCGGACGTAGTTGCGCATGGACTCGACGGCCTTCCGCCAGTCGCGCCGCATGGACCAGTACCGCGAGAGGGCCAGGTGGCCCCGCGGGTCGTCCGGGTCCGTGGCGATGGCGTTCTCCAGAAAGCCCTTGGCCTTGTCGGCTTCGAACTGGGCGATCATCTGGCCATAAAGGATGCGGATGGCCACGCGATCCTCCGCCGTCGCCAGCAGCGGGTCGAGCACCCGCTCGACGTCGGCCGGGCGGCCCGACCGCCGGTAGAAGTCCGCCAGCACCCGCGCGCTGTAGAGCTTCTCGGGGCTCTTGGCGTGCAGGGCGAGGTACATCCGCTCGGCGTCCTGGGCGCGCTCGCCCCGTTCGTAGAGCATGGCCAGGCGGAGGATGTTCCGCAGGTCGCTCGGGTCGCGGCTGTAGACGGCCTCCCGCTGGCGGATGAGGTCGTCCGTCTTGGCGGTCTCCTCCTGGATCTCCAGGTACCTGGGGCCGATGTACGGGTCGCGCGGGGCGATCCGATACGCGCGGGTGACCCAGTCCTTGTGCTCGTCCAGCTTGCCCTGGGCCTGCGTGACGGCCGCCAGGCCGATCAGCGCCGGGGCGTAGGCCGGGTCGTTGTTGGCGACGATCTTGAACGCCTCGTAGGCCGGGTCGTAGAACTTCTTGCTGAGGTAGGCCTGCCCCAGCAGCACGCGGGCGTCCTTGCGGTTGGGCTGGTCCTTCAGCACCTCCAGCGACGAGGTGATCGCCCCGTCGTAGTCCTTGCGGACCAGCGCCATCCGCGTGCGGAACAGCAGGCCCCCGGTGCCGTCGAGGTTGGCCTTTGCGGCCCGCTCGACGCACTGCTCGGCCACCGGCCAGTCCTGCTGCTGGAGGGAGTAGCGGAACAGCCGGTCCACGACGGCGGCGTCGTTGGGGTCTACCTCGATCGCCTCGCGCAGGTACTTGACGTGGTCTTCCTTCTTCCCGGTCAGCAGGGCGAGGTTGGCCTTCTCCAACGCCCGCCGGGCGGGCGGGAACTCGTCGGCGGCCTTCATGAGGATCTCGTACTGCTTGTCCCGGTCGGGCTCGTCGAGCACCTGGCGCTGGAGCGCGAAGACCCGGTCCTGGGGATGGAGCTTGACGGCCTCGTCCAGCAGCGTCCGCGCGTCGTCCGCTCGGCCGACGCCGCGGTACATGCTGAAGAGCATCCGGAGGACCGACGGGTCCTCGGGGACGCGCTCGCGGAGGCGTTCGACGTAGGTGACGGCCTCCTCGGTACTCCCGTCCAGCCAGAGGGCCGAGGCCCGGTCCAGCAGCATCCGGATCGTCCGCGCCGAGGGCTCCATCTCCGACGGCAGCGAGGGCGTCTCCCCCAGCACGGCGAGGATGACCATCTTCAGGTTCATCGCGTCGGCGTTCTTGGGGGCGATCTGGAGGACGCGCGTGAGGTACCGGTCGGCCTGGTCGTAGTCGCGGTAGCGCATCAGCAGGCGCGCCTTGGCCAGCAGCGCCGAGGGGTTCCGCTGCTGGCCGGGGATCCGAAGCAGGTCGTTGAGAATGGCCTCGGCCTTGCCGGGCAGGTCCTGGCGGAGGTAGATGTTGATCAGCAGGTTGGCGGTCTTGACGTCGAAGCGGGGCAGCGCGCGGTAGGCCTCCTCGAGCTGCTCGGCGGCCTCGCCGATCTTCCCCTCGGCCAGGGCGATCCGCCCGCTGACCTTCCCGCGCAGGGCCGCGCGAAGCTTGGCGACCGCCATCTTCCGCAGGCACTCTCGGGCCTCGTCCAGCAGTTGGTTCCGCTCGGCCTGCTTGTCCTGGGCGAAGGGGAGGTCCTCGACCATGTCCAGCAGGACGTTGGCCAGCAGATAGTTCAGCTCGGCCGTGCTGCGCTGGTGGACGCGCCGCCCGTCGGCGGGCTGGGTCGCCGCCACGCGGTCGATGACTTCCAGGCCCTCCCGCAGCACGCCCACCGCCTGGGCGCTCTTGGCCTGCTGGGCGAACACGTGGGCCTGGCGCAGGTAGGCGCGGGGGTCCAGCGGGTCGATCGCCGTAACGTGCTTGAGGATCGTCAGGGCCTCGTCGAGCTTCCCGAGGGCCACCAGGTGGTCGCCCAGCGCGAGGTGGCCCCGGATCGGGTTGAGCTCAATGGCCCGGTCGAGCATCTGCCGGGCCTGGTCGTTGCGGTCGGCCTCGCGGAGGTAGCCGGCATAGTCCTCCAGCAGCCGGTCGTCGGAGGGGACGGCCTCAATGGCCTGCTGGTAGGCCTGCTCGACCTCCGCGTCGCGCGTCTCCAGCCGGCGGAGGAAGCTGACCAGTGCGATCCAGTAGCCCGTCTCGTCGCCCTTGAGCGAGAGGGCCTTCCGCACGTCCTCGATGGCGTCCTTGGCGGTCTGGCCCTCCATGCTCTGCGACATCGAGGCCTTGGCCATGCCGCGCCGGAACCACGTCTGGTGATCGTCCGGGGCGAGCTTCAGCAGGGCGTCGGCCTCCCGCACGTACTCGGGCCAGCCCTTCCCCTGCGAGACGGCCGCGATCTCCCAGTACATCTCCGCCAGGTACTTCTGGGCCTCGACGTAGTCGGGCTTGCGGTTGAGCGCCAGGCGGAGCTGGCTGACCGCCGCGCGGAACAGCTCGCCGCGCTGGGTCTTGGTCAGCCCGGAGTCCGAGGAGAGGGCCCAGTCGCGGCTGAGCCGGGCGGCCTCGTGGAAGTACTCGTGCATGTTGGCGGCGCCGGTGACGCGGGCGGCGCGGATCGCCTCGTCGTACAGCTTGGCGGCCGCCTCGTACTTCTTGGCCGTCTGGGCGGCCTTGGCCTGCTTCAGCAGTTCCACCGGGTCCCTGGGGAACAGCCGGTCCAGCAGGCTGCCGCCCTTCTGGAGCACCAGCACCAGCACCAGCGCGACCACGACGGCGCCCATCGCCCCCAGCAGCACCGCCACCCGTTTATTGAGCTTTTTTCTTCTGGCCATCGGTTCACATCTCTCGTCGCGGGCGGCGCGGCGTCATTCGCCGGCCGACAGCCGCTCCACGTCCTCAGGCATCGGCATCATCTTCAGGACCTCAGGCAGGTAGTAGCGGGCGAAGTCGCGCGCGGCTTCGTCGGCCTCCCGAGGGTCCCGGACGTCCGTCCTGGGACTGAACTGGATCTTGGCGAAATACGCGTGCCGGACGAACGGAGAGGTGAGCTTCAGCCGCACGACCTCGCGGCGGGTCTCCGGCCGTCCGTTCAGGCTGAACACGTAGTACTGGACGACATTGCGGGTCTGGCCCTCCCGGCCCTTCAGCGTGACCAGGGCCCGGCGCAAGCCGATCCGGCCGTTCCAGGGCGCCGGAAGGCCCGGCACCTCCAGCGGAATGACCTCGCTGCCGAGCAGCGTCCCCCCGCCGGCATGGAGGCAGATCTCCGGCACGTGCGGGACGACATCCACCCCGCCGGTGTAATAGTAGGCCTCGGCGTCCCAGAACTGGTACGGCCGGTGGGGCCACGCCGGCACGCGCCCGTCGCGGTAGCCCCGGACGACCAGCCAGTTGCTCCTGCGCTCGGCGCGGTTGTGCTGATCGGCGGGCGTGCCGATTCTCAGCATCTCCATGACGTCGTCGCGGATCTCCGGCTCGCCGTCGGGGACGCCGTCCAGGACGGGGTTGCCTCGGGCGTCCCGCATGAGCTCGCCGTCCTGGACGAACACGTAGGGGCCCAGCCGGTCGGGCAGCGAGACGAGGCGGAACTTGTCGTTGACCTCCACGCCCGCGGGCCAGGGGACCGCCTCCTTGTGCGTGGCGATCTTCAGGAGCCGGACGGCGAGCGTCCATCCCGCCGCCGAGACGCACAGGATCGCCGCGGCCAGGAGAAAGTGCCGGTTGCCCCGGGACCACAGGCTCGGGCCCGTCCGCTCCGATGCCGTCGCTGCCGCCACGCCGGTCATGCCTTCAGCCCCTCCGCGACGGCCGGACCGTCCGTCGGCTGGCCTTCGTCTTCCTCGTCCTCCTCGACAAACAGCGCCTCCAGCAGCCAGCTCAGCCCCCAGAGCATCAGCAGCGCCGGGCCGAGCATGAGCATGCCGGTGAACGTGTGCATGAAGTCCTGTCCGAGCTCGGGCTTGTCCCAGACGTACATCGTGCCGGTGATGATCACGCGGGCGACGTTGCACACCACGGCGATGGGGACGGCCATGACCACCAGGGTCAGTCGCTGCCAGACGGGGCGGTCGTCGAGGTAGGCCATCGCCACGCCGAGGGCCAGGAACGCCATGAGCATGCGCATGCCGCTGCACGCCTCGGCGATGGTCAACTGCCGCTCGACCCCGGTCAGGCTCCGCAGGAAGAGGGTGCTCTGCTGGTTGACGATCTGTACGCCGGAGACCTCCAGGATGACCTGCGAGGCCGCGGCGGCGATGTTCTGGAGGGGCAGGGCGATCCGGCTGTAGAGCGTGCCGGAGATCGGCATGGCGAACGCCAGGAACACGATCGGCAGCCAGGTCACCCGCAGCAGCGCCGGCCCGCCGAGGTAGAGCACCAGGCCGATCAGGATGGGCACCATGCCGAGGTGGCTGGTCCAGTAGTTCTGCAGGGGGTAGACGCCGACGAGGACCTGGAAGATGCCCAGCAGCAGGATCGGCAGGCCCAGCAGGCTCACGCGCCGCCGCGCCGCCAGCAGCTCGTCGCGCCGGCTGTAGAGGAAGTACAGGCTGAACAGCGGGATGAGGTACCCGTGCGACCAGTTCGGGTCGCTCCAGGCCTCCACGAGAATGCCGAACTGCCAGAAGTTCAGCCAGACGAACAGCCCCGCCAGCACGAGCACCTTCGTGCAGGTCTCCGGCGGGAAACTCTCCCGCCAGGTGGGGGTGGACGTCTCCGCCACCATCGCCGCCAAGCCCCCTGCCGGGATCCTGGAGACGTCGTCATGCCGAGGCTCATCGGCCATAGGCTCACGTTCGGCGCCTCCCCCGCCTACCAGCGGGTGAAGCGCCGGCTGGTTGGGGTGATCAGCCGCGGGTCGGAAAAGTTCCGGTCGTAGATGAAGCCGAACCCGTACGACATGCGGAACGCGTTGCGGACCACGGCCATGAACGACGCCCGCACGTCCGTCCCCACGGCGATCACGTCGTTGGACTTCAGGAAGAGGTCCGGGTCGTTGCCGAGGAAGATCTCCTCCAGGTTCAGCGGGATGACCTGCTCCTGCCGGTCGCCGACGCGGCGGATGAGGATCGAGTTCTCCGGCCAGGCCAGGGCGCTCATGTTGCCCGCGGCCGCCAGGGCCATCTTCACGGTGATCTGCCGCCCGGTGAGGGAGTAGACGCCCGGGCGAAGCACCTCGCCCATGATGTAGAACTCCCCGACCTCCAGGGGCGGGATCTGGACGATGTCGTTGTCGCGCAGGACGATGTTCTGGCGCGGGTCGCCGTCGCGGAGCTGGTCGAGGTTGATCGCGATGATCCGCGCCATGTCGGACTTGTCGACCTTCTTCCAGCCGAACGGGTCGGCGGGGTCCCGCCCGGCCTCGCCCGCCTGCTGCGTGGCGGCGACGGGCTGGGTGGCGAGGGGCTCCTGCCCGCCGGTCCGGACCCACTTGCCGGCGGAGTAGATCCACTTGGGCGCCTTGACGGCGCGTTTCAGGTCGCCGTCGATGCCCGGCTGGGTCTCCGGCGCCGCGGCGCCGGCGGCGGGGCCGGCCTCGGCGAAGCGCGGCACGTCCGACAGCAGGCCCGGCTTGGGCGCGGGCTTGGTCGCCGGCTGGGTCGCGGCCCCCGGCAGGGCCTGGCCCAGCTCGCGGAGCGCGGCGTTGGGGTCGAGCACGGCCGGCTTCGTCGCCGGCGCGGTCGCGGGCGCCGGGCGGGTCGCCGGTTCCGGCGGCGCCTCGGGCGGCAGATCGGGGATCGCGCCGACCCCGCCGGCCTCCGCCTCGGCGGGGGCCTTGACGATCCGCTTGGCCGGCCTCGGCCGGATCACGTAGAGGTACTGGATGTTCGTCTGCGTGATCCCCCCGGACAGCGCCAGGGCCTCCAGCAGGCGCATGTCCTTGCGGAGGATGTTGTACGTCCCCGGACGGTTGATCGCCCCGAGGATCGAGAAGGTGTTCTGGCGCCGGGCCGCGATCGTCACCGACACCGTCGGGTCCCTCAGGATGTTCGGGCTGTAGGCCCGCATGACGTCGGCCTTGAGCTGTTCCTTCGTGCGACCCTCGGCCTTGACCCGCTCCCTCAGCAGCGGCAGGTCGATCATGCCGTTCTCGGTGACCTGGCGTCGAAGGACCGTCTCGAGGCCCTCGCTGAACAAGTCGAGGATGGAGATGTCCACCACGTCGGTCGGCCCGATGACGTACTCCTCGTCGGTGTACTCCCAGTCGCCGTCCGTCGGGCGAGTGGCGTTGGGCACGACCTCCTGCACGCGGTCCGTCGGGCCGATGCTGCCCAGGATCGGGTTGATCGGCGAGCCGTCCGGCGGGCGGATCACCTTCTCCGGGCTCAGGAACCGGTACTTGTCCGTCTTGGTCCAGTCCCCGATGGCGTCGCACCCGCTGAGGCACGCCACGGTCGCGGTCCCCAGCGTTGCCAGCGCTCTTGCCGTCCTTGTCAGTCCGTTCACGGCAGACCTTTCCTAGAAGATATCCCAAGGGTCCCGTCGTCTCTCGGGGCCGCTCACGCGGGGCGAGCCGGCGCGTGCCTGCCGCAGGAAGACCATCCGCAGACACCGCGGGCAGCGATCGCCCTTCAGCCCCGGCCGACGGGACGGAAGCCGCTGCAACAGACACCGTAGTCTAGGAGTCTCCTTGGGACCGGTCAAGCCTCGACGGCCGTTTCGATCTCCGGCCAAGCCAGACCGCAAGCTACGCTGATTATCGGTCATTCATCGTCACATCTTGATCCATTGGAAGGGCTTGGGAACATCAGGCTCCTGGCGGGAACCACCCGGCGCCTCCGAATCGCTCTCCGCGACCCGCATTTCCTACGACGCGACGTGCCCCGAAGGTCGCGCCCATCGCCGAAGCCGCCGCCTCCGCCCCGCGAGGCAGCCTGCCCCGGTCCCGCTATCGGGCCGGCAGGAGGGGCGCCTTGCCGGTGACCTCGACGGCGGCCGGGCGGCGGATCGCGCCGGGCAGGAGAAAGAGGATCGACCCGTCCGGCTGCCGCACCACGGTGCGGACGGCCAGGCCCTCGCTGCCGACGTACGTCGGCCCGACCCAGCGCCCCGAGATCAGGAACACGGGGTTCCACAGCCCCTCGGGCGGCGGGAGGAGGGTGAATCGGCAGTGCCCGGCCTCGGCGGCGAGGAAGTAGCAGCCCTGCGATTCGTCGAAGCCGTCGCGCGCGGCGTCGCCGGGCGCGAAGGCCCCTTGGCCGGCGATCGTCGGGGCCAGGCGGCCCGGCTCGAGGTAGTTCCGCGTGATGGTCTTCGCGGCCGGGCCCGACGGCGGGAGCAGGTAGCGCCATCGCCCCACCTCGCCGGAGAACTCGCGGAGGATGTGGTGATCGGACAGGATCCCGCCGGCCCAGGCGGCCTCGACGGGCAGATAGACGCCGACGGAGGAGATCTCCGTCCCGCCGGCGTTGTTGAGCGTGCCCTGGACGATCCACCGCCCGTCGCCGTAGACGGTGTGCTCCCAGCGGATGGTTCGAACGGCCAGCGAGGCCCATTCCCCGGCCCGTTTGGGGAAGTACCACGTGTTGGCCAGCCTCAGGCGGATGCGGTTGTGCTCCAGCAGCTCGACCTGTCCGATGCGTCGGGCGCCCATGAGCTCGAGTCGCTCTCCCTCGGCCGGGAGGTCCTCGCCGACGCCCGCGAGGCGGACCTGGGCCCCGAGCCGCCCGAACCGCCAGAGGCCGTCGGACTGCTGGGTCAGCGAGACCTCCTCGCCCTGGCCGGGCAGGCTGAGCGTGTAGTCCAGCCCGCTCTTGCGGAGCTGAACGCCCGCCGGGGCCGGCTCGATCGTCCGCTGGTTGTCGATCAGCAGGACGTCGTCGAGGCCCAGCCAGACCCCCCCCGCCGCGTCGGGCAGGCCGATCCGCAGGGCCTCCACGCGCGGGACGTCGAAGCCGGACTCCTCGGTGAGGCGACGGATGTCGACCATCACGTGGTTCCAGCCGGGGCGGAGGAGCTTCCGTTGCGACCGCCACCGCCCGGTGCGGGAGACGAGCGTCACGCGGAGGTCGTCGCGGACGGTGCGGCTGTGGACGGCCAGCAGCAGCAGCGTGTAGCCGGTGAAGTCGTGGAAGTGCGGGAGGGCGAACTCCAGCTCGGCCCCGGCCGGCAGGGCCGCCTCCAGCGCGCCGACGCCGGTGCGCGTGATGTTGACGACGAACTTGCGCTGGGCGCCGGGCCCCTCGGGCCGGACCGCGAAGTGGGCGATCTGCTCGAAGCCGCGCGGGCCGTCGGGCACGTCCTCAAAGTCGGCCAGGGAGACGAACCGCCCGCCGGCCGTCTCGGGGTAGAGCTTCGCCTGCTGGACGATCAGGGGCTCGAGGCGGAAGTCGTCCTTCGGCAGCACCGCCGCGCCGGGGGCCGCCGGCCGGGACGTCGCCCCCCCGCCGCGGCCGAGCCACGACTCGAACGGCTTGCAGCCGCCCGGCAGTGCGGACAGAACCAAGATGACCCACGCGCCCTGTCTCATGGCTCGCAAGGGGCGTCGATGTTGACGGGGCCCTACGCCGGGGCCGCCTCGGCGGCCTTGGCCAGCAGGGCCCGGCGGAAGCCCAGCAGCAGCGGGCTGGCGATGGCGACCGACGAGTAGGTGCCGAAGATCACGCCGATCAGCAGGGCGAAGTTGAAGGCGTGGATGCCCTGCCCGCCCCAGACGTACATGATGAACACGACGATGAACGTCGTGCCGCTGGTCAGCACCGTGCGGCTGAGCGTCTGGTTGATCGACTTGTTGATCACCGGCACGCTGATGGTCGTCAGCTTGCCGCGGTTCTCGCGGATGCGGTCGAAGACGACGATCGTGTCGTTGACGGAGTAGCCGATGACCGTCAGCAGGGCCGCGACCATCGCCAGGTCGATCTTGAACCACCCCAGCCCCAGCATCGGGCCGAGGAACGAGTTGTACAGCCAGCCGCTGGCGGCCACCAGTCCCACCGCGATCACCACGTCGTGCACCAGGCAGATCACCGCGGCCAGGCCCCACTGGATCGAGCCGAACCGCAGCCACAGGTACAGCACGATCGCCACCCAGCTCAGGACGATCGCGATGATCGCCCGCTGGGCGCCCAGGCTGGCGATGGCGGGGTCGAAGACCATCATCACCAGCGATTCCTTCCGCCGGAGGGCCTCTCCGACCAGCTCGGCCTGCTTGCCGGCCGCGGCCGCCCAGCGGGCGGGGACCAGCTCGTCGAGCTTGACCAGGACGGCAAAGGAGCCGTAGCCGTCCTCGATGGGCGGGCCCAGGCCGATGACCTCGGTCCGTCGCATCTCCACGCCGCCGGCCTCCTCGGAGCGGATCTCGCGGATGCGCTCCTTGAGGTCGGCGGGGGTGATCGGCGGGGTGACCTTGCCGACCACGACGGCCACGCCGCCGGCGAACTCCTCCAGCATCGCCCGCCGGGGCGAGTCGGGGTTGGGCTCGACCCGGGCCTTGCCCTCGTCGTCGCAGGTCAGGCCCAGCTCGCGGATGTCCTGCCCGGCGGCCGGCTCGAAGCTGCACTCGGTCCGCTGGGCCAGGTCCTTGCCGAAGGCCTTGCCCACCACCTCCTGGATCAGGCTGCCGGTGATCTCGGTGGTGGACAACTGGTAGCGGGTGGCCGGCAGGTTGTCCAGCTCGCCGGACTCGAGGACCTTGTCGCCGTTGGTGTCCATCTTGGCGAAGAAGGCCTCGTTGAGCCTGGCGGCGCGGGCCTCGGCGGCCGTGACCTTGCCGTCCTTGTCGGCGTCGTACTTGTCGAGGAAGTTGTCCGCCTTGTCGGGCTCGAGGAGCATCTCGACGCGGGAGTCCCTCAGCGAGCTGTAGCCGAGCGTCGCGGCCTCGGCGTCGAATCGCTGGCGGACGAGCTGGTCGTTGGGCAGTTGCTTGCCGGCCCCGAGCAGGGCGTCGTCGCGAAGCTGGATGACGGCCTGCGTGCCGGAGGAGAACTCGATGCCCCAGATGTTGCTGCCCTGCGTGATCACCGACGCGAGGCCCAGGACCATCAACGCCGCCGACAGGATCCAGAAGTGCTTCCGCTTGCCCATCCAGTCGACCGACGGCGTGCCGATGAAGCTGGCCATCTTCAGCGGCTGCCTGACGACCTTGGCGTCCAGGAGGAGCTGGAAGATCCACCGCGTGACGATCAGGGCGGTGAAGAGGCTGAACACCACGCCCAGCCCGAGGGTGATGGCGAAGCCGCGGACCTCGATCGTGCCGACCCAGCCGAGGATCAGGCAGGTGATGAGGGTGGTGATGTTGGCGTCGAAGATCGCGCTGAACGCGCGTTCGTAGGCGTTTTTGAGGGCCATGCGCACGGACTGGCCCTTGGCCTGCTCCTCGCGGAGGCGCTCGAAGATCAGCACGTTGGCGTCCACCGCGATGCCGATCGTCAGCACCACGCCGGCGATGCCCGGCAGCGTGAAGACGGCGTTGAGAAGGCTCATCGTGCCCAGCACGAGCACGATGTTCAGCACGAGCGCGACGTCGGCGATCAGCCCCGGCACGCGGTAGTACAGCAGCATGAACGCCGCCACGCAGATCATCCCCATGTACGCCGCCCGCATGCCCTGCTTGCGGTTCTCGGCCCCCAGGGTCGGGCCGAAGCTGCGGACCGCCACGGGCTCGGGGTTCAGGCGGGCCGGCAGCGAGCCGGCCTCCAGGAGGCGCACGTACTCCCCGACCTCCTCGCGCGTGAACCGCCCGGTGATCTGCCCGCGGTCGGAGATCGCCGACTGGATCGTGGGCGCCGAGAAGACCTCGTCGTCCAGCAGGATGGCCATCCGCTTGTTGACGTGCGTGCTGGTCAGGATGGAGAACTCCCGCGCCCCGGCCTCGTCGAACTGGAAGCCGATCGAAGGCCGCCCGTACTGGTCGCTGTCGGGGAAGGCTTCGGTCAGCCGCCAGCCGCCGACGAGGCGCTCGCGGACCATCCGGTAGCCCGGGCGGTTGGACAGCAGCACGTAGGTCCGCCCGGCGTACTCCTGGGTGGCCAGCCCGCCGAGGAACTTCCGCTCCTGCTCGCGGACGGAGAACCAGCCGAACGGCAGGCCGCGGCGGCGGACCTCCTCCGGGCCGTCCTTGCGAAGCAGCCCCTCGTAGTGGTCGATGTCCTTGCGGTCGATGCTCTCGCCCTGGTAGCCGGCGACGATGCGAAACTCCAGCACGCCGGCGCGGCGGACGCGGCGGATCAGGTCCGACGGGTCGCTGAGGCGGTGGCGGACCTTCGCCCAGGCCTTGTAGGCATCCGCCACGGCGTGGACCTGCGCCACCCGGTCGGGGTGCTCGACGTCGAGGGCCGCGAGGTCGACCTTCAACTGCGAGCGCATCTCCTCGAGCTCCTTGTCCTTCAGCGACGCCTCCTCCTCCGGCGTGCGGTAGTTGGCCAGGATCGACGTCAGCCGCGAGGCGCGAATCGCCGTCTCCCGCAGCTGGAGGTCCTGGTCGCGGAACGCCGCACGGGCCGAGTCGTAGGCCGCCTCCGCCTGCTTGATCGCCTGCGCGTCCCCGCCGGCCTTGGCGGCCGCGAGGGCCTGCCGGGCCTTCTCCTCGGCGTCGAAGGCCACGTCCAGGCCCTGGAGGCACTCGATCTGGCGGGCGGTCAGGCGCGGGGCGGTATTCGGGTCGGCGAACTGCCGGAGCATCTGCTCGCGCTGGGCGGGCGTGCCGTACAGGTAGGCGTTGCGTTGCGTGGCGGAGACGTTTCCGGCCTCGAGGGCCCCGACGGCGTCGTCGTAGGCGTCGCGCTTCTGGCGGGTGTCCTCCCGGCCGGCGGGCATGCGGACCTCGATCCGGTTGGACCCGATCGGGCGCCACTCCAGGTTCGCCAGGCCCTGCGGGTCGATCCGCTCCTTGAGGATCGAGATCATCCGGTCCGACAGGTCGCTGCCGCTCCCGGCGGTCTGTTTCCGCTGGATGTCCTCGTCGATCTTGCCGATCCGGTCCTGGAGGGACTTGACCTCCGCCTCGTTCTTCGCGGCGGTGGCCTGGGCCAACTCCTTCACGAGCCGATCCTTGTCCGCCTCAAGCCCCTCGGCCTCCTGCTGGGGCGTGCGGATCTCGAAGATCAGGCTGTGGCCGCCCTGGAGGTCGATGCCCTGCTGGCAGCCCTTGGTATACAGGGACCACAGGCACAGTATCGTCACGATGCCCGCGCCCGCGAACTTCAGCGGAAGGTTCTTGGCGTTCATGTCGTTCCTATGTCTCTAAGCCGTCACGTCGCGACCGCCCATCGACGGTCCGCCTTCGCGCCGCCCGCCGGCCCTGTGCGCAGGGAACAACGGCCGCCGAAGAACGGCGCATTGTCCGGCCGACCCGGCGATCGGTCAAGGGGAAAACGCCCTTCCCGCCCCCGCCGGCGCGGCGGAGCGGATCGCATTCGGCCGGGCGCGCTATCGCTTTTCCCGGCGCGCCGGCGTATCCTGCTTCGGCAAGCGGCGTTCAACCTCCAGGACGCGACCTGTTCACGAAACCACCAGAATCAGGAGACCAGGACCATGAGACGCTTTGCCCTGATGGCCGCGCTGATCGCGGCGGGGACCTTCCTGTCGGCCGGCGCGCTCGACGCCCCGGCCGCCGAGTCGTGCTGCCCGGCCGCCAGAGAGGTCAACACCGACAAGCCCAAGGAAGCCGGCCCCAAGCCGGACGTC
>Ga0307379_10004330_pt1 | contig 20292 bp, 14 predicted proteins | sample UN2MG_FD_202237 | JGI IMG/M metagenome (GOLD analysis project Ga0307379, IMG submission 202237) | Soil microbial communities from Risofladan, Vaasa, Finland - UN-2 | ecosystem: Environmental > Terrestrial > Soil > Coastal area > Acid sulfate soil | place: Finland: Risofladan, Vaasa | collected... | reverse complement strand
GGTCTTTCCTGAATTTCACCTGGGTCACCATTCCCAGAATAGTAGCAAATATCCCACCCAAAAGAACTGCTGCGAACACAAAAACAATCAGGGATACCTCAGGAGTCTTCCAGAAGAAAAGATTCATCGACACCTGCGGCTGATTTGTTACAGCCAGGAGAACCAAAAGGAAAGCAAAAAGCAAAACTACCACCAACTTCACTTGACTCATAACCACCTCCCATCAAAAATTTCTTGAAAATTTCCTGAATAATCGCGTAGGGGCGACCCGCCGTGGTCGCCCTAACCACTGTCATTGCGAACGAAGTGAAGCAATCTCGTCTTACCTCACCCTCCCCACCAACGACCACGTATACGCCTCTTCTATCTCCACCGGCACCAATTCCCCAATATCCTTCCCATCCCCCGAAAAAAACACCGTCTTATTACCCCTCGTCCTTCCCACCAACTTCTTCTCTTTCCGGGCAAACCTCTCCACCATAACCTCTTCCACTTTTCCCATAAGTCTTCGATTCTTCTCCAGTACCATCTTCTCACATAGTTCATTAAGTTCAGCCAGACGCTCCTTTTTTGTTTCCAGAGGAACATCATCTTTCTCTTTAGCCGCCCGAGTTCCTGGCCGGGTAGAATATTTGAAAGTAAAAGCAGCGTCAAATTCAACATCCTCCACTAACCTCAACGTATCCTCAAAATCCTCTTTCTTCTCCCCAGGAAAGCCAACCATAAGGTCAGTAGTAATACTTATTTTAGGAATCTCTCTTTTTATCTTATCGATTAATTCTAAATATTGTTCCCTGGTATAACCCCGATTCATTCCCTCCAATATTCTATTTGAGCCAGATTGCGCAGGAAGATGGAGATGCTCACAGATTTTGCTTGAATCTCTTATGGTATCAATCAATTTATCAGAGACATCCTTAGGATGGGAAGTCATAAAGCGAATCCGTTCCAACCCATCTACTTTTTCCACTTCCCTTAAAAGGTCAGCGAAGTCTGAACTATTGGATCTATAAGAATTCACATTCTGACCCAAAAGCATAATTTCCTTACATCCACCAGCCCCCTTCTGCTCTACCTCTGAAACAATATCACTAACAGCTCTCGACCTTTCTCTACCTCGGACATAAGGCACAATACAATAAGAACAGAAATTATCACAACCCCGCATAATTGTAACCTGCCTCATTAATTCAGAATTCTTGGCGCATCCATAAGATGAAGAACTCCAGAATCTCTTCGCTAATCTGGGCAGGTCTCCCTTTACTTCAGTAGCAAGAACTTTTTCATTCGGCTTCTGAAAAGTTTTTTCAATCAATTTCGGCAATTCCAATATATTATCTGTTCCCAGAACAATATTCACAAAAGGAGTCTTTTCGAATATTTTACTCTTCAATCTCTGTGCTACACACCCCGCCAGGACAAAAACTGTAGATGGATTCTCCTTTCTAACTCTTTTCAAGGATGCCAGGTAACCGAGTGCCCTATCTTCAGCATGTTGCCTGACAGAACAAGTATTGAGAATTATAACATCCGCACCTTCAGGAGAATCTATCTTCCCATAACCCTCCCTTTCCAGAAGCCTCCCCATAACCTCCGAATCCGCATCATTCATTTGACACCCAAATGTATGAATATAATACCTTCGTTCTCCCGCTGACATTTGAATTCCTTAAATGAATTTTCAAATTTTCTCCGTAATAGCCAAATATACCCCGAGGCCAAATCTTTGGCTAAAGTCTTGCGTGTTTACGAGATATCGGAGACATTTGAGCGAGCCCCGCAAAGTGGGACGAGCTGCAAACAACATGATATTTCTTGTTGCGGAACAATACCTCTAGTTAAACAAGGAACTCAGTTAAGCTTTTTCTGTGCCAATACTGCATAGGCAGCATATTTACCTTCCAAGAGATTCGTACTCATGGCACCTGTAATGGTTGCATAAATCGCTGAACCCGCCCCAAAGGCCGCAGCCACAATTCCAAGGAGTCCTCCAGTCGTAATAGCTAACGCTAATCCGAAAGCTGCTGTTGAGTAAGCTAAGAACCGACCAAGTGTGATATTTTTCCAACCTCTAGATTTCATGAGTTCCGAGAGTTCATCCACATCATCACGAGTTTCAATAACAAATTGGTTAATACTCTCAGACCTGAGTGATGAATCCCTAATAGCTGCAGCGCTGATAAGAAAAGATTCTACCTTATTTCTGAAGCGGGTCAATTCATTCTTGTAATCCTCCTTGAACTTGGCAATTTTCCTAGGACTAATACTGCTGCTCGGCGCTGGCAAGATATCTTTCAGGACAAGGGTACGCATTTTATCTATTTTTGGAGATAATTTGCCTCCTTGATGGTATTGAGGTGCAAAAGAAGCGAGGTTTTGGTTATTGTCAGTGATTGGTTGGCTTTCGATTGCGAGTAGTTTGCCGAGACAAGCTGCTAAATATGCCATAAACTGATTAGCTGTATAAGCCTCAATATTGTACCAACGCCAATCTTCTGCCCGCGCTAGTCCTCTTTGGCACAATTCGTCCCCTATGGAGCCGAGTTTTTCCATATGGACCCTGAAAGTCGACAAATTTTTTCTCCCGATTATGCCTAGGGGAACCGGATAGTTTGGACTATCCACATAGTTTACAAATGCCTCAGTGAAGTTAGGGATACTGTAAACGTATTTAGCGGGGATTACCTGCTTGACCAGACTTTCTTGGACCAAATTATACATATATTTGCCCAACTTTGAAGGATCATCCACATAGTCCATAGGAACTATTGAAGCTATCTGATCCCAATAAAGAAGAACCCGCGTAAACCATTCATTCTGCGGCACTCGGATGTACGGAAAGTAAATAACATTTCTTTTCATGTGCTCCTCTTACTCTCCCCAATAACCTCTTATAAAACGGCCAGGAAAATAACACCTTCTGAGGACCGGTGCTCATTTTGGACCAGCGCCTATGTATAATTTAGAAAGAAACGATTGAATGTTTAAGGAATTAACAATGAATATATCTTTGGATTTATATTTCTCTTTAATGTGAGAGGCGTCACGACCATGATATGTTTCACCTATGGTTGTTATTTGGATAGATTCTTTCACTCCATAGTTTAAGATAACCCAGGGGACCTTTTTTATCCCATCATTCTTGTTTATATCGTCAACGGAAATGGAGCCTGTGTTCAGGTCCACATTTGAAATATTATACTCTACTGTATATAAATCAGCGGTTGTGATAATTAGAGGAATATAAACACAATCTACTAAATCAGGAAGTTTCTTTAATTGTTTACACTGCTCAAAAACAAAACCTCCCAATCCCTTAAATACTTGATAACAGGCATCGTTTATTGTATCAGGGCGAGCTCGTTTCTTACCTCTAGTTTCTTTATTGAATATTTCTAGGCCATATGAAGCAATTCTTATTGAGTCATTTTCTAAACTTATGTTAATTGCTTCAGATTGCGGCTTTACACGACTTGGTTGGTTATTCTTATACACTAGCCGACCTTCCCTTATTTCTCTAATAACAAGGCGAGTGGCTTGGAATCTTGTAGAATTTTTTTTCACATCCTGAAAGACCCACATTAGATAGTCCGGATGAGCTCGTTTACATTCAACGATTACATAAGTTCTATAAGATTGATTATGCAAAACAAAGTCTATCTCCGTTTCTTTTTCATAGATAGCCACAGGGTATTCTTCGACATTAACCTTCCATTCAAGAAACGAGTCAATATTTTTTACTTCATGAAGACATCGTTGTTGAAATAAATATCCTTGACTGTTTAACCCATCTATAATCTTGGCTAAAATATTCTTTTCCATAATTATCGTTTGTCTATTTTTATTATTTATTAACTATTATCTGTTTAACTCTTTATTGCATTGATTCCAATAACCTCTAAACTTTTAATTTTTGTGTAGGCGTCAGCTATCTTTTTTATAAATGATTCCCATTTTGAGATTTTGTAGTTTACATTAAAAACCAGTAGTATCCCATAATTTGCTAAAAAACCTTCCATATATCTTTTTACTTTCTTAAACGACCCCTTCTGAGTCATATCCATTTTGAGTCCTAAATCTGAATGATTCGATTTTTTTATTTCTATTATTATTACAAACGAGGGAGAAAAACCATAAGATATATAGAAATCGATTCTTTCAGCGTCCAATTTTTCTGGCTCTTTTAATATAGTAGTTATTCCCAATAGTTTTAGTTCTGTTTCCAGCTTAGGTTGAATCATTTTTTGTATTCTGGGCTCACTAAATGGTTTACCTTTAGAATCATACAGCAAATCAGCAGCTCCCTCTTTCTCAATCCAATTACGTAAATCTTTATCAATAACTTCCTTAATTGATCTATAAAGGTCGAAAGGAGAAGAAATATTCAAATACTGTTGGACTTTCAGGTTATTATATTTTTTAATGCAATCATTAATCGACTTAGGTCTTCCTATATAAATCTGATAGTTTCTTTTTAGTTCTTTTAATCTATTGCTAAACCAATTAATCCCTTCCTCTAAAGAATTTTTATATACAAATTCTTCAAGTCTTTCAATTGGCCAATACTTACCAGCGTATTTCAAATTATCAATATATGCAATAACTATTTCCCATATATATTGAGAATACGGCCAATATTCCTTATCCTTTTTCAAAAGTTCAAGAGAAAACTTCAGTAAATCTATATATTTTTTAAAAAATATCGAATTTGATAATTTCATTAATGGTTTTGCAAATATTTTTTCTCGAAGTTCACTTTCTTGTAGCCCAACTACATGTACTCCTTTAAGTTCTACAAATCTGAACTTTCTAGTCTTAATTTGTGCTAAACGCCATTCAGTTGCTTCTTGATCATTATGATTTTCAATAAGGAATCCATTTGCAATTTCAGCTAAAATTTTATTTATTTCCAAATACCGCTCAAATATTCTCTGAAGATATTCTACTTCAGGTTGCAACATTTCTTTCACTCTTAAAGATTCTCTGCGGTCATAAGCGGTCAATTTATCGTCTTCTATGAAACTTTTTAGAATTGATATAGCTTCTTTTAGACGTTTGTCCTCCACTAATTTAATAAAATTACTGGTTCGGAAATATTTCCTTTCGCTGTCAGAATTATATATACTGATTACATATGTCAATTCGGACTCTTGTATATCTCCTATAAGGTTAAAGATGCTTTCTAATCCCTCATGTTCTGCAAATGGGATAAAATTAATTATATTTTTTCTCATAGTTCGTGTTAGATTAAGAGAAAGTGTTTTTGCTGCTCTTATACAATCTTCAAATAAAAGAATATTAGAACTCCATTGGAAGCTTTTAATTCCCTTGTTTTCTTCGTCCCACTCAAGAACTTTAAAGCTTTGTTTCTGAGTATCTATTCTTTCTAATAAATCAGAAGCTAATTTTTTTAATCTTTCTATTTCTTCCTCTTTAATAAGGGACCTAATGTTATCATAATTATCAACAAAAAATTGAAATAAATCTTGGATATACTTGCCCTTTTCGGGTTCAAGTTTAAAACGGAATTCTTGATACAGCTTTTCTTGTTTTGATGGTTCTTTTGCTTGTTCCTTTTCTCGTTTCTCTGCCTCATCGTATGTAGTTTCTAAATACTTTCGCCCTTCTTCATAAATTGCTTGCCCTTCTTCTCCCTGTGCCTTTTTAGCTGCGTAAAGAATTCTATACAGAATCCAATCTGCTTTTTCTATGTTTTTGAAATATTCAACGAATGAGTCTACTTTCTCTCGAGTTAATATTATTGATAGGAAAATTTCAAATTCGAAAAGAAGTCTCTTTGCTTCTTCATCAGCTAAAATCCTCTTGCAAACTATATCAACAATGTTAGATTCACGCCTTTTAAGTAAACAGGCTATATTCATTAATAATAAAGAATCATTTTCAAATAGCTTTACTAGTGCGAAAACAATCTCTATTAATTTATCTTTAACATCATCATCATAACAATTATCAATATGTTTTATTATCTCAGTATCCTTATCCTCAAAGATACTTTCTTGATTGACAAAAGTCTTCAAAAAACGCTCATCTTGGATAAATGATTTTAATAATCTTTCTAAACTACTCTTGTCAGTAATATCGTACAAACCATAGCGGGCATAGATTGACTTCTGTTTTGTGCCTTCAATAAAGTATTTTAATGACATTTCACAATTTGGTTCGGTCTCCCGACAAAGGTCAATAAACCTATCCCTTACCAAATCAGATGGGTGATTAAAGGTCTTTTGGACTTTCTCAATTATATTTTTATCTTTAAAACCTTCTAATGCAAAAAGAGCATGTCTTTGTAAAACGCCATTATCGTTATCGTCATTAGCATAACTTATGAGCTCTTCTTTCCACCACTGTTTCTCTTTACTGTTTAGAATATTTTGTCTTATCAAAAAACCGACAATAAGAACGACATTTCCTTTTATCACAAACTTTACTGTATCAGAAACGTCTTTTAACTTATCATCATTCACGTAATCTTTTAGATAGTCATTCAACGAATCGTCATAAAAAGTAGCCAGTCTTCTTGCTATATCCCAATCAATCCAAGTTATTTCTTTCTGATATTGGCTGAACACCTTCTTAAATATTCTATTCTTTTGGTCTTCAGAAAGCTTAGAAGTATCAACCCTAATAAGAAATTTATTATATTCTTCACTTCCTACTACTCTTTCGATATCTTTTCTCCCGAAATCTATGAGGGGCTCGAGAAGGCTAACATTTTGGTCAACAACAAACCCTATCGTGTTGAACCAGCTTGGATGGATCTCATTTAAGTCCCGATCAACCACAATATCGTATAAAAACTTCTGTCCTCCTATTCGAAGAAGTTCACATGAAGCAAGATACTCCTGAAGAGTATGATCCTCGAAAGCGAAGCTTTCTCCATAATCAATCCATAAGCTACGGTCGAAGAGAATCTGCAATTTTCCCACATTAAGAAAATTCCCGGCCATATTTGACTGAATATCTTCCAATATAGTAATTAATTCATCTTTTTTTAAATCATTCCTCTGATACATTTCCATTATCAAAGCGACTTTCTCTAAAAGTCTTCTTATAATAACTCCATCTTGCGTACCTCTCTTAGTGTCTTCGATCTTGAGTCTTTCATTAACAAAAAAGTCATATAAATTTGATTTTGATGGTCTACGAAGAGGATGTCTTAGATAAAACTCAACAAATTTTTCTAAATATCTAGGAATCAAAATAATCAGTTCCCCGTTTGGTTCCTCAAAATCTCGTATAATCTTATCGATGTCTCCATCAGAAAATAATCGTTTCCCTTTTTGGTCAATAGCTGAAGTTAAATAATCACTTACCTGCTGAAAATCAAAGCTTTCTATGGTAACATATGTTATATTATTATCCTTAAAGACTGGAAATTTTTTGTAAAAAAATAATCTGCAGGATATAAAAAATAAGGCATTAGAATATTTAACAAGGATTGATTTTAACTCTCTTATCACATCGTAGAAAGAATCTTGCTTAGTTTCATCTAGCCCATCTAAGCAGAATATAATGTTGCTGTCATTTTTGAGCTCAAATGTTGTTTTTTTCTGAACATTAATTTGTTCACATAGAAAATTCTCGAATGATTTCTCTTTTGAATATAGTTTCAGCTCAATAAAGAACGTGGTAAAATTATCTTTTTCTGTATATTTTTTTAATTCTCGGAGGAATCTTGTTTTACCATAACCTGGTTCAGAAAGAATTAGCCCTTTTTTCTTCGATAAAAGCTCAGTAAATATTTCGCGTACACTTTTTCTTGGCTTTTTTCTAAAAAGAGAAAAAATCTTTGCTTCTTTTATTGAAGATTCTAACTCTTCATAAGAGGAATAAAAATTGACAGTAGGTGTGATATATAAATTTTTTAGTACTGATTCTATGTTAATCATAATATTTGTTTGAAGTTCTGGGCACAGAAGTTTTGGGGACACAGTACTTAATTACTCTTATCGAGAATTATGACATTCCCCTCTTCAGGAGAATCTATCTTTCCATACCCTCCCTCTCCAGAAGCCTCTCCACAACCTCCGAATCCGCATCATTCATCTGACACCCAAAACTTCTGATATAGAATCGCTTTGGAGGGCCTGGACTTTTCAGGTGGCTTTTGGATTTTGCAAACAGTTTAGTTATCGCTCCTCTTCAAAAAATTCCAGAAATAATGTTTTATCAAAACTTAAATGGCCATCTTTATTTTTAACCCAATCTTTACTGTAATGTGATTGGATGAGGTTTTCTACAATCTGCTCTCCATTTCTCAAAATTATCCATTCTTTTTTGACATATCTACTAGAGGCCTTTGTGAAGTCTGATGTTGTCATGAAAATTCCCAACACAGGGATTTTAGCTTTAGTAAACCACTCTGGGAAATCTTTTACTATATCTTTTTCCTCATTTTTTACATCCTTGCAATAAGTATCAAATGCTCTTACCTGTCTTGGTTTTATTTTATTGAAGTAATGTTTTACCTGGCCAACAATTTTTAACTTAAAATTTCGAGGGATAATCACAGAAGAACCATAATTACCTAAATTATATAAACCAAGAAAGTCTATACCTTCTTGATTTACTTTAGTTAGCTTTATCGGATCTACTCCATTTATTTTTAAAAGATGCTTACACAAATATTCAAAAGACTGCCATGACATATCATTTATTGCTTTCAGTAATACTTTATTTTGTTTCCTTAAATACGAAATTAATTGAGGCTCTTTATGTTTTACGCTGTACCTAAAAAGGACCTTAGGGGGATAAGTATTAAATTCATATTCGGGAGTTATGTCTCTATTTTTACGATATTCATTTCTTTTGTTTATATGAAATGTAACTTTTTCTACAATTTCATCTAACTTATCATTAATTTCTAAATCACTAAGCCTAGGATAGTTACATTTCAGCTTGGATATACAATAATCATTAAGGTTTATCGTATCCTGTTTAGATTGTAATATTTCTTTAACAATTTCTTTCACTAACTTAGATACATTAAAAATGCAATCCATTATTTCATCTTTTTTTAAGATTCTTTATTTGAAGTTTTAATATTTTATTCAACTCTTCTAAACTCTCACAAAGCTTTTCTTTTTGTTCTTTTTCTTTTTTCGACTTTGCTAACTGCAATTTAGGGATAGGTAATATATTTAACGTCCTTTTCATTTCCTCAAGATACTTTAGGATGTCTGAAATATCTATTATTTCTCTTTTAGTTTCTTCTCGGAATAATTCGTCTTTACATTGTTTCATATCAAGCTCGCCATTTTGGAATTTTTCAAAAAGTTTTTTGTTTTCGGGTTTAATTAGCTTAATCAAAGTATCTCTTGTGGTACTTGAAATGTCAATCTTTGACTTTTCTTCATCTTCTGCAGTAGCCCACGAAAGATATTTTTTTAAGTTGCTCACCTTTATAAATTTCCTCTTTTTATCATCCCACCCCATCCAATTTCTTATCTCCTCTTTCGCCATAATTATCTCGTAAAAATGACCAAACTTGTCAGGGTCAAGCATATCTCCATATTCTTCATCTTTTTTAGCTTGTTCAAAAGCATAAAAAGAACGAATCAATTTTGTTACTTCATCCCTTTTCATTCCTGGAAATATTGAGGCAATATCCTGAATACTTTTTCCTGCTTTCTTTTCAATTTCAGCAAGAAACTTAGCTGTAGGATATCGCTTCCATTCTTTGATCCCTGGTGTATGCCTAAAACCTTGGATAATCCAAGCAATGTCAGGATTTTTACCTTTGTAAATTAACGCGTCAAATTCTATAATTCCCTTAAGTATGCCTTCAGGCAGGGTGATTTTTCCCTCATTGTGAGCATCTTGAAGAGTTTTAAGTGCTGCAATCCTTCTATTCCCTTCAACAACGACATATTTATCAGAATCTATCGATCTTAAAACTACTTTATCTATAGTCCAAAAACCAGATGTTCTTATGCTTTCTGTTAAGTCAGTTATACCTATTTCTTTTATTTTTTGCAGAGATTTCTGTTGAAGTCCTTTCTCAACTATTCGGTTATCAGAGACCCTTTCCTTCCCTGGAGTTTCGAGTCTTGGATTACTAGGATCAAGATAAATCTGTTCAAGCTTTCCTCTTATAGGGTCTATTTTCGAAAATTCAACCCAGATTTCAGGTTTACTCCGTTTCGACATAATGTACCTCCCCACTGTTTTTGGTATTTATTATTTAGCATATTTGCATGGGTTCTATGTAAATTTTTCACCTTGCTTTTTGGAATATAATTTTCTGTCACGTTCATAAATTTTAAATAATTTATCTACAAACTCTTTTTCATTATTTCCATATATATCTGTAAAAGCTTCGCGATTTTTAGTTACCATTCCCTTAGTATAGTAAAACATAAGAGATAATTTTAAAGCCCTTAATAATTTTGGGCCCCATTTGTCAGAGATATACTGCCCATTAACACTATTAAGAGGACGATAACGCATTGGATAAGCCCATGCGCCTAATCTGTTTATTTCATTAATCCTATAGTAGAAATATTCTGGTGTATCTTTATTGCTTTCAAAATTATAAAGAACATAAACACTTATATCCCTAAAGTTATATTTTTGAGCTAATTTGATAGCTCTTTGAATATATCCGTCCTCTGAGCCATTATCAAATGCAAATCGCAAAGGTTTTATCTTTATCTGACCTAATAATTTTGCCTTATCTTCATTGAATAATCTACAATCTATTCCTTGATTGAAATCAATTTCGGTTATTCCAATGTTTTGAAATTTTTTCAATTTTTTTATATCTTTCTCAAGATTTGGAGAGTAAAGCCAGTTATTATCCCAAAAGATTATCCTTTTTTTAGTTATATCGATATCCTCAGACCAATTTTCTTTTACATAGAATTTAGGCTCGTGTTTTATAACAGCACAAAAGGGACAATGCCTCAAGCAACCTCTTGTTGTAAAGCTAATTGAATAAGGTAGATTAGGGTAATAAGAATAATCTGGGGGACAATTTTCAGCACCTCGAAGCAAGCCAATATGCGGATCAATGCCAGTTTTTTCTTTGAGATATTTTGGCATAAGAGTTGCCATAATTCCTCCTACTCTTATTCGGGCATTAGGAAATCTTTCTTTATAATATTTTATTGACTCAACAACTTCTCTGGATTCGTATGTAAACAAACTTGTTATGTATATAATATCGTAATGTTTTTCAAATTTCTTATAACATTTTTCCCTTTTCTCAAAATCATCAAGAGTTTGATTATGGGGAGTATCTTTAATCAAGTGGACTCTATCTCCCTTTCTTTTATGCCATGTTGATATTTTCATTAATCCAAGTGGAGGATAAGGGTTTTTATACGCTGGCTCGACAAGTAATATATTTTTTTCCATTTTTTCTTAAAATTTAAATACAACTTAAATATAAAAAATCTATTATTCTACTTTTTTCTAATTTCTATTTATTTAATTTTAGTTCTTATTAGAAAAATGTGTCGAAGAAGGATGCTTCGAATATTAGAATACAATTTCTATCTTTTTACCCCTAATACCCAAATAGGCACTCCAATAATCGGTCTTAATTTTTTCAGTTCTTGAATTACTCTTTGAGTATCTGCTCTTTCATACTTAAAACTTTTCATGGTTTTTCTATCAAAAGTAATCAATACACCAATTTCAATTTTATCTTCATTATATCCTAAAAGAAATTTTAGAAAAGTTCTATATATGAAAGCGACATTAGTAAACTCTAATTCAATTCCGACTTTTCCCTGTTCGTTGTAAATGTCAAATCTACGTTCATCCTTATCTGAAATTTTTTCTTCGATTTTCCAGCCTTTTTCTTTAAATTTTTTCTGTATCACCCTGTGTAAAGAAGGGATACCCTTTTTTTCATAGCCAAAATCTACATTTATATCTTTTAAAATTTCTTCTATCTCTTTTTTTAAAGTCGCTTTTGAATTAAGTATTATTTCGCCCTGCCTAAAACTGTATTTAGTAAGATTCATTGAGTATTTCTTTTTTGCGTCTCGATTACATTAGAAAACTAAGATGTTTTACTTTTCCTCATTCCCAAAATCATTTTTTCAAGTTTTTTTTCTTCTCTTTTCCAAATATTTTTTTGTTGCCTGCATATACAAATTTTGCACCAAGTCACGAGCCTTTAATCCAAATGAGTGTACATTGGATGAACTTAGTCTAATTTTATCACCAATTTTATATTTTGAAACTTGAGATAAACGATAATCAACACGACTAAGATTATGGATAATACAATTTCGAAGATAGGAAGTAACAACAACTTCGTATTTGTAATTATTAGGCCATTTTAAATTTAGTTTTTCTTCGAAGTATTTTATAACTTCATCCATTCGTTTATAGAAAAGATCAATAATTTCCCTCTCAATCATCAATTCGAGAATAGCTTCATAGTCGGTAGTTTTCAAGATGTCAGCATATTTTAATTGTTTTTCTTTTGGTAGCATTGTCGGCTTAGATAAATAAATTTGTCGTACAAGATCAGCAAGAAAAGCTTCGAAATATGAATATCCAAGTAAAAAAGCTGAATGAGTAATTTGTGTTTGATAAATTGCATAAGAATCTGGGAAAACTGATTCTCGATCTTCAGGAAACCAAATATTTCTCTCTTTTCTTATGAGATTAAATACGTCCTTATGAGAAATGGCCAAAAAAGGTATTAATGTATCAAACTGGCTAATTACCCGAGGAAATAAATTATCTATTCTTTTCTTAGTTAATTTTTTCTGGGTAATTCTTTTTCTAGCTATGTGTTTTTTTGCTCTTTTCTTCATTGCTTTTGTAAATAACTAAGATAAATTTAGTATTTCTCATTCCCAAAATCATTTTTCAAGTTTTAAAATTTCCAAATTTCATTTTTTATTACAATTTTCTATGATATTTATTTCTTCTTTAGTCAAGCCGTATAATTTATCAACCATCTGGTCAATTTGGCGTTCGTATTCTTTAACTCTTGCCTGTTTAGTAGAATTAGTTAAATAATCATTGTCCTTTGTTATTGCAAGGATTTTATCAACAAGGTCAATGAATGGTTTTTGGTCAGATTCAGAGATTTTTGGAATGGGAAGTTGCTCTAAAAATGCTTTTTTGTATCTGTAACCACTTTCTCCAAGACCACCACCTGCATAAAATTGCTTAAAGAAAAATGTTACAGGTTTTGAGTTTAATATTGCAATTAAATATTTCAAGCCTTTTCCTGTCATTGAGAAAGTTGTCGCTTCACAATAAATATTTTTAGTATCATAAGCGAAACTTGGTTCTCTAACTATTTCTTGCCACACAATTTTCTCCTTTTCAAATTCAGGGTAATAATCGCAGTCTCTTAATTCCCACCAATAATTACCCTGGTCATCCCTATTATATAGCCCCTTCCCTTTTCCTTTAGTATTGCCAAATGTTTTTAGATGTTTATACACTGCTGGATAAATCTCCTTAAAAAATATTTCTGGTGTCTTTTTATTTCGGTTTTGGTTAGTCCATCTTGATTCTATCTTAATTAGCCACAACCCAACCCATTTGTAACCATAATGATAGATATCTCTGCCCCGCAGAATCGGTTTTATAATCTCTGCAGATTTTGGGTCTTCTTTACATAACTTTTCTTTTGTTTCTGTATCAATGATAAATGCCTCGTTAAAACCTGTAATTATGCCACGATAAATATTAACATTCCAATTTTTCAGAGGTATACCTCTTTGCTCAATTTTCTTTTTGAGATTAAGGATTGTTTCATCTGCAAAAGTAAAACAATTAGTATCAAAATCTGATTGTTTCATTTCTAATTTATGGGAATTGAAATAATTAGTAATATCTGTTGATGGAGTAAAATCAGGTTGAATATTTAGAATATTTACGATATTCTCTGATGGTCTTGCTTTCTGGAAAAGTAGTATATCAGTATCCACAGTAGCGTCAAAAACTTGATAGCCATTAAAATCAATAATCTGCTTTAAGGTGGTTTTTCCCTTAAAGAACCTGCGTAATTTTTCACCGTATTTTGCCCTCATCCATTTATTGCTGGATATAAAGCAGGAAAAACCGTTTGGTTTAAGAATATGATGACTTCTTTCGTAAAAGTAAGTATATAGATCTGATGTTGAATTATAGACTTCGTACTCTTGTTTTTGCAATGCCTGTTTTTGGTCTTTTATTTTTTCCTGTCTGACATACGGTGGATTGGCAATCACCACATCAAATCCTTTCTTTTCATGGAAAACTTCTGAAAAATACACTTCAAAATCAAAATCCTTATGCCCATTGGTAATTTGACTTATCAACTCATTAATTTGTTTTCTGTATTCCTGTTTCTTCCTCATATTTGTTTCGTTAAAATATAATGGTTTAAGTTTTTCTAATTTATCAAATAATTGCCAATTTTCTAAACTTTTATCTACTCCCAAGAGTGAATTGCCACAAACAATCTTATAATCCAAATTAGGGAGTGGCTTAATCCGTTTAATATCTTCTTCGTCAACTACTAACGAGAGCCAGAGACGGAGTTTTGCAATTTCTACAGCACCGGGGTCAATATCCACGCCGTAAAGGGAATTTTGAATGCAGTCGCGTTTATAATTATAAATGTTCCTTTTAACTTCATCACCTTGCAGGTTTTTATAAGAGTCACTTAGACATTTTGTTTCTAAGAAAAATAATCTTGCTTTAATTATTTCTGTCATCATGCCGACAGGAAAAGCACCCGAACCGATGGCCGGGTCACAAACCTTAATATTAGATAAAAAACTATCTATATCTGTAGCGTGTTTTTTTAACTCAATGAAATGTTCAGTCTCTTTATAGCGTTCTGATTTTTTACCTTTGTCTTTTTTCTCTTTTGCAGTTTTTAAATACTCAATATATTTTTCTCCATTTAAAATTAAAAACTCTATGGCTTCCTCATTAACTTTACCTCCCATTTCAGTTACCAGATAATTAATTAAACTCTGCTGACACATATAATGAACAATCTCGCGGGGAGTATAATAAACTCCATATTGTTTATTGAATTTACTTTCTGCACTCTTTTGACCATTTCTTAATGCCTTTTTGTATTCATCAAAATTATCGGGTCTGATGGCATTAAACTTTTCATATGCTTTACCAAGGAGTTCAGGATCAATAGCAACTTCTTTTTCAAGTGGCTCATCTTCCTTGACAGTGAAATTGTATCTATCAAAGATATCAAGTATGCCATCGCCAATATCTCCTTGTTTTGTTTTTTTGTTATTTGAAAATAATTCATTTGATAATAAAATGTCTGTATTAACCCAATCATAGTTATTTATTGGGTCAAATAAACCACCATTTAGAAATGGAATTTTTGTTTTGAAATGTTCATTATAATGGTCAATATCTGAACGGTCTCGTGCAAGAGCGTCATAGAAGAGTGGTTCTAAAATATCATTAAAAAAGTTTTTATATTGGATAATTTTCCCCTCATATAAATCTCGCAAGAACCTTTTTGAACCGGTACCCCAATCTTTTCCTTTTTCAACACCGAACCAGCCCTTTTTCTGGAGAAAATAAAGGAAGACAATTTGACCCATTAACTTCTTTGCAAAATCAATCGTATCAACTCCTTTTTTGGCAAAATCTTCCTTAACAGCAGGACCCTTGTGAACGATATTATCCATTGCTTCTTTAATGGGGATGAACAGGTCACGATACTCTTCAAAGAATTCTTTGGTAACCGTTTCTATATTAAAAGCGTCTTCTAACTGGGTAAGTGTTGGATTATTTATATCGTCTTTTAAGAGAGGGTAAAGTCTAGATTGAGCAGTATGATTGGGTTCGTTTCTGCCTACCAGAAATGAGAATCTCTTTGCTGGTGTAAACTCTTCTTCACCCTTTGGTCTGCCAGTTTTGGTTTGCGTGAGTTTATATTCCATTTTAACAAGCGAAAATCGCCAGTCTTCTTCATTAGGAGAAATAAACGCTACCAAAGCCGCATTCTTTTCAGCAGTACTTCCATATTTGCCGTTAAGATATCCTGCTATAAAATTTCTTTGCATTGTTCGGGATCGTTCAATTAATTTTTCTTTTTCAAGATATACCACTAATACATCAATTCTGTTATTGTCATCATTATACTTTCCGATTCTTTTATAGATTTTGATATATGGTTTAAAAGATTCGGGAATGAATTGCCCATAATATCCATTTTTGAAAGTCCCTGCTTCAATTTCAATTTTATTAAATAAGTTTTTAATAAAATAGACAAATCGTTCTTTATCAAAAGAATTCTCAAATGTTTCTCTGATAAGCTTTATGGCAGATTGTTTATCCATAGATTAGCCTTCTTTAACAAGATATTCTGAAAGGATTACTTCTCTTGGACCGGAACTCTGTGCAGATTGCTCTGCTACAGGCACGGCAAAGAAGTTATCTGGAATATGCTTTCTGATTATACCGTATATCTTTAAGTGGTTGGACTCTTTACCAATGGATTTGATTATGGTTTTAGTAGTCTGTTTAGGTAAAGTCCCTTCTTCTAAAAGATTAAGTGCCTTTTTAAGATATTCTTCGTCATCTTCAGTAAACCCCTTCATTTTCTGGATTGCTTTAATTATGCGAATTAGTTTAGTTTCGCTACTTTTACCACCTTTTTGCTTAAATTCTCTAATCTCCTCAATAGTGGATAGCTCAAATTCTTTTTTGTTTTTATCCAGATATTCATAGAATTTTTTGACAAGTTTTTCTCTTTTTTCTTTTGGTAATGATTTTAAAATATCGGCTGCCTGGAAAAAGTCTAATTCCCTTGTTGATTTATCATCAGTTATAAATATCTTCCTCAGCTTGCCTTTCCTAAAAAAGGTTAAAACTGTAGGTTTTTCTACAGAATACTGTTTGGCACTTCGTGCCTTTTTGGGTAGATGTTTAATTTTTTCAAATAAATCCGGGTTTTTGTCACGAATAACACGAATTTCTGATAAATATTTAAGTTCTGTATTTTCTTCTTCATCTTCACCTTCAATAACTTTTTTAGAATTTAATCTCCTGAACAACTCGTGGGAAGCAACTTCCTCGCCATCAGTTAAATAAGCTGCGTCCTCTCCTAACATATTATGAAAGGATTGAATCTTTCCAATAGCAGCTTCTTCCAGCTTCATTTCATTATTTGATTGTATTGTTGGGAAAAAATTGTAGATATAAATATCATCAAATTTAGTATCCACTCTATTTACACGGCCTGCTCTTTGTATTACACGGGCAGGATTCCAGGGAAGGTCATAATTTATAACTACATTAGAACGGTGTAAATTAACACCCTCAGAAAGAACCTCAGTAGAAATCAATATTCTTATATCATTTTTTTGATGTTTATGTTTGGGATCGTAGTTTTCAATTATTTTATCACGAACAGCAGCGCTGGACTTGCTAGAATGAGATATAACAGCATCTTTATAGATATTTCTCAGATTCTTTTCTAAATATTCTGCGGTTTCTTTTGACTCCGTAAACACAATAATTTTGTTTCCTTTTAGTATCTTGTCGCTGGTTAATATATTCTTAAATTTTTTAATTTTAGGATCAGTTGTTATGCTCTTCCAAAAGTACTTAACCTCTTTAAGAATGTCCAAGTCACTCTTTAAATCATCAATATAATCATCTCTGAATCCACTAATTTTATACTGTCTTACTTTCTCTTCTTCCACCAATCTCATTATTTCATCTTCATCATCATTATCAAGAAGTTCAAATATCTTATTTGTATATTTTTTGCTTATGTAAACAGCCCCGTCCTCGCACATTTTAATAAACCTTTCATATGAGGAAATGAATCTGTCCAATGTATTTTTAAAGGCAAAGAAACTACTTTCAAGGCGTTTAACAAGGAGAATTTTCATAAAACGTCTTAAATTACGCTGGCCAACTTCTTCCTCCCTTTCTTCTGGGTCAGGATGTTTTAAATATAATATTGGCGTATAGCGGGCGTATTTGAATTTTTTTATTTTTTCAATGGTTTTATTAAAGACGCGGTCAGTTTCTTCGTCAAATTCATAAAATATTTTATTGGGTTTACTGACTTCTGGAAATTTAAATTCCCGGTTTTCCAAGTCCTTTGTAAAATAATGTCTAACTTCTTGCCTGGTTCTTCTAACCATTAAATATTTCAAAATGTTTTCTCTGATTATTTTAGAATTCTCTTTAATTATGGAGATATATTTTGGAAAATCAGATTGGCGGTCTATACCTTTTAATTTTTTCTGGAGAGAATTAAAATATCTTTCCAGATCTTTTAAGTTAGGAATGGTGCTACTATGCCCTTTTTGGAATAACTTTATCTGGCTTAAAAGGTCTAATGGTGTATTGTTTTGGGGGGTAGCCGATACTAGTATAATCCTTTTACCCCAGCAGATTTGTTTCAATTTCTCGTATGTTTGATTGGTTTCATTACGGAAACGATGAGCTTCATCAATAAAAATGTTTTTATACTTTTCAGTACCTTTTTCAACCAATTTATCTAATTGACCCAGAGACTCTACATCAGCCGAAACTCGGAAGTCAGAGAAAATATCTCGCCAGTATTCCTTAAGCACTGGCGGACAAATAATTAAATTGCGCCCGTCTAATTGTTGTGCCAGCATGGCTGAAATATAAGTCTTTCCCAAACCTACTACATCCGCTAAAAATACTCCACCATATTCTTCCAATTTACCCTTGGCATCCTTAACTGCTTCTCGTTGGTACTCAAGGTCCATAAAAGCGTGGGGTACATAACGGGTAAATATTTCCTCTTGATCAATGTTTATTTTTTCTTTCAAGTATTCATATAGATATTTTAGATATAACTCGTAAGGAGTTATCGTGTTATTTAACCATGTTTTGGAGTTGATTGTCTCAAGATATTTATCGGATACATCCACAGAGTTTCCCCAAAGTTCATTAAACTTTTTAAGAGCAAATTCATAATCAGATCTGTTTTTAAGTTCAATATTGAATTCAAGATTATCTATAAGACCTGCTTGTGAAAAATTACTTGAGCCAGTAATTACTCGTCCTACATCACGGTCGCCTTTGACAAAAGTCATAATATAAAGCTTTGCATGAATGTTTTCTGAAGGATAAGCTTTGATTTCCAATTTGCCGTTTTTAAGCCATTCAATAAATTTCTGTACACCTTCTTCAACCTGTGCTTGATCCTCAGACTTCCCCATTTCGTCTACAACCGCATTTGAAAATTCTTCTTTTGTTTCAGCATGGGAAAAATTAAAGGTGTTTTGATTTTTTGCTTTTTCTATCAATTCATAAGTTTGTCTTCCAGTTTTTATACCTATTAGGATTCTAATTTTTTCTGCTTTTTCTAATGATTTATAGAGAACATAAAAGCCACTTGTATAAAAATACCCAACTAAAACATCAAAATATTTGGTGTCCTTAATAAGCACCTTAAATCTTTCTAGTAGATTTCTGCTTTCTTCATTAGTGATGAAAGTTAAATCTGAATTCATAATTTATGAGCCTCCGTTTATTTAGTATAATAAAGAAAACAGTTTTTTCTTTAGATTGAAAATAAAAAGCCTTAATATTTTATTAAAATTTTTAATATATTCTTACTTCTTCTGTTCCTTTGTACCTGAAAATGCCCAGTAACCTAAAATAATCAGGTTGATTGGTGTAATAATAGAAAGTATGCCGAAAAGAAATGGGTTTTTTCCATATTTTGCTGCTATCTTGCCAAAACAAACGGCAACGTATACAAAGATGATGGGCAATATAATTTTACCGAGAGTATCCATTATTTCCCTCCTTTTGAAAGCATTTTAGTCTTAAAGGTTTTATATTTTTTTATAGGTTATTACATTACCAATTACAAATTACGGGCATAAAGCCCTACACTACCAAACTACTACGGGCATAAAGCCCTACATTACCAAAACTACTACGGGCATGAAGGCCTACACTACCAAAACTACTACGGGCATGAAGCCCTTGGGCAACCACTTTCCCCCTCACCTTCATCCTCTCCCCAAGGGAGAGGAGCCACTACACTACAGATTTCTTATATTTCTCCGGTATTATATAACTTGACCATAACGTCTACAATTTGAGGGGCAAACTGGGTGCCTTTGTATTTTTTAAGCTCATTCATTGCATCCTCTTTTGTCAAAGCAGGTCGGTAAGGTCTATGTATAATCATAGCATCAAAAGCATCAGCAACTCTTATTATTTGAGCAAAGAGGTGAATTTCTTCTTTGAGTATAGCGGTCCTTGGCTTCAATGGCTGAGATTAAAGTATTCTGGGAGGCTACACTGAGCTCGATTTTTTCC
>Ga0307379_10004328_pt1 | contig 20294 bp, 9 predicted proteins | sample UN2MG_FD_202237 | JGI IMG/M metagenome (GOLD analysis project Ga0307379, IMG submission 202237) | Soil microbial communities from Risofladan, Vaasa, Finland - UN-2 | ecosystem: Environmental > Terrestrial > Soil > Coastal area > Acid sulfate soil | place: Finland: Risofladan, Vaasa | collected... | reverse complement strand
CCAGGCCAGCGCCGATCTCTATGGCTTCCTGGAAGAGCGGCTCGCGGGTACCGAAGACATCCGCTCGAACAATGCCAGGGACTATGTGCTGAACCGCTTCTACCGGCTCACGCGCGAGTTGATGCGCCGGACGATCAAAGCCGGGCTGAGGTGGAACATCCTGCTCAACACCACCTGGGTGTTGTTTGCGATTGGCAATGCCGTGGCGCTCCTCGTCAGCGCCTCCCTGTTCAAGGCGAACGTCATCACCCTGGGCACGGTGTACATGATCGTCTATTACACCAACATGCTCAACTGGCCTTTGGAGCGCATCACCCAGCAGATGCAGGACTTGCAGAGAGCGGGCGCCAGCCTGACTCGCATCCTGGGCCTCCAACGCATCCAGGGCAGGATCCCGGGCGAGGACGATTTTGCTCCGCCCACCCACGTGCGGCTCCATCCAGGCCCGCTCGCCGTCGAGTTCAGCCAGGTCACGTTCGGCTATAGCGACAGTGCGTCGGCTGCTTCCCAGGCAACTCCCGCCCAGGCAGCGCAGTCCCCCCTGGATAGGGCTCCTGCTGAGGTGGAGATGGAGACACTGGTTGACAAGGAAATCGTCCTGCAAGATATTTCTTTCTGTCTGCAGCCGGGCCGGGTGGTTGGCCTGCTGGGCCGCACGGGCAGCGGCAAAACCACGCTCACCCGCCTGCTCTTCCGCCTGTATGACCCGGACCAGGGCAGCATCTGCCTGGGCAACGGCACGGACGGGATAGACATCCGCCAGTTGCCGGTGCAAGAACTGCGTCGCCGCGTGGGTATGGTCACGCAGAACATCCAACTCTTCCACGCCACAGTCCGCGAGAACCTCACCTTTTTCGACTCGCGCGTCCCGGATGAAAGAATCCTGGAAGCGCTCCGCGACCTGGGATTATGGGAGTGGTACTGCTCCCTGTCCGAGGGGCTGGATACTGAACTCGAGTCGGGTGGGGGAGGCCTTTCGGCGGGTGAGGCGCAACTGCTGGCCTTCACCCGCATCTTCCTGCGCGATCCGGGCCTGGTCATCCTTGACGAGGCCACCTCCCGCCTCGACCCGGCCACGGAGTACTTGATCGAGCAGGCGGTGGACAAACTGGTCCGCAACCGCACGGCCATCATCGTGGCCCACCGGCTGGGGACGGTGCAGCGGGCCGACGACATCGTCATCCTCGAAGACGGCCGTGTGTGCGAAGTGGGCGAGCGCGTACGGCTGGCTGAGGAGCCGTCCTCCCGCTTCTACTATCTGCTCCAGACGGGCCTGGAGGAGGTGCTGGTGTGACCGGGGCTGCGGCCCAAAGTCAGCAGGATCGCGCGCGACCGCCGGACAGGCCCTGGCGTTATTTCTGGGCGCTGATCCGCTATTCCCCCTGGCTGTATGCTGCCCTCGCTGGCATGCGTATTTTCATCTTTGGCATCGCGCCGCAACTGAGCGGGCTGGTTCTGCGCGCGTTTTTCAACACGCTGAGCGGCAGCGCCGCCCTGGGCCTGACGCCTGACGCCATCGCAGCCATCGTGGTGGGGCTGGCACTGGCCCGGGCGCTGGTCATCTTTGGCGACATTTTCGGCCACTTTCTATACGGCTTTCGGACCGGGGCGCTGCTGCGCAAGAACATGCTGACGCGCATCCTCGACCGGCCGGGGGCCAGGGCAGTGCCGCAGTCCCCCGGCGAGGCGATCAGCCGCTTCCGCGACGACGTCAACAATGCCGCGGATTTCACCGCTCAGCTCCCCTTCCTGATCGGCCAGGCGCTGTTCGCCATCGGCGCCCTGGTGACCATGCTGCGCATCAGCGTGCGCGTGACGCTGATCGCCTACGTCCCGTTTGTGGTGATCGTCTTGGTCGCCAATCGGGCCATGAAGAACGTCGAGAAATACCGCCAGGCCAACCGCAAGGCGTCGGGGCGAGTGACTGATTTCATCGGCGAGATCTTTGGTGCGGCGCAGGCAGTCAAGGTGGCCACCGCCGAGGCGGACGTGCTGGCGCGCTTCTCCCGCTTGAACGAGAGCCGGCGCAAGGTTGCCGTCGCAGACCGGCTCTACCTGGCGTCTGTCGAGTCGGCGGTCTGGAACTTTATCAACGTCATCACGGGTGTGATCCTGCTGCTGGTGGCGCAGTCGTTGAACGCTACCAGGCCAGGCGGCCCCGCCATGACGCTCGGCGACTTTGCATTGTTCATCTTCTACCTCGGCTTTACCACCGAGTTCACCGCCACGACCGGCATACTGATGGCCTGGTACAAGCAGGCGGGCGTGGCCCTGGCGCGCATGATCACCCTGCTGCAGGGCGCGCCGCCACTGACCCTGGTGAAACACACGCCGGTATACGTCACCGGTGAGTTACCGTCTGTGCCCTACACTCCCAAGACGGAGGAGCATCGCCTGGAGGAGGTCCAGGTCACCGGCCTGACCTACCGCTACGATGACACCGGGCGCGGCATCGAGGACGTCAACCTATGCCTCAAGCGCGGCTCGTTTGTGGTGGTCACAGGCCGCATCGGGTCTGGCAAGACCACGCTGCTGCGGGCGCTGCTCGGCCTGCTGCCCAAGCAGCGCGGCGAAATCCGTTGGAACGGGCAGATCGTCGAGGATCCGGCCGGCTTTTTCGTGCCGCCGCGCAGCGCTTACACGCCACAGGTGCCGTTGTTGTTCAGCGAGTCAATCAAAGACAACATCCTGCTGGGGCTGCCGGAGGAGCGGGTGGACCTGGCCGGGGCAGTCGGGCTGGCCGTCTTGGAACAGGACATTGAAGATTTGGAGCACGGGCTGGAGACCCTCATCGGCTCCAAGGGGGTCAAGATTTCGGGAGGGCAACGCCAGCGTGCGGCCGCAGCCCGCATGTTCGTGCGCAGTCCAGAGCTGCTGGTACTGGATGATCTGTCCAGTGCCCTCGACGTGGAGACGGAGCGCACACTGTGGGAACGGCTGTTTGCCAGGGGCAACGGGACCACCTGCCTGGTCGTTTCTCACCGTCGTCCGGCTCTCCGGCGCGCGGATGCCATTATCGTCCTCAAAGACGGCCGGGTAGAGGCGGAAGGACAGTTGGATGCTCTCCTGGAAACGTGCGAGGAGATGCGGCGACTTTGGCAGGGCGATCTTGGCACGCCAGAGGCTGTCAAATCACAGGTGCAAGTGGTTCGTGCGCCGATTGCTCAGGATGGAAATGGGGAGGGATGATGTCAGGAGAAAGCAATCAAAAAATACCAATCTGGCCGACTATCCGGCGGTTTCTGAAACTCTCTGGGCGAAACCAGACCTGGTTGTATATCGCCATATCTGTCGTGGTAGTGGAAACTGCTTTCAACATCGCCTCAAATTTCACCATGGCACGTTTCATTGATGCGGTGTCGGCCAAGCAGTTTTCTCCTTTCATACTATACCTGGGGGTGACCCTGGGGTTGAGTGCAACGGCTATTCCGCTGAGTTTCTTCCGCACGCGCAGCATCGGGCTATTCAGCGAGCGTACACTGGCTAGACTGCGGGACAAGATCGCCGCCCAGGCGACCGTTTTGCCCATGCGCTACCTGGAAGCACAACACACCGGCGACCTGCTGGCGGTAGTTGACGCTGACCTGGCCAGGTTAAAGAATCTGGCTTCCTCTTTCCTCCTTGGCCTGGTGTCGCAGTCGCTGCTGGCTGTGGCGGCACTGGTGGCCCTCTTTATCATTAGCTGGCCCCTGGCGCTCGTGTCAACGCTGCTGATGCCAGGTATGTTCCTGATCATGTCCAGGTTGAACCAGCCCATCGCCCGGCGGGCCCAGGAGATGCAGCAGGCCATCGGCGATACGGTCAGCATCGCCCAGGACGGCTTGGGGGGCCTGATGGTGACCAGGGCCTTCAACCTGGCCGGTGTCATGGATGATCGTTTCCGCCAGGCGAACCAGAAAGCCATGGGAAAGGGCCTGATGTTGACCCGGTTTCAAGCAGCCGCGGATGGAAGCGGCTCTGTCTTTGGCGTGCTGCCTTTCCTGATCACGTTTGGGTTTGGCGGTTACCTGGCGATCAGCGGACACCTGACCTTTGGCAACCTGACGGCTTTCATCGTCATGTTGAATTTTGTTGCCAACCCGCTATCGTCGCTTCCGCCGATCATCGCCGGCATCGGCGAAGCCAGCGGGGCCGCCCAGCGCATGGCCCGGATTCTCGACCAGGATACCGAGCGCATGGACGGGCAGAAATTCCCATTCGACGAGAAAGCAGCGGTTGTCCGCCTCGAGCACGTGGATTTTTCCTACGGCGAGGAGCCGGTTCTTCAGGACGTGAGTTTGAGTGTCCAGCAGGGGCAGACTGTCGCCGTGGTGGGCCCAAGCGGCGGCGGTAAATCAACCCTGCTCAGGCTCCTGCTCGGCTTTTACCCGCTTGAGGAGAACCGCCTGCTCCTGTTCGAGCAGGATCTGAACGATTGGTCGCTGCCCTCGGCCAGGGAACACATGGCCTTTGTAGCCCAGGATACGTATCTCTTCCCGGTCAGTATTGCGGAGAATATTGCCTGCGGCAGGCCCGGCGCCAGCCAGGCGGAGATTGAACAGGCTGCCCGGATGGCCAACATTCACGAGTACATTGTCTCTTTGCCTGAGGGGTACCGCACCTTGGTCGGGGAGCGCGGCGTGCGCCTGTCGGGGGGGCAGCGCCAGCGGATTTCGCTGGCAAGGGCGATCCTCAAGAATGCGCCGGTCCTGTTGTTGGATGAGCCGACTTCGGCTCTGGACACCGAGTCAGAGGCGCTGGTGCAGGAAGCCCTGGAGCGCTTTATGGCCGGTCGCACCACCATTGTCATCGCCCACCGCCTTTCGACCATCCGCGATGCGGAGCGGGTGCTGGTGCTGGAGGGAGGGCGCATCGTGGAGGAGGGTAGCCACGATGAACTGATGTCCCGGGCGGGGCGGTACAAAGAACTCTACCTGCGGCAGTTTGACGAAACAGGCCTGGCTGCCTGAGGATGGAGGGAACACGATGAACAAAACTGCAAAGCGGCGGCAAACCCTCTGGCGGTTGTTCGGCTTCCTGAAACCCTGGCGCTCAGCCTATTTCGCCAGCCTGCTGGGCCTGGCGCTCGTGCTCACCTCAGAGCGCATGTTCATCGCCTACGTGGTCAAGTTGTTTGTAGACGCCATAACGAGCACCAACATGGAGCTGTTGTGGTATTCGGTAAAAATCTGGGCGCTGTTCCTGCTGGGCTGGATTCCGGTGGGACTACTGCTATCTTACCTGTGGCGGTCTACGACGATTCGGGCGGTTGCCAATCTCCGCCAGACGATCTTTAGCCACCTGCAGCGGCTTCCACTGGGTTATCACGAGCAGCGCCACAGCGGCGACCTGGTCTCGGTGATGACCAACGACGTGACTGCGGCAGAACAGGCCTTCCAGCAGGATATGCTCAACCTGGTCAATGCCAGCCTGCAAGGCGTTTCCGCCGCCGTTTTCATGCTGGTGCTGAACTGGAAACTGGCGCTTCTGGTTATCGCCAGCGGGTTGGTGCCACTGGTCATCAACGCTCTGTTCGCCAATCCCCTCCGAAAAGTAGGGGAGGCCGTTCAGGAGCGCCTGGGCGGGATGAGCGAGCGGCTGGCGGACCTGCTGGCCGGTTACCAGGTGGTGCGCACCTACAACCTGGGGGAGTGGATCCTGGCACGTTTCAGCAAGGCCAACCGCGAGCTGCTGGAAAGCGGCCTGCGCCGTGTGCGCCTGGATGCGGCCCTGGCGGCAGCGAATGGTCTTGGGGGGACCGTGATGACCCTTCTGCCCATGGGGCTTGGCTCGTACATGGTGCTGACCGGGCAGACGACCTTTGGCATCCTGGTCGCCCTGATGCAGTTGAACGGCCCCATCCAGTTTTTCGTCTACTCGCTGGGTGGGGCGATTTCGCGCATCCAGGGCTCGCTGGCGGCGGCCGACCGCATCCTGGCCGTGCTGGATGTGGCACCTGAGCCGGAACGCTATGGAGAGGCCGGGGCCGAACCGGCTGCCCCGTCCAAGCCGGAGGCCTTGCTCGAGTTTGCCAACGTTCACTTCGGCTATGACAGTGGCCAAGAGGTCCTGCAAGGCATGTCGTTTGACGTGCGCGAGGGCCAGGTGGCGGCCTTTGTGGGTCCCAGCGGGGGTGGCAAGAGCACCATCTTCAAACTGTTGCTGGGCTGCTACCCACTGCGCCAGGGGGCCGTGTTTGTGGCGGGCAAGTCGGCCAACACGTACCGCTTGAGCGAACTGCGCGACCTGTTTGCCTATATCCCGCAGGATGCGTATCTCTATTCCGGCTCTATCCTGGACAACATTGGCTACGGCAAGCCGGGCGCCTCGCAAGAAGAGGTGATCGCGGCAGCCCGGGCGGCCTATGCGCACGACTTTATCTCCGAATTTCCCGCCGGTTATGAGACACAAGTGGGTGAACGCGGGACGCGCCTGTCAGGTGGGCAGCGGCAGCGCATCGCCATCGCCCGGGCGCTGCTCAAAGATGCCCCGGTGCTGCTGTTGGATGAGGCCACGTCTGCGCTGGACTCCGAGTCTGAGGAGTTGGTGCAACGGGCGTTAAGGGTTTTGATGCGCGGGCGGACCGTTCTCGTGATCGCCCACCGGCTATCCACCATCGAGCATGCGGACGTGATCTACGCGGTGGATGGTGGGAAGGTTGTAGAAGCCGGAACGCACGATGAACTGCTGAGGTTGAGAGGGCTGTTCTACCACTTGCATCAACTGCAGTTCCAGGAGGGAGGGGAAGTGGCCGCCGATGGCCGCCGAATGGAATTCGCCGCCTGAAGTTGAAAAGGCCCCTCAGGGCCTATCACCCAGTGGCCGCCGAATAGAATTCGCCGTCTGAACCTGAAAAGGCCCCTCAGGGCCTATCGCCCAGTGCCTGAGGGCACTTGTCAGTTTGAGGCAGGGATTTCCAATCCCTGGTGGCCGCCGAATGGAATTCGCCGTCTGAACCTGAAAAAGCCCCTCAGGGCCTATAGCCCAGTGCCTGAGGGCACTTGTCAGTTTGAGCCAGGGATTTCCAATCCCTGGTGGCCGCCGAATGGAATTCGCCGTCTGAACCTGAAAAGGCCCCTCAGGGCCTATCGCCCAGTGCCTGAGGGCACTTGTCAGTTTGAGGCAGGGATTTCCAATCCCTGGTGGCCGCCGAATGGAATTCGCCGTCTGAACCTGAAAAGGCCCCTCAGGGCCTATGATCAAGTGCCTGAGGGCACTTACAGTTTGAGGCAGGGATTTCCAATCCCTGGTGACCGCCGAATGGAATTCGCCGTCTGAAGCTGAAAAGGCCCCTCAGGGCCTATGATCCAGTGCCTGAGGGCACTTGTCAGTTTGAGGCAGGGATTTCCAATCCCTGGCCTGAGTTGACTTTGGCCGCACGAACACTTGCGTGCCTTTGTCACCTGGAGTATACTCTGTCCTGACTAGTTGGTCCGCTAGGACCGGAGGGCGTACAGGTGATCACCGAGTCCGACACTTGCCGCAAGTATGTGCTGCCCAGGCTCTACGAGGCCGGGTGGAGCGACGACCAGATCGCCCAGGAAAAGACCTTTACCGACGGGCGCGTCATTCCGAAGGGCAAAGGCCACACGCGCAAGCCGGGCAAGCGCGCGGACTACCTGCTGCGCTACCGGCCTGACTTTCCCATCGCCGTGGTGGAAGCCAAGGCCGCCTACAAAAAGCCCGGCGACGGCATGCAGCAGGCGCTCGAGTATGCTGAAATCCTCGGCCTCAAGTTCGCCTATGCAACCAACGGGCACGGCATCGAAGAGTACGACTTGATCACGGGCCGGCAGACCTCGCTGGACGCCTTCCCCTCGCCGGAGGAACTGTGGCGGCGCTGGCGCGGCGACCAGGAGTTGGCCGAGGATCAAGACGCCGACGACCTGCTCTTCCCCTTCAACCGCGAACTGCGCAACGGCGACGGCACCGTCAAGCGCCCCCGCTACTACCAGGAGATCGCCATCCACCGCGCCGTGCAGGCCGTCGTCCAGGGCCAGAAGCGCATCCTGCTGACGATGGGCACCGGCACGGGCAAGACCTTCGTCGCCATGCAGATCGCCTGGCAGTTGTGGAGAACCCGCCGCGTGCGCCGCATCCTCTACCTGGCCGACCGCGACATCCTGGTGGACCAGGCCAAGGACCGCGACTTTGTTCCCTTTGGCGATGCCGTCCACAAGATCAAGCGCCGCGTCATCAAGAGCCGCGAGGTCTACTTTGCCATCTACCAGGCCATTGCCGGCCGCGAGGGCCAGCCCGGCCTGTATCGCGCCTACCCGCCGGACTTTTTCGACCTGATCATCGTGGACGAATGCCACCGTGGCAGCGCCCGTGACGAGAGCAACTGGCGGCAGATTCTCGAGTACTTCCACCCGGCCACCCAGATCGGCATGACCGCTACCCCTCTGCGCGACGATAATGTGGACACCTACCGCTACTTTGGTGACCCCGTCTACACCTACAGCCTGGCCCAGGGCATCGAAGACGGTTTCCTGGCCCCCTACCGGGTGCACCGTGTCACCACCGACGTGGACGACGCCGGCTGGCGGCCCGACCCGGGGCTGCTCGACCGCTTCGGACGCGAGGTGCCCGACGGGCTGTACGGCACCCAGGACTTTGAGCGGATCGTGTCGCTGTTGGGCCGCACCGAGGCGGTGGCCCGCCACCTGACCGACTATCTGAAAGAGACCGGCCGCTACGCCAAGACCATCGTCTTTTGCGTGGACCAGGAGCACGCCGACGACATGCGCAAGGCGCTCATCAACTGCAACAGCGACGTCACCCGCCAGCACTCCAACTATGTGGTGCGCGTGGTTTCAGACGAAGGCAAGGTGGGCCGTGGGCACCTGGACCGATTCCAGGACCCCGAGCAGATCTTCCCCGTCGTCGTCACCACCTCCAAACTGCTCTCCACGGGCGTGGACGTGCCGACCTGCCGCAATATCGTGCTGTTCAAGCCCATCCACTCGATGGTCGAGTTCAAGCAGATTATCGGGCGCGGCACCCGGTTGTTTGTGGACGCGGACAAGTTCTGGTTCACGATCTTCGACTACGTGGAAGCCACGCGCCTGTTCTACGACCCCGAATTCGACGGCGTCCCCGAACTGACGTCCGAGCAGGCGATCAACGCGCAGGGCGAGGTCACCCACAGCACCGAGAGCGGCGAGGCCGTCGAGGCGGCGGAAGGGACGGACGAAGCTGGGCCTGTCATCACTGATGACAGCGAAGGAGAGCTGCGCAAATATTACGTGGACGGCGTGCAGGTGCGGGTGGTGCGCGAACTGGTGCAGGAATTGGACCCCGAGGGGCGCGAACTGCGCGTGCAACGCTTCGAGGATTACACCAGCACGCAGGTGCGCACGCTCTACGGCAATGCGGGCAGGATACGTTCCGCCTGGCGCGACCCGACGCTGCGCGCTGCACTGATCTCCGACCTGGCGAGCCGGGGCATCTCCTTCGAGCAGTTGGCCGCGGTGACCGGCCAACCCGACGCTGACCCGTTCGACCTGCTGATCCACGTGGCCTTCAATGCGCCGCTGCGCTCCCGCCGCGAACGCGCTGAAGCGGTGCGCCGCGAGCATAGGGATTTCCTCGACGCCTGCAGCCCCCAGGCCCGCCAGGTGTTGGGCTACTTGCTGGACAAGTACACCGCGCACGGCGTCGCGCAACTGACCGACCTGCACATCCTGGAACTGCCGGACGTGCCGGTGCAGGGGACGGTGATCGAGATCGCCAACCTGTTCGGCGGGGTGGACGGGCTGAAAGCGGCCACGCGCCAGTTGCAGGACCTGATCTATGCTGCTTAAGAGGAGCCGCCGAATAGCGGGCCGCCGAATAGCAGGCCAACGAATGGCAGGCCGCCGAATGGAATTCGCCGTCTGAAGTTGAAAAGGCCCCTCAGGGCCTATGGCCAGGGGAGCCGCCGAATGGAATTCGTCGTCTGAAGCTGAAAAGACCCCTCAGGGCCTATGGCCAAGTGCCTGAGGGCACTTTTCAGTTTGAGGCGGGGATTTCCAATCCCTGGCCTGGTTGACAATGCGAGAGAGCCGCCGAATGGAATTCGTCGTCTGAAGCTGAAAAGGCCCCTCAGGGCCTATAGCCAAGTGCCTGAGGGCACTTGTCAGTTTGAGGCAGGGATTTCCAATCCCTGGCCTGGTTGACAATGTGAGAAAGCCGCCGAATAGAATTCGCCGTCTGAACCTGAGAAGACCCCTCAGGGTCTGCAGCCCAGTGCCTGAGGGCACTTGACAGTTTGAGGCAGGGATTTCCAATCCCTGGCCTGGTTGACAATGTGAGAAAGCCGCCGAATAGAATTCGCCGTCTGAACCTGAAAAGGCCCCTCAGGGCCTGTAGTCAAGTGCCTGAGGGCACTTGTCAGTTTGAGCAGGGATTTCCAATCCCTGGCCTGGTTGACAATGCGAGACAGCCGCCGAATGGAATTCGCCGTCTGAAGCTGAAAAGGCCCCTCAGGGCCTGTAGTTAAGTGCCTGAGGGCACTTGTCAGTTTGAGGCAGGGATTTCCAATCTCTGACCTGGTTGACAATGCCAGAGAGCCGCCGAATGGAATTCGCCGTCTGAAGCTGAAAAGGCCCCTCAGGGCCTATGATCCAGTGCCTGAGGGCACTTGTCAGTTTGAGGCAGGGATTTCCAATCCCTGGCCTGGTTGACAATGCGAGAGAGCCGCCGAATGGAATTCGCCGTCTGAAGTTGAAAAGGCCCCTCAGGGCCTATAATCGAGCCTCTCCCGTCACGAGGAAGACCATGAGAAAATCCGACCTCTCCTCCGCCATCAAGACTGCCCGCGATATTATGCGCAAGGACGCCGGCCTCTCGACCGACGTGGACCGCATCCCGCAACTGGCGTGGCTGCTGTTCCTCAAGTGCTTCGACGACCTCGAACAGCGCCGCCTCCTCCTGGGCGGCAAGTACCGCGACGTGATCGAAGCCCCCTACCGCTGGCGCGATTGGGCCGCCGACGAGGACCGCGGCCGCACCGGCGACGATCTGCTCGGCTTTGTGAACAATGACCTCTTCCCCTACCTGCGCGGCCTGGCGGGCAGCGGCGAGGGTGACCAGCGCGACGTCATCGCCGCCATCTTCCGCGAGACCTACAACCGTATGCTCAGCGGCTACCTGCTGCGCGACGTGGTCAACCTGGTCAACCGCATCAACTTCAACTCCAGCGACGACATCCACACCCTCTCCCACCTCTACGAGAGCATGCTGCGCGAGATGCGCGACGCCGCCGGCACCAACGGTGAGTTCTACACCCCGCGGCCCGTGGTGCGCTTTATGGTCGAGCGCATCGCCCCGCGCATCGGCGAGACGGTCTACGACCCCGCCCCCGGCACCTGCGGGTTTCTGGTCGAAGCCTACGAGTACATGCGCCAGCAGCAGCGCACCATCGAGGACCGCGAGACGCTGCAGATGCACACGCTCTACGGCACCGAAAAGAAGCCCATGCCCTACCTGCTGGGGATGATGAACCTGCTGCTGCACGGCATCGAATACCCCAACCTGGTGCGCGACAACACGCTGGCCCGCCCGCTGCACGAGATCACCGACCGCCAGCGCCACGACGTGATCGTCACCAACCCGCCCTTCGGCGGCGAGGAGGAGGCCGGTATTCAGGCCAACTTTCCCGAAGGGACGCGCACCTCCGAGACGGCGCTGCTCTTTTTGCAGTTCATCATGCGCAGCCTGAAGCGCTTCACCGGCGAGCGGCCTGGCGGGCGCTGCGCGATGGTCTTGCCCAATGGCCCGCTCTTCGCCGGCGGCTTGGCGGCGCGCATCAAGCAGGAACTCCTGGAGCAGTTCAATCTGCACACCATCGTGCGCCTGCCCAACGGCGTCTTTGCCCCCTACACCTCCATCCCCACCAACCTGCTCTTCTTCCAGCGTGACGGCCCCACGCAGGAGATTTGGTACTATGAACTGCCGCCGCCCGAGGGGCGCAAGCAGTACACCAAGACCCGTCCACTCGCGGATGCCGAGTTCGACGAATGCCGCGCGCTGTGGGACGCGCGCCCGGTGACGGCGCACTCCTGGCGCGTGCCGGCGGCGCAGATCGTGGAGAGCGGCTACAACCTGGACGTCAAGAACCCGGCCAACCAGGGCGGGCTGGCGCACCGCTTGCCGGAGGAACTGGTAGAGGCGATTCTGGACAAGGAACAGAGGATTGCTGAGATTGTGAGCAAGATCAGGCAGGTGTTGAAAGAGCCAGGGGCGTAGGCAGAGGCCGGTAGGTGCCATGGAACAAAAACCCCCCGTGGTTAGGGGGGGACAGCCTATCCCCTGGCGGGGCACCCACCCGTACGGGCAGTTTTCGGCTGCGCTTTTGCACTATTATTGTACGATACAACGGACTTGAAGTCAAGATGTCCGCGGTCAGAGACCGGCCACAGCAGGGAGAAGGTATAATGGTTAGCGTTTGGTCAAGAGTGCCTTTGGGCGAGATTCTTACCAAATCCGAAGAATGGACCGAAACTCTGCCAGACGAGCAATATCGGTTGGTTACTGTGCGACTTTGGGGTGGTGGCGTGGTACTCCGCAGCGAGGTAAGCGGGGATAGGATCGCTGCAAAGAGACAACTGGTCGTGCGACCCAACCAATTCATTTTGTCCCGCATTGATGCTCGCAATGGCGCTTTTGGGCTGATTCCTGACTCTTTGGACGGCGCCATCGTGAGCAGTGATTTCCCCGTTTTCAACGTGGACAGCACAAAGACCACACCGCGTTTTCTGGAGTGGATGAGCAGAACGACGGCATTCATTGACCTGTGTCGAGCGGCGAGTGAGGGCACGACAAATCGTGTGCGGTTGAAAGTGGATCGTTTTCTTGCAGCTCCGGTTCCCCTCCCTCCCCTCCCTGAACAGCGCCGCATCGTCGCCCGCATCGAGGAACTGGCCGCGCTCATCGAGGAGGCGCGGTCGCTGCGGGCGGAGGCAAGGCAGGAAGCAGAGGTCCTGCCGTTCGAAGCGTTCCAAGAGCTTGTTGACAAAGGGGTGGCCAATGGATGGTCAACACGGCTGTTGTCCGAAGTCTGCGAAGTAAATCCCTCGCGCAAGGGGAAAACAGCCTACCAGGATGATATCGCGGTATCGTTTGTTCCAATGTCAGCCGTTGATGACGTTACTGGTTCAATTGCGAAGCCGGAGGAAAGGGTCTTCTCCGAAGTTGGGAAAGGCTATACCTGGTTCGTAGAAGGGGATGTAATCTTTGCCAAGATCACTCCTTGTATGGAAAATGGGAAGTCGGCAGTCGCCAAGAACCTAGTCAATGGTGTGGGGTTTGGCTCGACAGAGTTTCACGTACTCAGGCCAGGTAACGAGGCCACGGCTGAGTGGATACACAACATCGTGCGACAACCGTCTTTTCGGCGTGATGCCGCCACCAGTTTCAAAGGTTCAGCAGGACAACAACGGGTCCCGCAGGCATTTCTGGAATCATGCAAGATCCCTGTGCCGCCTCTCACCGAACAGCATCGCATCGTCACCTACCTGGACCGCCTGCAAGCCCAGGTGGACGAACTGACCGCCCTGCAGCAGGCCACCCAGGCCGAGTTGAACGCACTCCTGCCATCCGTGCTGGAGCGGGCGTTTCGGGGGGAGTTGTGAGCGAACCGATGGACGAGTTCGCGTCGCTGGCGCGGAGGTCGCTCGATGCTCATTGATGCTTTGCTCTCCGCTGTCGCCGAAGCCGTCTTTGACTACCTGCTGGAACAGGCCGGCCTGGCCGAAAAACTGCGCGCCATGCTGGGGCGCGACTCGCAGCGGCTGGCCTTCCAGGCCGCCCTGGCCCATGCCTACGCCGCCTTTGCCCGCCATCATCCCCAGTGGGCGGCCTCGCTCTTCGATGAGCACTTTCTGACCCACCGCGCCGCCCCCTTCCTGGCCCGCTGCCTGACGCGCGGCGCTTCGCTCGACCCGGCGGAGTTGGCCAGCGCGTGGGCCGACCAGATGAGCCTGCCAGCGGGAGAGCGCCAGCGGCGCATCGCCGAACTGACCCCGGCCTGCGCGGATTTCTTGGGCTGGCTGGAGTCTGAACTGCGCACCCGCCCCAAGTTCCAGCCCTTCTTCGATAGCCGCGCCCTCGACGCCATCGCTGAGGCGACCGCCGAAACTGCTCAAGCCGTGGACGCGCTGCGCGCGGAACTGGGGCGCGCATTGGGCGAAGCGGCCAAGTATCAGGTCGTCGTCGAGCAGGCGCAGGGCCTGGTCGTCGGCGACAACGCGACGGTCACCAACGTCTACCACACCTACTTTTCCAACGGCTATGCCACGCTGGCCGACTATTACATTCCACCCGACGCCGTCTTCCAGCGCGTGCGCGTCGAAGAGTTCGTCGGGCGTGAGTGGCTGACCGCCAGAGTGGATGCATTCCTGAACGACCTGGCGCGCAAGTCGGGCGTGTTCGTGCTGGTGGGTGAGGCAGGCGTGGGCAAGACCGCCTTCCTGGCCCACCTGGTGCGCGAGCGGCGCTACCTGCACGTGTTTGCCGAGCAGGTGCCCGGCGAGGCCAACCTGCCCCGCGCGCTGCAATCGCTCGGCGCGCAACTGGTCACCCGCTACCAGATTGAACCCTACCAGGGGCGCGACACGCTCACGCAGCTTTCGGCCTTCCCCGACTTTCTCGAACGGCTGCTGCGCCTGGCCGCCGCCACCCTGGCGGCTGGCGAAAAGATCGTCATCGTCTGCGACGCGCTGGACGAGGCCGGCACGGCTGAGGGCGGCAACGTCTTGGGGTTGCCCGCTGTCCTTCCCGACGGCGTGTACCTGATCCTCTCCCAGCGCCCCGTGCCCGTCCGGCTCGACGTCAAATGCCCGCTGCACACCGAGCGGCTGGAGACGACCGGCGCGGACAACCTGCGCGACGTGCGCGAGTACCTGGAAGCCGTCGCCCGCCGCCCGGCAATTGCCGCGCAACTGCGCGCCCGGAACTATCCTGCTGGCGAGTTTGTGCGTGTCCTGACCGAAAAGAGTGGCGGGCTGTGGATGTACCTGCAGTATGTGATCGAAGAGATCGGGCAGGGCCAGCGCGCCCCGCTCGACCTGGAGCAACTGCCGGTCGGGCTGGCCGGGTACTATGCCGGGTACTGGGGCGATTGGTGCGAGGGGCGCAACGGGCGCGGCGCGGGGCCGGCGCGGTGGGACGCGCTGTACGCGCCGCTGCTGGCGACGCTCGCCGCGGCCCAGGAGCCAGTGGACCTCGAACGCTTGACGGCGTGGGCGGGTGTGGACGCGACCCCGTACGAGGTCGAGCGGCTGCTCGGCAGAACCTGGCGCGCCTTTATCACCGCGCGCGAAGAAGAGCCGGGGCGCGGCCTGCACTACCGTCTCTATCACGCCAGCCTGCGCGATTTCGTCACTGGCAACGTAGAACGCGCAGGGTTGACGGTCGAGGGCGGCTACCTGGTGGACGAACTGCGCCGGCGCACGCGCGACGCCCACGCGCGCATCGTCGAAGACTATCGCCAACAGTGCAGCGGCGACTGGCTGCAGGTCGCCGGGCAGGACTATGCGCGCCGCCACCTGGTCACTCACCTGGCCGGGGCGGAGCGGTTCGACGAACTGTTCAGCCTGGTCGCGGAGAGCAACCGCTGGGCCGAGGCGCGCTACGCCGAGGAGGAGAGTTACGCCGGCTACCTGACCGACCTCGAACAGGCGTGGCGCAGCGTCGAAGAGGGGGCGCGTTGGGACGTGGGCCGCCAGGTGCGCTGCGCGTTGATCGAAAGCAGCATCCACTCGCTGGCGGGCAACATCTTGCCCGGCTTGTTGCTGCAGTTGGTCGAGACCGGCCTGTGGAGCCCGGCCCGCGCTCTGGCCCACATCCCGCCGATGCCCGATGAAAGCCAGCGCGCCCAGGCTTTGGCGGAAATCATGCCGATCCTGCCCGCTCCTCTCAAGCCAGAGGCATTGGCGGCGGCGCGGGGGATCACGGATGAGGGGGCGCGTGCGCGGGTGTTGAGCGGGTTAGCGGAGCATCTGCCGGAAGCGTTGAAAGCGGAGGCCGTGCGCGAGGCATTGGCGGCGGCACGGGGGATCACGGCTGAGTATGCGCGTGCGCGGGTGTTGAGCGGGTTAGCGGAGCATCTGCCGGAAGCGTTGAAAGCGGAGGCCGTGCGCGAGGCATTGGCGGCGGCGCGGGGGATCACGGCTGAGTATGCGCGTGCGGAAGCGTTGAGCGGGTTAGCGGAGCATCTGCCGGAAGCGTTGAAAGCGGAGGCATTGGCGGCGGCGCGGGGGATCATGGATGAGGGGGCGCGTGCGCGGGCGTTGAGCGGGTTAGCGGAGCATCTGCCGGAAGCGTTGAAAGCGGAGGCATTGGCGGCGGCGCGGGGGATCACGGATGAGGGGGCGCGTGCGTGGGCGTTGAGCGGGTTAGCGGAGCATCTGCCGGAAGCGTTGAAAGCGGAGGCCGTGCGCGAGGCATTGGCGGCGGCGCGCGGGATCACGGATGAGGGGGCGCGTGCGCGGGTGTTGAGCGGGTTAGCGGAGCATCTGCCGGAAGCGTTGAAAGCGGAGGCATTGGCGGCGGCGCGGGGGATCACGGCTGAGTATGCGCGTGCGCGGGCGTTGAGCGGGGTCGCGCCCCACCTGCCGGAGGAGTTGCGGGGGGAAGCCATGCGTGAGGTATTCCTGGCAATGGCAAGAGGCTGTCGCCAGGTGACTTACCGTGGCGGAAGTCCATACACAGAGATTGTCTCGGTCTGGCAAACGCTGGGTTTGTGGGAGATTGGCAGGGAAGTCTGGCCTGCTACATTGCACGGTATCGCGTGCAATCGCCGCGATCAACTATTGCAGAATATGGGCGCACTGGCGCCGCTCGTCGTGCATCTGGGCGGTACGGATGCGATCGTCAAGACCTTCCGCGCCATCTGCGACGTGTCGCGCTGGTGGCCGTAGGCATCCTGCCTCCACGACGTCAGGAGATGAGCGATGGAATGTGATGGCAACCGGGAAAAGGACTCTCGCGGTGGCTCTACCTACGTCACCCACATCGAACACGCCGAAGGCATCGCCATCGGCGACGGCGCGCGCGTGGTGAGGCAGGAGCCAACGCCGCCCGCGGCTCAACCAGCCGCGCCGGGCGTTGCGGCTGCCCTGCTTACGCGCACCGTTCCCACCGCCTACTGCCATCACCTGGATGCATCGGCCTTCCCGCTGGTCACCGTCACGCTCGACAACACCGGCCAGGGCTGCGCCAACGCCGGCCTGCACGTCAGCGCCGCCATCGAGGGCTACAGCGACGCGGCCGTCGCCAGCCCACGCGTGGCGCAGGGCGAACAGGCGCGGGTGTCCCTGCTGCCGGTGCTGCAACCGACCGCCGTCGCCACACTCAACGAGATGCGCCCCGCCACGCTGCGCGTCACCGTGGAGCAAACCGCCCCCACCGCGCGCGCACTCTACGACCAGACCGAGCGCATCCAGTTGCACGCTCGCAATACGGCGCTGCTGGCGGTCGAAGCCCCCGGCGGTTCCATCGTGGACTTGACCCGCTACCTGGCTGCCTGGGTCACCCCGCGTCGCCCGGAGATCGAACAACTGTTGCGCCGCGCCGCCGGGCACCACCCGGCGCGCCGCTTCGTCGGCTACCAGGGCGCATCTACCCTGGCGGAAGGGGCAGCGATCGTGCGCGCCCAGGCGCGGGCCATATTCACCGCGCTCAAGCAGGACGTGGACCTGGTCTACGTCAATTCGCCGCTGAATCTGGGTAAGCAAGAGAAACAGATCACCCAGCGCGTCCGGCTGCCCAGCGAGAGCCTGGCGGCGGGCGGCTCGGCCAACTGCATTGACGGCACGGTGCTCTTTGCCAGCTTGCTGGAGCTGGCCTCGATTGACCCGCTCATCGTCGTCGTGCCGGGCCACGCTTTCGTCGGCTGGCGTACCTGGCGAGGCGTGAACCAGTACGAGTTCCTGGAGACGACGATGATCGGCAGCGCCGATTTCGACGCGGCACAACAGGTGGCTCAGGCCTGCTACGACGATGTTCTGATGAAGGGCTATTTCAGCCGTGGGCTGTTCGACCCAGGCGGCTTTGCCCGGCTGGTTGACGTGGCCGCGTGCCGGGCGCAGGGGATCGCGCCGTTGGAGTGACGGACGAGAGAGCCGCCGAATGGAATTCGCCGTCTGAAGCTGACAAGGCCCCTCAGGGTCTATAATCCAGTGCCTGAGGGCACTTGTCAGTTTGAGACAGGGATTTCCAATCCCTGGCCTGGTTGACAATGCGAGAGAGCCGCCGAATAGAATTCGCCGTCTGAACCTGAAAAGGCCCCTCAGGGCCTATGATCCAGTGCCTGAGGGCACTTGTCAGTTTGAGGCAGGGATTTCTAATCCCTGACCTAATCCTCTGCTGGCCTCTGCCGTGTGCCTGGTGGTCGTGTGAGAGCACATCCAGTAGCGCCCTGGCTTCTTGCAGGTCGGCTGTGCCGAACCCTTCGCTGAACCAGTCGTAGATGGGCTTGAGCAATTGCCGGGCTTCTTCCCACTTGCCCTGTCTCTGCCACAGGCGACCCAGGCTCATGGCTGCCCGTAGTTCCCACGACCGGGCCTGCTGGCGGCGGGCCACGGCGAGGGCCTGTTCGAAGCACGCCTCGGCTTCAGCCTCCTCACCCTTTTCCAGCAACGTCTCCCCCTTGAGCCGATATAGCTCGGCCTCCCAAAAGCACCCCCCCGTTGCTTCCGCCAGGCTCAATGCCTCGTCGAGCAGGCTCAACGCACGTTCCGCCTTGCCCGCCCGGCCATAGGCTTCGGCCAGGGAGGCCAGCAAGTGCGATAGCATCGCCGCTCCCCTCACGGACCGCAGAGCAGCGATACCCTCCTCCATTTGCCTGAGGCCCTCGTCCTCCTGTCCCTGCGCAGCCAGTACCCAGCCGCGCAGGGCAGTCCCGAACGCCAGGTAGAGCGAAAAACCTCGTTCCGCGGAGATGCGAACCACCGCCTCCTCGTGCTCCTGTACGGCCTGCACCTGGCGGCAGAGCTGGTGGAGGACAGCGGAGAAATGGAGGGTGAAAACGAGGGTGAAAGGGTGGGACAACTCTTGGGCCAGCGCGAGCGCTTCGTCGGCCCCCCTGACGGCCTGGTCTGGGTAACCCAGGTGCCATAGCGCCAGAGCCCGGACGAGCCGGCAACCGATCCTGACATCGTTCCCGTAGAGGGATACGTCAGCACGGCCCTGCTGAGGATCGTAGAAAACCAGCCCCTCTTCGCAGTGTTCTCGGGCCTGGGCAAACGCCCCGAGGAAGTACAAGGTTTCCGCCTGCAGGGCGTGAGCCCACGAGAGCTGAAGCGGATCGCTCGTGCTGTGTGCCAGGGTGAGAAGCCGTTCCCCGAGCTCGTACGCCGCCCTCGGCCCCTCTCGATGCAGGTAGAACCTGCGCAATCCCACCAGTGCGTCAAAGCCCTGCCGGACGTCGCCGACCTGCTCACTCAGCGCTCGCGCTCGGGCATAGGTCCTTTCCACCTCTGGAGCCGCGTGACCTTTGGCGAGTACCAGTGGAACGCCCAGCGCAACGAGCAAGTCCAACTCTCGCCGGGCACGCTCGGGGCTTTCAGGCAGGCTCCTCAGCAGCTCTAATCCCCTGCTCAAGAGAGTGATGGCCTCTTCGTTGGCATAGCGGCGCTTTGCTTTCTCCCCGGCCCGGAACAGGTACTCGATCGCATGCTCTGTGTCGCCGCTCTGGTCGTAATGATGGGCCAGTTGCTCATAGTACTCGTCCAGGCCCTCCCGATACAGCGTCACGATCGCTTCTGCCACCTGCTGATGGATGCTCCGGCGCTGGCGCTGCGGTATGTTCTGGTAGACGGCCTCCTGTGTGAGGACGTGCTTGAAAGAGTACTCGACTTCTGGAACCGTCCGCTCTTGATAGATCAGCGCCCGCTCCTCCAGCTCCCACAGGGCTTGCTCCAACTCCATCTCCTGCCCCAGCGCGAGCGCCAGCACCCGCTGGCGAAACACGCGCCCGATGGCCGCTGCAACCTGTAGGACGTATTTCCAGCCCTGCTCCAGGTGGTCCACGCGGCTCAGGATGATGCCTTGCACACTCTCGGGCATGGTCGCCAGCCCCACGTCTTCCCGGGCGCGCCAGACGTCCCCCTCCCGGTACACGCTCCCGGCGTCAATCAGCGAGCGGACCACCTCCTCGATCAAAAAGGGATTTCCCTGGGGCTGGCTCAAGATCAGCTCTCTCACCGCTCCTCTTGACTTTTGCCCAGACTTGCGTTATACTATATTATGTCTAGCAGAGAGATACTCATAGCTGCGGCTGAGTCCAAGCTGAAAACCAGGACAATGAAGATGCCCCTGGTGAAGGTAAG
>Ga0307379_10004326_pt1 | contig 20298 bp, 8 predicted proteins | sample UN2MG_FD_202237 | JGI IMG/M metagenome (GOLD analysis project Ga0307379, IMG submission 202237) | Soil microbial communities from Risofladan, Vaasa, Finland - UN-2 | ecosystem: Environmental > Terrestrial > Soil > Coastal area > Acid sulfate soil | place: Finland: Risofladan, Vaasa | collected... | reverse complement strand
AATCTCCTGAAGAGCACACATTAGTGGAAAGTTCATCTACGATAGATACAAGAGGCTTTATCTTCTTGACAAAATCAGTGCGGCGGGTTCTGTCCGGGTCTATAACTACGATGAAATTGGCCATATCAACAGCCCTAAACTTAATTCTAAAAATTAATCATGGTTCAACATCAGTTTCCATGATTGGTCGACCAGAGCGGTGGAATATCGTATTGGTGGTACAAATGGTACCTCGAAAAAGTTACTTGCTTCGACGTTAAAGATGCACGCCGTGGGGACCCAATCAAGCTTTCCGATGTCATCATAGGCGGAAGCGGCGATTTTATACTGTCCCAGAGGCAAAGGGAGTCTTGGTATGCGGCATACTACTCGGCCTTTGCCGGACGGAATGTTGAAACGCTGGCCGGTGGTTTCAACACTGCAGTGTGTAACTGCAATTCCAATATGGTTGAAGATGGTAAACTTAAATTGAACGTGGGACAAAGCGGTACAGCTGACAAAATCCAGAACTATATCTACAGGACTGCCCGAAACAGGCATATTGGTTCGTTTACCCGATTCGTTCTGCAGGCCCGCCGCAACAAACTGCAATCGTCCGTCACCGCTGCGAACCGGTGAATTCCGCAGGTCTGTGTTGTCGACCGGTGCGAATATGCCGGAAAGATACTGCTGAACTATTTCTCTCGAAGGACCCATAGCTGCGATTTTGCCCTTCTCGAGCATAATGGACGATGGGCAAAGCTGTATAATCGCCCCCATATTGTGACTTACAAACAGAACCGTTCGGCCTTTTTTTGTAATATTTTGCATCTTTCCAAGACATCTACTCTGAAACTCCGCATCTCCTACGGCAAGTACCTCGTCGATTACTAAGATATCGGGTTCCAGATGTGCAGCTACCGAGAAGGCCAGTCGTACCTTCATCCCATTGGAATAGCGTTTGACTGGTGTATCTATGAATTTTTCCACACCGGAGAAGGCCACTATCTCATCGAATTTATTGACTATTTCCTCCTTTTTCATTCCGAGTATCGCACCGTTTAGATAGATATTTTCCCGGCCGCTTAGTTCGGGATGAAAGCCTGTACCTACTTCCAGAAGACTGGAGACTTTGCCGTAAATGCCGGCCTGTCCGGCTGTCGGATCCGTAATTCTGGAAAGGATTTTCAGCAGTGTGCTCTTGCCTGCACCGTTTCTCCCTATGATACCGAGCACTTGGCCTTGTTTCAGCTCAAAGGAAATATTTTTTAAGGCCCAGATAATGTCCGATGAACCATTACCGGTATCAGAGTCAGGGTCAGGGTTAAGACCATCAAATCTGTAAAGAGAGCGGTATTTACGATAGTTATTCAGGGGACTTTTTATGAAATCGAGTAAACTGGAGCCAAAACTGTCGTGCATGTTCTCCCTGAGGCCGACACGATAACATTTGCTTATATTCTCCACGCGGATTGCAGTGTTTGCTGCATTCATTTTAATCATCTGTTTTTAACCTGCATCTGATTGTCAAATTACATCCGCGAATATTCGTTCGAAGCGTTTAAAGTATAACGCTCCGCTGGCAAGTAGGATGGTAGTCGTGACAATCCCGGGCCAAATGTATGCCCAGGGGATGGGCGTGCCTAATAAACAGGCTCGAATACCTTCAATAACACAAACAATCGGATTTAAAGAGTAAATCATGCGAAATGTTTTACTTATTGATGATGCTGAATATACAATTGGCGCAGAATACATCAATAATCGAATAACAAACTGCATCGCAAATCTTACATCACGAAATCGTATTGCCATAGCGGAGAGCCACATGCCGACACCCGCGCTGACGCTCATCATAAGCAACACAAACAGCGGCAACAGTAATAAGTTTTGTGTCGGAACAACACGATAATAGAACACTACGCACACTACAATCAGAAGCGAGATTCCGAAATCAACCATCCTGGCTAATACGGGCGTGATTGGAAATATCAACCGTGGGAAGTAGACTTTGCCGAGCATCTGCTGGCCCTGGACAAGACTTTGGCTTGATTGTGTCATCGCCTGTGACATGTAGGCCCAGGGGATAATCGCAACAGTTGAAAATAGAACATAAGGGATGCCGTCCGTGTAGACTTTAGCTACGCGACCAAAGACAAGAGTGAATATGATAATCTGCAGCAGGGGATTCAGAATCGCCCAGGCAAAGCCGAGTATTGTTTGGGCGTACAATATCTTGATATCACGCCAGACGAGGAAAAAGAACAAATCGCGGTATTCTTTCAGCTCCTTGAAATTTATAATCTGCCAGCCTGCTCTGGGCTTGATGACAGTAATAGATGGAGCTTGTCTAATTGCGCCGTTCATAAATTCCTGACAGGTTACAATCCTTTGCTTCTTCATTTTAGTTAGACGGCAGGATTCCTACATAAGCTTGCTCTTAAGTATATCTATATGATAGTCTCTGACCTCCATATTGTGCATAATACTAATGGCACGGAGCAGATTCTTAAGCTTGTAATGAAGGACCAATTGATTGTAAGCCAGGTCGCAAATACGAAGAGGACTTTCTGATGCTTCGGGGTGTTTGTTTTCACAGGATGTTTTATCATCAAGTGCCTTTACAAGCATATTCCTTACAGCCGGCTCATCAACCAAACTACCTGAGACGCGAATTACATTGCCTTTGATGATGGCGCCACCATTTTCGTAAAGTTCAAGTAGCGGTTGGATCGACTCGTCGCAGAAGAGCTGCAAGATCTTTTTGGCAACATAGAAATCTACGGTACGATTGACAACCCGGCCATTGACTGTTTCAACTGTAGGTGATTTAATATACTTCAGGGCAATGGCTACGGCCTCTGTCTGCGTATCTTCAAAAGCCGTAGAAATGGCATTATGCAGTAAAGCTTCGTTAAACAGAAAATCTGCGTCTTTAAGCCTCTCAAAGACTTCAAGTAAAGAAAGGTTTTCTAACTGTCGTATTATTTCCTCTTCGTCTGGGCTTAGGACATATTTAGCCACCGGTTCCACAGTCATAATGGCACGGTCTGCCGCAGGTATTGACTTTGTTATAGTTTGGGGTATCAACGCCAGTGGCAGCGCATTAAAGTTAAAGTAATCGTATGAAGGCTCGACGTCCTGGATGATTTCCCATATTTCTTCGTCACTTTTGCCTTCAAGATAAGACCGCAAGTATGAAACTGACCCGATTCCGCCGGAAGTGGTTATAGTGTAGAACATAATGCCCCGGTCATAGACCTCGATAAAGTAATTGCCGCTATTGCAACTTTCATAAAGCATTCTTGTATATTTCATGTCTTCCTTTGGAACTTCCAGCCCTTTTGTGTAAAGCACCACTTTCCCTCCGGAGTGTGTCTTGGGATAATCCACATTATCTATGCTCTTTTCGTAAACTACTACTCTTACAAAATTGTTCTTGGTTTCAGAAGCAGTTTCGCCGTTAGCGTCGGTCACGATCAGGCTTACAGTATAATTGCCAAGGGTCGAATAAATATTTATAGGATGTTGTTCGTCACTTGTCTGGCCATCACCAAAATCCCAGGACCAGGCTACTATATTTCCGGTATTCATACTATTTGGGTCACCGGACATTATGTCATCAAGACTTAAATCGCTGGCACTTAAGTCCATAAAATCCAACACAAAAGGCATAGTGCCTGAACGAGCCTCTAAAGGGTCAGCTCCGCTTAATAATCCTGCAACTCCTGCAATAAATTCTGACTGTAGAGGTGCTTCTGCTTGTCCGACAGTTATATAGCCTGTTTTTGTTTTTGTATCGCTTCCTACTGGGCCAGAAACCGTCAGGCTCACTGTGTAAGTGCCGGGGAGATTATAGGTATGTTCAATGATATCTCGAGTGGTATTTGTATAGCCATCTCCAAGATTCCATTCCCGGCCTGTTAGGTCACCTGTGCCCTGGTTGATAAACTGTACATCCAGTGGGGCAACACCACTTCTAGGAATCGCGATAAAATCAGCTGCAATTACTTCCGGTGGATTATCTATATGTGATACTCTGACACCATCGGCAACCACGCTGCCGTAAGCAGCATCGTCAGTTAATAGCACTGAATAATCATTGGCATCAAAATAAAACTGTCCTATTTCATTCCACCGGCGGCCATTGATTGTCTGATTCATCCTGACCGTCACGCTGCCGTAGGCATGGCTTACTGTATAAGGCGTATCAGGGGAATGGGAAGATGAGGCGGGCCACCAGGCGGATACCTTGTAATCTCCTGCTTCCGGGATTGTGAAGAGCCATTTTGCTTGGTCACTGCCGTAACCGGCGGCATTGTAAATGTAATTTTCTTTGAAGTATTCAGCGTTGGCGGCATTAGCGGGGAGTTCCTGGTATTGCTCCCAGGTTCCTGTCAATTCGAAAGAAGGGAACCAGGGTTCCGAGTTGGTAATGAAATATTTGTGATGGTTCGGGTCATTCGCGTCCGGGCTTACACCGTCTGCCGAATACCAGGCCGGCCTTAGAGAATCGAAGAATCTTTCGACTCCGCTGTTGTGAACAGTTTCAACCTTATAGTAATTAGGGTCACCGGGTCGTTGGTATGTTAAATAATAATTGTATGGCGGGGCACCCCGAGGGTCGCCAAAATCATAAGGCATAATCCCGCTGGTTCCATCTTTGAAAATCGGCCACCAATAAGGATAAGCCTGGCCGGTCCGCATGCCTGAAACTGAAACGTGCACCCAGGGAGTACCTAAATTCAATATCCTGTCATCATCAATGTACCGAATATTTTCTATCATTTCGTTGTTGGATTCTTCCGAAGTTGCAAAAATAGCCCCTAAGCCATAGTTGGAGTGCCCGATTATGATAATATGCGCACCGTCGGTCTCTAAGGCCTGGATAAACTCGGCCGTATCGTTAAGTAAATGAATTATATAAGTCATATTCTGGGAGTTATCTACGTAAGTCCAGGTATTGCCTTGCTGAGTCGCGCCAATGCTGTAAAGCATCGATGTGAAATTATATCTCATGATGTTTAAACCGGCATATATGAAACAGATATAAATGTGTTCTGTGCCGACCGAAACTGTCGCGCTGACCTCCGGTGACCAGGCCCATTGGTCGTCACGAACTCTGAAGTATATAGTATGCGTACCTATCGAGAGAGTAGAGGTGCTGAAAGAAGCTAAATCGCTCAGCTGTCCGTCAATGTTTGAGCGCCAGTTGTAACCTTCTATCGTGCCGTCACCGTCGGTACCACGGCCGACGAAAGTTACCATCTGGCCCGGCTTGGGAGGATTGGGAGTTATCGAATCTATCGTAGCATTTGGCAACATATTTCCTCCACCACCTTGGTACATTAAACGCACCGCATCAGCACACGTACTTGTCGGATATGGCTGGGCTATAATAGTTATATTGTAACTTGAGCCTGCTTCGAAAAGATAATTGCCGACACTGTTCCACTGGCCGCTGTTTTGTTGCTGGTTAATATAAACCCTGCTTGTGGTTCCGGCATGTTCTATGTCAACCGGCACAGAGGAACTCCGGGACGGCCATTGTGTCCACCACATAGACAAATCATAATAGCCTGAAGTTGAGGGAGTGAAAATCCACGAAAAGGTTGATCCGTCACGGCTCCAGAAAGAATCGGCATTGTATGGATAGTAACCGCCCGAAACCAACCATGTGCCGGTAGAAGAAGTGCGAAAATCTCTATTGTCAATTATTGTTTCTGAAGATACTTCCTCAACGGTTAAAGACATATTAACTGTTTCTGATGCAGCACCATCATCATCATATACTCTGAAATTGATAGTGTGTTCTCCGGGGGAAAGAGTAGATATGGGAAAGGAATTTGCGTCGCTGAGATTGCCGTCTATACTCGAGACCCAACTGTATCCCTCGATGGTGCCATCGGAGTCTTCACCATGACCTGAGAAGAAAACCGTCTCGTCGACATCAGCTGGGTTCGGTGTTATCGAATCTATGATGGCAGTAGGCGGCAAATTGCCGATAGTCAGAATTTCGGTGACAATAGGCGACCATACATCGTTGTCGTCCATAACGTTAAAGGATATTGTATGAATACCCTGGCCGATAGAAGAGGCATTCATCACGAAATTGGGTTCGTCGCTCAACTGTCCGATGCTGCTGCATTCCCAATTACAACCCACCACGGTACCATCGGTATCGGTTCCGTGACCGAAGAATGCAATATCATCTTCCAACTCAGCCGGATTTGGTGTAATCGAATCAATATAAGCTGTTGGTAAATTGTTTGTTTGAAGCAGATTAAACTTTACCGCATCGGCGCAGGTACTTGATGGATAGGGTTGAGAAGTAACAGTTATGGTATAGCTTGTATCTGAGTTAAAATAATATGTTTCAATGCTGTTCCACTGGCCGCCATTTTGCTGCTGGTTAATATAAACCCTATCCGTGCCCTCTGAGTGTTCAATATCAACCGGCACATTCGTGCTTCTGGACGACCATTCCGTCCACCACATTGACATTTCATATTCTCCGCTTTGAGGCGCAATAAAGTGCCAGCTGAATGTCGAGCCGTCTCGACTCCAAAACGAATTCTCTTCATAAGGTTCAGCTGCACCTGAAACCTGCCACGTTCCGGTTTGAGAGGTCTCTGCATCCAGGTTGTCGATGATAACTTCAACTGGAGCCTCGCCTATAACTAAAGTTTCTGCCGCTGGCTCCGACCACGCTCCATTATTATCCTGTACCTCGAAGCTGATTGTATGTATGCCCTCGGAAAGCGATGCCGTTGAAAAGATGTTCGCATCACTAAGGTAACCGTCAATATTGGAGGACCAGCTATAAGTCACCACAGTTCCATCAGAATCCTCGCCGTGGCCTGCGAATTCAACCGCCTCGCATGGGTCGGCTGGGCTTGGCAAAATCGAATCTATATGAGCTGTCGGAGGTATATTACCGGGAATGTATCTGAACCAAACGGCATCGGCGCAGGTGCTGACCGTGGAACCGTAGGCAGCGGTAATTGCAACACTGCCGCTTGTGTCAAAATAATATGTTCCCAGACTGTTCCATTGACCGGCGTTTTCGTACTGGTTGATTGTCACAATATCATAATCGCCGTCGTAGTTGATTTGAACGTTGATTACCGTTGCGCGTGAAGGCCATTCTGACCACCACATCAACACTTCATAATTGCCGGCAGGCTCCGAATCAAACTGCCATGTATATCTAGCCCCGTCACGCGCCCACAGACTGTCATCGCCGTAAGGGTATAAACCGCCTGACAGGAGCCAGGTGCCGCTGTAGGATGTGCCGCTGTCGCCGTTATCGACGATGACATCAGCGATAACATCCAAAGTACTGAAGCTTGAGAGTACCAGGCAAACCAGTAGTGTCGAAAATAAATAGTTCTTTAGTGCTTTCATCGTTACTTTTCCTTTCCTTGAGTTTTCTGGTTAAAAAATCGAATTTAAATTTAGCTGCACTTCGTCCCCGTCGGTTACACAGAAACAAATAATACAACTCCTTATCGCACTATGACTTACACGCTATTTCTTAATCGCGGTCTTTATTTGTTCAGTTCTCGTTCATTCCAAAATGCTGCTTGTGCTGTGGATACTGCGCTGATCTAATTTTGCCGTTCTTATCTGGAAAAAAATCAAGTATTAGCTCTGTCACATCCTTCGCTGCGGCACGAACCATGTTTTCAAGCACAGAACTTATTTGAACTTGCGCTATGTAGTGGGCCGGATCACCTGAAATATTGGGGGTCCGCCATTTCAGACCGGCAAAGCCGCTTTCGCTGCGAGTGATCTGTCCACTAAGAATATAAAAGTTAAGTACCACAATCTCTTCATCACCCAGGCCGGGTTTATAAAAACGATGGATTGAACAGGGTATTGCTCTGCCTCTGGAAGAAAGAAACTGTGATTCTACGCTGCTTTCGTGGACCCATCCGTTTGCAACATAACAGACTTGGGGACGATGACCTGACATCGTTCTTGGCCTACCTGAATAAGCCACATATAAATTTACCCACCGACCGGTGGGGCTGTGTATAAACAAGCGGTACAGAAAATCATCGTTGTTTGCTGCCTGTTGAATATACTTGGGAACTGGAACATCTTTGCTGACCCAGCCGTCGACTTCAACAGGAAAGCTGCTTAAAGGTACAGGTAATATAATTGGATTATGAATTGCCGGTGCTAGGCGAGAAGCCGCGACACGATAGCCCACACCTGTCAGCAGCAGAGCAATTATTGCCAAAAGCCACATGAATCTTAACGCGGCTCGGTTAGTAAACGTATGTTTTGAAATACGCATCTAATTCTCCTTGGCTTTCATGGTCTGATAGTAATGCGGAAAAGAATCTTGTAAATCGGGGCAGTTGCCGTTTTTATTATCAGCCAAACCACTTTTACGCACATCGGGGAATACCCCTAGAATTAATTCGATAGGGGTATTTGTGAATATACTGACTTTGTCAAATAAAGTTAGGGGGGGCTTAGAAACAACGATACTGCCGGATTGCCGTTCTATTTCTACATAACTACTTAAAAAAGCCTTCAGATTGCCCCTTATATTCGATCATTTTACCCGCAGTTTGTATCATTTTGAACTCAAACGAATGATGAAACGCAGAAGAACCATTCATTATATTAAACTATAGAAGAAGATAGCTTACTTAATCCCAATGGGTTACACATTTGGCTTAATACTTTTGATTTTGATATTTTTTTTCTTAGGTCATATGCCAAGTAGCAAGATACTATGCCAAAACTAGCTGGACCTAACAATATAGGGAATTCTACTGGTTGAACTATCAGGTAAAACCCTTCGTAAGAGTTTAAAGCGTACTTTGCACGACCCCGAGCTATACCGAAACAGTTTTGTGGTTTCCTGAAAAGTGGTCCTGCTTGAAGGCCTCAAAGCCGTCATAGGGGGAGGACTTGTATCCTTTTTTCATTTTTTTCATTAAGTAAATTCTGTCTATTTTGACGACAAGACGCGATAGAAAGTCATTCCTGTGGGTGTGCACCGAAATGTGGTCAGTCTCGTAATATTAAATGTAATTGAGTTTTTTTAATAGGAGTGTTATGTTATGAAATCCGCAATGGAGTGTGGCGAAAAGTTGGTACGAAACAGGAGAACATTTATTACGAAATTACAAACTTTATTAAGTATCACAGATGCACATCGGCTGAAACTGCTCGTCATCTGTCTGCTGTTTATAATCCAGGCAGCACTATCGGGTACGGCCTCGGCAGCTACTTACTATGTCGACCCCGGTGGCGGCAGTGATACAACGGGTAACGGTTCCAGCAGTAGTCCGTGGCAAACCATCGGAAAGGCAAAATCCGTCGTCAGTGCCGGCGACATCGTCAACCTTCTTCCAGGCAGTTATGGCTTAGTTACATTCGGTGAGTCTGGCGATAGCTATGGAACCAGTTGGAACAGTCCAATCATCTACCGTAACAATCCCGATAGCCCCCCATATTCGGCTGGGTTTTCCCGCATTGTGTTTAGGGGTGACCATAACTTTTACACAATCATTTCCGGCGTAGATGTAGAAAACACCTCAAGTTCGAATTGCATTTGTATTGGTGGATTTGATGTTGCCCTGAAGGACTGTGCCTACATAAGAATTGAAAATTGTAGGGTACATGGTTCGGCCGGGGTAAGCGGGCCGACAAACGAACTTGTATATATACAAAGCTCAAATAATATCCTCATAGAAGACTGTGAAGTCTATGATTCGGGAAGTCTTTGCTGGGGCGTGAATGCCCAGGATAGTGAGTATGTTACTGTCAGTGGCTGTCACATTCATGACATAGCAAGAAGTGCCCTTAGGACCGGTGGTGGGCAATACTATACTTTTGAGTATAATCACATCCATACGCAACGTCCGGAATGGGGCGTTGACCCGCACGGCTCGGGAATTTCAATTCATTCACATAGAACTACAATCAGAGGAAACATCGTCCACGACGGATGGAATACCAGAACAATACGGTTTTATCAAAGTGTTGCTGGTCCCGATGGATATCGCGATATGCTCGTGGAAAACAATGTGTTTTATGATGGGCAGAACTGGTCTGAGTTTATAGATGTGGGCAATAACTGTGTCTTTCGCAACAATACCTTTGGCGAATATGTAAATATGGTTTTTGCCCAAAATGCAAATGGCTCAGGTTTGTCTTTATATAATAACATCTTTGCTGCAAACTTCCAATTGTGTAACTATGATGCCAGTACCAGTGATTCACTGGAACTGGCACGTTCCAGATGGGATGCTGTACATGAGGGAAACAATATTTTCACGAAACTTGTCGCGCCGGGTAATGGTTATTTGTGGGTGTTCCCGGAATTTTCAGCTACCAGCAATAGTTTAATTCTTCCATCGTTGGGCGTAGGGACTTTCTTTGAATCCAGGTCCGGCTCTGACGCATATAAGCTGTGCGAGGGTTCGGAAGCTATCGATTTTGCCGACAGCGAACAGGCTCCTGCAACAGATTTACTCGGAAATAGCAGAGTTGGGCCACCAGACGCTGGTTGCTATGAATACGGTTTCAGTCCGGTCCCTGGCAATGAACCTCCAACTGCCGTTGCAGGACAGGACCAGACTGTCATCGATGCCGATGGAGATGGCTATGAGTACGTTGTTCTTGATGGTTCCGTTTCAGCAGACCCCGATGGGACTATTGTCAGCTATCTCTGGACTGAAAATGGCGATCAGATCGCAGTCGGAGTAAAGCCGACGGTCTTGCTAAGTAGTGGTCAGCACACAATCACGCTTACTGTTATCGATGATGGTGGTTTAGAGGATTCGGATACAGTAACTATCACCATTGAAACTCAAGATAATACCCCTCCATCCCTGGTTTCCATAACAGCGTTCGAAAATTCCATCGAAATTCTGTTTAGCGAGACCCTCCACCCTTTTTCGGTAGGCGACATAGCTAATTACGACATAGATAATGGTATCTCAATTTCACAGGCAACGCTTATCGGCGATGGCGACACAATCCTCCTGACAACTTCCGACCATACAGAGGGGATAACTTATACACTGACGTGCAGAAATATCGCAGACTTGGAGGGAAACAGAATAACTGAGACCGTAGAAAGCTATATATATAGCTCTAATCTGGTCGGCTGGTGGAAATTTGATGAGGCTGGCGGCTTAGTGGCCCAGGATTCTTCCGGCAAAGGAAATACAGGTACTCTCATTAACGGACCTCTATGGACCGATTGGGCCCTGACTTTCGATGGGACAAATGATTATGTGACCTGTGGAAATGACCAGATTTTAAATTTTACTGGCAGCTTGACAATCAGCGCCTGTATTAGACCTCAGAGTTTTGGGCAGAGCGGCTGGGGAAGAATTGTAGATAAAGGAAGCGGCGGCCCTGCTGGCTATTCCTTCTATTTAGACGCCCCCACAAGTGCCATAAAATATGTTATATACGGAGGCAACACAGCAAGCTCTTCTGCCGGCATAATCCAATTAGATCAATGGCAGCACGTTGCCGTTGTCTATGATGAATCTTCAGCAACGGTAACTTTTTACCTCAATGGAACGGAAGTTGGCACAACATACTATCCAACACCGCCTGTGGATTCTGTAGATACTCCGCTGACAATCGGAATCAGAGGATATGATTTGAACAGGGCTTTTGACGGCTTGATTGATAACGTCCGACTTTATAATAAAGCCTTGGACGCCGAGGAGATCTTAAATATTTTTTACGAAGACCCTCCTTTTGGGTTTTGTCCTATAGGCGACAAACAAGTCGATGAAAATTCAAACCTGACTTTTGAAGTTATTACCCAGTTGCCTAATATAGTTGTTGAATTGTACGATCATACTCTGCCGAGTGAACCGGCCTTTACAGAAAATATTTTCAGTTGGACGCCTACATATGACGATGCGGGCACTTATGAAGTTACATTCAGAGCTACGCAGGATGAGTTAGAAGAGTTTGAAACGATTATCATAACGGTAAATAATATTAACGGAAATCCGGTCCTTGAACCTATCGGCGATAAATCTGTTATTGAAAACACGCTCTTGACTTTCACAGTAAACGCCTCCGACCCGGATGGGGATAGTTTGTCATATACCGCTGCCAATCTGCCTGACGGAGCCGCCTTTACCGGCAGAACTTTCAACTGGACACCGGATTATGACCAGAGTGGACTCTACCAGGTCACGTTCATGGCAACTGATGGACAGGGCCAGGATTCGCAGACAATCTTAATCACAGTAATTGATTTTACTACGCCAAACACCGATGGTCTCGTCGGCTACTGGAAGTTCGACGAATTAAGCGGAACTGCTGCTGCTGATTCTTCAGGCCTCGGCAATGTTGCCACTTTAGTTAACAACCCGACATGGACAACCGGAAAAGTTGGTGGAGCTCTGAGCTTTAACGGTGAAAATAGCTATGTAAATTGTGGCTCTGATTCAAGTTTAAACATGGCAAACAGTTTAACTATATGTGCCTGGATTTACCCTGAGAGTTTTGGACAGGGCGGTTGGGGCAGAATTGTAGACAGAGGAAATGGCTCGTCAGGCTACTCCTTTTATTTAGATTCCGCCAACAACGTGATGAAGTATGTCGTATACGGCAACAATACGATAAGCTCATTGGGACGGGTAATCAGTGTAAACAATTGGCAGCACGTTGCAGTAGTTTATGATGATTCGGCGGGTACTGTGACCTTCTACGTTAACGGCCAACAGGCAGGCACCGCCGGTTATACGGTATCACCTTTGGGGCCTTCTGATAATCCAGCGGTTATTGGCATTAGAGGTTATGATTTAAACAGGGCTTTCGATGGACTTATCGACGATGTACGTATTTACAATCGGCCGTTGGGACAGGATGAAATCGCCGATATTGCTCCCCCTGTCGAGGAACCTTCTGAGATTATAATCGACAACGGGCACGAGAATACATCATATACTGGCATCTGGTCCATTTCCGGCGCAGCATATCCTTACGGAGATAATTCTTATTGGAGCAGGGACGGCTCAACATATACATGGACTTTCTCGCCAACAGCTTCAGCCTCTTACGAATTATCGATGTGGTGGACTCAATGGGCATCGAGGAGCACGAATGTGCCGGTCGATATTGAGCACGCGGGCGGCATAACCAGGGTTTATATTAATCAACAGCTCAACGGTGGCCGGTGGAATACTCTTGGCCGGTACTTCTTTCAAGCAGGTATAAACTACGATATTACCATTACTTCCCAGCCGGCCCCGACGAGTACTTGTGCAGACGCTGTAAGGTTTGCACCTTAAAAATTTGCATTGCTGTTTTACCAACGATGAGCCGTAGGCGAAGCGAAAGGAATACAACTTTTCGCAAATTCCGCCGGGCTTAAATCGCCCAGAGAACTATGCGGGCCGCTGACCAGTCAACTGGTTCGAACAGCCTCAACCGCTCATACTCCCAGGTGCCAAGCCGGCCTCGATACATGCGATTCGTTTCACTAAGTCCCTTCTGTCAATTTTAACATTCATGACCTTTTCCACCATTCAAATTATTTTCGACCAACGTTCCTTTTTAGTGGGCGCGCACACGCATCCCACATCAGGTTTATATCAACAGCGAATGTTTAATCGTTACGATAAACCACTTCCATCTCCGCCCAGGAGTCGTAACCTTTTAGCGGTTTTTGCATCGGGTCGCAGATAGTGAGCCATGTTTTGTTTCTCGGTTCGGCGTCGAGTTTTGCCATATCACCCTCGAAATCGTTGCCGGTGTACTCGTAGTAGCCGAACTCATAGTATTTGCCGTCAATTTCATGCAGGAAGATTGTGAAATTATGCATGTGATACTTGTTAAGCAGGTCCCTGACACCCGGGTTCGAATCGGCATGCACAGCTTTGTATTTCTCTATGTATTCTGGCCTAAGCTCAATGACCATACCGACGCGCTTGGGCTGCTGTTGAGCACAACCACCTAAGACCACCATTGCCAATAAAAGAATTACGCTGAATTCTTTTGTTTTTGCCATATTTTTTTCCTTTCTAATTATTTGATACTTTTTCCAATTTAATCCAATCCAGCCACAAAATAATTCGCTGCATTCTCTCGAAAATCCGCGGGCAAGCTGTCCTTAAGGGAGCAGTTTACGATTTCCGCATAGTACTGCAAGGGATTTTTTGTCAGGTTCGAAGCAAACGAGGGCATAAATTTTATAGATATCAATATATTCCTCCAAACATTCCGGTTGCGGGTCACTCAAACTTTTCTATTGGAGTATTGAAGATCTCCCAATTTTTATATTTGGATTTTTTATCTGAGGGCAGTTTATATCCCCTAGCCCATATTTGGCTGTTTTTTGGATATATGCTGGTTGTAAGCAACTCGCTGTCTTTAATGTTATAGAAAGACTTGCGGCCGTTACCGGTGCAGGTGAATACGGGCGAAACTAAATCATTTACTTTCTGTGCTATTTTGCTGCCGTCAAATTGCCCGCAAGGTATAAGGAAGTATTCGATTTTCTGTTTGCCGTAGAGACGGACATCATACTGCGGGCTTTCAAGCCAGTCCCAGTGCAGTCTGTTTGAAAAATGATTGCCTCCCCATGCAACGACATTCGCTATGACACCGTCGTGGAGCCAGTGCTTAACCGTGCCGCGATTTACATAGACAAGTCCGCCGCAATATAACCAGTTTGTGGCGAAGAGTGGACGCTGCTGTTTTGCCTGTACGTATCCGAAGGGAATGTCATGGTAAACTTTAGAACCGGTCGTGGGATAATAGATGTTTATTTTTGTTTTGTCGAGCCAGAAATAGCCCACTTCATTGCCGTTGAAATCGAATTCGATTCGGGCTTTTATGAGAGGCTCATCCTTGAAGAAATAGTACACTTCTGTCAAAGGAATCTCGCCGAGCAGGCCGGAACGTTCGACAACATCAAAGACCGGGCCTGTATAATAAGTGAACCGGGCTTTGCGGTTATCGACCCATTTTTTGTCAATACGCGCTCTTATTTCACCGCCCAAATAATCAGTGGAATCAAGAAGGTCTTTACCTTCGCTGGTAGTTATTTGTTTGACTAAACCGGTCTTTGAAAATTCAATGTCGTAATGGTTTGTATCTATCTTTTCAGGTAAAGGCGCTTTATTAGATGAGGACGGATTTTTTGTGACCTTAAAACTTTCGAATCCCCCTGCCGGAGCATCCATAAATCCAATTGACTGGTCTTTAAAGTTCTGGAGTTTGGGCGGACCGTCCAAAGTTTTTTTACCTTTTAATTGAAGGAGACATCTTCTTTCTCTGGGCAGGCCATTGAAGACAGCGATGGAGTTTTCATCTTTTTCAACAAGTTGCTCGGCAATTTTCATTATCATTTTATTGCAGGTTTCTACAGCCTTTTGGAGGCGGTTGATGCTTTTTCTTCGCAGGTCGGTAACTTCAATCCAGCTTATGTCATGATGCTGGGATTTAAGAATAGTGTTCCAGATGTCTTTGATTTGGCTACCTTTATCGAGGGTAAGGCCGGCAATTTTGGCCATACAGGAGAGTTGTTCAGCCAGGACGACTTTTTCCTCGGCCAACTTGTTGGTTCGCAGCAGCTCTTCGGCCCAGACACCCTCTATATAAGACCAGTCTGTAAAAACTTTCGCTTTAGCGCGCGTGGGGACCACTTCGTATCTTTCGATCAGTGCGTCTCTGAGCAAAACCCAGTCGAAGAGCAGTTGGTATTGTTCATATTTCTCCCTGTCAACCTCATCTAAATCCGGAAACTGGTAAGTGATTTTCGGTGTGCTGAACAGGTCCTGCTGCAACTCGTCCACCTCCTCAAAGGTCGGCATCAAATATGCAGGTATCGTTGAGCCGTCAAGTGCCACCGCATCAACAAACTCATCGCCTACTACGGGTTCAAATCTTCCCTCTCTTGCAACAAACGCGAACTTGCCGTCGACGATTTCCACAGTAGCAACGAAAGCCGGTAACGTCATAAACCTATAACCGAACTGCCTCAGAAGTTGTGGCAACTGAAGATGGAGTCCTGTTTCCTGACGGGCATAAACGTCAATTTTCTTGTCGAAGAGTTCCTTGTAAATTTCCTGGCCGTATTCAAATTGTCTGAAGTTGCTTTCGGAACCCAAGACCTGTAAATGTGCCTGAGAATAGCTGCCGTCGAGAAAATCAAGAGAGCCTTTTTCGTAGAGTTTTTTAAGCCAGGTGTAAACATCCGGAAAGTTCTGAACCATTGTTTGAAGTTCCACCGCCGACCACTGATAATTGAGCTTTAGCTCGGGCAAGTCCTCCAGAGACTGCAGGTTTCTCCTGACTCTCTCGACATACTGCGTCGCATTGGGCGCACCCCAGGGTGGCACTCTCTCGCCAACGGTGGGCTCACCCCTGTCCTCATCAATCAGCAGGTACATCGGATGCTGACAAAAGGCTAACTTCCAGCTGAAATGCTCTTTGACAAAAGGGTCCTGCTGCAACTGTTCGAAGATATATTCCGGCATTTCGTCTGCCGGGACAGGGAGTTCATCCTTAGTACATAGATTCGAATCATCACCATTTATGGCGACATAAAAATCTGCTCCACCAGAAACCGATTGAGCAGATAACAAAACAACGACAAAAACAAAATATAATTTCCTCCTCACCATTTCTTTCTCCTTAAAGTTCCATATCTCACACTTCTGCTCACATTCTAAAAAACAAAACCCAACTCTGCCAGACTTTTTCCTCAACTGCTCAGCCCGCGAGACCTGCCTCGCGGGTTGCTCTTTTCTTTCATCAACACGCAACCCACAACTCGAAGCTACCATTCTTTCGCCGCACACCAGTCCCAAACCTACCGGTTCACGACAGGAGTTTGTCCAGAGCTTTTCGAAGGGGGAAACCCGACATGCAATATGCAAAATTCGATATACGAATCACGCCTCCATTATCCAGTATCTGAAAGCCCCTCTCTACTGCGCTGCTCTGTCAGCCCCTAGCCGACTATCTAATCATCCAATGCTTGCCTTCACAAATCAAGTTCTTACAGCCTTTACCTAAGTAAGAATCGCGCAAGCAAATCTCACATTATTTTAGCAAATTGAGATGGCTAAGTGGGATTCCGGCAGGTGGTCTTTGGTGTTCGTCCAGAAATTAGAGAGGGTATTCTTTGCAGCTATCCATCCATTTCGGCCAATCATAACTCGGGGGGATGCAGTTTGTGTTAAAGAGTTGATGCCACTTAAGTTTCCACAACTGTTTTAGCCCAACTCTCTTGACGGACAGATCCACAAAGCAGATATTTATAGAATAGTCGTGGCGATTAATGTTGTAACGTTTCATTTCCGGATGGCCAAGGGCATCTTCTACGATGTTCTCATAATCACGGGGCTCATGAGTATCGTCGGGAAAACCTCCTGCCCAGTAGCAATCCATAATCAGTGGTATAAGGCCTGCACCTTTAACATCTATTCTCCTCCAGTTTGCCCCGGGAATTCTTTCCCAACCATCATCGGGCTGATTGCCCGTCCATTCATTGGTCCCATAGCTACCTTCAGGTTTTTGCCATGTATCGAAGTCGGTATCATCCAGTTTCGGCCAGGCCCACAGTGACGCATTCTGCTCGGCAAAAATGGACTTCGTGGCCATAGGGCAAAAACGCAGCCTCTCATCCTGATAGTACGCCTCCAGTGTATAGGGCCATTTATGCCCACCTGCCCACCAATTCCCTCCCTCCGGCGGCCAGCCCCTGTTGAAATAGCCATTGTTGTCGCCTGTATACATCGCGAAAACAATTCCCCACTGGGTGAGGTTGGACTGACATACAACCAGCTTCGCCTGCTTTCTGACACGAGCGAGAGCGGGCATAAGTATCGACATCAGAAGCGCGATAATGGCTATAACAACCAAGAGCTCTACTAAGGTAAAACCTTTTTTTGTACTCATAACTGCAGCCCTTTCATAAACACACGAACTACTGTCGTTTCCATCAGATAAGATTCTTAAATCTCTTGTGGTGTTCCATAAAAAATTATTTATCTTCTTGTTAATCTTAATCTTAGCATATTTAGCCCTGATGTGAACGCCATTTTGCGTAAATCTTTTACCATTTTGCGACAGCTGTGTTTTTTTAAGGATTTATCGCCATTTAAGTTGTTTATTTGCCACCGTATTTTTTTCGATACGCCAATGGGCTTATACCTTTTTCCTGAATCTTGCGCCGGGAACGTTTAAGATTTTGCGGTACTTGGCGACGGTTCTTCCTGCGATGTTGTTAATTCCTGCCTCTGCCAGTTTCTTGCGAATCTGCTCGTCATTCAGCGGTTTGCTCTTGTCTTCTTCGTTGATAATCTGCTGGAGCTTGGCTCTTATCGCCTCCCAGCTATGTGCCTCGCCGTTGACAACCTCGGTGCCGCCGCTGAAGAATTTTCTAAGTTACATACTTTCTGCTATTTTCAATCACCCTATCCGTTTGCTTGGAAACATCCTGTACATATCTCGCGGAAAGCTAAATACAAAACAGTTGTACTTTTGGTTGTATTTTAGGAATAGCAAAAATGCTTAGCTTTTCATAAACATAACAATTGTAACTTCTTATGATAATTATACGTTCAGGTGTGCAACCGTATGTTCAATCCGTTGACCGCCTTTTCTTTCAATCAGCCTTAAAATCCGCCTAAAACTTCACATCCCAAGCAATTATCAACCTTTTCCCCCTCCCCACCAAACGATCTCTGTCCCTCGGCTATTCTCCATGGTATTTTGGGTGTCCCTGCAGGTGTGTGGGAGGATTTAAGCCCATCGTGCTAGTACGCCGTAGTAACTGAGGCTCGTGTAGGGATTTAGTACTTCCTGAAAAGCAAACTTACACACTCACAACACACTGACTACACACTCAGTACAGACTGGCAACAGACTGAAGAGTTACGCCAAAATTACGCCACTTGGGTAAAATCAGAGACAAGCAGGTCAGTCAAAAAGAAAAAATCCTTGTTCTCGAGTTAGAAACAAGGATTTAGGATTCGGGGTGATAGGATTTGAACCTACGGCCTCCTGCTCCCAAAGCAGGCGCTCTAGCCAAGCTGAGCTACACCCCGTGTGCCTATGTGTGATAATTTTACAATAAAGAGCGAGCAGATACAATAAAATCCTTCTTAAACAGAGCTTAAGCAAGGTTGGTGCCCTTGCAGCGGGGTTTAAGATGGGTTATTTTAGGTAAAAATAGCTTGCATCAGGGGGGTATTTAAGCTATAATTGTTAGATAAATGTATTTTTCGGGGCCAATAAAGTACTATGGAGGATGGGACAGTTTGAAAAAGGTCGTGACAATGGGGTTTCGACAACAGTACAGGCTGATAAAGAAGTAGCGGGCCGATTTGTGCCCCCCAGAATTGATGTCAGGAAGAAATAAGGTAAAGACTTATTCACAAATCAACGAAATAGAACATTAAGAGCTTAGCTCACAGGAGAACAGGTAATTATGGCAGGTATGTTTTATTCCCTACAGGAAGTTGCCTCGAAACTCAACAAGACAGAGGACGAAATAAAAGAGCTGGTTCAGCAGGGCAAGCTTCGTGAGTTTCGTGATGGACCTAATTTGCTGTTCAAGGTTAACGAGGTCGAAGCATTGACGAGCATGGAGTCGGCGGCGGAGCCGGCAGAGGCGGGATTTGTCGAGCCAAGCGAGGAAGCGGTTATAGACCTTGGCGAGGAGACATCTGTGGAACCGGCAGTAGAGGCAGAAGCGGTTGAAGAGCCAGCGGAAGAAGCAGTGGCAGAGCCTGTTGAGGAACTGGGCAGTGGAGAGATCGAGGCGCTAATTGAAGAGCCTTCGGCAGAGCCGGAGGGTTCGGCTCTCGAACTGGAACCTCTCGGAGCAGAATCAGAAGAAGGCATTTCACTGGAATCGGAGCAGACGGGCGGCTCGGAGGCTGAGATAAGCCTTGGCGATGGTGACACTTCTATAGCAAGCGAAGGTATCAGCGTGCTCGGCGAGACAGACGGGGATTACAAGATTAGCGATGATACGATGGGTGAGACAAAGGCGGCGGGCAGTGAATCGTCGCTTGAGGAGATAGAAGGCGACGTGAATCTGGACACGTTTGGAAGCGGTTCCGGTTTGCTGGACCTTTCGCTGCAGGCGGACGATACATCTTTGGGCGGTATTCTGGACGAGATTTATACCGAGGAAGGAGAAGAGAGCCAGGCGCAGCCAGCAGCCTCAGCGGCGGAGATGGCAGCAGAGGCAGAAGAAATCATTTCAGAGGAAACGATATCAGCACCGGAATCGATTATGGAGATGCCAGTGGTTGCTGCAGCAGGTACTTACGCCGAGGCAGCCCCTGACAAGTC